>Ga0209345_10004669_pt1 | contig 13092 bp, 9 predicted proteins | sample Cruoilmetagenom7_FD_187294 | JGI IMG/M metagenome (GOLD analysis project Ga0209345, IMG submission 187294) | Oil polluted marine microbial communities from Coal Oil Point, Santa Barbara, California, USA - Sample 7 (SPAdes) (version 2) | ecosystem: Environmental > Aquatic > Marine > Oil seeps ...
CCAACATAGCGACCCCGTGTATCAACTTCACGATAACGAACAGCCAAGACTGCTTCGGCATATTTTGTAGCCATACCGACAAGCGCAGTACACCACATCCAAAATAAGGCGCCGGGACCGCCTAAGAAAATAGCCGTCGCAACACCCGCAATATTACCTGTTCCAATGGTTGCTGATAATGATGTCATTAAGGCATTAAACGGGCTGATATCGCCTTCGCCTTGACGTTGACGGCCTTTCCACAACATCTTGAATGCATATACGACTTTGCGCAAAGGGATGAGTTTCAATCCCAGCATCAGGTAAAACCCAACGCCTAGGATTAAAATGAGCATCATCGGGCCCCAGACAATGCTATTAATTTCGCTTACAACGGTATTCAACACTTCCATTTTAGAAGTCCTTTCTATGAACCTAACCTATTAAAAAAATATTGTTTTTATTGGGCTCCTGAGTAATTCTCATTCACCATATTTTAAAAGAAACACGGGACTGTTTCTTTTAAAATTCGATCTCTAGAACATTTCGCGATTACATGCGTTCACGATTAAAACTCTAGATTTTTTGTTTAACGCAAATGCGGCATCGCTGATAATTCTACCAGCTCGCAATTTGCTCTATTCTTAGATTTGTCCCCCCTCCAATTGCCGGATCAAGGGCACAAATTCACTCTCATCTTTCTAAAAACCTAGAAAAACGTTTGCGAATTCGCGATTAGGAGGAGGGCCAAAAACTAGTCAAAAAAATGGACTTTGGGGATTTATACGCCCATTTTTTTTGACCTTATGCGTCGGTTTGTAGGGGAGTTAACCGGACCGAAGCGCATTCTGTTTAGCACCTATTCAGCTGTGTCTTCATAATCCTCAAGCGGGGGACAAGAACAAACCAAGTTCCGATCACCATAAGAATTATCAACCCGGTTCACAGGTGACCAATATTTATCAACTCTAAACGCACCCGGTGGGTAACAAGCTTGCTCACGTGAATAGGGACGATCCCATTCACCAACAAGGTCTTCAACTGTATGTGGTGCATTTTTCAAAGGGTTGTTCTCTTTATCAATACGTCCTTCTTCAATGTCTTTTGCCTCGGCACGAATAGCCAACATCGCATCACAAAAACGATCTAACTCTGCTTTTGTTTCACTTTCTGTTGGTTCAATCATAAGCGTTCCAGCGACAGGCCAGCTCATAGTCGGTGCATGGAAGCCACAATCGATAAGACGCTTCGCAACATCATCAACGCTCACACCTGCAAGTTCATTCAACGGGCGCGTATCAATGATACATTCATGTGCAACACGACCTGTTTTCGACGTGTAAAGCACTTCAAAAGCACCTTCCAAACGTTTGGCAATGTAGTTGGCGTTCAAAATAGCAACCTTGGTTGCTTGGGTCATACCATCACCACCCATAGCCAAACAATATGCCCATGAAATTGGTAAGATTGAGGGAGAACCATAAGGTGCAGCAGAAACAGGCCCGGTTTTTCCACCCGTTTCAGGATGCCCCGGAAGATAAGGTTCAAGGTGAGCCCCAACCCCAATCGGTCCCATTCCGGGTCCACCACCACCATGGGGGATGCAGAATGTTTTATGCAGGTTTAGATGAGAAACATCCCCGCCAATTTTACCGGGTTGTGCCAAACCAACCATGGCATTCATATTCGCGCCATCAATATAAACTTGGCCACCAAATTGGTGTGTGATATCACAAACCTCACGCACGGCTTCTTCAAAAACACCATGTGTTGAAGGGTACGTAATCATGCAAGCGGCTAAATTATCAGCATGTTTTTCTGCTTTCTCGCGAAAATCCTCAACGTCAATGTCGCCATTTGCAGTCGATTTAACCACAACCACTTTCATGCCAACCATCGTCGCTGTCGCTGGGTTGGTTCCGTGGGCAGAAGTTGGGATCAAACAAACATTCCGATGTCCTTGATCGTTTGCAGCTTGATAAGCACGAATGGTGGATAATCCAGCATATTCGCCCTGTGCGCCCGAATTTGGTTGCATCGAGATCGCATCATAACCCGTGATTTGGCACAACTTTTCTGACAAATCATCGATCAATTCCATGTAACCATCAACTTGATCAACCGGGGCGAAAGGATGAATATCGCCAAATTCTTGCCAAGTAACAGGGATCATTTCGACCGTAGCATTCAGTTTCATCGTACATGACCCAAGTGGGATCATAGCTCGGTCCAACGCAAGATCACGATCCGCAAGTTTACGAATGTAGCGCGTCATCTCAGTTTCAGCACGGTTCATATGAAAAATCGGGTGGGTCAGATATTCTGTTTCTCGCATAATAGCTGATGGCAGGTGGCTTTCCAATTCTATAGATGGATCATCTTTTAAATCATTACCACCGAACGCAGACCAAACAGCTTCAATCGTTTCTGGGCGGGTTTGCTCATCAACGCTGATACCAATGCGATCTTCACCGATTTGGCGCAAATTCACACCGTTCGCAACGGCTGCATTTAGGATCACGCCTTGCATAGCGCCGACTTTTACTGTGATGGTGTCAAAGAATACGTCAGACTCAATTGCAAAGCCCAATTTTTCCAAACCTTTTGCAAGGCGCACAGCATGCTGATGAATGATCTGTGCAATGGCCTTAATGCCTTCTGGACCATGGAACACTGCATACATAGAAGCCATTACCGCCAGTAAAGCCTGGGCCGTACAAACGTTTGAATTGGCCTTTTCACGACGGATATGTTGTTCGCGTGTTTGCAAAGACAAGCGATATGCTTTGTTGCCACGTGAATCGATTGATACACCAATGATACGGCCCGGCATGGTGCGTTTATAGGCATCACGTGTAGCCATGTAGGCGGCGTGTGGTCCACCAAATCCCATCGGGACACCAAAGCGTTGAGTTGAGCCAACTGCAATGTCAGCGCCCATTTCACCCGGCGATTTCAACAAGGCCAATGCCATAGGGTCAGCAATCAAAATTGCAATAGCTTTTTCACCATGTAAGGCTTCAATCTGGCTTGAAAAATCTTGTACATATCCAAATGTTCCGGGGTATTGGAATACAGCCCCAAAGACATCAGCTGCAACCAAATCCGTATCAGGGTTACCAATAACCAGTTCAATCCCAATAGGGGCTGCACGCGTTTGCATGACCGCAATATTTTGCGGGTGACAATTTTCATCAACGAAGAATTTTGTCGCTTTTGATTTTGAAGCACGCTTTGCCATTGTCATGGCTTCTGCAGCTGCCGTTGACTCATCCAATAACGATGCGTTGGCAATATCTAGACCCGTTAAATCACAAACCATGGTTTGGAAATTCAACAAAGCTTCTAGTCGGCCTTGGCTAATTTCAGGCTGATAAGGCGTGTAAGCCGTATACCATGCTGGATTTTCCAAAATATTACGCAAAATAACAGGCGGCGTCATCGTGCCATTATAACCTTGACCGATTAAAGAAGTCAGAACCTTGTTTTTCTTTGCAACTTGGCGCAAGCGGAACAATGTATCGCGCTCAGAAAGAGCTTCACCCCATTCAAGCGGTTCTTGTTGGCGAATATCATCTGGGACCGTTTGATCGATCAAGGCTTCAAGACTATCAGCACCCACAACAGACAGCATTGCCGTCATTTCAACAGGAGAAGGACCAATATGACGCCGATTTGCAAAATCATAAGGTTTGTAACTGGTTGGTTTAAAAGTCATTGAGACAGTTCCTTCTTTAAGAGGTCAAAGCTGTGTAAGCTGCTAAATCCATGAGATCATCTAGCTCAGATGTATCAGAAATTTTGATTTTATAAAGCCATGAATCGCTCTCAGGCGTTTTATTTATTTCGCTGGGCGTCTCTTCAAGCGCGACATTGGCTTCAACAATCTCGCCAGAAACAGGTGCGTAAATTTCACTGGCTGCTTTCACGCTTTCAATTACACCAATTTCATCGCTGCGATCAAATTCATCGCCCGATTCTTTTAGCTCGATAAAAACGATATCGCCTAATGCTTCTGCGGCATGTTGCGTAATACCGATTGTGGCAATATCACCTTCGACAACAACCCATTCATGGTCTTTTGAGAAATATTTAGTCATCAATTTGTTTCCTTAACTCAGCGCTTATAATTTTGTTTAACGAAAGGTGTTTTCTCAACCGTTGCCGGCATCAATTTGCCGCGAACCAGTAAATTCACCTCAGTACCCGATTCTGCATGTGCACTTGCCACATAACCCAAGGCAACGGGGCCTTCAAATGTCGGGCCAAACCCACCACTTGTGATGATGCCGATGGTTGTCCCATCAGTGGATTGAATTTCAACACCATTTCTTGCTGGTGCACGCCCTGTTGGTTTAATGCCAACAAGTTTGCGTTTCGGGCCTTCGGCAAATTCATTCAAGATACGATCTGCGCCGGGGAAGCCACCTTCTTCGCGGCGGCGTTTTTGAATGGCGAAATTCAACTGAGCTTCAACAGGTGAAGTCGTTGTATCAATGTCATTACCATACAAGCAAAGACCTGCTTCTAAACGCAATGAATCTCGCGCACCAAGACCAGCTGGTTCCAACATGTCATCTTGTAGTAACACGCGGGAAATACGATCAATGTCAGCGTCTGGAATAGAAATTTCATAACCATCCTCACCAGTATACCCAAGGCGAGAGATACGACATGTCGCACCCAAAAGATCACATTCAATTGTTTCCATGAATTTTAATTCAGCCGCAGCAGGTGCATGTTTCGAAACTACATCAACCGCAGCTGGGCCTTGAACCGCAATCAAACCACGGTCCAAAATTTCAATCACTTCAAAACCCGATAAATTGCTTTTCATATGACCGATATCTTGATCGCGCATGGATGCATTCACCACAACGAACAGGTAATCACCCGCATTAGAGACAATCAGATCATCCATGATGCCGCCAGCATCGTTGGTGAAAAATGTATAGCGCGCTTTACCAGCAGCCAGGCCGTCAATATTACTTGGGACCAAGGCTTCAAATGCTTTTGCTGCACCATCGCCGCGAATTTCAACTTGCGCCATGTGGGAAACATCAAACAGGGCTGCTTTGGTGCGACATTGAACATGTTCGCCAAGAATACCCATTGGATAGTTAATTGGCATAGACCAGCCTGCGAATTCGACCATTTTCCCGCCAAGTTCAACATGAAGATCATAAAGTGCAGTACGTTTTGTTTCAGTCATCGTAAAATCTCTTCTTCAAAAATCATTTCATCAAGTTCTAGGCGTGAATGGCACGGTCTAAAACATCAAGGCAGGCTTCTTTCACCGCTTCACCCAAAGCAGGGTGTGCATGACATGTTCGAACCACGTCTTCCACAGTTGCATCCGTTGTCATGGCAAGAACCAATTCAGCAATTAAATCACCAGCGTGCGGCCCAACGATATGTGCGCCGAGAATTTTACCTGATGCTGGGCTTGCTAAAACTTTAACCAAGCCATCTGTTTCACCCGTTGCACGCGCCCGACTGTTGGCTTTAAATACAAATTTACCACAGGCATATTCAATGACGTTGTCTTTGAGCTGATCTTCAGTTTGACCAACACTTGCGACTTCTGGTGATGTATAAACAACGCTTGGTACAGTGTTGTAATCCACATGCAGTTTTTCACCTGCCAGCATCTCAACACAGGCAACACCATCTTCTTCGGCTTTATGGGCCAACATGGGACCGGGGATACAGTCACCAATGGCATAGATGCCCGGAACTGAAGTTTGATATGTTGCATCAACTGAAATGAAACCGCGTTCATCGCGTTTGATGTTTAATTCATCAAGTCCAGAACCACTTGTAACCGGACGGCGCCCCACTGCCACAAGCACCACATCAGCTTCCATTTGTTCAAGGGAGCCTTTGGCAATACGTTCCATATTTAAGCTTAAACCATTTTCATTTTTTTCAAGGCTAAGAACTTTACGCCCCAGAACAAATTTAAGCCCTTTTTTGCTGAGCCCACGTTGTGCGTTCTTCGCAATTTCACCATCCATACCGGGTAAAATACGATCAAGATATTCAACGACCGTAACTTGCGATCCAAGGCGAGACCAGACTTGCCCAAGCTCAAGACCAATAACACCGGCCCCAATAACAATCATTTTTTCAGGCACGTCATTTAAAGACAAAGCGCCAGTCGAGCTGACAACTTTATCTTCATCAATTTCAATACCCGGTAATGAAGTCGGCTCAGACCCGGTGGCAATGATAATGTTTTTTGCCTTTAAGGTTAATGTTTCTTCAGATGTGGAAACCTCAACAACACCTTCATTGACGATGCGCCCCCAACCTTGGACATAATCAACACCGTTTTTCTTAAACAAGAATTCGATGCCCTTTGTTAAATCCGTAACAATCGTATCTTTGCGGCCCATTAAATTTGACAAATTCAGCGAGACCTCACCCACTGAAATGCCATGTTCCACCATATGTTTTTGAGCATCTGAATATTTCTCAGAAGACGCAAGTAAAGCTTTTGAGGGAATACAGCCCACATTTAAGCATGTGCCACCCAAGGAACCACGTCCTTCGACACAGGCGACTTTCATCCCCAATTGGCTGGCACGAATGGCTGCGACATAACCGCCAGGTCCACCGCCCAATATAACAAGATCGTAATTATTCATTACCAAACCCTCAGTATAATGGGAAGCGACGACATAGGTCGGCAACTTGTTCACGAACGCCAATTTCGACTTCTGCGTTGTCTTCACCATGTTCCGCAATGCCATCGATTACATCACAGATCAAGTGACCCACTTTGCGGAATTCTTCAACACCAAAGCCACGTGTAGTTCCTGCTGGTGTGCCAAGGCGAATACCAGACGAAACTGCTGGTGGTTGTGGATCAAACGGAATGCCATTTTTATTACAAGTAATACCCGAACGTTCCAACGCCGCATCAACAACTTTGCCCGTCACCTTTTTGGGGCGAAGATCAACCAACATCAAATGAGTGTCAGTACCGCCTGATACAATATCGACACCGCGTTCCATCAAAACTTCAGCCAAAACTTTGGCATTATCAACGACTTGTTGCGCGTATACTTTAAAGCTCGGATCTAAGGCTTCACCAAAAGCAACAGCTTTGGCTGCAATCACATGCATTAAGGGGCCACCTTGCATACCGGGGAATACGGCTGAATTAAACTTTTTTGCCAATGCTGCGTCATTTGTCAGGATCATTCCACCGCGTGGTCCGCGTAATGTTTTATGCGTTGTTGTTGTCACAACATGGGCATGAGGAAGTGGACTTGGGTGTACACCACCGGCCACAAGACCAGCAATATGGGCCATATCAACCATCAAGTAAGCCCCAACTTTATCGGCAATTTCACGAAAGCGCGCAAAATCGATAAAACGAGGATAAGCTGAACCGCCTGCGATAATAAGTTTTGGTTGGTGCTCAAGCGCCAAAGCCTCGACTTCATCAAAATCTATTTGTGATGTTTCTTTATCAACACCATATTGCACTGCATTAAACCATTTACCGGACAAGGTTGGGCGCGCACCATGGGTCAAGTGACCACCAGCATCTAGTGACATGCCAAGGATCGTGTCGCCTGGTTGCAACAAGGCCAACATAATGGCACCGTTTGCTTGAGCACCGGAATGAGGCTGTACATTCACAAATTCACAACCGAAAATTTCTTTCGCGCGATCAATCGCCAATGTTTCAGCAACATCCATGAATTCACACCCACCGTAATAGCGACGACCTGAATACCCTTCGGCGTACTTATTGGTGAGGACAGAACCTTGTGCCTGTAACACAGCTTTTGAGACGATGTTTTCAGATGCTATTAATTCAATGCCATCTGATTGACGTTTTAATTCATTGTTGATACCCGCCATCAATTTTGGGTCAGTAACAGATAAATCTTGCTTGAAAAATGTTGTCATGTCCGTGCTCATATTCTTAATTCCTTTTTAAATTTCGATTAACACTCAACCATGTTGACCGCGAGGCCACCTTGGGAGGTTTCTTTGTATTTGCTTTGCATATCCATGCCCGTTTGGCGCATGGTTTCAATGACTTTGTCCAACGAAACCATATGGCTACCATCCCCGCGCAATGCGAGACGTGACGCATTAATGGCTTTCATCGCGCCCATGGTATTTCGCTCAATACAGGGCACTTGAACCAATCCACCTATGGGATCACACGTTAGACCAAGATTGTGTTCCATACCGATTTCAGCAGCATTTTCAATTTGTTCATTAGTGCCACCCATTACAGCCGTTAAGGCACCAGCTGCCATAGAACAAGCAACACCGACTTCGCCTTGACAACCGACTTCAGCAGCTGAAATGGAGGCTCTTTTTTTATAGATTGAACCGATGGCAGCTGCGGTCAGTAAAAAATCGTAACGACCTTGCTCGGTTGCATTTGGGCAAAACCGTTCATAATACGCAAGAACGGCTGGAATAACACCAGCAGCCCCGTTCGTCGGCGCAGTCACGACACGTCCGCCAGCCGCATTTTCTTCATTCACTGCCAAGGCGTATAGATTGATCCAATCTAGAATGGTTAAAGGATCAGACATGCCATTTTCAGGGCGAGACGTTAATTCATGATAGAGATCATATGCACGACGTTTAACGTTCAAACCACCGGGTAAAGTGCCCTTGGTCGCACAGCCATGTTCAATACAAGCCATCATGCAGTCGCGCACTTTTTTCAAAAACGATATGGTTTGAGAACCTTCGCGCCACGAAGCCTCGTTTGCGAACATAATTTCTGCAATGCTTAATCCTGTCTCTTGACCGCATGCAAGCAATTCAGCACCCGATGAAAACGGATAGGGTAAATTATCGATTTCACTAGAAATCGCTGTCGCATTAAATTCGCACTTGCTGACAACAAAGCCACCACCAACGGAAAAATATTCTTGCTCAAAAAGTACATCACCTGAACCTGAACAGGCCTTGACCACCATGGCATTTGGGTGTTCAACTTTAAAAATATCGTAATTGAAAGTCAGGTGTGTGGGTTCAACAAACAAAATTTGATGTGTCCCATTCAGGCTCAACATTTTGTTTTTTCGAATATTCGAAATTGTTTCAGAAACAGCATCAGGGTTAACCGTATCAGGAAGTTTTCCCGAAAGGCCCAACAAAACGGCACTATCCGTTCCATGCCCCTGCCCTGTTAAAGCAAGAGAACCAAAAAGATCAACATAGATCGTATGTACCTGTTCCAAATGCCCTGCTTTAACAAGATCTTGGCAAAACCGAAACCCTGCCCGCATGGGGCCAACGGTATGCGAACTTGAAGGCCCGATACCAATGGTGAAAAGGTCAACAACACTCAGATGGGCATGTGCAGACGCAATTGCATCAACAGAACCAAATTCTGAATTTTTAGGGGGTAAAGATTGAAAAGTAGTATCTAACAAAGGCACCTCCCACACAAACCGAATACGTCAAACAGCGTATGGTTTGTTTAAGATTGATGCCCCCTCTGTCTTGGATACCTGAGATAGTTTCCATAGAGACAAAGCAACTATGGAATTGACCTTCGGTGGGATATTTCGGCATAAAACCGTATATCCACTCTCCAGAGTCTCATCTTCCTGCAGTACGGGTGCCTGAGAGTTTCCGGGGCGGTTGCTCCTTCGGCGCTAACTTCAATCGTTAGCTCTCCCACAGGGATTTCTTGAGAATTCAAAGTTTTAAACAAAACATGAAGTCATCTCCATGTCCTGCCTTTACGGTATGTAAATTTTCGCGCAAATGTCAATTTATTTTATAGGGCAAAACATATGCTGCAGCGCAATAATTAGAGTTTTGCTATTTTTTATTCAATTAAAACAACAGCCATCTTATAAAAAAACTAAAAAATAAAAATTTATATTGCGCTGCAATAACGCAGGATAGTTGATTTACTGAGTTGCCATTGCGAGGTAGAGTTCTCTCAACCGTTTTGTTATAGGGCCCGGTTTGCCATCACCCAGCATCATATTATCAATTTTCACAACGGGCATAACAAAGGCAGATGCTGATGTGAAAAAGCCTTCTGCTGCCTCGTAGGCTTCATCAGGGGTAAAGGCGCGTTGTTCAATTTTTAAGTTACCTTCGCATGCCAAGGCCAAAACAGCCTTGCGTGTAATGCCATGCAAAATATCTGTGCTGAGGTGGCGTGTGACAATGGTTCCATCCTTCGTCACAATATATGCGTTATTAGATGTCCCTTCGGTAATGAAGCCATCCCCATCCACCAGCCATGCATCATCTGCACCTGCAGCTTTGGCTTGCATCTTAGCCATGCAAGGATACAGCAAGCCGACGGTTTTAACATCACAACGTCCCCAACGAAGGTCGGGTGCGCAAATAACAGAAACACCTTTTTCAGCGGTTGGGTTAACAATCAGGTTTTTAGCTTGTGTGAATAAAACAAGAGAAGGTTTAACATCCTTGGGATAAATAAAATCACGATCAGCAGCGCCTCGTGTCACTTGCAGATAAACGAGCCCTTCTTCGAGGTTATTATCTGCAATCAATTTTTTCTGAATGGCTTCGATTTCTGCGTCCGTACCTGGTGAAGCCATATCTAATTCATTTAAAGATCGGTGAAGGCGAACCATATGACCTTGATTGTCGATGAGTTGCCCATTTAGAACACTGGATACCTCATACACGCCATCAGCAAATAAAAAACCCCGATCAAAAACTGAAATTTTGGCGTCTTCTTCGGCAACAAAATCACCGTTTACATAAACAATTCTACTCATAAATAAAATTCCTTTTAAATCTTTAACCCCAAAGAATATCCTGGGGGGGAGACATCAAACCATTTTCAATTTTAAGGCCATGATCACGGTCTTTATCCAACAATAAAGGACCATCTAAATCAACAACCTTAACACCTTGGGCGACCATCATCGCAGGGGCCATGGCAAGTGATGTGGCAAGCATGCAACCAACCATGATACCAAGGCCTGCTTCTTCAGCAGCAGAGCGAAGGGCCAAGGCCTCGGTCAGGCCACCGGTTTTATCCAGTTTGATATTCACCATATCGTATTTACCCACAATGTCAGAAAGGGATTTAACGCCATGGCAAGACTCGTCCGCACAAACAGGAACCGGGCGTTCGATCTCAGATAAAATAGCATCATTACCTGCTGGCAAGGGCTGTTCGATCATTTCGACACCCAAGCTGACAAGTTTAGGCGCCAAATCTTTATAAATTTCAGCCGTCCAACCTTCGTTCGCATCAACAATAATGCGTGAACTTGGCGCGCCTTGACGCACCGCTGCCACCCGGTCTAAATCACCCGGGCCTGCCAGTTTCAATTTCAATAAAGGCAAGTGCGCGCTGTCTTTGGCCTTTTTCCCCATGACCTCAGGACTGTCTAAAGACAGGGTATAAGCCGTCGTTAATTTCTTAAAGTCTTGTAGATCAAGACAGTTCCAAACACGTTTTCCAGCTTGTTTAGCTTCTAAATCCCAAAAAGCACAATCAAGAGCATTTCGTGCGGCTCCACCGGGTAGCGCATCTTGCAGCCCCAAACGATCCAAACCGTTATTCAAATCATCTTGTAAGGACATGATTAAATTAGAGACGCTTTCCTGACTTTCCCCATAGCGCGCATAAGGGACGCATTCCCCTCGCCCAATATGATCACCCTCTTTAAGTTCAACAACAATCACATCCGCAGATGTTTTAGCCCCACGAGAGATTTTAAAGCTCCCTCTAATAGGCCAAGATTCTGATAGGATTGAAAGCGCAATGCTCATTGTAAAACGTCCACAATGCGTCCCACACCTTGGCGAACAGGATCAACACAAGGCAGACCAAATTCTTCTTCTATTTCTTTAAGGTAAGTTTCAGCCTCAATCACATTTAATTGCGAGCTGTTGACACAAATGCCAACAAATTTAGCAGCTGGATTGGTCAGTTGCGCCATCTGCAAAGAAAGGCTCATCACATCCTTCATTGACGGAACCGCATATTCCGGTAAGCCTCGCATATGGGTGCGTGTTGGTTCATGACATAAAACCAATGCATCAGCTTGAGCGCCATGGATCAAACCAGCCGTAACCCCTGCAAAAGAGGGATGATAAAGCGAGCCTTGCCCTTCGATCAAATCCCAATGATCCGCATCATGATCTGGCGAAATAACTTCAACCGAGCCTGAGATAAAATCTGCAGCAACCGCGTCAATTGAGACACCGGAACCTGTGATCAAAATACCTGTTTGACCTGTTGCGCGGAAATCAGCTTTCATGCCGCGCGCGCGCATTTCTTTTTCCAAAGCCAAGGCGGTATACATTTTCCCACATGAACAATCCGTACCAACAGGCAACAAGCGTATACCTGTTCGTTTTTTCCCAGACGCAACCGGGAAAGTTTCCGTTGGGTGACGCACATCAAAAAGTTTACGTCCCAAACGTTTTGCCGTTTCACTCAATTCAGGGACATCAGCCAACTTGTTATGCAAGCCTGCTGCTAAATCCATGCCTGCTTCTAAGGCCTGCTTCAACACAGAAATCCAGCTCTCAGAAATCACACCACCGCGATTAGCCACGCCGACAACGAGTGTTTTTGCACCCTTTGCGACAGCTTCATCGATACTCATATCATCAAGACCAAGATCAGCATTGCATCCTTTGAGGCGCAGTTGAGCCAGCGCGTTTTCGGGGCGCCAATCTTTAACACCTTGGGCAACTTTGGCTGCAAGCGGATCTGCCGCATCACCTAAAAACAGCAAATAGGGTCTTTTAATTTCCATGGTTCTCTCTCTTTATCGGCTTATGCTGGATTTATAATTTTCGGTTTTTTATATCTTTGCGCGAACTTCTTAAATAAATCAAATCGATTATATGCATAAGAGAATTTATTTAAAATCATGGATACGCATTAGTGTTAATAAAAGACATAAATGAAAAGGTTCATTTTGCATATCTAATATCAAAAAGGACTCAATGTATCCTTGATCAATATCGTCATAAAAAACCAAAAAGTGGCCTTTTTATAAACAGCACTTTACGGAGCATGTTAGCTCAAGTATGTTGCGCTCATTCTCAATTGAAAAATTGTGATCCCGTAGCTCAGCTGGATAGAGTACTTGACTCCGAATCAAGAGG
>Ga0209345_10004670_pt1 | contig 13088 bp, 14 predicted proteins | sample Cruoilmetagenom7_FD_187294 | JGI IMG/M metagenome (GOLD analysis project Ga0209345, IMG submission 187294) | Oil polluted marine microbial communities from Coal Oil Point, Santa Barbara, California, USA - Sample 7 (SPAdes) (version 2) | ecosystem: Environmental > Aquatic > Marine > Oil seeps ...
CATGGGCATGATCGCTGCCGCGCTGGGCTATCTCACGCCGGTGCAGGGGGCCGTTTTGCAAGAGGTCATCGATGTCGCTGTCATTCTAAACGCGCTGCGCGCGCTTAGGATCAATCCGAAAGTCTGATCTCGAAAAGGGCCGTTTTCAGGTTTTGTTACCTTTTATGCGTGGACGCACGGGCTGCGCAGCATGGGTCTGGCGCATTAGCTCTGCCAGTTTTTCAAACAGGTCTTCGCGGGCCGAATTTTTGCGCCAAGCTAGCACAACATGCCTTGGGCAGGCATCGGGTAACGGTGTCAGGTTGATGTCAGCATTTAAGGCAATGCCAGCATCGATGGCCAGATTGGGAAGCAGCGTAACACCCAAGCCTTCGGATACCATTGCGACAAGGGTGGTCAGGCTGGTTGCGGCAAAAGTCTCGTCTTGGGCAAGGTCTTTGGCAGGGTATGCTTGTAACGCGTGCCTTTGCAGGCAATGCCCCTTCTCCAACAGCATCAGCTGGCCTGCGTCTGACAGTGCGGCCAGTCCCGTACTTTGCGGGCGCGCCCCCCGAGAAGGGGTTGCCAGTTGATATCCGTCTTCGAACAACGGCGCCGTTTCAAGCGTGCCGATGTCAAAGGGCAGGGCGATCAGGATTAGATCCAGCCGTCCCTTGTTCAGGCCTTCAATCAGGGATTCAGTCATTTCCTCGCGCAGATATAACCTGAGGTCGGGAAACTGATCCCGCACGAGTGGCAGCACCTGCGGAATGATATAGGGGCCGATCGTCGGGATTGCTCCGAGACGCAAATCACCAACTTCAGGGTTCTGATGCGCTTTTGCCAGATTTTCGATCTCCTTGGCGTCCAGGAGCAAAGATCGGGCGCGTTCGACGATTTCCATTCCCACGGAGGTAAGCATCACGCTGCGCCGCGTACGCTCGATAAGTTGTACACCAAGCCTGTCTTCAAGCTCTTTTATACCGGCGCTGAGGGTAGGCTGCGTGACAAAGCTGATTTGTGCGGCGCGTGAAAAGCTTGAAGTATCGGCGACGGCAATCAGGAACTGCAGATGGCGTAAGGTAAACATATAGATAAATCCTATTACTGGCAAAAACATATTCAATTTGATCTATGTGAGGCAAGCACCTATCTCTTGGGTATAGAAATGATTGCGATAGGAAACGATGACATGACCGATACCACCCAAAATATTGCCTCGCTGAACGCCGTGCTGGGAGAGACATTTCGCCTTTATATCCAGACGCACGGATACCATTGGAATGTCGAAGGCCCCAATTTTCGCCAGTTGCACATGACATTTGAAGAGCAGTACCAGAATCTTTGGGCTGCGCTGGATGAGATCGCAGAGCGTATTCGCGCACTTGGTGCCTATGCGCCGGGAAATGTGGCGGCGTTGATTGCATTGGCTGGTCCTGAAGAGGAGCCCGCGCAATCAGCCGAAGATATGATCGCCAAACTGATCGTGGGCCATGAGGCTTTGACCAAGACACTGCGCGCAGCGATCAAAACGGCTGCCGCGGCCGAAGACGAAGTGTCCGTGGGCTTTTTGACTAATCGCTTGGAATGGCATGAGAAAGAGCTGTGGATGATGAAAGCAGGCGCACGGTGAACCCACACGATTAACGGATCAACAGGTTTGCCGTCACCGGTTGTGACGGCAAACATAGATAAGGGAGAATATCCATGACTAACCCGATTGTGAAACCCTTCTGGGACGCGCCAACAGGCAGCTGGCAATATGTTTTCCACGATCCGAAAACCATGAAAGGAGCGATTGTTGACCCTGTGTTGGACTTTGATCCTCTTGCGGGTGCGACCTCTACCTCCAATGCGGAGCGGATACTGAGCTATGTGCAGGACACAGGCATAGAGATCGTGTGGATTCTTGACACGCACCCGCACGCTGACCATTTCTCGGCAGCGCCATGGTTGTCACAACAGTTGGATGCGCCAACGGCAATAGGTGCGCAAGTGACCGGGGTGCAGAAGCTCTGGAAAGATATATACAATCTGTCCGATGACTTTGCTGTGGACGGCAGCCAGTGGGACCAGCTGTTCGATGATGGTGCCGAATTCATGGTCGGTGACGTGCCTGTCAGGGTCATGTTCTCTCCGGGGCATACTTTGGCTTCGATCAGCTATATCGCTGGCGATGCGGCGTTTGTTCATGACACGCTGATGATGCCCGATAGCGGATCATCCCGCGCCGATTTCCCCGGAGGCAGCTCAAAAGCGCTGTACCAAAGCATTCAGGGTATTCTGGCGCTTCCCGACGACACCCGCGTGTTTGTCGGACATGACTATGCGCCGAACGGTCGTGATCCGGCCTGCGTTGCCACAGTGGCTGAGCATAAAACGTCAAATATCCATTTCCACGATAACCCTGACGAGCAGTCCTTTCGGGCCCTGCGGGACAGTCGCGACAGAACTCTTGCCTTGCCAAAGCTGATGCTGGCGGCTTTGCAAGTGAACATCCGTGGCGGACGTCTACCTGAGCCTGAAGACAACGGGCGCGCGTATCTGAAGATTCCGATGAATTACTTTGAACCGAGATAGGTCTGCGGCGACGGATATGTGTCTGGTGCGGCCTAAGCGCGTGTATGGTTTTTCGGCGTTTCACTTTGGGAAATCGATCTACTTCTCTGCCGTTTGACTTGGATCAAATCTAAATTCGCGAAGTTGAATGTAAGGTGCGAACGACAGCGTTGTTGGATGAGTGTGTTTCATGGACAGCGTGCTGACAGGATCGGATATTGGATGAATGACCAACCGCCAAAGGATCTACCGCTTGAGATAATCAAGCACGAAGCGGGTGGTCCGGCAAACTTGACGAAGCGGCGGTGGTTCCGACCGCGCTATCTGCTGGTCTTGCTGATCCCTGTATTCCTGTTCACAGGCGGGGTGATCGGAATGTATTACCAGCCGCCCGGATTGCAGAAATTCTATGCAGTAACGGGATTGGAACCGGGGGGCGGCTCTGTTTCGCCGATTGCGCTGCCGCCGGAAATCGAATTGCCGCAGGACATGTTGGAAACCATGCGGGATACGGATGTGATTGGTTTGGCCCGTCTTATGCCGCGCGGTGACGTATCCATTGTTGCAGCACCTTACGGGGCAGGGGACGCGCGCGTTGCCGAAATTCTGGTGGCAGAAGGCGAGACGCTGCAGAAGGGAACGCCGGTCGCACGGCTGGACAATTACGAAGTGCTGCAAAGCGCCGTGTTGCAAGCAGAGGCTGCCGTTGCAATCCGAGAGGCAACATTGATGCAGACCCGATCCGCTGTACAAAACAGCCGTGACGAGGCACAGGCTGCGCTGGATCAACTCCGCAGTGCCGCAGCCGAGGCCGAAGCAGAGCTGGCGCGGGCAAGGTCATTGTTTGAGCGGGGCGTCACCACACGGGCAACGCTGGATACTCTCACCGCCGGATCACAACAGGCTTCCTCTGCCGTAACAAAGGCCGAAGCGACATTGGCACGCTACGCCGCTGTCGCTGTAGAGGAGCAGCCGGATGTCATCGTCGCTGCGCGCAACCTTGACGCAGTGAACGCCGATCTGACCCGCGCCCGCCGTGACCTAGCCCGCGCCGATGTTCTGGCCCCGATAACGGGAACGGTGCTGGATATTCATGCCACGCCCGGTCAACGCCCGCCATCCGAAGGGATCATGGAAATGGGGCATATCGACCAGATGATGGCCGAGGTCGAAATCTATCAGGACCGCATCGTTCAGGTGCAAAAGGGCCAGCCGGTTGAGCTGGTCTCGACGGCGCTGGGCCAGACGTTTCAGGGGCAGGTTGCGTTCATCGGGCTGACCGTGGGGCGGCAGGGGCTTGTGTCGGACGATACTGCGGCCAACACAGATGCGCGGGTGATCCGTGTCATGGTGGAGCTTGATGCGGCGTCATCCCTGCTTGCGTCCCGGTTTACCAATCTTGAGGTCATCGCCCGCATTGATACCCATGAAATCGCACGCAAATGACCCGTCTGCTGCATGCTATTCTGGGGCGTTTACCCATAGGCTGGCTGCAACTAACGCACAGTCGTGCGCGATTTGCAGCCGCGTTGGCAGGCGTTGCCTTTGCCAATGTTCTTGTCTTTGTTCAGCTTGGCATCATGAATTCTATGGCCACGGCGACGCTAAAGCCATACGACTTCTTCTCGGCTGACATTATGATCTCTGCCGGTGATGCGAATTCCATGACCGAGGGCGGAAATGTTGCCCGCCAATGGTTGCTGCAATCGTTGGCTGATCCCGATGTCGAATCTGGTATGGGCCTGTTTATCGGCACTGTATCGTGGCAACGCGCAAACAGAACACTGGGCCTGACAACCTACGGGATCGACCCGATCCAACCGAAGTTTCTATCTTCCGATTTGGCAAGCAAGACTGCGGTGATGCAACTTCAGGGGGCCGGCCTGATCGATCGCTTCAGTCGCGGGCTGCCGCGCGATGAAGCGGCCTCCATCCGTCCACAGACACCGCTGTCTTTTGAGGTCTCCGGCAATACGTTGACCTTGTATGACACGTTCGCAGGTGGCGGCGGCTTTGGCGGTGACGGGTATATGATGGTTTCTGACCAAACGTTTCTGACGCTGTTTGCGGCGCGATCTTCTTCTGCGCCCGACCACATTCTTCTGAAAACCAAACCGGGCGCCGATCCCGATCAAGTGGCTGCGCGTTTGCGCCTGTTGATCTCTGACAAGACGCTTAGGGTTCGTTCATATGCGGCTGCGGGACAGGAAGACCTTTCATACCAGCAGACAAAGCGGCCAACTGGCATCATCTTCGGATTCGGCGTCATTATAGGCATCCTTGTAGGGCTGGTCATTGTGTATCAGGTGCTTTCCACGGATGTGTCGGACCACATGCGAGAGTACGCGACCTTCAAAGCGATGGGGTACAGTCATCTGTTTTTTCTGGGCATTGTCATCGAAGAGGCTGTTATTTTGGGGGTCTTTGGTTTCATCCCCGGTATCGCCGTTGGCACGGCCATTCTGACGGCGATGGCAGCGGCGACCACACTGCCGCTGAAAATGACCTTTGGCATGGCGCTGTCTGTGTTTGTTGGAACGGTCATTGCCTGCACGCTTTCGGGGGCAATCGCCACACGGCGTCTCGCGGCTGCTGATCCGGCGGATTTGTTCTAGAATGGCTGGGCAAAACAAATACCCCATTGCAGCCCGAAACCTCAATCATTGGTTCGGTCAGGGAGAGGCCCGCAAACAGGCGTTGTTTGATATCAACCTAGAAGTTGAAAGGGGCAGCCTGACCGTTTTGGTCGGTCCGTCAGGGTCCGGTAAGACGACATTGCTGACCCTGCTGGGCTGCTTACGGGATGTGCAGAACGGATCGGTTCAGCTGCTGGGCCATGAGTTGAATGAAGCAAGCGGCGCGACGCTTATGTCGCTCCGGCGGCGATTGGGCTTCGTGTTCCAGGCGCATAATCTGCACAACAGCCTGACTGCGCGCCAGAACGTCGTAATGGGCCTACAGGTTCATGGCACGCTACCTGCCGGGCAGATTGATAAAGCCGCAAGTCATGTTCTCGGGCTACTGGGGTTGGGGGATCGGCTGGACTATTTGCCCGCCAATCTGTGGGGAGGCCAGAAGCAGCGCGTCGCAGTGGCCCGTGCGCTGATCGGCAATCCTGACGTCATATTTGCAGACGAACCAACTGCAGCGCTGGACCGTGAAAGTGGCGGTAACGTCGTCGCATTGATCAAACGCCTTGGCCATGAACGCGGGACAACCACGGTGATGGTCACCCACGATAGCCGTATCCTTGATCAGGCCGACCGGATTGTCACCCTTGAGGACGGACGCCTTGTCGATAAGGTCCGCTGACGGGGCTGCGGGGGGTTCCTCGGATCAGTCTTCCTCCAGCACCTTTCGGGCAACCCGGAAACATTCAAGAGCCTGTGGTACGCCGCAGTAGATGCCAATCACGTGGATGATGGCGCGCAGTTCGTCTTGGGTGACACCATTGTTGATCGCACCGCGGCAGTGGATTTCCCATTCGTGCATTTTTCCCAAAGCGCCGATCATTGACAGGTTCATCATGCTGCGGGTTTTGGGCTCTATCACATCGTCGCCCCAGCCAAAGCCCCAGCACCACGCTGTCATCGCTTCCTGAAACGGCCGCGAGAACTCATCCGCTGCAGCAAGGTTTTTCTCTACGTATTCAGCGCCTAAAGTGGCTTTGCGTTGCTCCAGCCCTTTCAGGAAAAGGTCTTCGTCAAATGCGCTCATTGGGTGCCTTTCAAATTGATGTTCCGTCAGCCAATACGTGGCCTCGCGTCATTGCAAAAGGCGCGGTGGCCTTATGAAAACCATTGTGCTTGGCGCAGCAGGGCGCGTCTATAGCCGGATTGAAAAGCACCTAACACGTACCCTGCATCAAGGTGGCTTGTCGTGCGGCAGCAGACTTGATCGGGTGCAACCGCAGTCATTGATTTTATTCTCTGATTGGTCCGAGACGAAGAACGTTGTCCCAATGAATCCGGTACACCTGCCATGATAGACTTGTTCGCGCCGACCCCGTTGAACCGCGCATTCTGCATGTTAGGTCAGCCTTGAAAGAACGGAGTAAAACATGAAAATTTCAGTCGCAGTTACAGCACTTGCCCTGACAACTTCCTTCGGCGCGGCGCAGGCCGAGACGTTGAATGTCGGCATGTCGGGCGGGTACTTTCCCTTCACCTTCGTAAAGCTGGACAAGCTTCAGGGGTTCGAAGTTGATTTCATCAACGCCATCGCCGCGGAAACCGGAGACGAAGTGAATTTCGTCACCATGTCATTTTCCGGCCTTATCGGCGCATTGGAATCGGGACGGATCGACACCATTGCCAACCAGATCACAATCACGCCAGAGCGTGAGGCAAAATTCGCCTTTTCCCAGCCCTACGTTTTTGACGGCGCGCAAGTTGTGGTCAAATCCGGCAATGAGGACACGATCGCAAGCGTTGCAGATCTGAGCGGTAAAACCGTTGCCGTTAACCTTGGCTCGAACTTTGAGCAATTGTTGGGCGAGCTGCCCAACGCGGGCGAAATCGACATCCGCACATATGAAAGCAACATCGCACAGGATACGGCCCTTGGCCGCGTCGATGCTTTTGTGATGGACCGCGTGTCCTCGGCCCAGCTTATTGCAGAAAGCCCGCTGCCGCTGGCCTTGGCTGGCAAGCCCTTCAGCGAAATCCGCAACGCGCTTCCGTTCCGGAATGACGATGACGGTGCCGCTTTGCGCAACAAGATAGACGCGGCAATCGTGACGCTGAAAGAGAACGGCACCTTGACCGGGATCTCGGAAAAGTGGTTCGGCACCGACATCACGGTCGCGGAGTAGGCAAATGCGAGCACTGGATTTCGAATACATGTGGGACATGGTGCCAGTTTTGCTGGGTTATGTTCCGTTGACACTGTTCATGGCGTTGGTCGGTATGTTCTTCGCGCTCATATTTGCCTCTGTCATGGCGGTCGAACGGGTGTTCCGTGTTCCAGTGCTCGATTCATTTGTGCGCCTGTTCATCAGCTTCTTCCGTGGCACCCCGCTGTTGGTACAGCTGTTTTTATTCTACTACGGTCTGCCACAGGTTTTGGCGTTTTTGACAACGATCAACGGGGTCACTGCCACGATAATGGGACTCACCCTGCATTTTTCCGCTTATATGGCTGAAAGCATCCGTGCAGCTATCCTTGGAGTAGATCGTAGCCAGTGGGAGGCAGCCCAGGCTGTAGGCATGACCCAAGTCCAAATGATGCAGCATATCATCCTGCCTCAGGCTGCGCGCGTGGCGGCCCCGACACTGGTCAACTACTTCATCGATATGATCAAGGGGACGTCGTTGGCGTTTACGTTGGGGGTCACCGAACTTATGGGGGCGACGCAAAAAGAAGCGGCGGGCAGTTTCCTCTATTTCGAAGCTTTTCTGGTTGTCGCCGCGATTTACTGGATCATGGTCGAGGTTTTGTCCTTTGCGCAGCGCCATCTGGAGACCTATCTGAACAAGGCTTATGCAAGATGATTACTACAGCTGCCATAACCGTCAACGGGCTGAACAAATCATTCGGCGACACGTCGGTTCTCAAAGATATTTCGCTTGAAATCCAGTCGGGCGAACGTGTCGTTGTCATCGGTCCATCCGGTACAGGGAAATCCACTTTGTTGAGGTGTCTGAACTATCTGGACCGACCTGAAAGCGGTTCAATCCGGGTGGGTGATCTAACGGTCGATCCGGCAAGCGCATCGCGGTCGGATATTCTGGCACTGCGCCGCCGCACAGCATTCGTGTTCCAGAACTATGCGCTTTTTGCCAATAAGACCGCGCGCGAAAACATCACGCAGGCACTGATCACGGTAAAGGGCCTGTCCAAGGCCGAAGCGAACGCACGCGCGGATGAGACCCTGCGCGAGACCGGCCTGATCGATAAGGCGGATGCCTATCCCGCAGCCCTGTCCGGCGGGCAGCAGCAGCGGATCGGCATCGGGCGTGCCATGGCGCTGGATGCTGATCTGATGCTGTTCGATGAACCGACCTCGGCGCTTGATCCGGAATGGGTGGGAGAGGTGCTGGACCTGATGCGTCGCGTCGCGGAAAAGCATCAGACGATGTTGATCGTCACCCACGAAATGCAATTCGCCCGAGAAATAGCCGACCGCATCATATTCATGTCCGACGGCCAGATAGTAGAACAAGGCACGCCGCAACAGCTGCTTGAAGACCCGCAAGATGCGCGGACCAAGGCATTCCTGCGCCGTGTCGGGAAAACCGGCGCAAGTGAGGGGCAATCCTGAGATTTGGTTGCCGCAGCATCCATAGCCGGCGAATGCCGATGACTTAGCGCAAGAATGCCTTTGGCTTTAATTCAGTAAGGTCAGAGGGCCGTAATCGCTGTATGCGTCCCGTGGCGAGGGGGTGTCTGGGTGCGATACGCCGCCGAAGTGGTTGATGATGCCGGACACGGCATTCAACGAGGTCTGGACAGCCCCTTCGACCCACGCGGGTGTCCAGCTAACACCGTCGCCTGCGATGAAAATGCCTTGCTGTTCAGGAGGCATGTCGTCCTGCATAAAATGGCCGAACATCCGGTGATTGTAACGGTAATGTCCGGGTAAGGCACCCTTGAACGCGCCAAGAAAGTTTTCGTCGGCTTCCCAGCTTACGGTGATCGGATCCCCCAGAATGTGGCTTCTGATGTCCAGTGTCGGGTAGATTTTGTTCAATGCTGACAACGCCAATTCTACGCGTTTTCCTGTGGGTAAGGGCAACACTTTGAGCGCGTCTGTCATCCATGAATAACTCAGGCAAATGACAGACGGTTTGTCCGGCCCGTTGTCGAACAAATACGTGCCGCGGGTCATCCGGTCGGTCAATGTCATCGACATGATGTCGCGGCCTGTCTCCGGATCTTTGTCCTTCCAGAAGGGACGGTCGACCATCACAAATGTTTTCGCTGATTGCATAAAGCGGGTGCGGTCCAGTGCCATCCACAAGTCTTGCGAAAACAGTGTCTCTTCGGTGTCGATCTGCGTGGACAACAGGTGGCTTTGGCAGGTGACCAGAACGGCCTCGAAATCTTCTGCGCGGCCCCATTTGTCGGTGACTTCGATTGCTGTACCGGATTGGCGACGAATACGCGCGGCACCGCTACGGGTCGCCCCACCATTGAGGCTCGAAAGGCTGGTGCCTGCGGGCCAATGGGTCAGTTTGTCAGGGCAATGTGTCCAGAGCTGGCGGGGGACCTGTTCAACGCCCCCGACGATGTAGCGCTGGTGATCGTCGCATTCGGTGACATTGACCCTCAGAATTTCCAGCATGGAATTCGGGAAATCTGAATCCCACCCGCCTGTGCCGAATCCAACCTGCCCGAAAACCTCGCGGTGGTGGAAGGATAGCTTTTGGAACGCATCCGAAGAGGCGACAAAATCATAAAAAGTGCGTTCATCCCATGCCTCAACCAGAGGGTCCCATATCTCTTTGATGCGCGGGATGTCACGGTCGCGGATGGCCTGTTTCAACGCAGTGAAATTCGCGCCCTCTTCCAAAGCGGCATCATAGGCTTGGGCGACTTCGGTGAACAGTGCGGGCAGATCGGCGAGTGTTTTGGCGTAATGTGTCTCTCCCAGCAGATCAATCACGGTCGACCCCGCCGCAGGGGTCAGCGGGTTGGGGAAGGGGGCGCTTTCCAGCCCAAGCAAGTTGACGTAGTGATAGAAACCGGTTGAAGACACAGGGAAACGCATGCCCCCCAGTTCTGCGATGACACCGTCCACGCCCTCAAAAGGTTGCGAGCGCAGCCTGCCACCAAACTGACCGGATTCAAACAAGATGGGGCGCAGGCCCAGCTTCATCAATTCATAACCGGCAATGACACCCGCAGCACCCGATCCGATGATCGCGACCTTCGCGCCCAAGGCGCTTTGCGGCAAAGACCCAAGCCCCGAAGGGTGGCTAATCCAGTCGTCATACGCAAAGGGGAAGTCGGGGCCGAAAACAGTTACTGGGTTCATTTAGATATTCCGTATAGGTCTGGGCGGCGGTCATTTAAGTGAGATTGGTTCTGTCTCGAAGCCTGCAACTCGTCGCGGCTGAGGGTTGCGTAAAACAGGCCGGTATCGCTTTTGCCAGCGCGGATTCGGTCTGCGCCATCAGGGCCACAAATGCATGATAACCCGTTATAATTGAATGCGCCTTCATGGCCGTGATAGTTGCAGTAGGCAATGTAAATCGCGTTCTCTTCGGCCCGCGCGGGTACAATACGCGCAGCAACGCTGTCGAACGGTTCCATATTGGCGGTGGGTGTCACGATAAGATCGGCTCCGCGCAGCGCAAGATCACGGGCAACTTCCGGAAATTCGATATCGTAACAAATCGCAAGTCCGACCCGCCAACCGCAAAGCTCGAAAACAGGTGAGAGGCTATTACCTGCTGTGAATTGCGCGCGGTCCACGTTCCCGTAAAGATGGGTTTTGTGATAAAGTGCAAGCTGGTGCCCCATCTTATCAATGGCGATGCAGCTGTTGAAAGGTCGATCGCGATTTGGTGATGGCAAACCGATGACCAGAGCGATTCTATGTGAAGCCGCGAGGCGGCAAAGGTTTTTGCGTACATCCTCAAATAACGCTGCATGCGCACGGACCGCATCTGCCCCGATATTATATCCCCCGACAAACATTTCAGGAGAGACGAATAGGTCGGCCCCAGCGTTCGCTGCTTCGGCAACGGCGGACCCTAGACGCGCGAGGCAAGTCTCTACATCGCTACTAGGAGGCGTTTGCCACAGAGCAATTTTCATAGGCGTGCTTGCCATAAAGCAATCGTCATATGCCATGTCTGATACATCTGTCCAAAACCTTTGGTGAGGGGCATTCCGGTGTCCATTTGACGTTCTTGGATAGTTGAGAAATCTATGTAAAACCAGTGTTTGACCAACAGCACGACTTGATCCGATCGACCTTGGGCAAAATCCAGTTTGCTTTGCTTCAGAACGCGCTGTCGAAAGTAACATGCCTTTAACGTTAAGGGTACTGGCGGAAGATCGGCTTTATCAGGAGTTTTCCCGCCCTAGACGCGAAAACCTGCAGCGCAAAATCGAATGAGGTGGTCGATCTGCGAGTTTTCCAATTCGGCCCCTGCGCCGAGATCTCCGATACGATGCTGGGACGTCAGCAGTGCAAGCATGGCCGAGACTGAAAATACAAACGCTTCTGCTACCTGTTTTCTGGGGGTTTGGGGAAGCAACCCTGCAATCTGGTGCATGAACACTTCCGCCACTGGATCGAAGCATTCCTTTGAGATTTCGCGCCAGCGGTCATCGGCTGACACGAAGGCCACGAGGCGGGCGTAATGGTGCCAGCGTGGGTCTTCATCAGACAATTTGAAGAAGGGGCGAATGAAGGCAGAGATGAGGTCTTCAAGCGTTGGGTCGCCCTTTGATATCACGTGTTCGAGCGCTGTAAGACGTTCACGTGATAGGGTTTCTGCGCGGCGCGCGACCGTTTGATGAAACAGGGCGTTCTTGCCGCCTCCGTGATGGTGGATTGTTCCGACCGGCTCGCCAGCTTCGGCGGCGATGTCCCGGATCGTTGCCCCGTCGAATCCCCTTTGTGCGAATATTGTTTCCGCGGCATCGAAAACGCGCAGCTTTGTTGCCAGTGCCCTTTGTGACGGCGCGCGCTTTCGTTTGCTCTTGGAGGTGTTCGTCTCAGTCATGAAAACACCTTGCCTTAAGTTGAACATTTGTTCAAGCTAAGCGGAGACACGGGAGGACGCGATGGGAAATGCGCATAACCGACTTGCCTTGATCGGGGCGGGTCCAATGGGGTTGGCCGCGGCAAAGTTGCTGGTCGAGCAGGGGATAGACTTTCAGGGATTCGAGTTGAATTCGGATGTGGGCGGTTTGTGGGACATCGACGGACCACGCTCGACCATGTACGAAACAGCGCATCTGATTTCGTCCAAAAAGATGACCGAGTTCACGGATTTCCCGATGCGCGAAGAGGTGGCGGAATACCCGTCCCACCGCGAAATGAAGACTTACTTCCAAGAGTTTGCCCTGCATTTCGATCTGGCCAAGCACTACAACTTCGGCGCCGAAGTTCTGTCATGTGTACCGATGGGCGGCTCCGGAGACGGGTGGCAGATCACATGGCGCGATGATCTGGGCGAGCATCAGGAAAATTTTGCCGGACTTCTGATCGCCAATGGTACGCTTAGCACGCCGAATATGCCGTCTTTCAAAGGTGAATTCAGCGGAGAGCTGGTTCATTCGTCACAATACCGCTACCCAAGCCAGTTTAGTGGCAAGCGTGTCCTTATCGTCGGCGCCGGCAATTCCGGCTGCGACATTGCTGTGGACGCAATCCACCACGGTACATCAACGGATCTGTCGATGCGGCGCGGGTATTACTTTGTGCCGAAGTACGTGTTTGGCAAACCGGCTGACACGATGGGCGGTGCAATTAAACTGCCCATGGCGCTGAAGCGGATCGTGGATGGTGCAATCCTCAAATGGTTCGTGGGCAACCCGCAGAAATACGGGTTCCCCAAACCGGACTACAAGCTGTACGAAAGTCATCCGGT
>Ga0209345_10004671_pt1 | contig 13087 bp, 9 predicted proteins | sample Cruoilmetagenom7_FD_187294 | JGI IMG/M metagenome (GOLD analysis project Ga0209345, IMG submission 187294) | Oil polluted marine microbial communities from Coal Oil Point, Santa Barbara, California, USA - Sample 7 (SPAdes) (version 2) | ecosystem: Environmental > Aquatic > Marine > Oil seeps ...
CCAGGGATGGAGGAGGTACGGTTCCATGGACGGAACCGGTAGAGCCGAGTCGGGAACAGAGGCCGAGAGCGACGCAGGAAGCCAAAGCCGAGTGTACAAGGGCTACATGAGGAGTTGAGTACGGAACTGACGCCGCTATCGGGTAAAAAGGCAATTTTTAGAGATGCCCTTAAGACTTACTTACCTATAAAAGATCAAGGTTCTAAAGTCCCCAACAGACAGCCATTAATCTGACTGTTTAATAAGTTTTCGAACGCCTCCGCAAGCTGCGGCCGACCAAATAAAAAACCCTGCCCTTCGTCACACTGGTGCTCTTTCAACAGCTTGAGTTGTGCCTCAGTTTCCACGCCTTCAGCAATCACTTTCAAATTCAGGTTATGCGCCATAGCAATAATCGCACAGGTAATCGCCGCATCATCGCTATCATGCTCGATATCCTTGATAAAAGAACGGTCTATTTTCAAGGCATCAATAGGAAATCGCTTTAAATAACTCAAGGAAGAATAACCCGTTCCAAAGTCATCCACCGATAATACCAAACCATCGTCACGAATTTCATGCAGCAAAGAAATTGATCGCTCAGCATTACGCATTATGGATGTTTCTGTTAACTCAAGCTCTAAATAAGACGCAGGCAAACCAGTTTTGGAGATAATGCTGCGTATATTTTTCATAAAATCCGGCTGACGAAACTGGATAGAAGAAAGATTAACGGCCATGCGTTTGATATCGTAGCCAGCATCAATCCACTTTTTCATTTGCTGACACGCCTCTATCAACACCCATTCACCGATGGAGTTAATCAGCCCCGTGTCTTCGGCAATCGGGATAAACCCATCTGGAGGAATAAGCCCCCGCTTGGGGTGCTGCCATCTAATCAAGGCCTCGGCACCCACTATTCGTCCCGTTTCAAAGTTAATTTGCGGCTGATAATGTAGCAAGAGCTCATTCGATGACAGAGCTTTGCGCAAGCTATTTTCAAGAGTCAGCCTATCCATAGAGCGGGCATTCATGGTGCTGGAGTAACTACAAAAGTGATTTTGCCCCTGCCTCTTGGAGTAATACATGGCCGTATCCGCATTTTTTACCAGAGCATGCAGGTCATGTCCATCGCCTGGAAAAGAGGCCGAACCAATACTCGCCGTAATAAATATCTCGTGCCCGAGCAGTTCAACAGAATGACTAAACTCCTTATGTAACTCACTAGCAATGGCTGCCACCGGTATTTCATGCTTGGGATGGACAAATACCACCGCAAACTCGTCACTGCCAAAGCGGGACAGAAGTACTTCGCACTCGTCGCCACAATCATGTTGTGAATCACAAACAATATCGATGGCTTGCTTTAATCGTATGGATACACTCTTCAAAAGTGCATCACCAATATGATGCCCAAGGGTATCGTTAATCTGCTTAAAGTTATCAAGATCCAGAATAAAAATACTCAGGTGCCCACTTGCCTGCCTGAAATAAGAAAGACGATTCGAGGCCCACTCATTAAAAAAACTGCGGTTTGGCAAGGTAGTCAGGGAGTCGTTATAGGCTAGATAGTGAATCCTTTCCTCTGAGGCACGTCGCTCGGTAATATCTCGTAAAATACAGACCACTTCGTAGTCGCCTATTTTTACCAAGCGGCCTTCGTATATAAACTTATTTTTCTTAAATTTAACTGGAAACTCCCGGGTTGTGGTCACCCCCGTTCGAAACACATCCAGCACCAAGCCATTCATTTCTTTAGCCAGGCGCGGGGGCAAAAACTTTTCCAGTTTCTGACCAAGTACCTCTTTTCTATCCATAGCCAAGCTGGCATCATCACCGACCTTATAATCGATCACTGTGCCGTTTATAGCCATTCGGACAATGGTATCAGGCAGGCCATCAATCAAGGCCTGGTTACTTTTTTGACTCTCTCGCAATTTTTCCAGAGTTCTGGCAGATCGCAACATATAGCGCACACGATGCCCAAGAATGACCCAGTTTAATGGCTTGACCAAAAAATCTGTTGCACCAGCACTGTAGGCGCGATTGACTGACACCATGTCATCCATGCCTGTCACCATCAAAATAGGGAGGTAGCTCCCACAGGGAAAGGAACGAATCTCCTTGCATGCCTCAAAACCATCTTTAACCGGCATGGAGACATCCATCAAAATGATATCTGGAATAATTTGATTGAACAGATCCACCGCCAGCTGGCCATTTTCAGCTTCCACAACCTGAAAACCAGACTGCTGAAGAACCTCCTTCATCAATAGACGCATGGTGAGGTCATCATCGACAACGAGCACCACTGCACCGTTGCAGTCATCATGGACTACAGAGCCAGCATCATTGTGCAAAATATCAGCGCCCAAGGACATTAGCGAGAAACCTTGTCGCTTAACGCAGATACCACCAGGCCGTACTCGCACATTATATTTGCTGATCTTACTTCAACATCTTCAAGCATTTCTTCTCGCGCCTTGATTTCCAGTTCGGCCAAATAACCACTCAACCTTATCGCACCCACATTCGCACTGCTCGACTTAAGCGCATGAGCGTATTGCCCAACTTTCTCGTATTCACCAGCATGACTCGCCGCTTGCAGCGCCTCAACGAGCTCACGGGTACTGCCTAAAAAAAGTTTGATGACACGAGTTAACATATCGCTACTCCCCTAGGCCTGAAGGGCTTTCAGCCCAGCCAGTACGTTTTGATCAAGCACGCCCGTATTCAGGTTGCCATCCGGTGTCTTTTCCCTATCTATTCCCGCAGCTTGCTCCACATTTTTTAGCACTGAGGCTCCTGGTTCATCAGCCCCATCGGAGCTTTTTTCTACCCGGGCCCATTTCACAACTTTTTCTTTCAGGGCGTTAAGAGGAAATGGTTTACTTAAATAGTCGTCCATTCCCGCTTCTATGCACTTTTCTTCTGCTTCGTGCATAGCATTTGCCGTCAGGGCAACAATGGGGACGCGCCCTCCCCTTTTCGACTCCTGCTCCCTGATAGCCCTGGTGGCACTATAGCCGTCTAACCCAGGCATCTGGCAGTCCATAAGAACCAAGTCAAAGGCATCTTTTTTGCAGCATTCGATCGCCTCATAACCATCTCGAGCAATCTCGGTTTCGCACTGCAGAATCTCTAACATACCGGTGACTACATCCCGATTTACCGCGCTATCATCAGCGATCAAAATTCTTACGGAGCGATGTGTATTTCCCCCGTTCATACCTTCTAGTGCCATAGCTAACCTATGTAAAAACTAGTTTGAGGTCTATGCAAAAGAGCAAACTCCTTCTCATGCAGTGTTGCCTGGTGTCCCACAGCAAGCGCCAAAGAGTAAGCGATCTCTCTTGCAATTGCTGTCACTTAAAAACCGCCTGACTATCACTCTGTCAAGCACCTGACTCCGTCTGTGCTAAACCTCTATCTTAAAGCTTACTTGCCCCTTCGCCTAGGAGCTTACCGAAAAACACGCCGCCAAAAAATGTCCTAGCTTAAACCTAGAAACCGCAATTGGAGTACGAAATTCTGCACAAGCTCTTGCCGCACCTAGAAAATTTTAAGAAATTCTCATCTCCAGCCGTATACGGCGCTTACGCCCAATAAGGTGAGCACGAATTTTGAAAATTTCCTATGCACGCCAATATCTCGCCTAAGAGCGCCTAGAGCCTGCCCCATGAGCACAGCGAGTGCATTGGGTACTGTCGGTGCACATCTTTTTCGCACCTTTATGCCCTCGGGGTGCAACTGAGGTTTCTAGGTTAATTGTAGGGCATCTCTAAAAATTAGAATTTTTATTCGAGAGCAAGGAAGCACCGCACGGAAACCCGCAGTGTACAAGGGTTACATGAGGAGTTGAGTACGGAGCTGACGCCGCTATCGGGTAAAAAGACAATTTTTAGAGATGCCCTGTAGTTATTTTTTACTTTCCAAGCGCTCTAATCGCTTGAAAAATGACAGCCCCAGATCAGAAATAAAATGAATAGACGGTATTTTCGGGGCAGGCTGACCACAAGGTAAAAATATAACCTGCTGTATTTAAAGTGCTTTTAAAGACGCCAAACCTACCCCCCTTTAAACTCCGACTGGATCTGACGGGGCGTTTATCTCATACTTTTTTATTCAGTTTGTTAAATAATGCTGTAGAATGGCTAGTTTCGGCGTTCAAACGAACGTTTGAATAAAAGCTCCAAAACATTAGCCAGGATGAATTTATGCAGCAATATCAAGATAGTATGGCGCCGGAATGGTTTATAAAAGCAGTCAACACTCCCTATACCGACAAATATATTGATGTAGAGGGCAGCAAAATTCACTACCAGCACTGGAGTAACACGGGAGAAAAACAAGGCCTTTTACTTGTCCATGGAGGCGGAGCACATTCCCACTGGTGGGATTTTATCGCCCCCTCTTTTTTGGAACGCTTTGATATTGCTGCCATTGATATCAGCGGAATGGGAGATAGTGAACATCGGGAGAAATATTCGCTGGATCAATTTGCAAAAGAACTGATCTCTGTATGCGCGGATGCCGGCTTTGGCAACGATACCATTATTGCAGCCCACAGCTTCGGCGGCCTGGGGACATTACAAGCTGCCCTTAACTATCCAGACCGTCTCAAGGGTATAGTGGTTGTGGATTCAGCGATCTTTCCACCAGAATTCAAAGGAACGAACGACATGAAGGGTAACCCCTTCAAAAGTAAAAAAGTATACCCCGATATAGAGTCAGGCCTAGGCCGGTTTAGATTAGTTCCACCCCAGACCTGTGAAAATGACTATATATTGCGCTTTATTGCTCGCACGTCCATCGGCGAAGTAGAAGGTGGCTGGTCATGGAAATTTGATATGGAGTTTTTACAAAAGACTGAAATGAGCGATCTTTCTGACAGAGTTCGAGACATCAAAGTTAAAACCTCTGTAGTTTACGGTGAAAAGAGCATGCTATTTATGCCGGCCATGATGGATTTTATGAAATCCGTCTATCACGAAGACGTGCCCTTTATTATGCTGCCCGACGCACAACATCATCTGTTTCTGGATAAACCTCTAGAGTTTATTGACCTTATGAAAGAGACTCTTCAGGCCTACCAATAAGGCTTCGTGCGTCAACATCCCCATCTTTTCGGTGAGCCTCGCACAATGTCGAGGCTTTCACCCACTTTCTAGTTGTTCCAGTTTATTAAGGCGATCCTTAATCAGAAAATAGCTAAAAACGCCGATGATAATATTGGCCAAAGCTGCCCCCATATAGACCCCCTCCACACCGACGAATAGCGCTCCCGTGTAGGCGAAAGGAACGGTCAAACCAAATAAGCGTAACAAGCTGATCAGTATAGCCACTGAAGGCTGATGCAAGGCATTCAAAATCGAAATGGACAACATGGATACGCCCAAAAAGCCGAAACTGATGGGCTGAATCCATAAATAACGCTTCAGCACCTCTGCCACTTCAGCCTCATCTGTAAAAATCCCCGCGAAAGCCGAGGAGAAAAGAATAAGCACAATCGCAACACCGAGCTGCCATATAAAAGCAAATCGAAACCCCAGCTGAACTGCCCTGCGTACCCGCTGTAACTTTCCGGCGCCGTGGTTTTGCCCCACCATAACCCCAACACCCGCCGTCAAGGACATCACCACTAACATGAGCATCGGCTCAAGCCGCGCACCCACGCCCGTCGCTGCGACCGCCGCTTCGCCAAACTGCGCCACCAGCGCAATAATGATCATCATCGCTATTGGCGCCATCAGGTTATTCAATGCGGCTGGCATCGCAATTTGAAGCACCTGCCTCCACGAATCCAAGAGCTTATTCACAGTGGGCAAGACAAACTCAATCAAGTTTTCCCTACGAATCAGAATCGTGAGCGCTGCCGTACAGGAAAACCCCCAAGCGAGAACCGAAGAAAGCGCAGCCCCTTTCATGCCCAATTCTGGGAAAGGCCCAAGACCAAAAATAAGCAAAGGATCAAGAACACCATTAATAAGCGCCGATACGGACATAATAAAACTTGGTGATTTGGTATCACCACTCGCCCTCAAGGCACCATTACTTACCATGGGTACCACGAGCACCATAATCCCCATCAACCACACGGACATGTACTCCTGAATCAAAGGAAGCAACTGTTCGTCCGCCCCCATCGCACGAAAGATGGACTCCATCATCACCAGCCCAAGCACAGACACAGCACCCAATAAAAGAATTGCCAGAATAATAGTGTGAGTGAGAATGCGACGCGCCACGGGCCTATCTCCACGCCCAAACAAGCGAGCCAACACTGCTGATGTGCCGGATGAAAAACCTAGATTTAAAGCAAACACTGCTGCCGTAATGGGTACGGTAAAAGCCATCGCTGCCAGTGGCTTCGCGCCCAACATGCCTATGTAGAAGGCATCAACAAGGTTAAAGGCCATTATCGCCACAATACCAATAATCATCGGCATAGTGAGCCGATAAAGGCACGCAGCCTCTGGGTCTTCTAATAGATTATTCGTTTGCCTCGATTTTAATGCCGATCTCTGCGCCATTAACTCCCCAGCGGTATAAAAAATGATAAGGCCGGTATACTAACAGACCAGATTGCCGTGTCAGTGCTCAGCATGGCTTTTTTAAGCGAAGGGAGCTTGATTTCCCTCGCGTGCTCGCTTTAGAGTGAGCGCGATTGACGTCCATAAAGGAGAATAAAGAACCATGCGCATCGTTATTTCCCCGGCAAAAACACTGGAATTTGACACTCCGGCAAAAACCAAAAGACACAGCCAATCCCAGTTTTTGCAAGAATCCAGTGAGCTCATCGGAATATTAAAAAACCTCAGTGCCGACGAGCTTCAATCCATGATGTCTATCAGCGAAAAGCTGGCAACCCTTAACGTGGAGCGCTTTAAGTGCTGGCATAGACCCTTCACCCAAGAAAACGCCAAACAGGCCCTTTTTGCTTTCCAGGGTGATGTTTACACTGGCCTGAATGCCGCCGAACTTGATAGCAAGGCCATTACCTATCTACAAAAAAATCTATTTATATTATCCGGCTTATATGGACTGCTGCGCCCTCTCGATTTAATGCAAGCCTATCGCCTCGAAATGGGCACCCGGCTCACCACACCAAAAGGCAATACACTGTATCAATTTTGGGATAACAAAATAACCGATGCGCTGAATGTGGAATTTAGCAAAGAGAAAAATCCAACGCTGATCAACCTGGCATCAAACGAATACTCAAAAGCAATAAAAATAAAACAGTTGGACGCAGAAGTTATTACCCCAGTATTCAAGGATTACAAAAATGGCCAGTATAAAGTCATTAGTTTTCTCGCGAAAAGAGCCCGTGGCACGATGGTGAACTTTCTGGCCACCGAAGGAATAAAGAACCCGAACGAGATTAAAGAATTCTGCATGGAGGGTTACGCCCACCAGGAGCACCTTTCCAGCTCTTCGGAATGGATATTCACGCGTGATACAGATGAAACAAAGTAAACAATTCAGAAAGAATGTACTTGTACTAAACTAATAGCTTCACCTCCTTCCATTCCGAGCCGAGCATGCATCGCAGCCCCATCATCATTACATTTATTTCTGTTTTTATGTGCGCCAATGCCATGGCTCTGGGCTGCATGGGTGGAAAAGTGCTTATATCAGGGGGGTCAACCTACCCACCACTATCCTGGCAGCATAAGGGCGAGCTCAAAGGGGCCAGTATAGACCTGGTGACCTTAATATTTTCAGAGCTTAATATTAAGGTCATTACCGATGGAGGGGGGCCGTGGAAGCGTGTCGTATTACGCGCCCAACATGGCAAAGTAGACATGCTGGTGGGCGTCCGACGCAACCCCGAACGAGAGAAGTTCCTGGACTTTATCGAACCGCCAATCACACCGGCAGCGCAGGCCATATTTGTTCGAAAAGAAGATGATTTTGAATATTCCGACTGGAGCGATCTAAAAGGAAAAGTCGGCGCGACAACCCTTGGTGTTAGCTTTGGCTCGGAGTTTGATACATACGCCAAAGAAAACTTACTCATTGAGCCCGTAAAAACCATCAACCAGAATTTTAGAAAACTCCAGAAACATCGTATTGATTACATCCTCGCCCCCCTGCTTCCAACACTTTTATATGCTGAAAAATCAGGTTATCGATACAAAATTAAATTTGTTCGAACACCCTTTATGATTATTAATGAGTATGTGGCTTTCTCCAAATTATCCGATTGCCGTCAACACAGTGACTATTTTAAACAGCGAATATCAGAAATCACTGCCGACGGAACAATGGATGAGCTACTGGAAAAACAGTATTTACGTTGGTAATAATCCTAGAAACCGCAGTTGGCCGGCCCAAACTGGAAGTTTACACTTCTATAGTAAGTTATTCGGAGGCTTCAGAGGAGCTTCCAAGCTTATACTTCTCGAACATACCTTCTAGATCCTCTCGACTCACTGGTTTGGAAAGATAGTCATCCATACCAACGGATACGGCTTTTTCACGCTCTATTGAAAGCGCATGTGCGCTCAAAGCAACAATCAACAGCTTGCCTTTATCGTTAGTATGCTCAATTTGATAATCCCTTATTTTACGGGTCGCCTCCCAACCATCTAAAACCGGCATTTCACAATCCATAAGAATCAAATCAAAAGGCTCCGAATCTATATAGCATTCCAATGCCTCCAGACCATTCTCCACTACCACAGGCTTGATCCCCAGCTTTTTCAACAAGCCCTTTACAACCATCTGGTTCACCTGGTTATCTTCCGCCACAAGTACCTTCAAGTGGGAATAGCTCTTGCTCGCACGCTTGACAGAAGACAGTGGTTCACTCGAAGCACGTTCTATTTTATTTTTGCCTAAAACCGTAGCAAGCAACTCACGAAGAGCCTCTGAAGTAAGGGGTTTTTCAATGGCTGAGATGGCTCCGCAATCAGAAACTTCTTCTTTGCTCGGCATACAGCGGCTCGCGGTCATCAGTATCGCTGGCTCGTTGCCCAGCAAAGTTTCATTATATAAACTCTTGACCAAATTCATGCCGTCATAATCCGGCAAATCCATATCTACAAACAGCACATCAGGGTGATCCTTTTCTTCTTTCATGCCCGCCAGGCAAGCTCGGGCACTCTCTCCGTTGGTCACCCCGAGCACATCAAAATCCAGGCGTTTCAAAATACTTGTTATCGCCTCCAAAAAGACAGCGTCATCCTCAACAACCAAGACTTTTTTCCCACTGTAAGAGTACTTTTTACGCTCTAATGGCAAATACTCACTCTTAGAAGGCTTAGAAAGAAGGACCGTAAACCAAAACGTTGTGCCGACTCCCTTCGAACTATCTAAGCCAATTTCACCGCCCATAAGCTCAGAAAGCTGCTTTGAAATTGCCAGACCCAGGCCTGTGCCCCCGTACTTCCGTGTGGTCGAGGAATCAGCCTGGGAAAAGGATCGAAACAGTTTAGCCTTCTCTTGTTCGTCAAGACCTATGCCCGTATCGGAAACCTCAAATCGCACCAGGCAGTTATCTGGCGCTACACCCTTCTCCAGTTTGACCAGAATCTGTACGCGACCATGTTCTGTAAATTTAAAGGCATTCCCCAGCAAATTAACCAAAACCTGTCGAATTCGCGTTGAATCTCCCTTTACAGTCAGCGGCAAGCCCGGCTCTATTGTTGCTGATAATTCAACGCCTATCTCAGCAGACTTGAAAGCAAACATTGCAACACAGTCATCAATGAGCTCCTCCAGGTCAAAACAGGATGACTCTATTTCCATCATTCCCGCTTCAATTTTTGAATAATCCAGTACATCATTAATAATCGATAACAAAACCTGACCTGAACTTATTATGGTTTTTACATATCGACGTTGCTCCTCCGATAGCGACGTATCACTAAGCAGCTCAGTCATTCCCAGCACACCGTTCATCGGTGTACGAATCTCATGACTCATATTTGCCAGGAATTCACTTTTGGTGCGCAAGGCTTGTTTTAGTTTTTTTGTTCTCGATTCAACTTTTTGCTCAAGCTCCCTGTGGTAACTACTTAACTGCGCGTTTTTCTTACTCAGATCCATCTGCATCACAATAAACGTTCTGACCAAAACGCCTAATTCATCTTGCCGGTCAACAAGGCCATGCTCCTTGAGCTCAGAGCTTAGCTTCCTACTGCGCCGCTCATCCAGATCCAGGCGCTGCATTGCATGAGTGATCACCTCCAGGGGCTGGCCGACCAGTCTTTTCAATACAACATAGGAGATCAACCACAGAAATATCGTTTTTACAACTGCATTCACCATGGTAATAAAAAACGTGTACATTGCCCGCTCTATCACCACATCGGGACTGGAAAACACCACCACACTTCCCATCTTCTCACGGCCACCGATAGCTCGCTGATAGTAAACAGGTCTTTCGTAACGGTACAAAGTTGGAGATAGAGACTCTCCTGAATCAGAGGCCAGCTCTACACTAGGCATAGCCATCGGGCTGGAGGCTGCGGGGTCGATATAAATTGCCGGCTCACCTGGGCGCTGTATCTGGCCAACCGCCAGCATTTCTGCTCCATCCGCCTCCATAACCCTCACGCCAAAGATAAACTCATTCGACAAAATTCCACGGGAGGTCGAGGTCATCTGCTCGTCATCGAGATTCCAAAATGCCTGAGCCATAATCGGCTCAAATGTATCAAGCATATGCAGCACTTCGGTGCCAAGCCGTTCTTTTTCATGCTCGTATTCCAGGACAAGCTGAACCAAGGTTACCGCTACCGCTACGGCAAAGTAGAGAGTAAAAGCGATGCGCAGCAAACGCGCTGCCAAAGAAGCCGTTACAGTGGCTATTGGCGTTTTTTTAGAAAGGGGGGCACTTTCTTCAAGTGTACGGTCGCTGTTAGGTACCTGTATTTTATCCAAGGGGGTCGTCCTATTCTCTAGCAGGTTGTTGAAATCCTACTGACTCGGCCATCTACGGCGTAAAAAACGCACTCAAAGCGATTCACGGGGCAGGCTCTGCTCATTAACTACTAAGGAAAAAGGCACGTGTAAACGCGGCTTTGGCATCCTGCGTCGCTCTACCTTCCCCATTCATGGAGTCATCCACTTTTTCGCTTGATTTTGCCTTGTACCTGACTCAACTCAGCGAATTTCAACAGCTTGCTACAAAGAGCTGCCACATTATGAAGAAGGCCATGGGATAAGCTTATGCTAGCCAGTTTTTTATACCACCAAGAGGTTTTATTTATTTTAGGCACTTTGGCCAACGTAGATGGAAAGAAAGTGACTCGAAGACAAAACCCTCCACAAACTTACGTCTAACTAAGCATGAGTATAGCAAGTCAGCGCAGCCCATAGGCCTAGGCCACAAGAAGTTTTTATTTAGTGTAAAATAAGGGCTGCCATTAGGGAAAACGGATGGGGACTGGACAGTGCAATACTGTTTAAAATCAAGTAGACTTAAACCACCTTGGGGTTTATTAATGGCTGCATGCCAAGCACTAGATACCAATTGTCACACAGTTTATTTGTTCATTAATTAAAGGGTAAAAGTTGAAGCATCTTTTCAGCAAACTGGTCTCTCGCAAAAAAGCTTCCGTCAAACCCGCTCCCAAACCCGAAGACAAACTCGCTTCAAAACCAGCCCGAAGCTCGGAGGCGACTCCTCCAAATCGAAATAAAACCTTCCAACCTCAGACAAAAAAAACCAAACCAGCCAAAAGTGATGCCTGGCTTAAAGAGATGCAGGATGCCCCGATTAAAGACGACAGCACCCGCTTTATAGACCTCGGGTTGGACGAAACCCTTTTACACGGTATTTACGACCTGGGCTTTTTTTACTGCACCCCTATTCAGGCTAAAACTCTGCCCCATACACTTTTACGGCAGGATGCGATTGGCCACTCACAAACCGGCACCGGAAAAACTGCAGCGTTTTTAATTACCATCATCAACACCCTGCTCAACCATCGTTCCGATGAAGAGCGCTACGCCAGCGAACCCCGCGCAGCCATCATTGCTCCAACACGCGAACTAGCCCTGCAAATCGCACAGGATGCTAAGGACTTGTGCAAGCACACCCCCCTGCAAACTGCGACACTGATAGGGGGAATAGACTACGAAAAACAGCGCAAACTGATTCAGAACCAGGTAATTGATATCGTTATCGCCACGCCTGGTCGCTTGCTAGACTTCTTATCCCAGAAGGCACTTTTTCTCGATCAACTCGAAGTGCTCGTGCTTGACGAAGCTGACAGAATGCTCGATATGGGTTTTATTCCCCAGGTGACTAATATCGTGCGCGCCACCCCACCAAGAGAAAGCCGACAAACACTTTTATTCAGTGCGACCTTTCCTAGCGAAGTACTAAAACTAGCGGAAAGCTGGACCCTGAACCCCATGAAGGTGGCCGTTGCACCAGAGCAAGTAGCTACAAAAAATGTTGACCAGAAACTGTACCTGGTCACCGCCAAAGATAAATACAAAGTTCTGCTCAATCTACTCCAGCAAAAAGAGCTTACACAAGCTATTATCTTCGCGAACAGGCGTGATGAAACGCGTCGCCTCACCGAGTTCCTTAAAAGAAAAGGCATTCAATGTGCCATGCTATCTGGAGAAGTGGCACAAAATCTTCGCCTGAAAACGCTGGAAAACTTCCGCAGTGGAAAGGTACCTATCTTGGTCGCCACCGATGTAGCGGGCAGGGGAATCCATGTGGACAACATCAGCCACGTCATTAACTTTTCTTTACCAGAAGATCCAGAGGACTACATTCATCGAATTGGCCGTACCGGTCGTGCGGGATCGAGCGGCACCGCCATCAGTTTCGCCTGCGAGGATGACTCCTTCCTGATCCCTGCTCTTGAAGAGCTACTGGGGGAACCACTGGATTGCAGCCAACCCCCGGAAGAGCTACTTCGCTAGATAGCTCTCCCCTTAACCCCCTCGCTCACCCACAGAATACCCGGCCTGGCACGACTAAATGGTCCTCGTACCTCTGGCGCTTAATCACAACCTTTAGTATAATGAGCATCTCCAAAAATTAGAATTTTTATTCGAGAGCAAGGAAGCACCGCACGGAAACCCGCACGACTCCATGGATGGAGGAGGTAGAGCGACGCAGGAAGCCAAAGCC
>Ga0209345_10004672_pt1 | contig 13086 bp, 14 predicted proteins | sample Cruoilmetagenom7_FD_187294 | JGI IMG/M metagenome (GOLD analysis project Ga0209345, IMG submission 187294) | Oil polluted marine microbial communities from Coal Oil Point, Santa Barbara, California, USA - Sample 7 (SPAdes) (version 2) | ecosystem: Environmental > Aquatic > Marine > Oil seeps ...
GGTTTCGCATTAATCGCTTGATCCAACCTCATTGGTTGCGCAATAACACCCCAACGGTCCCATAGCTCAACTGGATAGAGCACCTGCCTTCTAAGCAGGAAATCTTAGCCAATTTTCAATCACTTATCGAAAATACTGCTTATATTTAGAGATGTTATGACCATGTGATATCAATGTGTTAGGGAAAGTGTTTGGCAAACATTTGACAAACACCTATTATGCCCCTGTGTAAGGAGCAAATTTTATGGGCAAAAGGAACGAACCTGAAAGCTTTCCAATATGGGAAGGAAATATCGTCCTCTATACTCGGTTAGTTCGAGGTAAGCTTAGTCCTGTTTGGCAGGCAAAGATAACTACAGCCAGTGGCAAGGGAAGGCTTCGTATTTCAACAAAAACTAAAAGTTTTAATGAGGCTAAACGGAAAGCAATTAATTTCTACAAACAAGCTGATGCGCGAGTTCAAACTGGTTTACCGCTTAATAGTGTTCGGTGGGAGACTGCCACACGTCGATACATCGAATGGATGCAAAAAAGAGTGGAAATGGGTAGATGCAGTCTAGCTACTTATGACAGCCATAAGACAATTATCTCCCAGTGTTTGAATGAGGCATTCAAAGGGAAGCTTTTACATGAAATAAAGTCGTCGGATATTGAAGACTATCAATTATCTAGACGGAATATGGGCGCGAAACGTGATAAAAACGTTAGGGTATCAGCTCACACCATAAATCTTGATTACGCTGTTATTAGGGGAATTTTCAAACATGCAATGCGTGATAATCTCGTAGATAAAATGCCCCTAATTGAGAGACTGAAAAATGATAAAAATCATAGACCGTCATTTACTTCCGAAGAAGCAGAAAGGTTGAAAACAGCTTTAGATGAATGGGCGGATAGCGCACATCACGCTGATGGTGGTCACGTAAAAGACTATCGAATACTGTTCAGATTATATTGTTTAACGATCTATTACTCAGGCATTCGGCCAGGGAAAGAGATGGCTAGTTTGCGCTGGGCTGATGTTGAATATGTTAACAATGAATACGTGCTGTTGTTGGCAGAAACTTCCAAACAAAAATCTGGCGAATACAAGCAAAGAAAGGTTGTTGCCCTTTCATATTTAAAAGAACATTTGGAAGAAGTGAAAAGCTTCTCACATTTATACAATAGCAATGGGTATATTTTTGCGCACCCGATAACTACTCAGCTAGATAAGTCGTATGTTGGAAAGCCAATCGCTAGCTTTAAAGCCCAGTGGAATACATTTATTGACTGGGCTGGTTTAGAGTATGAACTAACAAGTAGGGGGCAAAGAAGGACGCTATATTCACTTAGACATTTGTATTTTGAACAACGTTTAATCAACTCAGATGTAGGGCTATATGAGCTTGCTAAGAATGGCGGAACCTCTGTTCAAGTTATTCAAGATTGGTATGCGCACGTTACTTCCGACAAGTTTGCGACCAAGCTTAGCCGCGTCATTGACAGAAACAATCCTCAATCCTAGCCAAATACAAACAAGCAGAACAATTTGCCAAAAATTTACTTGGTTAAAATGAAGCGGACAAACAAAAAGGACGCAAAAAGCGCCCTTTTTCGAACTCCGTTCGAATTGCTTATAAAAAAGCTATTTGTTTCTCCTCATGCGACCTTATAAAGTGACGCATTATTGTTTGCGGCTTTCTTTGCGCGGCGAGCATCTTGGATCCTCTTTCCCCGTGCCCGAAGTTTAAGGAGTTCTGCATCAATTAGTTGGTCAAGACCACCATCTTCAAGTATCGCAATAACCCCTTCCACATACTTGATTGCCTCTGGTGTTTCTTCCATACGAAAACGACGCTCAACAATATCTTTGCCGTTTTCGTCTTGGCCAAATTTCACCAGTTTCGTGTTTGCATTTCCGTAGCCAATCTTAATCGCAAAACCATTTGCAACTTTCCTTGCTACTTTGTTTTTAGCGGTATTTACGCGACCCTCTCTCAAAACCACGAGCGCTCCTTCTAGGTTCTCCAGAATTGATTTGCGCGTGGTCTCTACTGTCTTGACAAGTTTTGTAACTGGATTGCTCTGAAGTTTATTAGTTGTGCCAAATTGGTTGGCAAAGTTCAGAATTTCATTAGTCATAATATTTCCTTTCGGTTTAATTGTCAGCGTGATTGCTGATGAAACCAACATACTTCTTTATTGCGTCACCAGTTGACGTATATAATAGATACGTGTGTGAAAGAAAATTCTGGAAAAGAAAATGTCTCGAAACAAGTTGAAAGAAATGTTGGATCTAGCCCGAGAAATGCAAGCTTCTTCAATAGGACTGACCGTTAAAGAGTTAATGGTACGGACGGAGAGATCCCGAAGTACTGTCGAGAGAATGATGGAAAACTTGAAGGACATGGGCTTCGAGATAGAAAGAAACTTCGTTGATCAGGATCACCACCTAACGAAGCGCTGGAAGCTGTCAGGCTCGTTACCTACTCCATTGCTCGAAATAGATGCAATTGAGCGTTCAACCTTAGAGACGCTACTGGAAACCCTCACTAGCTATACAGAGCGGCAGGCTTTATCCAAGCTTCTGGCGTCACACCGCCCAGCAGGGGCAACTATAGCCATCGATCAAGAAACACTAATTGAGAGAACCGCGCACTTGGGACGTGTCGGACCCAGAAGCGCGGTTTCTGAAACCCTGATGTATAGGCTGGAAAATGCGATACAGGGCTTTGAAGAACTAGATATTGCATATCATTCACCCAAAAAGAAGAAGTCGTCGATAAGGCGGGTACAACCCTTAGGAATGCTATTCGGCAGGTTTGGCTATCTAGTGGCTAATACAGGGAACAGAGGCGTTCTTACCTATCGTATGGACTTGATTGAAGATGCTAAGCAAACGAGCGTTGGATTTGAGTATCCAAAGGGTTTCAATTTGAAAAAATGGGCGGCAGAGAGTTTCGGGATATATCACGGGGATGAACTTCTAGAGGTGAAACTTCGTTTCTCTGCTAAGGTGGCCGATAGAGCCGCAAGCGTTACGTTTCACGGTTCGCAGAAATCAAAAAGGTTGAGCGATGGGAGTTTGCGTGTAATGCTTAAATGTAGAGGGCATCGGGAACTTTTCTGGGAGCTGATGCATCCTGACTGGGCTGGCAATGTTCAGATTGAAGGGCCGGATGAATTGAAACGTGAGTTTCAGAGGTTTGTTGATAGAATTGGAAAGGTATGATTAATGGCGTCACTTACAAAATGCCCCGCTTGCAGCAAATCAGTTTCAAATGAGGCTGCAACCTGCATTCATTGTGGGCACCCGATCTCTGCCACCGGTTTTGAAGGTTTAAAAAAGGATGTTGGCGGCATTCGTGATGCATTTTGGGTTATTTTAGCGTTGTTTCTATTCCTCGGTATGTGTGGAGCGATTTTGGGAGGTTAGATAAGCGTTTGAAGGCATAGAACTTGCAACCGAAGAGGCACCCTCGTCTCCTGGACAGTTACCCGCTCACGTTTGGTCAAAAAGGAATACAAGATGCGGTTGGTGGACTGGGAGCAGGCTTGGCTACCGTCAAACTTATCTTTGCCTTTCTAGCTATTTTTATTGTTTTGAGTGCGGGTCTAAAAACCTGCTCAAACTTACTGTTTGGAGATTGAAATGTCACTGAAGAAGCAAAATTCGCTCAAAAGCTGTTTGGACAAAAAAATAAAAATGCTTCCTCCAGAAATTGTCGCTAGAACGAGATGCGCTAAATCTTCTAAGCTCTTAAATCACTATGACATCACAGAATTTGAGAATAAAAAGGCTTCAATCTTCATTGATGAATTGGCAGCGCACTTAGCGCTACGATTAAAATACAATGAAGCAAAGAGGGAAAATCCTTCCGGAAACGACAGACAGTGGTTCAAAAATGCTGCATTCGGTATGCTGGACGGCTTTGTTAACGATTTTCACGAGGGAAAAAACACAAAGGTCGGCGCAAAAGATGTGTACAATCTCTATTCTGCGGTCAGATCTGTCAAAGGCTTTGAATACTTAATCTCTCTAGTAGAAAAAATTTATGAGCAGGCGGGGAATGAATTTCCGCCAAATGACTACGCAGCAACAAGAAGCGAAATGAGTGCAAAAGGCGATACGCTCATCAACCAGTTAACCAAGTATCGCAGGTCGTTAGGTTTAACTGATAGTGACACGCCCGAAAATGTAGGTGCAGCAATAGGTACTATACTGGGATTGGTTATTGGCGGATTGATTATACTCGGGTTCATTTCCATTCTCTTTAACATTGGCTCATCGACCTCGCCTAGCGGAAGAGGAAATGGGCCCAGCAATACCTTCCAAACTTGTAACGCCCAATGCGAACCCGCTTTACAGAGTTGTCTTGCCTTAAAACCTGAGAGCCAATGGGGCTCTTGCCAAACTTCGTATAATAGTTGTTTAGCTCGCTGTAAGTAGATAAAATCTCAACAAGGCTCCCAAGCAACCCGCACAATCGTTGCGATGTTTTGGAACACTGACGGAAGCTTCGATGAAATGCCAATTGCTAATCTGATTGTGCTTAGATTTTGTGTGGGCGAAATATGAATGGGTTGGAGGCGGCTAATTGAACTGTACCGATTGTGATAAGGAAATAACAACATACGAGAGCTACAAAGGAAGATGCGGTAAGTGCCATTCGGAATTCCTCGAAGCTGGTGTGAAAGGACTGACTGTCGAACAGTTCCGCGAAGAAAAAGCGGGGCGGGAGAAGGAAGTTGATGGTCGTGTAAAGAATATTTCCAAGCCCAATTGGACGACACTAAACAAGCAGCAGTCCATTCAAAGAATGATCTTAACAACAGAGACGTCGCATAACCTGCCTGTTGATCAACGCTTGGGCATAATTTCCGCCGAGATCGTCGTTGGTATAAACGTCTTTAAAGATTTTGCTATAGGGTTTCGAAATGTTGTCGGAGGGCGCGGCGGAACCTTACAGAAAGCTCTGCGTGACATTCGAATACAGGTGCTAGAAGAGCTGAAAAATGAAGCAGCATTACTGGGTGCTGATGCCGTTGTCGGCATTGATCTAGATTACAATGAAATTGGTGCAACAGGTAGCACGATGTTAATGCTAGTAGCCAACGGAACAGCGGTTACTCTGAAAAACGAGCAACCTGACTAAAGGCCTTTGCAGGCATATTGGTGGAAACTTAAGGCACTTACAATAATCGAAGCTAGCGCAAACCAAATACGGTATAAAATTATACCTTAACTTAGCCGCAAAACTGTGCGGAAAAGTAGGTCACTTCAATTCCTTTGTGATAATATTGTTGAGTATTCGCCCCATTTTGCTGTCGGGGAATAGTTTGAACTGGTCTCCATAGACAGCTAAATACTCAGCCCTGTTTCTGATTACTTTTCTGCTGGAATTCGCTCTAGCCTGTGTCTTTGCTTGTTCTCTTGTATACGCCGCATATGCAGCGTTCAAACGGTTGGGCAGAAACTTCCCGCCGTTGACCTTTGGACTGAAGGCTCTAGGACTTCCAAACATTGTGGCTGATATGGCATTGTCGAATTCAGCCTTGCTAATAATCAGCGGCTGAGTTGCTGGTGATTTTACGGTATCGACATACAAAATATATCTACCGTTTGCTGCTTTCACGACTTTGAGTAATTCAGCCAAGTCATGGCTATATTGCTTCAGCTCATCGGTCTGGATTACGGTGGTAACGCTGATTGTCGGCTTCATGCTGTCTCACTTCGTGAGAAAGCCTTGGACGGGAGTTCTGTTGGCAGGATTGGCAAGCCCAGCGCGTCCAGTTGTTGCCTGTCTATGGGCTCTTCTGTGGCCCTACGGGCGAAATACTCAAAGAATGTCTTCACATCACGCATTGAAAGGCTGTTTTTTGAAATAATTCTATCCAGATAGAGGCTCTCTTGAGGGGTAGGTTGGAACGATTGAACGAAGTTCAACACATCGTATCTAGCGGTATTTTTATAAGCGTTTCTTTTGGCAGTTTTCATATAATTCCTTTCGTAAAATTTTTATTTTCAATAAGTTATATTAGCAGATTTTGCTTCTATCCGCCAATTCTATTAAATATGGCATTCAATTTTTGGTCTGTTTGGTCAGCGATAGATTGAACTCCGTTCAACTTGCCTCTGGCTATAGTTCTGCTGCGCTTTGCCATATCTGAAGAATACTTGATATTCTTTAGAGCATTGATTTGTTTCTTTGATAGCATTCCGTCATATTCAAACTGAGTTTTGAGAGAGTGGATAAAATCTGACTGTTTTGAATTTAACAAATCAATTCTAATATTCTTAAAACAAGTAGATACGAAAGTAATTTCATTAGGGGTTAGAGTTCTTCTAGGAGATGTCATAATTACCTTTCTTGCATAGTTAAAAATAGCCTTGGCAGAGAGAGCCAAAACTTTAGCGGTCGGAAGTAGGCAGAACGCCCGCTTTAAACTCTTCCATAGACAATTTTCGGTAGATGCCTGCGTTCTGATCCAAGACTGTAGGCCAGCAAGCTTCCGTCAAAATCGAGAACCCAACGATTATGATCTGACAGTTGAAAATATCCAGTTTCATCCTTCTGCTCTAAGTCAGTAGGTAACCCGTCTAAAAAGCGTTCTAGGCACTCGTCAGGGACTGAAACGAGCAAATGGACATGGGGGTTAAATTCCCCACCTTTGTGCTCGGTGTTGTGCGAGTGATAAATCCCATATGTTGGAAACCCACGCGATAACTGCTTGCTTACTTGGCTAAGAAGTCTTCGCCTTAGGGTTTGTTTGAAATGAGGGAAATATTTGGGTTTAACTTCAATAACTACGGAAATATTTGTCATAATTAATAATACGATAAATTTACAGAAACCGTCAAAATGAGATTTACTATATTTGCTGTATTGCGCCCTAAATATTTGAATTTTTTTCAGGTCGATCGCAGGTGCAGCCCCCCGCGTGTTTGAATGGATGCTAAGTCGTACTAACGGCCCTACACTCTCCAGAGAAGGCTGCTGAATGACTGGTCTAGGCTAGTCAATGATTTCAGGTTTAGAACAGAATAGGCCCTTTACGACCCTTAGGAATCTAGAACGGTAAGTCAGCAAAGAGCGGAAAGTGTGAATTTGCTGCAAGTTGCGTCAACGACAGCAAAGCGCAGGAAATGCACTTTGCAAAGTCGTGAGAAATGTCCTGAGCTGCCATTGGTGACGATCTCAAATGCTGCGATGCAGTTCGTCATTGCAGACATTGGAGCGTTGCCACAGCATTAACGAGGCGCTAAGGTCTGCTGAGCTGACAAAATTGCCGTTCGCTGCAAGTGAACCTTTATCTATGCATCTCAGGAAAAGACCTGAAAGCCGCACGTTACTAAAATCCACTTTGTAATCCGACCATTCTATACACCGTTTATATAGGGATGTGTTTTTTGCACTCAAGCCATCCCTTAAGGCTTGAAAACCATATTGACAAATCTTCAGAACATTATAAAATACACGACAGTACGGTCATGTTTTTTATAGGGATAAAGCGGTGGAAAAGCAATATACAGTTGAAGAAGCAGCAGACTATCTTGGTGTCACTGCCCAAACTATACGAAATTGGGATAAGTCTGGAAAAATAAGCTGCATTAGAAAGGCTGAAAATAACTATAGGTTCTTCTCTATTGATGACCTTGATCGAATTAAATCCACTGTTAAGCCCAAAATGATCCGAAGCTCCAACCAAGCAATGTCAAAAGAGGTTTTTGAATTAAGATCAGATCGCGATCTTAAACGCCTAATCTCAAAATTACATCGCATTGTCAGAGATCTTGATGGAAGAAGCAGTATTATTGAGAGGTTTGATGAATTAACAAAGCTATTTCTTGTTTACAATCATTTAGACGGAACACTTCCTTCAAGAGGGCTGGACGTAGATGCTTTTGCGGAGGAAATTAAGCAATCTTATGCTGAATTCCTTATGCAGGTAAGCCACACAGCCCCCAAAGTATTTGAAGAAATACACCTCAACAATCAATGTATATTTTTGATTCTTGAGTACTTAGGAAAGTTTGATTTAAGTAATGTATCTAGTGATATAAAGGGCCTAATTTATGAAGAAATGATAAAGGATATATTTGAAAAAGGGGATAACCAACAATTTTTCACTCCAAAGACTGTCGTCAGCTTTATGACAAATTTATTGAGCACTTTAACTTCGGGATCTATATGCGACCCAGCCTCTGGGACAGGAGGATTTCTTATAAACCTTGTGCAAGAAAATGGCCCATTTAATAAGTTCACTGCGTTAGAAATTGATCAACGATTATCATGGATAAGCGGGATGAACTTAGAAATGCACGGATGCAGCAATTATGAATCCACTTGCCTTTCTGAGGGCGGCACACTGGGGAGAGAAGCTGATAAATTCAAAGAATCTTTTGACGCCGTCATCACAAACCCTCCCTTTGGTAGTGATTACTCAGATTTAGCGGGGCTTAAATATTTCGAGCTTGGCGCAGGAAAAAGCTCTCGACGACGTGGGGTTCTCTTCATTGAACGCAGCCTAGATCTGCTCAAGGATCAGGGATATTTAGCAATAGTTATCGACGATGGAGTATTGAATCATCCGTCAAATGAAGATGTAAGAAATTTAGTCATTAAAAATACAGAATTGCTTGCTGTAATAAGTCTCCCAATAACAGCTTTCATGCCATACGCATCTGTAGAAGCATCAATATTAATACTACGCAAATCCCAAAAACCAAAAACAGTGAATACGTTCTATGCTCGAGCAGAAAATGTTGGGAAAAAAACAAATGGGAACGAAGATTATATATACGACAACAATGGCCAAGAGAAACTCAATAACGACCTTGTCGCAATACAAGCGCTATGGGAAGCTCACTTAGATGGTAGTGAGATTAAAAACTCAGATTTTTGCTATCTCTCAAATATATTTGAGACATTTCAAATAGACGACAATCATTCAATGAGAATAGATTTTGCATTCCATCACTATTCAAGGGGGCTTGTTCGAACTGCACTTGAAAAGCACAGCAATAAACTTGTTAACCTCTCTGAAGTATGCAGTGAAATAAATGAGCCCCTAACGCCAATAAAAGACCTGCCTGAGCAGACAATTTTGTATATGGGACTGGCAAACATTAACTCTAATAGTGAAAATTACACTCAATCCCACGTGCCGACAAACTCCATTAAAAGCACGGTAAAAAGATTTGAAAAAGGCGATGTGCTGTTTTCTAAAATGAGACCCAATTTAAGAAAATGTATTGTAGTAGACCGAGGGAATGAGGGGTACTGTTCTTCTGAATGCGTGGTGCTACGTCCCAATAGAAAACTAATTGATGGCCGCCTACTAAGTACCATATTAAGATCAGATTTTTTCTATGGGCAGATTGTCCACTTAATTACGGGCATTGGAAGACCGCGAGTTTCAGTTAAAGATTTAAGAACTATCAAAATACCCATCCCTTCGACTGACACATCAACGGCACTGCTCAAAAGCCATGCAAAAAACATGAAAGCAGTCGAAAAATTAAAGATGAAATCTATGGAAGCACTAAAGGAATCAGAAGAATTGCAACAAAACACGACGAATGAATTAGTAACCCAATTGCTCCAGTAATCTTATACATTAACCAACCAAGATAGCCTGATGTATTTTTTCAAGTTCTATATCAGGTTTTTTCCCAAATGATACAATGAACCAGTCCTCTGTTTTCTTTATTACTTTCCAATCGAGTTTATTGCCCAATTGAATTATCACATCATTATCATCTAGCGATTCAATTACAGTCTCCCAAGACACATTACTTCTCTTGGTGCCTGTTACATAATGTATTTTGCCTAGCAAACGATCAGCACTCCCTATTACAGTGGCTATCTCTGGAGGAGATTGAATATCTTCAGGAATAGATAAAACACATTGCGCCTTTTCACTGATATCTTTGATGGTTTCATTCAAACCTAACATCAATATTCTATTCTTAAACTCAGTATAAGCTTCAGCCTCTTGTAGCATCTCCTCAAACGAAGGCATATGCTCAGATGTTTCATCACTCATATGAATCCGCATCAACTTTCCTAAGTTGCCCTCTTCCGCCTTAACACTATGCATATCTGAATTTATTACAGGGGTGCTTATATCAATCCCTTTCACTCTGCCGTTGCTGTTTATCAACCAAGTGCTATCTCTCATTTTAGCAATCAACCAAGCATCGAACATTCCTACATCGTGTATGTGGGGGTATGTGATGTCGATAACCCCTTCCTGTGAACGGCACCAGCCCCAAGCCAAAATCACAATAAAATCTTTTCCCTTCCTAATTAGTGAAAGAGGTGTGCTCAAATTTGCTGACTTTTCTTCTGCGGCCGTGTGCAGTGCTTTAACCTCCAGCCCCATTACATTATCAAAAGCACTATCTCTCAGCACTAAGTCAGGAAAGACATTCCATAAAACGTTTGAAACTGAATGATGTGTTCCCCGCTCTACAAGTAAATGATTTAATTCGTAAGAAAGCGAATACTCAAGCAGTGTAGAAACCCTTGTGCGAGTATCGGTTAAGTGCCGAGTATCCTGCGGAGGAATCTCGGAGGATTTTCTAGCAGTAAGTGTTTTTGATATTCCGTTATTAATCCTTGATATCGCTTCTAGTATTAGTTTTTGTAAATCTTCCTTATTCATATCAGGCATCAATCTATTCCAATTTCATTTCTTATTTTATGAAACGCAGCTTGGATCGTCTCGTTGAATTCCACCCCAGAGGAGTGCCTAATGACCTTAGAAAGGTACTGCGTATCTATATCAATAAAATGCACGATGTTCTTAATATCCATAACTGTATGCTTCACCCCATCTGTCTCCAGAATAAATAGATAACCCAAGCTATTAGCAGGAAGACCAGGTAATTTGACGGACAAACCTAGGCGTCCGTTTTTTTTTGATAAAATGCGGACAAGCTCCTTTTCAGAGATAGTGTCATGCTCAATTTCAATAACTTCAGGAGGGAGGTTTTTGGTGCCTTCAAAATATTTGGGCATAGGATACCTTGTAGTTTAAAAATTAACACAGGACAGATTTAGCACTGGGCGACAAAGCAACTTAGAAAGCAATCGTTTAACACCGATCAACCGACTCATTTACGATCTAGAGTGTATAATACGTTAGAAATAAAATTTGCGCGAAAACTTTTTTAGCAAATAGCTCTTATGAGTTAGTCTAATTACGTCCTCCCCAAAAGGTAGCACCAGACAAAAGAAAGGCGTCCAACATTTTCTTGCCAGAATCAACTAATATTGGTGCCATAATTAAACAGCTTAAAGTCGCTGTACGGGCGAATGTGGGCTCAGAGATGAGGCTTTCTGCTGACATTGACCCTAACCAACTCTTAGCCAAGATGGTGGGTTAATTAGGAAAGCCTGATGGGTTGCAAGGGTTGGCGCAGGATAACAGGCCTCAAAATCTAGTCTATGGGATTTAAACAATTGAGAGCCCGCTATTGATCGCCATTGACCGATTGTTTTCAGCATTGGTGGTTCCAACGGTAGCTCAGTACTGGGAGCGGGCTTTAGGCGTAAAGCCAGCCAACGGCAGGTTCGGGCCGTAAGCGTCAGTTCCCCTCTTCACGTGAAAGTCCGTGTAGTAGCTATTCGTTGGTCATTAAGGGTTGTTTCTGGACCGCGTCTTGCAACGCATCCTGACCTTAGGCTTTAAGCGCACGATAAACGGACTGTCGCGAGATAGACATTTCTGATGCAATCTGTGTGATGGAAACCCCATCGGATTTCATAGATTTGATACGGTTGTCATCAATCTGCTTTTTCCGACCTGTGTAAACTCCCCGTTCTTTCGCCTTCGCAATGCCCTCTAGCTGGCGTTTCTTAATCAGGCTTCTTTCAAACTCGGCAAACGCTCCGAGCATTTGAAGTTGGAGTTTTGCGAACGGGTCTGCATCCGTGCCGGAAAAGTTCAAGTTCTCAGTCACAAACTTGATTGAGGCGCCCTTATCATTCAATTCTGCAATTATCTGTTGAAGGTCTTGAAGGTTTCTTGCCAACCTATCAATGCTGTAAACTTCAACAGTGTCACCATTTCGCACAAAAGAAATCATTTCTTGCAACGCTGGCCGGTCTCTGGTCGCCGCGCTTTCTTTTTCCTCAAATACTCTTTCACAACCTGACAGCTCTTGCCTGTCTAGGTTCTGCTCGATTGTGCTAACCCTGCGATATCCAACTTTCATGTTTCACACATCCTTTGTGTTACATTAGCTTCTAGACTATTATGGATATATGTAACATTAAGTGGATATCAACCCTAATGTATCAATAATATTGAACTATCTCGTTGTTACTTATGGGTGTAGTCTATTGTTGATATGATTAATTGGAGCATCAGATGCGTTTTCTAAATGTTATATATGCATCCATTCTGTTAATATCATTTGGAACTACTTGCGTTGCTGATCAAGAGAGCGAAGCAAACAGATTATTTGTTAAGTCTGTTCAGCTTTGGAAACAATATCAGAACCTACCAGTCGATGACTTAAATAATAAAGCTGAACGGTTTGAGCTTTTGGTTCAGGTAGAAGCCATTTTAACACTAATTGTTGAAGACTATCCTGAAAGTTCCCTTGCGGTTCAATTGGCCGCTTTTGGAGGAATTGGAATAATTTCAAGAGATGAGGTGATGGAACTATTGCAGGGATTTCCTGGGGAATTGTCCGCCAAAATAGCTATTGAGCGTGAAGAAGCTAGATTGGCTGCTGAACGAGAAGAAGCTAGATTGGCTGCTGAACGAGAAGAAGCTAGATTGGCTGCTGAACGAGAAGAAGCTGGATTGGCTGCCGAACAGGAAGAAGCTAGATTGGCTGCTGAGCGAGAAGAGGCTAGATTAGCTGCTGAACGAGAAGAAGCTAGATTGGCTGCCGAACGGGAATACCTAGGAAATTGTCAAAAGGATTTTGGGGTATGCGTTATTGGTTTGGCTCTAAGAGCTATACAAAGCCTAGAAGATAAAGGCGATGGCGTTGAAGCTCTTGCATTTCTAGCTAAGGCACAAGCAAAGGCTGGAGACTTATTGGGCGCACTTGAAACGACCAGTCGAGCGCAGGAAACAACA
>Ga0209345_10004673_pt1 | contig 13086 bp, 8 predicted proteins | sample Cruoilmetagenom7_FD_187294 | JGI IMG/M metagenome (GOLD analysis project Ga0209345, IMG submission 187294) | Oil polluted marine microbial communities from Coal Oil Point, Santa Barbara, California, USA - Sample 7 (SPAdes) (version 2) | ecosystem: Environmental > Aquatic > Marine > Oil seeps ...
AATTATATGATGAAGGTAAATTTATTGAAGAATCTAGTGAGCAATTATATGACGAAGAAGCAAATCAGTTTTTAGCTGATAGATTTGTAGTTGGAACGTGCCCAAAATGTGGAAATGAAGAAAGTTACGGAGATCAATGTGAAAGCTGTGGAACAAGTCATAATGCAATAGATTTAATAAACCCAAAATCTGCAATTACAGGAAATGTACCAACTACAAAAGTAACTAAGCATTGGTATTTACCTTTAGATAAATATGAACAATGGTTGCGTGAATGGATTGTAGAAGGACATAAAAACGATTGGAAAACTAATGTATTGGGTCAAGTAAAATCGTGGTTGGATGATGGTTTAAAACCAAGGGCAGTAACACGAGATCTAGATTGGGGAATTCCAGTGCCTGTTGAAGGTGGTGAAGGAAAAGTATTGTACGTTTGGTTTGATGCGCCTATTGGCTATATTTCATCAACTAAAGAATGGGCAGCACGTGAAGGAAAAGATTGGGAGCCATATTGGAAAGACGAAAACACTAAATTAGTTCATTTTATAGGAAAAGATAATATCGTGTTTCACTGTATTATTTTTCCAGCAATGTTAAAAGCGGAAGGAAGTTATATTTTACCTGAAAACGTGCCAGCTAATGAGTTTTTGAATTTAGAAGGTGATAAGATTTCAACTTCAAAGAATTGGGCAGTTTGGTTGCATGAATATTTAGAAGATTTTCCTGATAAACAAGATGTTTTACGTTACGCTTTAACAGCAAATGCTCCTGAAACCAAAGACAACGATTTTACTTGGAAAGATTTTCAAGCACGAAATAACAACGAATTAGTAGCCATTTTCGGGAATTTTATAAATAGAGTAGTGGTATTAACCAATAAATATTATGAAGGTGTAGTTCCTGAACCAAGTGAGTTTACTGATGTTGACAATGATACATTAGAAAAACTACAAAGATTCCCTTATATAATTTCCAAATCTATTATGCGCTACCGTTTTAGAGAAGGCTCTCAAGAGTTAATGAATTTAGCGCGTTTAGGAAATAAATATTTAGCAGATGAAGAACCGTGGAAATTAATAAAAACCGATCCAGAACGTGTAAAAACCATTATGTATGTTGCACTGCAAATTGCAACTGGTTTATCGATTGTTTGTGAGCCGTTTTTGCCATTTTCATCAACTAAATTAAAAGGAATTTTATGTTTACGTCATTACGAGGAGCGTAGAGATGAAGTAATCTCATCAAACAATAAGATTGTCACGACTCAAAAAAATGAGTCTCACAATGACGAATTAAAATGGAATGACGTTTCTGAAAAAACAGAATTAATACCTTCAGGTCATACTATTGGAAAAGCAGAGTTGTTATTTGCTAAAATTGAGGATGCTGAAATTCAAGTTCAGTTAGATAAATTGGAAGCTACAAAACAAGCTAATGAAGCTGAAAATAAAGTTATAGAACCGCAAAAAGAAACTATCGAGTTTGATGATTTTACGAAACTTGATATACGTGTTGGAACTATTATTGAAGCTATAAAAGTACCAAAAACAAAGAAGTTGTTACAACTTAAAGTTGATGTTGGTTTAGATATTCGTACAATAGTTTCTGGTATTGCGGAGAGCTTTAAACCTGAGGATATTATTGGACAAAAAGTAACTGTTTTGGTAAATTTAGCACCAAGAAAATTACGTGGTGTTGAAAGCCAAGGAATGATTTTAATGACAGACACTCCAGATGGGAAGCTCGCTTTTATTGAACCAGAAAATGATTCAGTAAAAAATGGTGAGCAAATAAGCTAATATAGAGGATAGGTCATGCTGAACTGGTCACTGAGCGAAGGCGAAGTTTTGTTTCAGCATTTCATCTTGTATATATAAATTAATATGTGTCCCTGAATTCTTTTACTCACGAATTCCTTATTATTAAATATAAAATGGATGAGTAAACAAATTTAGGGTGACGTTGATACTTTTAACTTAATTTTTAAATGCAAATTCTAAACTTCATAAAATCCAAAACCCATCTTCCTTCAAATGGAATAGCAAACACTATTAAATTGTTAAATGAAGATTGTACCATTCCGTTTATTTCTCGTTACCGAAAAGAGTTAACAGGTAATTTAGATGAAGTTCAAATTGGAGAAATTGTAAAATATAAAACGCAATTTGAAGAATTAGAAAAACGAAAAGCAGCCATTTTAAAAGCGCTTGCAGCACAAGAAGTTTTAACTACAGAATTAAAACAAAAAATTGAGGCTACAACAGAGTTAACTGTTTTAGAAGATATTTACCTTCCATTTAAGAAAAAGCGAAAGACAAAGGCTGAAACTGCTCGAAAAAACGGATTGGAACCGTTGGCTAAAATGATTATGAGTCAGCGAGTGAATGATTTGGTGTTTACAGCTTCAAAATATATTAATAATGAAGTTCAAGACATTAACAAAGCATTAGAAGGAGCTCGTTTTATAATTGCTGAATGGATTAATGAACGTACAGATATTAGAAACAATATTCGTTATCAATTAGAACGTTTTTCAACCATCAATACAAAAGTTGTAAAAAAGGTAGAAGATGCTTCAACTCCGCTCAGCACTCGGGAAAAAGCACAAAAATTTAGAGATTACTTCGATTGGTCTGAAAGTTTAAATAGAATTCCTTCGCACAGATTATTAGCAATTTTACGTGCTGAAAAAGAAGGGTTTATTCGTGTAAAAGTTGAAATAGATAATGAGCGTGCTTTAGCTAAAATGAAAGACAGAATTATTCGTTCAAATAACGAATGTAACCAACAAATTAGTCTAGCAATTGAAGATTCTTACAAACGTTTGTTGTTGCCTTCATTGTCAAATGAAGCAATGAGTCTTGCTAAAGGTAAGGCTGATGATAGTGCAATTCAGGTTTTTGTAAAGAACCTAAAACAGTTGTTGTTAGGGGCTCCGTTAGGTGAAAAGAATATTTTAGCCATTGATCCAGGCTATAGAACGGGTTGTAAAGTGGTTTGTTTAAATGCGCAAGGCGGTTTAGAATATAATGAAACCATTTATCCGCACGCACCAAAAAATGATTCAAAAGGAGCAATAAAAAAAATTAATTCGTTGGTTGACGCTTATAAAATTGAAGCCATTGCCATAGGAAACGGAACAGCATCTCGTGAAACCGAACAGTTAATTAGAAAAATGCGTTTTAATAAAGATGTTGAAGTATTTGTAGTAAGTGAAGCTGGGGCAAGTATTTATTCCGCTTCAAAAATTGCACGAGATGAATTTCCAAATTACGATGTTACTGTGCGTGGTTCGGTTTCTATAGGAAGGAGATTAGCCGATCCTTTAGCTGAATTGGTAAAGATTGACGCAAAATCTATTGGAGTTGGACAATATCAGCATGATGTAGATCAAACCAAGTTAAATACGTCTTTGGGTACAGTTGTAGAAAGTTGCGTAAACTCCGTTGGTGTAAATGTAAATACTGCAAGTGTTTCGTTATTAAGTTACGTTGCAGGAATTGGTCCAAAATTGGCTAACAATATTGTTACATATAGAAATGAAAACGGTCCTTTTACTTCAAGAAATGATATTAGAAAAGTAGCTCGTTTAGGAAACAAAGCTTTTGAGCAAGGTGCTGGGTTTTTACGAATAAAGAATGCAAAGAATCCGTTAGATGATTCAGCAGTGCATCCAGAAAGTTATGCTATTATTACAAAAATGGCAAAGGATAAAAAAACAACTGTTGATAATTTAATCGGGAATAAAGCTGTACTTCAAAAAATTGAATTACAAAAATATACGTCTGCAACTGTTGGTTTACTAACGTTAAAAGATATTATTGCCGAACTTGAAAAACCAGGTTTAGATCCTCGTGAAAAGGCTAAAGTATTTACCTTTAACCAAAATATTAGAACGATTAATGATTTACGTGAAGGTAAGCTATTACCGGGAATTGTAAATAATATTACAAATTTTGGCTGTTTTGTAGATATAGGAATTAAAGAAAGTGGGTTAGTACACGTATCTAATCTTTCCGATAAATTTGTTAGTGATGTAAGTTCAATAGTTAGTTTACACGAACAAATAATTGTAAAAGTTTTGGAAGTAGATGTTGCCCGAAAAAGAATTCAATTGGCTTTGGTTTAATTTATTCTTTAATTGATTTAGAATAGCAGTGTTTTTTTCATCGTGCTGGAATGTGTCACTTAGCGGAGTCGAAGTGTTTTTTAGTATCTTAAATTAGTTATTTAATACTTTATAATACTCTTGGCTAAGGCTCAGAATGACTGTTGAATAGTTATGTTATACTTCGACTGGTTCAGTATGAGAAAATTAAAATTCACAAAAAAAAAGGGCTACCTTTCGGTAGCCCTAACAATTTATAGTAATATCCCACAAGTTAAAATTTAAACCCAACTTTCAATGAATACTGGGCAAAGAATGAAACTGTACTATTTTCTGCGTCTAAGTTTCTCAACTCAGGTGCAGCTGACTTTACGTTATAAGCGTAAGTGTAAGATATTGGTTTTATATCAAAACCAAAGAATAAATCTTTTGCAATATAGTAGTCAACACCAGCAACGGCTTGTACACTAAATGCTGTTATTTCATAATGACGAGCTCCTGTATCTGGAAGAGATACGTTACCACTTGCATCAATAGTAGCTGGTGTAAACACCGACCTTCTTGCATAATCAAATGGTAAAGCAAATCCTACATAAGGGAAAAGTCTCTCATTTTTTGTTTTTAATAAAAATTCACCTCCTAAAGAGAATTGTAATTCTGCTTCTTCAGAAGCATCAGTATGTTGATATCCAGGAATTAGTACATCGCCAGTAGTTGGCTCAATTACCGCAGGAACATTAACCTGATAAGGACTATTTCTTAAAATAGCTCCTCCACTGAAGCGGATTGCAAATTTGTTGCTTACATAATATCTAAATTCAGCACCAGCCATATTTGAGACATTATTATTGTTTGAACTTACATCATTAACATATGGTGCATATCCATTAATAGACGAAGTACCTGAAGATGGGACATATCCCAATCCATTATTCAAATACGCTCCTCTACCAAACAACATTTGAGCAGTAAAGTCTCCTCTTTGTGGTGCAAATTTTGGTGCATGTGTACAAGTATCTTGTTTACATGTATGATCCTTTGTTTGCTGAGAATCTTTATCTTGAGCATTCACCCCTACAACCGTAAAGATTGCAAGTAGAAAGCCTAAAATTATATTGTTTTTCATATCTATTAAAAGTTCTTTAAGATTCGACTAATTTAGTTTAATAAAGACTGGAGCTGAGCTCCAGTCTCATTTTATTTCTTAAAAAAACTTTATTAGTTCATTAATGCTTCAATTCTTGCAAGAATATCAGCAGCAGTTCCTTCTAAAATACTTATTTTATTGTCAAGAACTTCTAATTCACGCTCTAATTCAGCTACAGCGCGTTCAGCAGTTTCTTTATCTAATTTACCTAACTCAATATCAACTTCAGCTTGTTCGATATCTTTGATGAATCCATCTAAAGCTCCGTCACCGTGAATTAATTCCATTTGATCTGTGATAGCATCAGCTCTCCATACTTCGAATGATGCAATATCATCACCAGTTGGGAAAGTTGTAGCACTACCTAATAAGTATAATTGTACGTGATCAATAACGTTACCAATGTATCCAAGTTCAGTTTCAAGTGCATCCATTTCAGCTTCTAAGTCATCTTCAGCAATAATTGCATTTAAGTAATCAGCTAATAAAGGAATGTATCCTAAGTTAGTGTAATTAGTTCCATCAATGTTTACTGTGAATACGTGATCTCCCGGATCAAATAATAAACCGTCTAAATTAAAGTCAGCCATTAAAACAACTAATCTTGCTTCTAATTCAGCTAATGCTAATTCATGACTAGGTAATAATAAAGTAATATCAGCGATATCTGCAGTTGCTTCAGCAATAGTTTTATCGTTTGGATCTATATCACCATTACTTCCTGTTCCAGTATATTCATTATCAATACTTGCGTAATCAACAGTTTGTAAAGCTTCTAATTCTTCCATTTTCCATACAACTTCGAAATATGCATTTCTTAATGCTTCATAAGCAGTAATTGAAGTTCCTTCGTGTGGTAATTTTTGAATTCTATCAGTTTCAGTTAAACTAACAGGACCTTCATATTGTTCGTACTCACCTAATCCAGGACCATATACAGTATATACTGCAGGGTAACTAATTAAATCAGGAGAAGTGTCTAACTGCATCCATTGGTAAAATAAGTCTGTAAACTCATTTGTATCTGCAGCTGGTCTAAAGTCAACACCTAAAGCAGCTTTAGCATCAGCAACAGCTTTTTCAGCATTCCAAACAAGACCTCTAGAAGAAGCCATATAAGCAGAATTAACTACACCAGGATATGCTACATAAGCTTGTCCAGGTAAACCATGCCAAGCTTCCTCAGCATTATCACGAGCAACTTTAGCAGCAGCTAAATATGCTTGAGAAACTAATACGTCAGAGAAATCAGGTGTTCCAACACCAGTTGGGTATGTATATCCTAAAGCTTCATAAGCTTCAACAACTTTTGCTTTTGCATAATCTCTAACTGCAGTTGCGTCAGTAAGACCACCATTTGCAATAATTAAGTTAGTATTAGCAAGCCATGTTGCAGCTCTAGCATTTAATAAATTTTGGTATGTAGAAATTGAAACATCATCTCTTTCAACTTCAACGTAATATTTATCAGTTGCGAAATCAGGAACAACAATTAAGTTAGAATTAGTATCGTCAAATTCTTGAGAAGATAGAACTGGAGCAGCAGCTGGAGGTACGATATCTTCAGGTGCAGCATTTGTATATGTATCAGGATAGTAGAAGCCACCAGCTAATTGCCAAGTTGCTACTTCTAAATAAGAAGTTGGTACAGCATCAGTAGCATCACCAATTTCATCATTAACAAATTTATCTGCGTAAGGAATCTCAGCAGGTGTTTGTGCAGCAGCTACAGGAGGATTTTGATCATCATTTGGGAAAGCACTATCAGTTACTATTAATCCAGCTGGATCAGCTTCCCAAGCAGCTTGAGCAGCTTGTTCTTCAGTATCCGCATCAGCTAACATAGTCTCTAATTGCGCAATAGTAAATACACCTGGAGAATAAGCATCAAGAGCAGCCTGAGTTTCAGTATACATAAATTCCCACTCTAATATTTGAGAGTAAAGACCACTTGGCCAAGGAAAAATTACAAATGGAGCTAAATCAGCATTCATAGTTATAATTGCTGCAGACCCTAAACCATTTGCTTGGTTTAAAGCATTGTCAGCAGCTTCCCATGCGTCATAAGCATCGTCGTAAGCATCTTCAGCATCATCTACATCATCTTCTGCATCATCTAATAAATCTTCTTTATCTTCAATAACTTGCATAGCAGCCATTATGCCATTATAAGCAGTAGTAGTATCTACAGCAGCAAGTGCAGTTTCAGCAGCAGGAATAGCAGCGATATTGTCATTAGCAGTATCAATAGCGTCATTAGCATCATCGATATCATCATTATGATCATCAATATATCCTTGCACACCATCAATTAAACCTTGCATAGCTAATAATTCACCAGCTTGTCCGTTAGCACCTAACCAAGCTTCTTTAGCAGCATCTTTTTCGTTTTCTAAAGTAGCCATATCAACACCTAAGTCGTTCCATTGTGCAACGATTGCAAGAGAATCAGCTCTTAAAGCAGAAATATCTTCTTGTGGTTGAGAAGGATCTAAACCTTCTAAACGAGCGATCTCAGCATAAGAAGCAGCCATTCCAGCTTCTAAATCTGCTAATGTACCTACTAATTCAGCCATTGCAAACGCCATAGTAACATCGTCACCAGGAGAAACTAAATAAAGCTTTTGTTTAGCAGTAGCAATTAAGTTAACTAATCTTGTATTATGTAAACCATCTGCAGCTTGCATTTTTTGAGTATAAGTACCATAAAGGTCTCTAATCATGTCATTTTTAGCATCAGCAATAGCTTCAGATAATTCTAACATTGTAACAGCTAAAGCAGATTGAGCTTCAGCTAAATCTTCTTCTAACTCAACTAGATAAATATCTAATTCAGCTTGTTTTTCAATTAGAAGAAATGCATTAGTAGCGGCTAAATAAGCAGCAGCAGCAATAATGTCAGCTGTTCTTGCTTCAATTTGCGCTGTGTTGGCATCAGTTTCTCTAGCATATGCTAATTCAACCTCAGCAAGAGCTAATTGGTATTGAGCAACAGCCTCAACTCTAATAGCGTCAGATAATTGCCATTGGGCTTTTGCTTCTTGTAAAGCAGCCTGAGCTCGTAAAAATTCTGCTTGCGCCAAGTATACTTGGTCTACAGCGTCAGAAACTCCGTCTTCTATACAAGAAGTGAAGTTAAAACTTAGTAAAGTAGCAAATAATACTACCGACAATTTTTTTAAATTTTTCATTTTGTAACTTTTTAATTAATATTCTTTAAAATTTAAATAGGTTAATAAACTTGTGTTATTACAATTAGTCAACAAAACTACATATATAATTTTTATTATGCAATACTTGAAATAGTAAAACTTTAAATTTTAATGCTAATTTACTAAAAAAAAATAAATTTTACATCTAAATTGCTAATAAATAGGTGGTTATATTTGAAGATAATTCATTGATAAATAATATATTTTTGATTTTTTAATTAGAAATGAAATAAATTCTTGTTTTTGCTAAGCATTAGTATAATTAAAACATCGATAATTTTATAAGATGTTAAAGAGTAATTGATTATAACTAAAACTGGAAATAACTACTAGAACTTTAGTTTAAAGTGAAAATTTTGTAAAAAAAAAAGAAATTCCGCATCGGAATTTCTTTTTTCTTAAAGTGAATACTATATTATATAAATAGTATAGAGTTTTTAAGCTTCAAACGTTGCTACATCGTTTGTTGGTTGTTCAATAGTCATTACAGATAATTCACCTTCATAAGTTGGCTGACATTCTTCAGGAATAAAAGTTAATCCAACAAATCCAAGAATTACAAGTGATAATTTAATCGCATTTTTCATAATATTATTTTTTAATTAAATGTTTAATGAGCGTAAATATATAACAAAAATGTAAAACTTTCATTTTTAAATCATATTTTATTGATGCGAGTTAGTTTAAAAATAGGTATAAAAAAAAGAAATTCCGATGCGGAATTTCTTTTTTACTTAAAGTGAGTACTATATTATATAAATAGTATAGAGTTTTTAAGCTTCAAACGTTGCTACATCGTTTGTTGGTTGTTCAATAGTCATCACAGATAATTCACCTTCATAAGTTGGTTGACATTCTTCTGGGATGATTGCTAACATTCCGAATCCAACAAGAATTAGCGATAATTTGATTGCGTTTTTCATATTATTATTTTTAAATTAAACGTTTAATGAAAACAAATATATAAAAAAATATTTAATAACTAAAAATAATGACACTTTTATTAAGTGACTATAATTAGAATCATAGATGTTGGTTTTGAAATTTTCTTATTTTGTATTTATTAAAAGAACTTCATTCACAACCACTTCAGTAATGTACTTTTTATGACCTTCTTTGTCATCATAACTTCTATTGGTAAGTTTTCCTTCAATTGCGATTTCAGCCCCTTTTTTTACATATTGTTCAATGATGTCGGCAGTTTTTCCCCAGGCAATTAAATTATGCCATTCGGTATTTGTAATTTTTTCGCCTTGTGCGTTTTTGTAGCTTTCATTGGTGGCTAGTGATAATTTGGCTAATTTTTTACCACTTTCTAAAGTAATAATTTCTGGGTTGTTTCCTAAGTTTCCAATTAACTGTACTTTGTTTCTTAACGTACTCATAAGATAAGTTTTTTATAAGTTGAATATCATTAGGTCAATTCAACGGTGCAAATATGAGAACAGCTAATAATGAGATTCGGTTAATACACGCTTACTTTCGAATGTAAATGGTTGTAGTCGTTTGTAAACGAATAATTATATATATCTTTGAATAAATGAAATTAAGATGGAAAAGAAAAAATGTTTAGAATGCAGTGAGCCTATTCAAGGCAGGATAGATAAAAAATTTTGTTCCGATTATTGTAGAAACACCTATAATAATAAGGTAAATAAGGAAAGTAAAAACCTAATTAGAAACATAAATAATAGGTTAAGGAAAAACCATAGGCTATTAACCGAGTTAAATAAGAGCGGAAAAACGAAGCTTACCCGTAAAAAATTATTAGACAATAATTTCGATTTCAATTATTTTACATCAATTTACACCACCAAAACAGGTAATACCTATTATTATATATACGACCAAGGATATCTTGCGTTGGAAAATGACTACTACCTATTAATAAAAAAAGATTAAATTAAGTTGGTTTTGTAATGAATAAGAATAGCATGGATTCCTATTTTCACAGAAATGACAAGAAAACATTAGTTTTTAGGCAGATGTAATCGTAGAAAAACTATCATACCGGCGAAGGTAGGTGTCTAAAAAAAATTAATAAAAAAGATTCACAAATGATTTCAACAAAATATACACAAGTAATTTCAATTTTAATACTTGTTTTTACAGTTTACTTTAGTTTTAGTTCTTTAATGCCTTCTTTTAAAGATGATCAAAACTCAGCTAAAACAGCGTTTTCTAATAAAAACGCGCTGAACCATTTAAAGAAAATTTCAGAAAAACCACATTATACGGGTTCAAGTGAACATACAGTAGTTAGAGAATATTTAGCAAATGAGTTTAAAAAATTGGGCTTGCAAGTAGAAATTCAAGAACAAGTTGCTGTTAATAAAAAATGGAGAGCTGCTACGAATAACAAAAATATTCTAGCTAGAATTAAAGGGTCTGGAAATGGAAAAGCATTGTTGCTACTTTCTCATTACGATTCAAACCCACATTCTTCGTTAGGTGCAAGTGATGCAGGAAGTGGCGTTGTAGTTATTTTAGAAGGAATCCGTGCTTTTTTAGAAAAAAATAGTTTACCTAAAAATGACATTATTATTTGTATTACCGATGCCGAAGAATTGGGGTTGTTAGGTGCAAACGCCTTTGTGAATTACCATAATTGGGCAAAAGATGTTGGGCTTGTTTTAAATTTCGAAGCTAGAGGAAGCGGTGGGCCGAGTTATATGTTGGCTGAAACCAATGGTGGAAACAAAAATTTAATTGAAGCTTTTCAAAAATCCAATACATCGCACCCAGTTGCCAATTCATTAATGTATAGCATTTATAAAATCATGCCTAATGATACCGATTTAACTGTTTTTAGAGAGGATGGAAATATTGATGGGTTCAATTTTGCGTTTATTGGCGATCATTTCGATTATCACACAGAACAAGATTCTTTTGAACGAATGGATTTAAACACGTTTCAACATCAAGTTTCTTATTTAGAGGCAACTTTAAACTATTTCTCAAATGCCGATTTAACTAATTTAAAATCGGAGAAAGATTATGTTTATTTTAATTTTCCATATTTCGGAATGGTATTTTATCCGTTTTCTTGGGTTACTCCAATGGCTGTAATTTGTACACTTTTATTTTTAGGTTTATTGGTTTTAGGTTTTTTAAATAAAAAATTTACTGCTGTTGGAATTTTAAAAGGATTCATCCCATTTATTTTGTCATTAGCGTTTTCGAGTTTATTGGCTATTTATGGTTGGAAGTTATTATTAAAGATTCACCCAGATTACCAAAATATTTTACACGGCTTTACTTATAACGGGTATTATTATATTGCAGTTTTTGTTTCGTTAACATTAGCAATCTGTTTTTGGTTATATAAAGGGTTTTTCAAAAAAAGAACTGCTCAAGATTTGGCAGTAGCTCCTTTATTTATTTGGATTCTTATTAATTTCGGAATTGCATTTTATTTGCCAGGTGCTGCTTTTTTTATAATTCCAGTTATAATTTTACTTTTTATACTTGCCATTTTATTATTTACACAGTCACAAAATACTTTAATACTATTTTCAATAGTAGTAATGCCAATACTCATTATTTTTTCACCTTTAATAAAAACGTTTCCAGTTGGGTTGGGTTTAAAAATGTTGGTCATAAGTACTATTTTTACGGTTTTATTGTTCGGATTACTCATTCCAATTTTTCAACAATATAAAAATCAGCGAAAAATTCCATATTTATTTTTACTTATTGGTCTAATGGCTTTGGTTTCCGCAACGGTTTATGCTGGTTATTCTGAAGATCGAAAACAACCAAACAGTATTTTATATGTGTTGGATGCTAATTCTAATAAAGCATTTTGGGCAAGTTATGATTCCACAACAGATAATTTTACGCAACAATTTTTAGGGGAAAACCCATTAAAAGGAAGTTATGATGCAAACACAACGGCAAGTAAATACAAATCACGAATTAAATTACACTCTAATGCTGAATTGAAAAATTTGGAAAAACCTGAAATTTTAATTGTTTCCGATACTATTATGGGCGATGAAAGAAAAGTGAAACTAACTATTTTTTCTAATAGAAATGCAAATAAAATTGAATTGTTGGCAAATGCTCCCATAAATTTTAAGTCGTTTAAAGTAAATGGAGAATTGCTTAAAAATATCAAACAAGAAAAATATGTACTTAATATAAATTCAGGTACAATTATGAGTTATTTTAGAACTGCAAAAGAAGAATATTTAGATTTGGAGTTTATTGTTGATGCCAATCAAAAATTTGATGTTGATATTTTAGAAGTCAAATTTGATTTATTTACGAATGTTGAATTTTCAATTCAACCACGTTCAAACACAATGATCCCAATGCCTTTTGTATTAAACGACGCCACAATTATAAAAACCAATTTAAAATTTTAAAATGAGTCAGATTTTGTTGAGAATAGGTTTTCGTCAACCTGAAACAAGTTTAGCATGACGGATTTATAGGCTTTCTGAGAACCTAATTTATTCAGTTTAAACAATGCCGAAAAATATAAATAATTGAAGGGTACAGATTATTAAAAATTTAGTTAAATGAAAAAAATAATTATAATTATACTCTCTGCTATGATTACTTCTGGTTGTAAAGAAAAATTGCAGAAAGAAGAACAAGTAAATGAGCTACAT
>Ga0209345_10004675_pt1 | contig 13081 bp, 8 predicted proteins | sample Cruoilmetagenom7_FD_187294 | JGI IMG/M metagenome (GOLD analysis project Ga0209345, IMG submission 187294) | Oil polluted marine microbial communities from Coal Oil Point, Santa Barbara, California, USA - Sample 7 (SPAdes) (version 2) | ecosystem: Environmental > Aquatic > Marine > Oil seeps ...
TTTCTTAACTAATATCTCACCCGCCTGTGACTGCTATGCATATTCTGATGCCCCGATTGTCAATGATATCGGATTTATGGCCTCCAAAGATCCTATCGCTATTGATCAGGCTTCGTTTGACATGGTAAATCGGCAACCTCCAGCAAGTATTTCCTGCTTGGATGATTCCACAGAGGAAAATCAAGATAAATTCAAAATTATTTACCCCAGAATTGATTCAACCATCCAGTTAAAACATGCAGAGAAAATAGGCCTTGGGAGTCGCAATTATGAGCTTATCAAAATATGATGGCCTCGAAAAATTAGAATTTTCGTCTGAGGACAAAAAGCGCAGCATACATTAAAGCATATGAGCATTTTTTATTTTCGCAGTAACACCGTAATCTGGCAAAAAGGCAATTTTTCAAGGTGCTCTATAAAAGGTTTCAAGACGCGGAACGACTTTTTACAAAATTATCAAAGATAAATAATCTAAAAAAAATAAAAAAAAATAAAGATTCAACTTGCCTTATTAATAAAAAGTATTATTATTTACCAGAATAGATCAACATTCATGTAAAATCCCGTACTTAATTTTGCGGGACGGTTTCGTTCTGAAGGAAAGATTCATTTGCCAAAGTGGCAATCCGCAGTTTGGAACCTTGATAATCTTAGGAGGATACACGTCACGATGGCTAAAGGAATTGTAAAATGGTTTAACGCGAGCAAAGGTTTTGGCTTCATTGAGCAGGATGATGGTCAGGATGTATTTGTTCATTATTCATCAATCAATACTTCCGGTTTTAAGACTCTTGAGGAAGGCGATCAAGTTACTTTTGAAATTGAGCAAGGTCGAAAAGGTCCCGCTGCAATAAACGTATCTGTTGTCTAATTTTTGATTCTGGTTATAAGGCACCCTCCTGCAATACAAAAGAGGGTGCCTTTTTTATTGGGGATTATTTGCAATTTTTAATCTTTTGGCCTATAAGGATATGATCTCCTGTGTAAATAATACCCGGACTTTATCTTTCGCCTGCTATCTGTTAAAGGGTGCCTTATAGCAAATAGCAATTATTCAGCTATTTCAAGGATGCTGATTTCAGACACGCAACAGATATAATTTAATTAAACTTTGAAACTGTTTGAACGTAATCGTTAAAAAAAGGATCCTATCAGGGCTGAACCTGTCTGTAGGATTCTCTACCATATCATTTATTATCCTTTTTAGCGGGTTCTTTCTTTACGACCTCTTATACGTGAGTTTTTCATGGTTTAAAACCACCTCTAAAAATTGTCTTTTGACTCGATGTCAGCATTATGCTCAAATTTTAATCCTCGAAATACTTCTATGTATTCCTACGGTTACAATTTTCGCATGCCTTGACCTCGAACCAAAATTCTAATTTTTAGAAGTACCCTTAATTATCTGTTGCTGTGGATATTGGCTGAATAGTTACAGAAAATAATTACTAAGACCACAGAATGCTATCAAAATCCATATCAGTCAGCACCTATCTGGTACACCACAATATTCTTGCTATTACTGAAAATAAGGATTTTATCTACTTTGAAAATCTTCTGCATTGGCAGACAAAAGCCAAAGGTGCCTTCGCGAAAAAAAGCTGGCAAAGTTTTGAATACGATTGGCCAATTTTTCTGCGTTTTTGCAGATGTAACGAATTTAAACCATTGCCAGCTGAGCCAGAAACAATACGTCTCTTTATTCTTTCACTTATCCTTTATATCAAGCGCACTACTCTGCCTGACGAGATTCAAGCTGACATAAAAACTATCGAGCAGGAACTTGGAAAGGCACGTATAATTCGCAGCATTGCTCCTCGCAAAATCGCTACAGTAAGAAGATATGTGAGCACCATTGCAACTGCCCACAAGGCGGCAAATGCCCCAAATCCTGTAGATACTGAAACTGTAAAACTTGCGCTAAAAAAGGCTGCTCGTGTATCCGAGGGGAATCAGACTCAACGGAAACCAATTCGAAAAGACGAAATCAGAATGCTGCGTCAACTTGACGGTGTTTCCCTGAGAGGCCAACAGGATATAATGATTACACTTGTAGGCTACGAAACAGGAATACGTTGCGCTGCCATCTCTCAAATAGCAGTAGAGGATATTGCATGGCAGTCTGATGGAAGCGCACATATATTTATCTGGAGGGATAAAACCGATCTGGAAAATAAAGGCCATTGGAAATATCTTTCGCCTGATACCTCAAGCCGAATCAGGTATTGGCTGGATCTGAACAGATTGGAAACAGGCCCTGTCTTTCGAGGTATATTGGGCAATTCCAAGAGTATAAAGGGAAAACTTTTGGAAAAGGCCATTAGCGGAGAGAGTATCCGAAATGCCATGAAGCGTTGTATGAATAGAATTGGCAAGGACACAAAATTGATCGGCGCTCATTCCACCCGTATCGGCGGCGCACAAGATATACGCGAAGCCAATTTTTCCATGATAGAAATAATGGCGTATGGAGGCTGGAAGTCTCCCGCGATGCCAATGAAATACACGGAAAAGCTGGATGTGAAAGAAACTGCGATGGCTAAGTTGCTTGGGGCTAAAAAACAAGACAACATTTAGTGATAAGCTTCTGAAAACCTGGGGTCCAAATGAGCTAAAACTATTTAAAAAGACTGGGGGCAGAGTCTTCGCTTACCTTCCAATTTCCAGGGGAATGACGGAAAACAATAAAATTTTATTTCATTGTTTGTTGTACCTGCCAGGGCATAGGGGTTGATTAGGAAAAAATAATAAGGGTGCCTTGAACAATTAGAATTTTTGTCTGAGGACAAGGAGCGCAAAAATCAAAAAGCGCAGCATACATAGGATATATGAGCATTTTTTATTTTCGCAGAGACACTGTAATCGGACGAAAGGGCAATTTTTCAAGGTGCCCTATAGCTGAAGGCCACCTCTAAAAATTGCCTTTTGACCCGATGTCGGTGTTATGCTCAAGTTTTAATCCTCGAAATACTTATATGTATTCCTGCGGTTAAAATTTTCGCATGCCTTGACCTCGAACCAAAATTCTAATTTTTAGAAGTACCCTGAATAGTTACAAACAGAAATTTATCTGCGTTTTTTATTCGAGGTCATCTGTGTTTGCGATCTTCTGCGTGAATGTGCTGCCTTGGTTCTTTTCTTTGAATGATAGCCTGTGTGTCCGGAAGAGCTCTTTTTACTGATTGGCGGTAGTTTTAAAAGAGCCTCATCAGGCTGTACAGAGTTCAGTGGAGTCCCAAGATATTTCTCTATGTCCGGGATATAAAAGGAATCATCCTCACAAGCAAAACTTATAGAAATACCTGAGGAGCCAGCACGACCGGTACGCCCTATACGATGCACATAATCCTCAGGCGAATGGGGTAGAGTAAAATTTATAACATGGCTTATATCATCGATATGCAGGCCACGTGCCGCAACATCTGTAGCTACAAGAACATTGATTTGTCCGTTACGAAAATTCTCAAGGGTTTTAATACGCTTCTTTTGAGGGACATCACCAGAAAGGGTAGCGCAATTAATCCGATATTCTCTAAGCCGGTCTGCCAGTCTGCGAGTTTGATCCTTGCGGTTGGTAAATACAAGCACCCGCTTTAGATCCTGGCTTAGAATCAGATTTAATAAAAGGGTAAATTTATTTTCAGTTGTGACAGTATAAACCAGCTGCTTAATTGATTCCGCAGCCACATGCTCTGGTTCGATCTCCACATGAACGGGGTCTTGGGTCCATTGATCAACGAGACGTTCAACTTCAGATGTTATAGTCGCGCTAAAAAATAATGTCTGGCGATTATTTTTAGAGGGCGTATTAGAGATAATATTTCTGACATCAGGGATAAACCCCATATCAAGCATACGATCTGCTTCATCAATGACGAGAATTTCGATTTTATAAAGCCGTATCAGCTTCTGTCTCTGGAAATCAAGCAATCGTCCGGGTGTGGCAATAATTATATCAACAACCTTTTCTGATAAAGCCCGTTTCTGCTTTTCATAGTCCAATCCGCCAAAAATTGACAGCATTTCAATGCTGGTATATTTTCCAATAGTACGGGCATCTTTTGTAATTTGCATTACCAGTTCTCGTGTTGGGGCCAAAATAAGAACTCGTGGAACACCTGGTCGCCGTTTGTATTTAATCGGTTTTCTTATGAGCTTGGTGCATATAGTGATAAGGAAAGCGGCGCTTTTACCTGTTCCTGTCTGCGCCTGACCCATTGCATCCAAGCCTGTAAGAGTTTTTGGAAGAAGCTCCGCCTGGATAGGCATACAATATTTAAAACCCATGTCATAAATGGCGTGCATAATTTTTACCGGCAGATTCAGGTCATGGAAACGGCTTTTATCTTTAATTACCGGGGCTTCAAATTGTGAAATATTCCACTCTAATAGAGCTTTTTTTTGCTTGGGTGGGCTAATTGGCTTCGGAGCCTTTGGTTTTTCTCCTAAATTCTTGGCCCTGGTTTTATCATGAAAACCAAGGCTTTGTGATATAATATAAGTAGGCGTCTTTTGTGGTGTTTTTTCCTTGGATTTAAATAATTTTAAGTGACTGCGGAATATATTAAAAATTTTTTTTAGCATTATTTTCCTTTATGTTACTTTTTTTACCAGTCATCTTCAAGAAGGCATCTTCGAAATTCTCCTTAAGATGAAACTTCCCTGTTCAGCAGTGATATAGCTATCAGCCTCCCGCCTGTTTTTGAAATACAGAGTTTTCTCTCCCCCATCCGATCTTTATGGAGCCTGTCAATGGCCCATATACCAATGCGAGAAATCAGATTTGAGGGTGTATTCTGATGCCACAATCTGCCCCTTGTTCAGAAAAGCTGCCCTATCAGACATAAATTCACCCTCCTTACGACCTCTTATACATGAGGGCACCTTGAAAAATTGCCTTTTCGCCAGATTACGGTGTCGCTGCGAAAATAAAAAATGCTCACATACCCTATGTATGCTGCACTTTTTGATTTTTGCGCTCCTTGTCCTCAGACGAAAATTCTAATGTTTCAAGGCACCCATGCGTTTTTCATGGTTTAATCATGTTATACCTGTTGCTGTGGATATTCGCTGAATAGTTACACATAATGAATCATTGAATTCGACTATCTCCTTGGCAATAAGGGTAATAAAGATCTCATCTCTTTATAGCCCTCGGAAATGGCTTCTCTGGCACGGTTAAATTCCAGGGATTTTATATGACCCAATTTGGGCTGGATAAGTAAATCTGGAGGTTCGGAGATTAAGCGGGCATTTGTAATCTGAGTTGCCATGATACTGATAGAGGTAACCAGGATATCAAAAATGTTTGGCATCATATCCTTCCCCAACCATTGACTAATTTGGTTAATAGCCGGCATTTCAATTCCCCTTACTTTTTTATTCAGTCCTGTAAGCAACCTTTTTTTTATAATTGGACTTGAACTGTCTTCTTTTAAACTCTGATCCTGGGAATTAAGTAAAGAATCCTTTATGTTTCCTTTTTGTTCAATAATATCATAATTAAGATTAACCGCAATGACAAAATCTGCACCCATTTCCCTTACTACATTAACAGGGACAGGATTTACAAGGGCGCCATCAACCAGGATCATTTCACCTTTTCGAACCGGAGTAAAGATTCCCGGGACAGAAATACTGGACCTGATTGCATCAAGAATATCTCCATCCTTAAGGATAACTTCAGAACCAGTAGCAAGATTAGTAGATATGGCACAAAAAGGTATGGATAGCTGGTCTATATTTTTTTCCTCCACAAGATCCCGGATTGAATCTACCACTTTTTTGCCGTCTATCAGTCCTGATTTAGGGAAAATGATATCAACAAAATTGAGAATACTTTTCCTGTCCAGTCGAAGTACGGTTTCGTTAAGTATTTCAATCTTATCAGACGCAAAAACAGCTCCAACTAAAGCGCCAATGCTTGTTCCCGCAATGTAGTCAATCTGAACTCCAGCTTCGGTTAAAGCTCTAAGCACTCCAATATGCGCCCATCCCCGGGCTGAACCGCTACCCAAGGCAAGGCCGATTTTTTTTTGTTTCTTTTTTTTAAAAGGGATTAATTTCAAATGTTCACATATCCTGTATATGCTGCGCTTTTTGATTTTCGCGCTCCTTGTCCTCAGACGAAAATTCTAATTTTTCAAGGCACCCTTAAGGATACTTCTAAAAATTAGAATTTTGGTTCGAGGTCAAGGCATGCGAAAATTTTAACCGCAGGAATACATAGAAGTATTTCGAGGATTAAAATTTGAGCATAAGGTCGATATCGGGCCAAAAGGCAATTTTTAGAGGTGGTCTTAATATATAGACATATGGCAAATGTGCTATTTCTTTTTGCCTTTCTTGATTTTAGCCCACGCATCTTTAAGAGTTACAGAGCGGTTAAAAACTAAAGTATGATCTGCCCGATTATTGATATCAACGTAGAAATACCCCAACCTTTCAAATTGGCAGTGATAACCTTGAGGTGCGTCTTTCAAGCTGGGTTCGACTTTACAGCCAGATAAGGTTTTTATGGATTCAGGGTTTAAAAGATCCTTGAAATTAGCATCAGCGCCTGCTGCTTCCGGATCAGGCTTTATAAACAGTTTGTCATACAGGTGTACTTTAGATTCTATTGAGTGTTGGGCAGATACCCAGTGAAGAGTAGCCTTTACCTTTCGGCCATCGGGTGCTGCACCGCCTTTGGTTTGAGGGTCATAGGTACAGCGTAGTTCAGTTACAGCGCCTGTCTTCTTATCTTTAACTACCTCCTTGCAGGTAATAAAATAGGCATATCTTAATCGTATTTCACGACCCGGAGCTAAACGATAGAATTTTTTTGGAGGATCTTCCATGAAGTCCTCCTTTTCAAGATAGATAACCCGTGAGAATGGAACAAGTCTCGTTCCCATGGATGGATCAGAAGGGTGATTCAGGGCTTCCAGCTCCTCTACCTGATCTTCCGGATAATTCTCGATTACTACCTTTAGAGGGTGCAAGACTCCCATTACACGTGGAGCCTTTTGATTCAGATCTTCCCGTAAACAATGTTCCAACAGGGCAATATCAACTATGCTTGCGCGTTTGCCAATACCTATTCTTTCACAAAAATTTCTAATTGACTCTGCAGTATAACCCCTCCTGCGAAGCCCTGATATTGTTGGCATACGAGGATCATCCCATCCTGAAACGATTCCTTGTTCTACTAATTGCAGGAGTTTGCGCTTGCTCATTATTGTATAAGACAAGTTCAGCCGTGCAAATTCAATTTGCTGGGGATGACAATCCGTCTCCAGTTCATCCAGAAACCAATCGTATAAAGGTCTGTGGTCTTCAAATTCCAGGGTGCAAATTGAATGGGTAATCCCTTCAATAGAATCAGAAAGACAATGAGTAAAATCATACATAGGATAGATATACCATTTATTGCCTGTCCTGTGATGTTCTACCCGACGGATGCGATAGATGGCAGGATCACGCATGTTTAAATTAGGCGATGCCATATCAATCCTGGCCCTTAATACATACAAACCATCCTCAAATTCTCCTGCTCGCATGCGCTTGAACAGATCAAGATTTTCAGCAACTGAGCTGCTACGATAAGGACTGTCCTTGCCAGGTTCTTTCAATGTCCCTCTATACTCCCTGATCTCATCAGCATTCAGGCCGCATACATAGGCTTTGCCCTTTTCAATTAATTGTATGGCATAATTATATAGCTGTTCAAAATAATCCGAGGCATAGAAAAGCCGGTCTTCCCAATCAAAGCCAAGCCATTTGAGATTGTCTTTAATTGATTCGATATACTCAATATTCTCTTTATCGGGATTGGTATCATCAAAACGCAGGTTACAAATTCCTCCTGGATATTTATTTGCAAGTCCGAAGTTCAGGCAAATTGATTTTGCATGTCCTATATGGAGATATCCATTGGGTTCAGGAGGAAAGCGGGTTATGACCCGGCCCTGATGTTTACCGGATTTCAGGTCTTCTTCAATAATATTCTGGATAAAATTTACTACAGATTTGGAATCAGAAGTAGTCATTTTTCTTCTCTCTAAGTCAGGTCTTGTATTTTATAAAAAGCCTTTATATATCATATTTATCTTATACTTAATACCTGAACAAATATATCTAATAATAGCAGCAAGATAAGATCTCTTCCCGGCTTTTAAAAAGATTTGACATTTCCATTGCAGAATACCTTATCAAAGCCTATTTATAGATCTTCGTAAAGGAATCTGGATTTGTTTAAAAAATGGTTTACAGAGATGCTTCTTCCTGATATTCCTAAAAACTCTCTTATAAGTATGGGCAATGAATGCACCCTGTCATAATACTCTTTCAGAGTATTCACCGCTAGCGCCCCTATGTTTCATGAAAAAACATGAAATGCCTGGAGCAAAACAAAATTCACTGCCATGATGACTGCTTAAGACCTGGGTCGGTAGAGGCCTTGTGACAATTTGGTATTGACGATTTTCTTGCAAATGTTTTTGGAAAGAATGGCAGCTACAGGAGGTAGAGCAGTGAAAGATATTTTTGGTAATTCCCCAAAGGTAGATTGGGATAAATTAGTAGGTCGTTTTCTCCATACAGAAGTAAAACAGGGCCTGTTATTTTTCTATCTAATTTGAGGGTGCCTTGAAAAATTGTCTTTTCGCCAAATTACGGTCTCGCTGCGAAAATAAAAAATGCTCATATACCCTATGTATGCTGCGCTTTTTGATTTTCGCGCTCCTTGTCCTCAGACGAAAATTCTATTTTTGCAAGGCACCCTTGAGAGTATGATTGATGAAAATTAATTCTGTAAAGAATCAAGATTAAAGGAGAGATTTATGATAAATAAACCCATAGGCTCAGTTATGATTGTAGGCGGAGGTATTGCTGGAATACAGTCAGCACTGGACCTTGCAGATTCTGGTTATCTTGTTCATATAGTGGAAAAATCAGCTGCTATTGGTGGGGTAATGAGTGAATTAGATAAAACATTTCCCACCAATGACTGCGCGATGTGAATTCTTTCACCTAAACTGGTCGAGGTCGGCCGGCATGAAAATATTAATCTGATCACCATGTCAGATGTTGAAAAAATTGAAGGTGATGCAGGCAATTTTACTGTTACGGTAAAGGAACGTCCGCGTTATGTGGATATGGATAAATGTATTGCCTGCGGAGTTTGTGCCACAAAATGCCCGCGCAAAGTTGATGATAAATATAATCAAAATCTGAATAAACGGAAGGCTATTTATGTTCAATACGCCCAGGCAGTACCTCTTAAGTATGTGATTGACGAGGATAATTGTATATATTTTGAAAAAGGTAAATGCCGCGCTTGTGAAAAATTTTGCCCGGCAGATGCTATTGATTTTTCTCAAAAGGAAAAGATCTACCAGATTGAAGTTGGATCGGTTATTCTATCCCCTGGCTATCAGCCTTATGATCCAGTTCCATATAATACTTATGACTATAATGAATTTGCTAATGTAATCACCAGTATGGAATTTGAGCGGATTTTAAGCGCCTCAGGGCCTTTTGAGGGGCATCTGGTACGTCCTTTAGATGGAACAAGTGTTAAAAAAATTGCCTGGCTCCAGTGTGTTGGATCCCGCGATACTCATGCGGACTCTCATGAGTATTGCTCTGGAATTTGTTGCATGTACAGTATTAAAGAAGCTGTAATTGCCAAAGAACACGCGGATAAAGAATTGGATACAGCCATTTTTTATATGGATATGCGTACACATGGAAAAGAATTTGATAAATATTATAACCGGGCTAAAAATGAAAAAGGTGTGCGATTTATACGTTCACGTATTCATAGTCTGAAAGAAATTAGAGATGGTTCTAAAGACCTGAAGCTAATGTATGTGAATGAAGAAGGCAGCATGCAAAGTGAGATCTTTGACCTGGTAGTTCTTTCGGTGGGAATAACTATTTCAAAAGATGTTTGTTCCATGGCAGCTAATCTTGGGATCAAGCTGGACAAGGACGGATTTGCAGCTGCAAGCTGTTTTAGTCCCGTGGCCACATCCCGTCCAGGGATCTTTGTTTGCGGAGCATTTAGCGGCCCGAAGGATATACCTCAATCTGTCATAGAAGCCTCGGCTGCTTCCTCAGCCTCTGCTGCCTTGCTGGATGATGCCCGCAACACGCTTATTCAGGAAAAAGTCTATCCTGATGAAGAACCGATCGATAATAATAACCTGAGGATCGGAGTTTTTGTTTGTCATTGCGGAATCAATATCGGAAGCATTGTCGATATCCCTGATGTTCGGGACTATGCGCTAACTCTTCCCGGGGTTACCTATGCTACTGATAATATGTTTTCTTGCAGTCAGGATACCCAGGAACTTATCAGAGATACCGTTAAGAAGGAAAAGTTAAATCGGGTTGTTATAGCTGCTTGCTCACCCAGGACACATGAGCCCCTTTTTCAGGAAACTATTCAAGCGGCAGGCTTGAACCGCTATCTTCTTGAATTCACAAACATCCGTGATCAGGATGCCTGGGTGCATCAGGATCTGCCACAAGAGGCGACTCAAAAGGCAAAAGATCTGGTACGTATGGCTGTATCAAAAGTTGCTTTTTCAGAACCTCTTGCAAAATTACGTATGCCTATGAACAAGACAGGCGTAGTTGTTGGTGGTGGCATCGCTGGTATGAATGCGGCCTTAAATATGGCTGAACAGGGATTTCAGACCTATCTGATTGAGCAGAAACAAGAGTTGGGGGGACAAGGATTAAATATTGATAAAACCTGGCAGGATGAAAATGTTAAGGAATATATCAAAAACCTGCAGTTAAACCTGCAAAATAATAAAAAAATAGAAATCCTGCTTAATGCCCGTCTGATTGAAGTAAGTGGTTTTGTAGGTAATTTTAAGTCCATAGTCCAAATCGATGGTTCTCAACATGAATTGGAGCATGGTGTAGCTATTCTGGCCAACGGAGCTAAACCTTATAAACCTCAAGAATATCTCTATGGTCAAAGTGAAAGGGTGACATACTGGCATGAATTGCTGGATAATTTCAATAAAGACCCTGACAAGCTGGAGCAGGCCAACGCGGTTGCTTTTATCCAATGCGTTGGCTCACGAGAGCCGGAACGTCCATATTGTTCCAAAGTTTGCTGCACATCCTCTGTTCAACAGGCAATATCTTTAAAAACCAGAAAGCCGGAGCTTGATGTATATATCTTTTACCGTGATTTACGTACCTATGGTCAGAGAGAAGGCCTCTATACAAAGGCCCGTAAGCTGGGTGTCCTGTTCATCCGCTATTCCCTGGAAGAAAAGCCCAAGGTTAAAAGGTATATGGTTGATGGTAAAGAAAAAATAGAGATACTTATCAAAGATCATATATTAGGAACCCACCTTGAAATAAAGGTTGATTATCTTAATCTGGCAACCGCTATTGTCGCGGAAGGGCAGGATCAATTATCCAAACTTTTCAAAGTCCCGCTTAATGAAGATGGGTTTTTTATGGAAGCTCATATGAAATTACGTCCTGTGGATTTTTCCACAGATGGTGTATTTGTATGCGGTTTGTCTCATTATCCCAAGCCTATTGAGGAATCCATTGCCCAGGCCCAAGCTGCCGCTGAACGTGCGGCGAATATGCTGGCCAGGGAATATGTAGAAGTAGAACCCATTGTTTCTGTCGTTAATCAGGATAATTGTATTGGATGCGGCCTCTGTGAAACAATCTGCTCTTATGGCGCTATCCATGTTGTGCAAGTCCCCGTAGGAGGCTTGAAGGCAGAAAATATTTCCGCCCTTTGTAAAGGCTGTGGAGTATGCGCTGCTGCGTGTCCTCAGCAGGCTATTGATATGCAGCACTTCAGGAATCACCAAATTATAGCAGCCATAAATGCAGGCGGCAAAAATGCCATGGAGGATAAAAAACAGACAATTGCAGCTAAAAAACCAGGAAGGATTTCCATATCGGGTTTTCAGGTCTCTGATGATTACTATTATCATGCCGGTCATAGTTGGGTAAGGATAGAAAATGGAGGCAGAGTCAAAATTGGTATTGATGATTTCCTGCTTAAGGTTTTAGGACCCATGAAGGAATTTCTGCTCCCAAAAGAAGGTGCACCCTTGAGAAAAAACAGTACTGGATTAATCCTGAAACGAAATGGCCACAAAGCTATGATCCAGGCACCCATAACCGGCAAGGTTTTTTCCATTAATCATAAAGTTTTGAACAATCCAGAGCTTCTTTATGCTGATCCTTATAAGGAAGGATGGCTCTTCGCCCTTGAGCCTCTGGCTCTCAAAAGGGATCTTAAAGAGCTGTTTTTTAAAGAGCAAAGCTATCAATGGCTAGAAGAGGAAAATAAAAAACTCTTAAACTTATTAGGGCCTGAATTTGAAAAATTGGCAGCTACTGGTGGTGAAACTGCCTTCGATATCTGTGATAATTTTCCTGAAATTGGTTGGGAGAAGCTCGTTCAGACCTTCTTTTCGCCAAAAAGATAATAAGGAAGAAATGATATTTTTTTTAAATTTAACAAATTCAGGAAGTACAGGAAAGGAGAGACAAAATGAAAAATGACTTTGAACCTAAAATCCTGGCATTCCTTTGTAATTGGTGTGCCTATGCCGGCGCTGATCTGGCAGGCGTTTCAAGAATCCAGTATCCGCCCTCTATAAGAGTTATCAGGACTATGTGTTCCGGTCGTGTTGACCCGCTTTGGGTGATAAAAGGATTAGAAAGCGGATTTGATGGTGTTATGGTTGCAGGGTGACATATTGGTGAATGCCATTACCAGTCTGGTAATGTTCATGCTTCTAAAGCAATGCAAGCTGTTGGGAACCTGTTAGAGCTGTCCGAAATTGGACGGGACAGGATGTGTCTGCGTTGGGTAAGCGCTGCCGAAGGCCAGTTATTTGCTGATTATGTGAAGGAATACAGCGATGTAATCCAGGACATGGGGCCATTTAATCCGGTTGAATTCAAAATGCCACTGACTGCGGTAGCAACAGCCCTTTCTACACGACGTATACGCTGGATGTTAGGAATGGAGACTAAACTAACCAAAGAAGGTAATGTTTATAACGAGACTTTAAAAGAGGATGATTATCAAAAAGCC
>Ga0209345_10004676_pt1 | contig 13079 bp, 14 predicted proteins | sample Cruoilmetagenom7_FD_187294 | JGI IMG/M metagenome (GOLD analysis project Ga0209345, IMG submission 187294) | Oil polluted marine microbial communities from Coal Oil Point, Santa Barbara, California, USA - Sample 7 (SPAdes) (version 2) | ecosystem: Environmental > Aquatic > Marine > Oil seeps ...
TATTGCGATCGGGTTGCCGTCTGCGATTGCGGCATTGTTTGTCGGGTGGGGGCATGAAGGTTTGCCACCTTTCTCGCTGGGATATGTGAACCTTGTTGCGTTTTCTGTGATCTCAATCTTCACCGTCACGATGGCACCGATTGGCGCGCGATTAGCGCATAACCTTGATGCTGTGCTGCTAAAGCGCCTTTTTGCGATACTCTTGGCAATTGTGGCTTGCCGAATGCTGTGGAAAGTATTCCACTTATAAAAGATAATAAAACCAAGACTGAATGTAAGCGGGAGAGAACGTATGAGTGATATGAATCAATTGTGGGTGCTGAAAAAGCGACCTGTTGGAGATCTTGCCGAAGGCGATTTGGAGCTGGTTGAGCGTCCGCTGGACCCGCTGAAAGACGGCGAGGTGCGCGTGCGCACGATCTATCTGTCACTTGATCCAACGAACCGAATTTGGATGAGCGATGTGGACGCATATTTGCCGCCTGTGGGCATAGGCGATGCGATGCGCGGCGGCGGCCTTGGTGTTGTGACTGAAAGTAAGTGTGATGGCATTAGTCCAGGTCAAAACGTATTGACCGGCCTTGCGACATGGGAAACCTATTGCACCTTGCCGGGGGCGTCGGTGACAGTATTGCCGGATCTTCCGGGCGTGCCGCTAACCGCATGGATGGGGCCGTTGGGCGCAACGGGTATGACGGCCTATTTCGGTTTGATGGATATTTGTAAACCGAAGGCGGGCGAAACGGTTGTCGTTTCTGCGGCGGCAGGGGCTGTTGGCTCTATGGTTGGACAGATTGCCAAGCTGCAAGGCTGCCGCGTGGTCGGCATTGCGGGCAGTGATGCCAAGTGTGAGTGGCTGACGGGGACGGCGGGTTTTGACGCTGCCATCAATTACAAATCTGAGGACGTAGGCGCCGCGCTCGACAAGCATTGCCCAGATGGCATTGATATCAATTTTGAGAATGTCGGCGGCGATATTATGGATGCCGTGATTGCGCGCTTGAATGATTTTTCTCGTATGGCGCTGTGCGGATTGATCGCGACATATAATGATAAAGAGCCGCGTCCCGGTCCCTTCAATTTCGCTAATCTACTGATGCGCCGCACCTTGGTGAAGGGGTTCATCGTGATCGACTATTATGAGCGGTTCCCAGAAGGTGTGCAGGCGATGGCAGGCTGGCTAATGGAAGGCAAGTTGAAGTTTGAGACAGACATTGTCGATGGCTTTGAGAACGCCCCGGCCTCTTTGGATCGATTGTTTACGGGTAAAAACCTCGGCAAGCTTGTCGTGCGTGTTTCACCTGAACCGAACGCTTAATCAGGATATATTATGAGTATGAGCAAAATTGCATTCATCGGCCTCGGCAATATGGGGGGCGGTATGGCCGCAAACCAGACGCGTGCGGGCCGCAAAGTTTATGCGTTCGACTTGTCTGATAAAGCGTTGAAGCGCGCAGAAAAGGATGGATGCATCCCGATGCAGTCGGCGGCAGAGGCTGTGAAAGAGGCAGACATTGTGATTACGATGCTGCCTGCTGGAAAGCATGTGCGGGCAGTCTATGAGACTGATATTTTGCCGAATGCAAAGCCTGGCACATTGCTGATTGATTGCTCTACGATTGATGTTGAGAGTGCACGCGCGGTTGCAGCGTTGGCGAAGGATGCTGGCTTTCACGCGGCAGACGCGCCGGTATCGGGCGGCACGGCGGCAGCAGACAATGGATCGCTTGCTTTTATGGTGGGCTGTGAAGAGGCGCACTTTGATGAGGTTGATGAAGCCTTGGGGCCAATGTCAAAAGCTGTCTTGCGTGCAGGCGATAGCGGTGCAGGCCAGGCGGCAAAGATATGTAACAATATGCTGCTGGGCATTCACATGATCGGCACATGCGAAGCCTTTGCACTCGCTGACAAGCTTGGCCTCGATGCGGCGAAGTTTCATAAGATTGCTGAGGCGTCCTCCGGTCAAAACTGGAGCTTGTCATCCTATACGCCAGTTAAAGGCGTCGGCCCTGAAACCCCTGCTGATCGTGGCTATGAGGGGGGCTTTGCAACAGACATGATGTTGAAAGATTTGAGACTTGCGAAGGCCGCCGCCATGCAAAGCGGAAGCGTCACACCATTGGGCGGGCAGGCAGAAGCGCTGTATGCCATGCTGTCTGCGCGCGGCGATGGTGGTAAAGACTTCTCCGCGATCATTCAAATGCTGTCTGGTAAATAAGGGCGCTAGCGTGGTTCCACGCTTATCGTGATGTCGCCTGTGAGTGTTTCCCCCGGTGCGAGGTGACGCAGACCCGTTTCCGTGTCTGCGAGTCCGCTATTGATGGCGTTTGGCGCATGTGAAAGCGGCTCTGCGCAAAAATAGGGTTCGCCTGCAGGTGTGTAGAGAACGACATGGCCGAAGATGTCGCTGGCGGACAGGCGTATGGCCATATCTGAATCATCTCGGATGATACGAAAACTGCGTGTGGGCCAATCGAAGGCGTGATCATAGCGCAAGGTGGAGATAGGCTGCGGGCCGGCATTAAGTGCCTCTGGAAGTGCGCCACGTTTACAGCCGGGCACGGTATCCCAGATTGCGCCGGGGGAGACGTCTAACTGCGCGCCGCTGGCCTCAAAATATGGATGCCAGCCCAACCCGGCAGGCATCTGTGTATCGCTCGTATTTGTCAGCGACAGTGTAAGCTGTAACCCGCGCTCGTTCAGCACAAATTTTTGCTGTGCAAGATACTCCCACGGCCAATTCTTCCCACGGCCTGAGCAGGTCAGTGTGATTTGTTGGTTTGATTGCGCAGTGATGGCCCAAGGCTTTTGCCAGCATTCTCCATGAATTGTGTGCGCTTCAGGTGGGAAGTTAAGTGGCAATTGTATCTTATGGCCAGCATATTCAAAGATGCCATTCTCTATGCGGCCGGGGAACGGGATCATTGGAAATGACGCCATATCAAGGGGGCTGCTACCGCCGCGACCATCGCGCAGAATGGGGCGGCCATTAATGTTAAACGCGGCGACGCTGCCGCCAATCTCAGGGCAGACCCAAAGTTCTGAAGTGTCGTGGCTGAGTTTTTCCATGTGAGATTTCCATGTTCGGCTTCAGAGCCGACGTCTTAAGCGAAGGTGGAGACAAGCCGCTCAATCACCCAATAGCTGCCCGCAATACCAATAGCGTAAGACAGGATCAATTGTGCGGGCCGAACACTTGATTCTAGGAGCCGGGTCATCAGCCATTTCAAGCATAACAGCGCGATCAGGAAGAGGATCTGACCGACCTCAACCCCCACATTAAACAAGAGAAGGGCCATGATTTCTGCGCCTTTCGGCAATCCAATTTCGGCGAGCGCGCCGGCAAAGCCAAAGCCATGTATAAGACCAAATCCGAAGGCGATGACCCACGGAAACCGCGCGCTGATAGATGTCTGGCCGCGTAGAAGGTGTACCGCTTCTGCCCCCAGCAAGATAATGCTGAGCGCAATAACAATTTCAACAGGTGCGCCTGGCAGGCTAATACCCGCAAGCGCAGAAAGGCCCAGCGTTATCGAGTGCGCGACCGTGAATGCCGTAACGGTCAAGAACAGCTTACGTGTCTGCACCAGTAAGAACAGCCCCAGCACGAACAGTAAGTGATCAAACCCGAAAATGATATGCTCGACCCCGATGCGTACATAGTCTGCAACAGGGGCGGCTTTCGCTGTGGAGATGTCTAGCGTGGGGGCATCGGCGCGTAGAACTGATGAGATGTCTTCGCCATCTAACTTACGCACACGCACGAAAGCATCTGTCAGTGTGCGGTCCAGACCGAGAATGGAAATCTGTGCATTACCGAGATTGCAAGCTGTTTGCCAGCGCGTAATGATTGTTGCACCTGTGAGTATGCGCCTCTCTTTTTCGGGTGTGCATTCGGAAGGTAGTACGGGATCAATTTTAAGACGCGCGCCATCCTTTATCGGCTGCTTCCATGTGATATTCCAAACACCCGGCGTGCTTTCCGTCGCTTCTAAATAGACGGGCCGCACCTCATGTGCGGACGCTGCAAACAACCCTCCCAATGTGAAGACAAACAGGGTGATTAGGGCAATGAGCGTCTTGCGCGCTGTCATTTACGATCCATGCCTTCGAGTTCAACATGGTATCGCGAGACGATCTCTCCGATTGATTTTGCATTTTGGCGCTTACGGTTTTCTTCTTGCCATTGTGCTTCGACGCGCGGACGTATCGCTTCAAATTCTGGAATGCTGGCAGGTTCCAGACGTTCGATTTTTACTAAATGTGTGCCGAGGGCGGACGTGACCGGGCCTTGCCAATCGTTGCGCGCTTGTAGTTCAAAAACTGTACTGCGGAAATCGACACCAAACAATCGTACGGTCTCACGCGATGGCAAATCTACATACTCACGTTGCAGCATGAAGGCATCACCCATTTTGCGCCAATCATTGGCGTCATTACTATTCAGCGCCTGCAGCATAGTTGTCGCGCGCGTCTCATTAGATTGGCTGAGATAGATATGCTTGAAGCTGATACGCGCAGGGGCTTCAAATGTGTTCTGATTGGCAGCGAACCATTCCTGTAAGGCTTGATCGTCTGGCGTGTTATCTTCTGCCAGATCGGAAATCATGAAGGTCATTTTTTGCGCAAGGCGTCTCTCGATGATCGTGTCACCTTCATCAAGCCCTAGCTTGCGAGCTTCGCGTGAAAGGGCTTCGTTTCTAACATGGTCAGCAATCATGCCTTGTATGTCTTGCGCATTCGGCAGACTTCCCGCCTCAGCAGTATAGAGCGCGCCCATGCGTTCCATATCTGCGGAGCTAATAAATATCGTGCTGTCCGCGCGCGCCTGTTTCGCTGACCACCATGAGTAGCCAGCGAATATCAATGCAGCTGCAACAACAAAATGCAGCAGAGGCTCTTTTAGAAGCGTCTTCATTCTGATGCCGGGATATACCAGATAGGAGACGTGTAGGCGCGCTCCTGAATGGTTTGCGGGACGTCTGGGCGCGGCGGCGTGCCGTTGCGCAGCGCTTCCCATGTGGACCAGCGACAGGTTGGGTTTTCCATAACGCGCACATAATAAGTCGCGCGCGACGCTGGATCGAAGTCTGGATCTGTCCAGACTGTTTTCAGTTCAGCGGCGCCTTCGCCTGTGGCTGTGCACGTCGTCATATCGACCGCAGCGCCATTGTCTGCGCAGCGATGTGTGACGGGGTCTGGCGTACCTACGTGACAGGAGACATCATAAACTGCTTCGCCAGTCGATGTGACCTTCACCACTTGTGCGCGCTGCAACGCGGCTGTGTTCGGATCACGCATGGCCCAAACGAGGAAGCTGGGTGTTTTCCCATCGCCCAACAAATCCGCGCCCATTGGCACGCCTGTTTCATAAGCCGTTTTTGCGAGTTCGGCGGAGGCGACATCAACATCACCTAAATCATAACCCGCGAAGAAGCGCACTTTCATGCGCGGACCTGTTGTGGCGAATGTCTCTTTACGGCGGAAGGCATCAAAGATTGCATCGCGCGTGTTCTCTTCTGCCCATACGCCGGTCAAGCCAGAGGCACTCCAACGGGAAAACCATTCGCGGGCATTTGTCACGATGCGGTTGTCAGGCTGATTGTCCCAATCGGGCGAACCGGGGAAGGGAACGGAGCCGCGTGTTATGGGGGAGCCATCGACTATTCCGACTTTTGACCAATAGTCTTCCTCGGCATAAGCGCCGCCAACGACATGACTATCAGATGCGGCAACAAGGCCAAAGCGGAACGGGTCAAAGCCTTTATCTTCCTGTAATTTCAGCCCGTTTTGATAGGCCTCCCGAATATAGCTGCCTTTAGTGGCGGAGACATCATAAACGCCGAGCAAACGATCATAGATTTCAAAGTCTGCCCACTCATCATTTGGTGACAAATCAGGGTGCGTTTCTGAGGTGCCCTTAACTTGCGTGGCTTCGACGAGCGGTTCGTTACGCATACGTTGGTCAGCATAGGCGGCATCCAACGGATCGCCATTATATGTTTCTAAGCGGAACATCTGACCGTTGGACACATTTGAATTGTGCGGAATGGCAATCGATTCAAACCCTGCTGCGCGCTGATCGTCCATCCAATCCCATAAATCTTCGGGATTAGGTGAATTCAATGTCGAGAAGGCTTGGTCTGGCGCAGCGCCTTTGAAGAACACATTGCGATGCAGATTGCCGCCGCCGAAATTGTCGCTGCCTTCATTCATTGATGTGACGGATGTGAACTCATATGCGGAGAACGTCGTGAAGACGCCAGGCTCATTGTGGGCCTCAGCCGCTGCAACATTCTGGGCCCAAACAGAATTCATTTCACCCTGATCATTCATCTCATCAATTGGGTTACCTGAGCGTACTGATGCGCCGACACCCTGGAAGGCTGCCAAAATCTTATCTTGATCGGTTGAGAACATATCCTTGGCGCGTGGGAGTTCAGAGAGTCTTGTGCCGGGTGTGTTCATGGATGGCAGAATACCGAGATACTCAGCGTGATCTGTCACGGTGTAGAAATCGAGTGGGCCGCCCGCGATCGTCATGTCAAAGCCAGACGGGTGATCAATGGTTTCACCCTTCGCAAAGCGATAGGCATCATCGGCGGTGCGACGCACATTGAAGATATAGGCGTCAAAGCTGTTGCGCGTATGGATGTGCATATCACCGAAATAGGCGTTACGTGTTTCAGAATAGCCCGCTGTGCGTGTTTCTGTATCGGCTGCGGCGTCTGTTAAAACACTTGCTGATGTATCCGCGTCTGGTTGGGCGGGTGTCTCACCGCCGGAACAGGCAACAAGAACAACAGCGGCGCTCGCCATACTCAAATATTTGATCATCTTTTCCTCCACGCAGGCTATAGCTGCCTGTCTGTTTACAGGTTAGCTAAAGCGCAGTTTTTCGTCCAGTTTTACGGAAGGGAAAGCTAACTCGGTCTAGCCGCGCCAGAACCGAGGGGTGAGCACCACAAAAACGGCAACAAACTCCAGGCGCCCTAACAGCATGGCGATGGCACATATCCACTTGGCAGCGTCCGGCAGCGTTTGGAATGTACCTGAAGGGCCAATTGTTGAGCCGAGGCCGGGGCCAACATTTGAAACACTGGTCGCGGCACCTGAGATTGCCGTTATGGCATCCAGTCCTGTCAGGCCTAGCAAAGCGGCTGCAACCAAGAACGTGGCCAGATAGAGGAACACAAATACCATGACAGATTGCAAAGTTGATGCATCCACAATCCGCCCAGCATAGCGAACAGGCGCGAGGCGGTGCGGCTGCATCATCCGCTTTGTGTAAGCAATAATGGCTTTGAAGCCGATCTCGATCCTGAACATTTTGATCCCGCAAGCGGCAGATCCCGCGCAGCCGCCCAGGAAGGTTGCGCCCAGAAAAATGATGCGAATGGGGTCGCCCCAACTATCATAATTCGTCGAGGCATATCCTGTGCCTGTCATGACGGAGATGATGTTGAACAGGGCCTGACGTGTCCCGTGATACGTGCTGTCGAAATATGGCGGGGACACATACAGATCGTGATAAATCACAATGGTGGCCGCCATTATGGCGACGATGCCAAAATATAGCCTTGGCTGCGGATCCTTCAGCAGGGGCATGATGCGTCCTTGGAACAGCAAGATAGCCAAAAGACTAAACGGTAGACCTGCAATGAACATGAAGACTGTTGCAACATAAGCGGCGTTCGTGTCCGCGAAGTAGCCAAATGATGCATCATGGGTCGAGAAGCCCCCTGCAGAAACCGTCGTCATGGAATGCGCTACGGCATCGAACGGTGTCATGCCAACTGCATAATAGCTAGTGGCGCATAGTATTGAGATGAGCAGGTAAGCAAGACCCATTTGGGTCGCAATTTCCGTCACGCGGGGTAAAAATTTGCCCGAGATGTCAGAGCTTTCTAGCTGGAACAATTGCATGCCGCCCACGCGCAGTTGCGGTAGAATTGCAATGGCCGTCACAATGATGCCAATGCCACCAATCCATTGCAGGATCGCGCGCCAGAGGAGCAAACCGCGAGGCATATCATCGAGACCAGTTAAAAGCGTTGCGCCCGTGGTTGTCAGGCCCGATATGCTTTCAAAAGAGGCATTCGTCAGAGTCATCCCAGAGGCGAGAAATGGAATCGCCGCAATGGCTGGCAGAACGATCCACACGAGAACGGTCAGTAAAAAGGCTTCGCGTTGGCCCGTTTGTTGGTTTTCGCTGCGGCAAAGCACCCACAAGCAAACACCAATGAAGATAGATCCGAAGGCAGACACGCCGAAAACATGTGATTCTGCACGCCCATCAGCGATATCAATCAGCGCACACGGCAGCATCGCGGCGCCCAAGAGTGCCGTCATAATACCAATTGCAAGGAGGACAGGACGTAAATGCATAAGCTTAACTACGCTGTTTAACGCTAAAACCCTGCTGAGGCGTCAACGCGGACAATATTGCAGTCGACGCCTTACGGGGTTGTGATCGGGTCACCGATTTTCGGGCCATTGCATAAATCTAACAGTTTTTTGCCATTTAAGCCGGGCGGCGCTGTATATTCAGCTTCACTTCCGTCTGCCACAAGATCGCAATTGCAATCGACACCTTTCACGACGCTAACGACGTCAGTTTCCATATCGGAATGATAGGCGTAAATGGTCTCAAAGTCTGGTCCACGCTGATGCTCTATCCTGTTGCAGCGATTAACGGTGTTTCCTGAAATCAACGTGCGCGTGACGGATCCGGCATGCTCCCATGTGGCCGAAACAGTGCCATTCCCGCAGGTTTGCGCATGCGCTGTTGTTGCAAACAGGGCTGTCAGGGTGAGGAAAATAAAACGGGTCATATCAGGCCTTATGTGCGCGAATATCATTCGGCAACAAGCAGAAGACGGGTTGAAATCCAAGTCACTTCCCGCGTGAGGCGTATCCGAGACACGTCTGTTTCCTCGGCGTCTTAACCCACAATGACATGTTCTTCGTTGAGCCAGAGGGGGGACCGGGCAAGGTCGATGAACTTTTTCTCGTCTTTTAGAAGGGCTGCGCTGGCCTCTGCGGCGCCGGGGTTCTTGGCCACACCCGCATAGCTCTCCCAGCTTTCCCACCATAATTCTGCGATGCCGTCATATTCTGTGGGGCCACCGCGTGTTTCACGTATGACCGCGTTGGCGTCATGCGTGAGCGTATGTGTCTGAACATAGCGCTGGATATTAAGCGTGCCTGAGTGTTTTGCGACGAGCGGCGCATGTTTCTCGCGCCAATATGTCTGAAAGTCTGCGCGAGACAGGGTTGGCAGGCGATGTAGACAAAAGGTGAGTTTTATCACTGGAACGGCTAGCCCTGAAATTCGACGCGGTAGCTTTCGATTACCGTGTTCGCCAGTAGCTTTTCGCACATTTCTTTGACGCGCGCTTCGGCAGCATCGCTGGAAAGCCCATCTTCAAGATCCAACTCGATCACTTTACCGATGCGTGCGCTTTCGACTTCGCGGTAACCCATTCGGCCTAATGTATCGGCAACAGCTTTGCCTTGTGGGTCTAAAACACCGGGCTTGAGGCCTACATGAACGATGGCTTTCATCTATTTCGCTCCATTGAAACTGACGACATTATCCGACTCGCCCGATTCCTTGAGAATGCCGAGGCGACGCGCAACTTCGGCATATGCCTCTGTTACGCCGCCTAAGTCGCGCCGAAAACGGTCTTTGTCTAGCTTTTCGCCAGACTGAATATCCCATAGTCGGCAGCTATCAGGGCTAATTTCGTCGGCTAATAATATGCGTTGTAGATCGGCGTCGGTATCGAAAAAGCGGCCAAACTCGAGTTTGAAGTCGATAAGACGGATACCCACAGCGGCAAATAAGCCTGACATGAAATCGTTCACGCGGAGCGCTAGCGCGATCAAATCATCATATTCCTGAGGGCTGGCCCAGCCAAAGGCGGCGATATGCTCTTCTGTCACAATCGGGTCACCAAGGTCATCATCTTTATAATAAAACTCGACCATCGGACGCGGCAGAACTTGGCCCTCTTCGATGCCTAAGCGTTTAGACATTGTGCCTGCGGCGACATTACGAACGACGACTTCAAGCGGAATAATATCCACTTTTTTGACCAATTGCTCACGCATATTCAAACGACGAATGAAGTGCGTTGGAATACCTACGGCATCCAAGCGTGTCATCATGAACTCGCTAATGCGGTTATTGAGAACGCCTTTGCCGTCTAGGACAGCCTTCTTTTCCGCATTAAACGCGGTCGCATCATCCTTAAAATACTGAATGATTGTGCCCGGCTCTGGCCCCTCATAGAGGATTTTCGCCTTGCCCTCATAGATCATGCGCTTTTTCGCCATGCCGTGTCCGCCTGCCTGAATAAATGTTGCGTCGTTCCGTCCAGCCCCTGCTGTAGAATCGCCGCTTACCTGTTGAGGTCACCTGTTACGCTAATTACTCACGCGAAACAATTATTGCGCACAACCTGTTTCGATACCTATATAAGCAACCTGAGTAACACACCTGACAAAAAGGTAGAATTCCTGATGGACTCATTTAAAGACCGAGAACGCGCTGAAGAAGCCAAATATGCGCTCGACCAGAACACCGAATTCAAAGTTATGGCGCGCCGTAACAAATTGCTTGGCCTTTGGGTCGCTGATTTGATGGGGTTGGATGGTGACGACGCGGCGGCTTATGCCAAGACTGTCGTTCTGTCTGATCTAGAAGAAGCTGGCGATAATGACGTTTTCCGCAAAGTTCGTGCAGATCTCGATGCGGCTAAATTGGACCGTTCTGATGCCCGTATTCGCGAACAGATGGCAGAACTTTTGCCGGTTGCACGTGAGCAAATATTGAAAGAATCCTAGGGGGCTAATATGTCGGATGCGGCACGCTTTGCAGAGAAAATTGTTATCGTCACAGGCGGTGCAGGAGATATTGGTAAGGCGGCTGCATTGCGATTTGCCCGTGAGGGTGCATCGGTTGCCGTCGTCGATCTAAATCTATCGGCAGTCAACGCCGTGGTGGATGAGATCACAGCGGCTGGTGGCCGCGCGATTGCCGTCAAAGCCGACGTGACAAAAGCCGAAGACGTTAAAGCGTATTTTGCTGAGGCGAATACAGCTTTTGGCGGCGTGGATATCCTATTCAACAATGCGGGTGTTGAGGGTGTTGTCCAGCCCATCGAAGATTATCCCGAAGATGAGTTTGACGCCGTTATGGGCGTGAATGTGCGGGGTGTTTTCTTGGGCATGAAATACGCTGTGCCGTTTATGCGTGCGCGAGGCGCGGGTGTGATTATTAATACGGCGTCAATTGCGGGTCTGTCTGGCTCAGCGGGCGTTTGCGCCTATAATGCGAGCAAACACGCTGTGATTGGTCTCACACGCTCAGGTGCGGCGCAGCTCGGCGCGGAGAACATTCGCGTGAATGCTGTTTGCCCATCGCCGATTGTTGGCCGGATGATGGAGTCTCTGGAAAACGGCATGTTGCCTGAGGGTAGTAATGGAGACGCACGCGAGCAAATCGCGGCAGGTATTCCGATGCAACGCTATGGCACGCCTGAGGAAGTTGTTGGTCTTGTGACCTTCCTAGGCAGCGCGGATGCAGGTTTCCTGAATGGCGGTGTTTATACAGTAGATGGCGGTCTCACAGCGACCTAACCAACCATTCATTTCATGGGAGGCGGGCAGTCAGGGCCTTCGGGCCTGCGCTTTCCAGGCGGTGAATATTGGGCAAGCACAAGACTCTCGCGAATAAGATCTCCCATTTTATTGGCAGAGAGGTTACGGTGCAGGCAGGATAAAGGTTCTCCATTATCAGCGGCCACAATCACGGCAATGCCTGTAAAGCCGCCATACCAATCCCACAAATAGCGAACCTTATGATCATAAGTCTGAGAGATGATGGCCTTTATCATCTTTGCGCGCTCGGCTTCGTTCTCATTGCCGCGTAGAGCCGTTAGATCGAGATCAATGCGTACGGCATCATCGGGCTCAATCTTGTCGAGCGCCTCTGAAAGGCGTGGGTTTAGAACACGGCAATTTGGGCACCAGTCCGCGGTAAAATTGATCACCTTCACCGCAGGTTCAGCCATCGCCATGAACAAGGGCGACATGAGCATCAAAAAGCTGGCAATGCATATACGAATCAAGCGGTCTCTCCAGTTTGCAGTGGCGTCTTTCAAGCAGATATGCACACCATTTCGTGTGTTTGCAAAGCACGTGACTGTTACTTGTCTGGACGGCACAAAACTTGCGTTCCCTTAAGCGAATTATAGCCGGAATTGGATCATTACATGTTGGCGAACGACACCGATAAACCTGTCCACCCAAAAAGTTGGGGTATGGATCTACTGGTTGTTGGATCATTAGTGACCATCGCGATACTGGGGATCATCCTATTGAGTGACGGCCGTCAGTCCGATGCCATTCCAGACCAAGATCGACGCAATGAACGTAATGGCATTGTGTATATCGAAAAGCCGCCTGCATATCCGGAGACCCCGGAGGGAGCTGGTTTCATCACGCTCATGGGCGATAATTTGAATGCAGACCTCTGGTATGTCTCCAAGCATGAAAACAAGACAGGCTTTTATGGCGCCGATTGGAAAATCGAAAATGTCTCTGTTGCTGATCAGGGGGCAAGCATATCTGTCCGGCAACCAACAGAGACGCAAGAGCGCCCGACCGCCGCAGAAATTCAAACCCTAAGGACCTATAGTTACGGCACATATGAAGCGATGCTGCGCCCGGCGCGCGGATCTGGCATCGTCACAGCATTCTTCACCTACACGGGGCCATATTTTGGGAACCCGCATGATGAAATCGACTTTGAATTTCTCGGCGCTGATCTAACAAAAGTGCATCTGAATTATTGGCGCGATGGGACGTCTGGAAAGTCGAAAATCATCGATCTTGGCTTTGATGCGGGTGATGCAGCGCATCTCTATACGTTCAGTTGGGAGCCGGATCGCCTGATCTGGAAAGTCGATGGCAAAGTGATCCATACAACGCAGCCAGAGGATGCCTTCATCCCGCGCACGCCCGGCAACATCTATTTCAGCACGTGGACAGGCAGCAAAGCCATGCAGGCG
>Ga0209345_10004678_pt1 | contig 13077 bp, 7 predicted proteins | sample Cruoilmetagenom7_FD_187294 | JGI IMG/M metagenome (GOLD analysis project Ga0209345, IMG submission 187294) | Oil polluted marine microbial communities from Coal Oil Point, Santa Barbara, California, USA - Sample 7 (SPAdes) (version 2) | ecosystem: Environmental > Aquatic > Marine > Oil seeps ...
AGTGAACTAAATCCTTAAAAAACAACACTTATATCCAATTTTCTAAGCTGCCTGTGCGGCAGTGAACAATTGGGATCAGGAAAAACTTTAGCCTCTGTTTTTCTAAGCTGCCTGTGCGGCAGTGAACGTCACCATTGTCATCTCACTGTTTGCAGTCATTTTCTAAGCTGCCTGTGCGGCAGTGAACATGTTAGTTCAGCATCCATGATTGCATGGGGATTTCTAAGCTGCCTGTGCGGCAGTGAACATAAAGTGGTATACCTGCCGGTCGTATAAAAATTTCTAAGCTGCCTGTGCGGCAGTGAACGTTTTAGTGCGGCCAATGCTTCAGCGTTCAATTTTCTAAGCTGCCTGTGCGGCAGTGAACAAATGGGTAAGAAATGGGGGAGGCTTCCGAGCTTTCTAAGCTGCCTGTGCGGCAGTGAACTAAATCCTTAAAAAACAACACTTATATCCAATTTTCTAAGCTGCCTGTGCGGCAGTGAACAATTGGGATCAGGAAAAACTTTAGCCTCTGTTTTTCTAAGCTGCCTGTGCGGCAGTGAACTTAAAGCGACTAACTTTGTATTACTTACCGGTTTTCTAAGCTGCCTGTGCGGCAGTGAACTGAAAATGGCGAATGATAAGTTGGAATCTTTTTTTCTAAGCTGCCTGTGCGGCAGTGAACCACAAAGCTGACTCACACGAATTAACGATATATTTCTAAGCTGCCTGTGCGGCAGTGAACATATGGATGCTGTAGCAGCGCATTGCCTGTCATTTCTAAGCTGCCTGTGCGGCAGTGGACGACTAACAGAAAATGTGGTCCAGTCGTTAGCATTTCTAAGCTGCCTGTGCGGCAGTGAACATACAGCTCCAAAACTTAAAGCGACCTTTGTATTTTCTAAGCTGCCTGTGCGGCAGTGAACTTACACCAAAGGAAAAGGTGGTATAGGTGGTTTTTCTAAGCTGCCTGTGCGGCAGTGAACTTGCATTAGCTGCTGAAGCTGCATTGGTCCGCTTTCTAAGCTGCCTGTGCGGCAGTGAACTAAAGATTACTATGACCCACGCTTCACCGGTTTTTCTAAGCTGCCTGTGCGGCAGTGAACTTGGAATAAAGCTGGTGGTCGAGTGTTGCGTGTTTCTAAGCTGCCTGTGCGGCAGTGAACAACGGACGAGTTACTTACTCAAATATGTTGTTTTTCTAAGCTGCCTGTGCGGCAGTGAACAACGGACGAGTTACTTACTCAAATATGTTGTTTTTCTAAGCTGCCTGTGCGGCAGTGAACGCATAAAGTGCAGTAATTGTTCTGAGCTAACATTTCTAAGCTGCCTGTGCGGCAGTGAACTTAAAGCCATATCCTGAGCCTCACTAATACTATTTCTAAGCTGCCTGTGCGGCAGTGAACAGAAGCGGCTTTTATTCTTGCTGATTTAGGATTTTCTAAGCTGCCTGTGCGGCAGTGAACTGTGATTAAGCATCAAATGACTTCCACCTTATTTTCTAAGCTGCCTGTGCGGCAGTGAACAACACTTAGACGTAGGACCAACAGTGGTGACTTTTCTAAGCTGCCTGTGCGGCAGTGAACTAGTGCCAATATCAAAATACTGTGAGCTATCATTTCTAAGCTGCCTGTGCGGCAGTGAACTAAATACCCAAGAAACATGGTAGGTGCTTTGATTTCTAAGCTGCCTGTGCGGCAGTGAACAACAAAGGCCAACAAATTCTGAAAAGTAAGGATTTCTAAGCTGCCTGTGCGGCAGTGAACATTCAAATAACACAAGTAGTTGCTGATTTCGACTTTCTAAGCTGCCTGTGCGGCAGTGAACTTTGTCACCAGTGATACCAATACGCTTCTTGATTTCTAAGCTGCCTGTGCGGCAGTGAACAAAGTTCGCATGTTGCGAATTAATTGCTCTGATTTCTAAGCTGCCTGTGCGGCAGTGAACGCAACGTAAGATGGAAATGAATCAGGGGGGCATTTCTAAGCTGCCTGTGCGGCAGTGAACTGGCGCTTTAGTTCTTGATGAATGCGGTACATTTTCTAAGCTGCCTGTGCGGCAGTGAACGCAACGTAAGATGGAAATGAATCAGGGGGGCATTTCTAAGCTGCCTGTGCGGCAGTGAACACTTCAAGAATGCAAACATCAGGTGTATTCAATTTCTAAGCTGCCTGTGCGGCAGTGAACATATCGGGTTAGGCTATGACGGTGATTTCATCTTTCTAAGCTGCCTGTGCGGCAGTGAACTTGTCCAACTCTGAAGAGTATCGGACATAACATTTCTAAGCTGCCTGTGCGGCAGTGAACCTTTGTTGCGCCAGAATAGGTCGCTTCTCTGTTTTCTAAGCTGCCTGTGCGGCAGTGAACTTTTTCAGAATTTTTGCTCTGGATCAGCTCTTTTTCTAAGCTGCCTGTGCGGCAGTGAACATTAACGCTGAAACCAAAGGAACGGCCGTGGTTTTCTAAGCTGCCTGTGCGGCAGTGAACCGTTATCTGTTGTTTTAACAGGTGCTGTTAGTTTTCTAAGCTGCCTGTGCGGCAGTGAACGATACGTTTTTATCAATACCAATATTGTATTGTTTCTAAGCTGCCTGTGCGGCAGTGAACGAAGCATCGACTGCTTTGACAGGTGTTTTAACTTTCTAAGCTGCCTGTGCGGCAGTGAACAAAACTCGGTTCAGGCAAAACTTTAGCCTCAGTTTCTAAGCTGCCTGTGCGGCAGTGAACTACATTCTACAAATGGGATCGTGACGAATTCTTTTCTAAGCTGCCTGTGCGGCAGTGAACGTGCGTTACTTGTTCTAGTTGAATGCACATAATTTCTAAGCTGCCTGTGCGGCAGTGAACAAAAAGGCGAAAACCCCAAAGAAGCCCCAGACTTTCTAAGCTGCCTGTGCGGCAGTGAACCATTCTGATAGAAAAAGACAAGTTTAGCAGGATTTCTAAGCTGCCTGTGCGGCAGTGAACAAAATGTCATCTGGTGTAAACCTTACACTGTTTTTCTAAGCTGCCTGTGCGGCAGTGAACTTTCACCCTTTTCACCATCTAAACCATCTTGCTTTCTAAGCTGCCTGTGCGGCAGTGAACTGACTGATGGTGAACCGATGCACATTTGTTTCTTTCTAAGCTGCCTGTGCGGCAGTGAACGTCAATCGTACATCGTGCTTATCCTGATTCATTTTCTAAGCTGCCTGTGCGGCAGTGAACTGGTTTTATGTTAATCAAGTCGGCAAGTCTAATTTCTAAGCTGCCTGTGCGGCAGTGAACTACCCTGACATAGTAGCGAAGTACGCACAAAATTTCTAAGCTGCCTGTGCGGCAGTGAACATCTCTTCATGGTTTCGATGGTCCTGATGAATTTTCTAAGCTGCCTGTGCGGCAGTGAACCATCTCATAGAGTAACCAGTCAGTGTCGATCTTTTCTAAGCTGCCTGTGCGGCAGTGAACTCGTCTATCCACGTTTGAATCAACCGCTTGTTTTTCTAAGCTGCCTGTGCGGCAGTGAACATGAAGTCAGCAAATACTATGATGACCCACTATTTCTAAGCTGCCTGTGCGGCAGTGAACAAGCTGACGCATGGTTCACTGAACTATCTAACTTTCTAAGCTGCCTGTGCGGCAGTGAACAATGACCACGTGGTGTCTCACGTTTTGGTACTTTTCTAAGCTGCCTGTGCGGCAGTGAACTTTGTTTTATCGTTCGCAAATTAGCTTGCGATTTTCTAAGCTGCCTGTGCGGCAGTGAACGTATATCAGCCGCGAGCTGCCGCATGTCTTGATTTCTAAGCTGCCTGTGCGGCAGTGAACCTAGGACAATGGTAAAGGCTTGGTTTGCAGAATTTCTAAGCTGCCTGTGCGGCAGTGAACTTGTCTTCATCAGAAGTGACCAACCTATCTACTTTCTAAGCTGCCTGTGCGGCAGTGAACAAGCTGTTGATAAAGGCATGGCCCACCGCTTATTTCTAAGCTGCCTGTGCGGCAGTGAACTGATGGTGTGGCTGATACCATAGAGGTTGATCTTTCTAAGCTGCCTGTGCGGCAGTGAACTATTAATTAAGCCGATTTACATGCGGTTTGCATTTCTAAGCTGCCTGTGCGGCAGTGAACTTTATATCATCTAACGCTTTAATTTCTGGTTTTTTCTAAGCTGCCTGTGCGGCAGTGAACAATGCCATAATAGCAAAAAAATAAGCTACGACAAGCACTAACGCGGTTTAAGGTGTTTTACCCTAAATTTTCAACCTATTTGTAACTCATTAATATTTAACCAAATTTTAAAAGAGCGTTTTTTTTGGTAAATCACTTAATGTGATTTTTGACTTCTTTTTAATAAATGGGCTTGTACGTTTTGTCGCCCATCAAATATTGCAGTAATAAACACGTTATTGTTTTTTATTTCGTAAATAATACGAATTTTGTTAACGATAATTTCAAGCTGTTTTGCTGTGTTTATTGTATGCAGCTCATGCGCTTTATGTCACTGCATTGGCTGGAATGTATGCAAGTTAATTGCATATTCTATTTAAATAAGTTTTTTTCAGCAAAAAAAACATCTACTTTGGAAGTAAAAAATTCAATAATTCTAATTGACATTAAGTGGTTAATTCAACGTTATAGTTCACTTGCTAAGCCTATTTTATTTCTTATTTGAGTAAAGGCTTCTTTAGCGTTTACTGTTTTATCTTCAGCCATTTCTTTTTCGCCAAGTGCTGTAAGTTGTAACATAGTAATTCTTTCTTTGGTTTATTCGTACTCAGCAACCGATTGCACTACCATTGCAGCTTCACCATTTTGGGTAATTATATAGGCTTCGCCATCACCTTTTAATTCTGCAGCTATTTTAGCTGCATTGGCTTTTAAGTAGCTGTTCGGTTTTATATGGTTGGTTAATGACATGGTTTACCTCCACAAACAAGAGAGGACTAAATAAATAATTTAAGCCCATTACGTTCAACGGGCTAAATTCATCCCTAAAACCAAGGGACTGTGGCTTGCTCTTTACTTAGTCCGTAACAAGTAAATTCCCCCGCCACCGCTTCATTTACCTTTTGTTGTTCTATAAATAATCTAAATTGTTCATTTTTAGAAAGGCTATTTACATTGATAAAAGGCAGTTTCGATTGCTCGTTGTTAAAACTGGCATAGTGCTGTAAAGCTTGTTCAAACGTTTCATCTTTGCGTTTAGCTCTACGTCGCGCTAACCGAGATAAGTTTGTTTTATACTGTTTTCGCTTTACACAAACAAATTCAGTGATATTTTCAGGCACTGCTTTTATTGATGTAATATGCGCGTGATCACTAAACCGCTTTAACCAGTTGTTTATCGCTAATTTATCAAGCAATTCTTCTGTCAGCGCAAATATCCTCAATTTATTACCTAACGGAAACACTACGTTTTTATCTCCCTTTTGTGAGCATTGAGGAAAGGCCAAAGCAATAGCTGAACTGTTCTCTGCTATTTTGTTTTCAGCCAATGCAATATGCACTTGCTGATAAACCTTTTGCCACATAAAGCCGAGCGTAATTTCGGAATCAGGCAGTAAGGTAATATCGAGATAATATTTCATTTTCTCTCCTTATTTATCACTTTCACCAAAAACACCACCGCGCACTAAAATAGCCATTACATAATGTTCATCCTCAATACGATCAAGCTCGGCACCACGCGCCCATTTATCAAAAAACGTGTAAAAATCCTGTTTATCTTTTGGTGTACGGTACGCTTTACCTAAATTTGTTACTGCGCCGTATGGTTCAATGGCAATAGGCCCCGCGGTTGCTTCAGCATCTTCAAACTCAGGATACCAAGTATCTATACTACGTAATGCATTACCTATTTTTTGTGAATGCATGGCAGCTATATCGTTAACTGAATAAAGAATTTTACTTTTTTTAGTTTTACTATTGCCTTTATCAAGCACTAACTCTTCGCTCGGGTAAATTTCTTGGGCTTTACCTACTTGCGCATAGCAATTAATTTCTAGCATTAAAAAGTCATCTTCACTGGCAAGTGCTTTGGCAATACGTTCGCCTAACTCAAGTACTTGACTGTCATCACAGTTAAAATGCTTTGTACTAAATTGAGTGGCGTCAAATATCCATGTTTGTTGCGAGTCTTTATTAAGCGCTTTAACTTGTACTTCAACATTTTCTGTACCTACGCGGTTACGCCATAAAAAACGTGCATTAGCTAAATTAACTGCATAGCGTTTACCTAATTCTGTAAAACCTGTTTTACCCGTATAGTCACGAACAGCACTACTGTAACTTTGTTTAAATAATACATTGTTACAGGCTGATGGCTGTTGCACACCACCCAAAAATTTTAAAGTAAAATGAAGCTTTAAAGTGTCTTGATCGGGGGCAAGTGCACAAGCATCTACGGTTTGTAAGTTTGCTTTTTCTACTTCTGCATTAAGCTTTACAGGATCATTTTTTATCGCCGCTTTTAAACGATTAGAAATTGTTCCTCTTACTGATTTTTCGATTAACTGTAGAGGTGTTGTTTCGTTACGATTTTCCCATTGAGTGCCATACATATAACCATCTGATGGTACTAGTTTTTTTTCAAATGCTAATACTGATGCAGTGTCTTGATTCTTAGCCATGATAATTTTCCTTTATGTTTATCGTAAATTTTTAAGTTAAATGGTTTTACATTGAGTGTTAAGTAAATAAATCAGATAAAACATCTTCTGGTTTAGCCTGTGTTTTATCGTGCTGTTTGCATAGATATAAGTTATTCGTTTTATCTGCTTGATAACGCCATAATATTTCATCAATGTTTTTAATCTTGTGGGGCATTTTAAACTCACCAAGCGTTACAACACTTTCAGCAAAGCGATGTGGTGTATTAGGATCACGTTGATTTTTGGCTTCGCCAAGTTCAGTTAAGCCATGAAAACCTGTAGCAATAGGCACAAGCCAACCTTTAGTTTTGCGGTTACTTGACCAAATAACCTGTTCATTACCTTGATCATTAGTCTCAGGTTCACATTTATGATGGATAACCAAGTAATCAAGTAATGCATCCATCGCATCTTGCCCTTGCTCCATAGCATCAAGCATTAAATCACGGCGCTCTATTAGTGCATAACCCGGCATTATTTTTCTGCTTAATGAGTGAAGATCACTTGGGTTACCATTTTCTATTTTAAAAAATTCTGGTGTTTTAAATGATGAAATATCACCACCTGCCATTTTCATACTGCTGTGTAGAATATGTGCTATTTTTTCTTTCACTAAAGTTTCATTATCTTTTTCAATACCGCTATATTCAATCACTAGCGATATATCTAAATGACAACGTGCTTCTTCAATAAACGCGCTTCTCGCTCCTGTTTTATCTAACGGGTTTCCTGTACCAATAATTGAATGAACATAATCTCCGTCACCTTTATGTGTTTGTAAGTCACATGTATGACTAATAACACCTACCGCATTAAATTTACTCTTGGGAAAACCACTGGCATTTAATTTTCTTTGCAGTGCATGTACCGCACCTAACCATGCTGTCATGGCAGGAAAACCTATAGTAAATGGGCTAGACAGTGCATTAGCGTTATGCACTTTTATATGCGGTAGCAGTAATATTCTTTTTATATTACTCATATTAAAAACTCCCTATTTTGTTCAACACTATTGGCAAATAATAAGCGTTCATCTTCACCAAGCTTTACTGCTTGCTTACCTAATACTTTTTCATAACGACGACTAAACCAGCGTGATATTTCATGTACTAAGGTGTCTAACCATTGCGCTTCATTCTCTCTTTGTTCAGCTAGTTCACTACGTAACCAAGTTCTTTGATGACTAGAAAGGTTAGACGAATCCTCATGAAATTGCGTTTGTGAAACAGCGCGTACCGCCCACATTTTTTCAATTATTAAATCAACAACCTGCTGTAAATAACGGTCACGTGCATCGCGAATATTGATATTATTATAATCTGCTTGGAATAGTTTATGTAATGCTCTAAAAATATCGACATATTCATATTCTTTAAAAGATTCAACAAAGAAATCACTTTTAGGGAAGTGAATATTTCGTTTTTCAATACTTGGCGGTAATGAGGAGAGTAAGTGTGCTTTACCAACATTTTTTGTATTAAACACGCTAATATTTTGTGGTTGAGCCCCTCCATAGCCAATAGTGGTTAAGCCATAAATTTCGCCGTAACCTTGTTCGCTAAACTCATTTTTTCGTTTTTTATCCCGTAATATTTTGACGTCTTCTGAAAAACGTAATTTATCGAGACGTGAACGTAGTTCGTAAATCATGCCCGAGTTAGTGAGCAGAGATAGTTGGTGATAATCATCTTCTACAGGAAAGTACACTTGTTTGATTTTAGAGCTGGTAATACTTTCATTAGCGCTTGCAACCATGGTTAAAAAACCTTTTTTAAGGTTTTCATAGCTTTCAGACTTTATGGTTAATAAGTTTTTTGCTAATTTTGTATCTTTTTGAATATGGGTGATTAGCGTAAAACCGTCTACCATAGTTAACCTGAGAAACCTGTCAACATCTAGCTCCGCAGCATTTCCTAATGAATCAAGTTCGACTACAATACAGCCGCTTTTTAAAAAGCCGTCAGCTACAGCTTTAGGCTGGCATATTATTGGTGTTACATAAGTAAAGTTTTTCCTATTCTTGTCTCCAACACCTGTACTTGGATGGCTAAACTTACTTGGATGTGTAGCAAATGATCTACTACCAGCTCTTTTTGCAGCCTTAGGTAACCATTCATTTAGCGAAAACACCTGTTCGCACTCTTGCTCTGTTTCCTTTATTTCATGTTCTAGCATTGATGTTGTTATTTTTTTCTTTAACCACGCTTCTTTTCTTTCAGATAAAAAAATCTGTATTGCAGGATCTAACATCTTTCATCTCCCTTTTTATTTACTTTCACCAGTCCAAACTGGTCGTTATATTCAAATTCCGTATTTTCTCGTTCAACAAAATTTATTTCACCATAACGTAGCGATACTCGCTTAGTTGATATTAACCACGGTTCGCTCATGTACTGCGGTAATAATGCTTGATAATTTCGTTCTAACCATAAATTTTTACGCTCACTTTCACTTAATGCAACATGGTTTATATTAAGAATACCTTCACGATTTATCGCTTGATTGCTTTCATCTAATAATGTTTTACCTGCTTCATCTTTTTGCGTGAAGTAACAGCTATCACTATTCTCGTTATAAAATAGAAATAAATTGATACTCGCCTCGCTTTGTCTAAAAGGCGTTAACACCTGTGGTAAAGCCGTTAAATACCAAGTTTGGGTTAAGTAACCTTGCAATGTATTAGCGCCAACATTTGTAAAACTGGTGAGATCTTTGGCTGTAACTTTATGCTCAACGGCGGCTAAAAATTGTTTTTCTGACTGTGGTAATTTTTGAATACGAGGAATAGCATTTAAGTTAGTTGATGTTTGCTCTTCATTAATTAACTTAGTTAAATCATGAAATGGTAATCCCTCACCTGTAGAGGTGGTCATTTTATATTCATCTTCATAACCTGGTTTACTAAAATAAGCTTCACCTGCTTTATCACCCGCTTTAAATGCTTTGATGTTGTATTGCATTAAGCCAATATTGGCTTCTTCAACACCATCACTGCGGTGTCTACGTACACGACCAGCTAATTGCACAATAGAACGATATGAAGACGGCTCTACGATTGCCCAATCAAAATCATGATCACGCCCTACTTCTTCAACAGGTGTCGCGACTAAAATAAAAATAAGATTTTGTACTGTTTTGTTATTTTTACTTAACGTATCAAGATGCTTTCGAATAATAGGGTTAGATAATGCTTGTTGTTTATCACCTTGTTTTTCTTTACGTTTAAGTACTGCATCAAGGTGCCTTTCTTGTTCGTGACGTAATAACAATACTTGCTGGCTATGGTATGCCATGACCTTTACTTGCGTATTTTCTGGATATTGCGCTTGTAACAGGTATTTTGTTAATTCAACACATGGGGAAATATTTGCCATACGTACAACACCAAACGAGATACTAATTGACGTTTTTTTATCGGTACTATGATGTTGGTTGTGCTTGGTTAAGATAGCTTGTTGTATGGTTGAAAAATATTGTATTCGTTTTGTTTTTGCTGTTAATGCAACTTGCTCAATATTTTGTCGATTACTTTCTTCATTATCAGGCAAGACACAAGGGATTATTTCTGCTTTTCGTTTTGCCACCTGTTTTATTAATTTTCCAACGCGTTTTTCAATAAAATTATTGTGGTGCTGCTGATATTCTAGTATTGCACGTTCACTATTATTCACATTGATAGAAGCAACATTAGTATTAAACTCATCTACCCAAGCACAGCCAATTTCAGCTTTTACTTCGTCTCGACTTTTACAGAAAATCTGCCAACCTTTTTTATACGCATTAAAATACCCTTGCGCTAAATCAGGTGGGATGGTGGCCGATGAAATCATTACTTTACGACCTAACATACCCGCTAGATGAATAAGCCGACCAATAGCGATTAAGTCATTACCGGTAAAATCATCAATTTCATCTATCACTAAATCTGACGACATGAGCCGTAAACTAGGCAGAATATATCGCCCACCACGTTTAGTTTCTGTTGCTGCCATTAGGTGATCAATAGTACAGGCAAGCACAGGGGCGTATAAAAACTGTTTATCTCGCTCGCATGTTAATACGGTACTTAAACCTTCTTCAGGTATTTCACACTCAAAATCAATAAATTCATCTAATAAAGCTTGTTTAGATTCAGAACCTAAGATCTCTTCTGTTACTTCATTTGGCTCAGCAATTTGATTGCTTTTTTCGTTATGCCCTGCGTTATGTTTTGTATTGTGTAATTCTGCGACAGCCCTCGAACCAATTAACACCGCTAGTTGTAATTTAGTTAGCCCTATACGATCTCGATATTCATCACCCGTTTGCAAGGTAAGCGTACGTAAACCAAGGGCTAGAATGTAACGTACACTTTTACCATCAACCGAAAGTGCACGCATTACTTTGGCATTTGCAAAGGTTTTACCACAACCTGTACTTGCCATATTGACAGCAAAAAAACCAACGGATTTTTTGTCTTGCTGCTTTTTCCATTCTGTAATTTTTGTTACGGCTTTATCTTGCCATTGAAAATCACTAGGACTTGATTTTCTTAACACTTGAATGTCAGTTGCAACGGGTGGCTCTTGCTCAAATGCAGGTAGTAAATGTGCCGTATTTAACGCATTTCGAGCAACACCAACTAAATGTTCGTCTAATTTTTGTTTAAACTCGCCTGTGTCTCGATCGGTATTTGCAAATAAGCCTGTACTATCTTTCCATTGTTTCGCTGCATCTTGCGACGAGTAAAAATGATCACCTAGCATTAAACATAAACGTGCATGATGAAGAACCAAACGATAACTACCATCTTGCATAGCAGACTCTATTAACGGTAAACACTGCAACAAACTATGCGACCAACGTTTTACCTGTTTTAACCATTCATTTGATTGTGATAAAAAACCGTTTGGAAATTCAAAGCAATTTTTAACGCGTTTTTGATACTCTTGTTCATCTTGTTTATTTTCGTAACCCCACTCTTGCGTTATTCGCTTTAGTACTGTTTCGAGGGTAGGAGATTCAATATCAAGCCATGCATTTCTAGTTTCTTTGCTACTATTTGAAAAATTGGGTAATCGATGGTGAGATACAATTAACCAAGATACTAATTTAGCTGCATTAGGGAGTTTTTCTAAAGATACTTGTTGCGTTTCTTCTAACCCTTTTTTAAGCTTTGGTTCTTCTATGTGACCTTTAGCTAATTCATTCAACCATGTCTTATCATCTCGATTTTGAATAAAAGTATTAAGTAATAAAACTGAGATCCATTCATGCCTTATAGGATCGCCTTTAAATTTATTTTTACTGCTTGGGTTTAATTTTCCCTGAAACAATTTCGATGCTTTCCCCCAATCATGAAATAGTGCTGAAATTGCTGTTAATGATTTTATTAGAGGTAAATATTTCCAATCATTCTCTATCTCACTATTTAATAAGTTTTTTCTTGTGCTATTTACAGGAACCACACCTTCAGCATTAAACTTATTTCTGTTCCCTACCACCCACAAAAACTGGCTTCTTGCTCTTGATCGTATCCAATGGCAACTTACTGCCGTGCTTTTGCTGGCAGTTTGGCGTAGCATTTTTTTAACGGTGATTAGGCCATCTTCGGTGATCAGCGTTTGCCAAGTGTTGTCGCCAATTCGGTTGGCGAATGCGTCGAGTACTCGGCGTGTTTTTTTAAGGGCATTTTTTTCGCATTGTGAAACAAAGATTACCATCATAGTTTTATACTTCTATTTGTTCAGTGCTGTGATCTTGCAGGGCAATGTTTTTGACTGCATTGAACATAAGATCTAAGGCTTTGTGATCAGTGAACGACTGTAGAACTTGTTGACGAAACTCTTGCTCTGTGGTGTTTTCTTTGGCACAAATAAAAGCCCAAGGCAATACAATGGCGTCTTTAATCAGGTCTGCAACATCAAACACTAAGGCTCCTCGTCTTGTTTTTCCGTGCATTACGGCGAAGCCATGCGGGATCCCCAGCACCCACAAAGTGCAAGCGGCTAATCCATAAGCAAGATAATTACCGTGATTTAAAAAGTCGTTCGCTTTATCGGTTGACTGATGTTTACGGGTAAAATCTGAAGTATTAGTGACGTTTGCGGCAAACTTATATAACGCTTTGGTCAGCTGAGCCTCGGTTAATAGTAAGTCTGAGGGTTTAGTTGCTGTAGCCATACGTTCCTTAAAGCGCGATAGCGCGGCTTCAATACCTGCATTGTTTGTTGTAAAACCTTCGTTTTTTAAATCTCGGTCTTTACTCCACACCTTATTGAGGTATTCAATACGCATTTGCTGAAACGTTTTCGCTGCATTTAAGCGTTTCTCATCATCGAACCAAAATTGCATCCAGCCTTGAAAATATTCTGTGGGTCGATATTCAGATTGGGGTGTCATCCACTCAATGGCTTGTTCAACGTCGTTGGCCATATATAAAGGCGTCCCCCCTCCCCCTGAAAAACCGACAAGAACAAGCCATTGA
>Ga0209345_10004679_pt1 | contig 13077 bp, 7 predicted proteins | sample Cruoilmetagenom7_FD_187294 | JGI IMG/M metagenome (GOLD analysis project Ga0209345, IMG submission 187294) | Oil polluted marine microbial communities from Coal Oil Point, Santa Barbara, California, USA - Sample 7 (SPAdes) (version 2) | ecosystem: Environmental > Aquatic > Marine > Oil seeps ...
CAGAGCCCATTCCTACAGTCGAAATTTCAAGTATTGCCTCGCACGACAATCACCTTTACCAATTTCGGATCGGATCGGATCGGATCGGATCGGATCGGATCGGATCGGATCGGATTTGAGGACGCGAATGACAGGTACAGGGCTACTAGTTGGGATTTTAGCGGGCATTGGCGTTATCGCCATCGTAGCCATCATTTCAGTGGTCGTTGCTGCCAAGAAATTTCGTTCCGAAATGAAGCGCGATTCAGGCTCAGACAATGAGGTCGACGTTGGATTTGCACTCTTTAAAAAGAAGGTAATTGATCTTTTGCAGGAGGCCCCACGAGGGTCTACAGTGTCGGCAACATTTCCCATTCCCTCAGTTGAAGCCTTTGTAAAAGTTAGCGGAAGAAGGGCCGATCAGAACTCATATCAACTAGAAATTCGTATGGGCTACAAGCGGCTGGATCACTTGGAGATGATCCAAAGCACGATCAGTACACAAGCGCTGAACTTTGAGCGAGTTGACAACGGCAACGGCTCGATCAAGCTGCTCTCAGAAAAAGTTAGTGAGATTTCCGAACTTCTGGAAATCTGCCGTAACGTTAAATCAAGTGTGATGTTTGATTTAAACGACAAGGGCATTTCTGTAGCCGAAAGTATTCGAAGAGACGGCAACAGCTGAGTATTTGGCAACAACGGCTTTGTCCCTGTGATTTCAACTGATCGCCGCAACACATGCTTCAAATTTCTCTGCTGGTGTTTGGTATTGCAAGGTCTTTCGAGGTCGCTCGTTGAGTTGGCGAGCGACGGCGCTGAGTTTGGCTTGGCTAAAGCCCGATATATCAATGCCTTTTGGGAAGTATTGCCTGAGAAGTCGGTTAGTGTTTTCGTTGCTACCGCGTTGCCAAGGTGATTGCGGATCACAAAAGAAGACGTCGATCTTTGTGGCCATGGTGAACTTTGCGTGCCCGGCCATCTCAGATCCTCGGTCCCAGGTCAGAGACCGATACAGCTCTTTGGGCAACTTGCGGGCCTGCTTGATCAGGGCCGCGACAACACTCTTGGTGTCCTTGTTCTCGACTTTGGCCAGCATCACAAACCGAGAATGACGCTCCACCAGAGTAGCGATGTAACTGTTGTTCGAGCCAACGATGAGATCACCTTCCCAGTGCCCTGGGACGGCGCGATCCTCGACCTCAGGTGGGCGTTCACTTATCGGGGTCGCATTCTTGATCTTGCGTAGTTTCAACCCTTTCTGGGTCGCGTGCCGTGACCGTCGAATGGCACGCGGGCTGCGCAAACACTCCTGCAATTCCTTCTTCAACACCCCACGGGTCTGTACATAAAGGCTGCGGTAGATCGTTTCGTGCGACACGCGGTACTGCTCCTCGTCCGGGTGCTTACGCTTCAGCCAACCAGCGATCTGCTGCGGTGACCATTTCCGACGCAACTTGCGTGCGATCAGTTGGCACAATGGGTCGTTGAAAGAGAGCTTACATGATTTGGGCCGCGCGGCGGAGTCCCAGGCCCGCTGATCTGAGCGCGCCGCGCGATAAGTCTGACGCCCGCCATTTCTGCGGACCTCTCGGCTGACCGTTGAAGGCGACCGCTTCAGGCTTTTGGCGATTGAACGCAAGGACTGTTTTGCGACCAAGCCGCGCGATATCTCCTCACGTTCCAACAGGCTCAAAGCAAATCGCGACCTCTTACGGGCAGCGGGTCGGATCCCGCCGAACTGCGCCAAATGGGGGAAGATCGAAGACGACGCACGATTGAAATGCCGTCCAATCGAACTCATCGACTCTCCGCGCTGCCACCGATCCCACATCTCAGACTTTTGTTTGTCCGTGTAAAACGTCCGCGTACGATACTTCATCTCTAACACTCCATCTTTCCAAAAAGATTAAAGTGTTGCGCTCACCCGTTGAAACCGCCGCTCGAAGCAGTCATTCGCCGCGGGCTCCATCAGTGACCGCTATGCGAACAAAGCGGACCGCCAATTTAGTCATGACCACCTGAGCAACGGCTCCCTACGCACCTGATAGTTTGCGACTGAACGGTAAGCTCCAGCCAGTTAAACCCGTTCAATCAGTTCAATGAGCTCAGCATGGATCTCAGGCCACTCGGCGCTAAGGTCGACGGTTGCGACGGTCAAAGGCAACCCAAGAAGGCGGTATTTGAGACGAAGTGCGTCCCCTCCACTAGGATAGATGAGGAGGCCTGCAACTTCCTTGTCAGGCTCGTTCTTGCGCACATGGGCCAGATAGGTGGACAACTGATAAAGATGCGCGGATTGCACCTTAGGTTCGTAGCGTCCGCCAGCGAGCACCTGTTTGTAGTATTTTGCGTCAGCCACAACAGTTCGATCCCCCGATCTCAACGTGATGTCTGTCTTCATTATTGGGAGATAAGCGAGATCATCCTCTTTATCGGCCTCTGCAAGCCAGGGCATAATTTCTGACTTAGACGTGTAGCCTGGCAGCTCCGAACGATAGAAATTCCTTAAGAACTCTTCGAAAAGCGCGGGCATGCGTGTTTCGTCTTCCAGGATGCTCTGAAACTTCGATCCACCACCCTGATCATCCGGCAAAAGCGCATGAAACACCAACTCGCAGACCCGCATCAGGAATCCATATTGTGAGGTGTTTCGCGATAACTGAACTCGGTGAAACAAGTCGGCTGATAGCCGGATCGGGGAAACCCCCGCCATGCGCCTGGCCGACGTCTGTAATTCATGACGCAGGTCTTTCTTGAGGTCCGAGCAGCCAGCAAGCGAAACGAGACTAGCTTTCAAAACTTGATTGTGCAGAACGTCAGGGGTCAATTCGTCAAGATCACAGACCGCAAAACCGCGCAGAATCGTTTGCCGCTTGGTCATAACGTCGAGACGTAGCTTCCCGCGGGGCGACCGTGTTTCTTCAGTGACTTCAATATATCCGCGGTCGAGTCCCCTTCTCAGAAGCCGATGTGTGCCGTCATTCAGGACCTTCCCCAAAAGGTTAGGTAGGTCTGGGCTCTGGTCCGCCCCAACCTCTCTCACACCACCGCTCTTGAAATGCCCCCAAGCATAAAGCAGCAGATAGTAGATATTGCGTACGGGAATTGTCACTCGATCACCTCAGCAACTGATCGCGCCACTGATCTGCCGTTTCCGGCGCATCAAACCAGTATTCTTCGAGGAGTGGGTGGATTTCGGTTTCGACGATACGGCGAAACCACTTCTCAGCGTCCGCTACTTGCGTAGTTGGCGTAAAGAAGCTGTGTCCAATTCGAAATCCAGGCCCAAGATTGGTCCTATCACTTTCGATGGCCTGGTTAAGCTCACCCATTCCGTTGGTGATTTGGGAGATCACCTCTTCCGGCACCCCTAGCTCCTGCAAGTGCCCGCAGTACTTGGGCGCTCCATACAAGGGCTCCATCGCAACAAAAGCGAAACGTCGCCGGAGCGCGTAGTCAACGAGCGACAGAGAACGGTCGGCAGTATTCATCATACCCAAAATCAAGAGGTTTTCCGGAACAAAAAAGTCTCGATCGCTCTCGGTTGCATAGGCCAAACGCGTCTTCCACTCCGGGCCGCGCTTGTCAGGTTCGATGAGCAGCATGAGCTCTCCGAATATCTTGGAAAGATTACCCCGATTGATCTCATCAATGATGAAAACGTAGGTACCGTCCGGGTCGCTCAAGGCGCGATCGCGGAACTCAAAGAATGTCCCATTCTTACGTTCGAACCCTTGGTTCCCGTTCGGGCGGTAGCCCTGGACAAAATCCTCGTAGCTGTATGATTGATGGAACTGGACTGTCTGGACTTTCTGGTCATCTTTGAAGCCGATGAGTGCGTATGCGAGCCGGCGAGCGATAAAGGATTTTCCAACACCTGGAGCGCCTTGGAGAATGAGGTTCTTCTTATTGCGCCAGATATCAAGGTAACGCTCGACATCTTCCCGTTCGAGAAAGAGTTCTGCCAGTGCATCATCTATTGAATAGGGTTCCACGAACGGTAACGCCTCCTCCTCATCGTCGGTCTTGTTGTCTGGTTCAATTATCTGTCCGTATGCCCAAAGTGCCGTGTCCAAGTAGGCATTGATGGTTCTGTCGTCAGGGATGTCGTCGGAAGGGATTTCGACATATGCGATTGTTCCCTCCTCGTAGTTCTTCGCGGCATTTGTATCTGACCCCAAATCGATGTCGCGGCTTAGGCTGAACCCCTGACCGTTTATCGCCGAGATTGATATACGTGACTGCTCTGCGACCCGATGCATCTCTTCGACGGCTCCACGTTGACCCAACCCACCGACCAGCTCAGTCATCCCTTGATTCAAAGTGAGGTATGTCCGGGAAAGGTCTTCTGCGACGAGGAAGACAACGTATCTGCCCCTTTGAGTGCTTGTTGTTTCTCGTGCGTCTAGCAATGCTATCCAGGGCGTTTTCGTCCAGCCACCCTGCCCCACGCTAACCTTCACCTTTATATCTGGCCGGGAGGATATCGCTGGAAGATCGTGTAGCCATTCACGGAGGTCACGCATAACGCGTCCAAGCTCACCTTCCGTCGTGAACGGACCTCCGCGCCCATTGCGAAATGCTTCCATGAACCGCCTTAGAAGCGCGGCGAACTCTGATTGCCTGGCCAACTCCTCAATAGCCTTCGTCGTATCAACTTCCTCATCTTGAGCCAGCTTGTGCGAGCCTGTCCCCCAGTTGCGATCCAGAAGCGGCTCAAAAACCCGCGCCAGCTCTGCGACTTCTTCGAACAAATCCACATCATGGACCTCGCCGGGAGCAATGTATCGGCTTATGGTTCCACCAGCGTTTTTGGCTCCCTCTGACGACTTCAGGTATGACAGCCAAAAATGGAATTCTTGAAAGTCTGATGTCTCAGCTTCCTGTCGGCTCTTCTTTCGAAAGTGCCAGTCCGCATTCGTCGCGATTTGCTGAGCGATCCGGTCGGCCTCATCCGAATGAGGGTCGGGCAGTGCTTGGTAAATGATTGGCGCAATTTCTCGAACCTTCTGCTTCAACCCTGGATTTGAGAAGTCCGATGGATGAGTGGTCGCTGCATAGCCCAACTCAAGACCGCGTTCAGACGCGATCATGAAGAGCTGTGGATTGCCGGCGAGGTCTTCCGCGTTTTCCGAAGAATAAACTCCAAACCAAAGGTCTTTGGGAATACCACCTCTGACGCCACTCTTTGTATTAAACCCGGCAGTTGTCCGGACTTCGAACTTATCGGGATTACTGAGATGAGATCGCAGATGGTTGCCAAGAGCCTGCAAAGCACTCGACACGGCGGTATACGCCTCGCGCTCTTCAATCGTGAGGTCTGCAAACTTCTGTTTGGATCGTGCACTTGCGATCAGCCTCACGTCTTCAGAACTAATGATCGAGCTACCGGGTTCGCTGCGCTTCAGTCGCCTCTTTGCCATGAATACAACGCCTTCTTCGAACCGGTCCGGATGTCGATTGACTATCGCTTCGTAGCTCGAGTCCTTATCGATCTCCTCGAAACCAGATGAACTGTTCATCACTCTCGCTGAAATAACGGCAACTGCACCCTTCTCACGAATTTCTCTCGGCTCGTAGCCCAACGAGCGAGATAAGCCCTGGCTCGCTTTGTCATTTTGCCATTTCAGGAGCGCCTCGCCGAGCTCACGCTCAAGCGGATCATCACTTACTTGCAGTTCTTCAATAACTTCTGATGCCAAAACGAAATTCCCTAAATGTTTCAATTAAAATATTGGATTTTACTAAGTCGTGTCTTGTACTGGGCCGAGGTTAGTCTGAAGGCTTCTCAATCCTCTATCGGCCTTTGATCCGGAACGAGATCGGGTTCGTAGAGACCAGTCCAGAAACTGGGCCACATTGACCATTCCAAAGCTCTCCGGCGTACTCAAAACGCGTGGCGCCTGCGGTGTAGGCGTTCAACCTCTTCGAGAAGTTGCTGCCAGTACTCTATCGACTGCGTGCTCCCTTCTGCCTCAACTTCCGAGAGCCTTTCCTTGGTCTTTGCGATGGCACCACTGCCAAACAGCTCAATCGTCGCGCGCGCCGCCATTGCAATCTCTCGTTTGGCTGGAGCGTGGTGCGGTTCATCCTCGCCTTCCATTTGATCCCCTGCCTCCCGAATGCCTGCTGCCTCCGCAACGACCAGTTTCATTCAATCACAGAATCATCTGTGCCACCAAGTACCTTGGCAACTAGCCATTCATGCGGGTGACCGGGGAATCCGGCTCCAAATCGCTTAATCAGGCGCGAATAGGCGTAGCCTAGCTTGGAAGCCTTGTAGACATCATCTTTGTCTTTGAGGGATTGCACACTGAGACCACCGCCTTTGGGTTTGAGCTCAAAGCCTTCTGATCGGAGCGCTTCCTGGAGCTCCTCCCAAGAAGAGGACGCGTTGACTGCCGCTTTGAATTTCACACTTAAATTGCTCTCTCCGTCGCGCCAATCTACCGCATGAGTTTTTTGGTTTTTGGCGGGGGCGGCCACACTATTGGCTAGCGAGCATGGCCCGAAAACCAGCTCTGGCAGCACAACACTCCACTCATCTCTCTTAAGCTGAGACTGATATTCTTCGGCAGAGTCGTCACGCACGCGCGTTGTGATTGCGGATACACTGCCACTTAGAAATAGGAGGTTCGGAGGCGGGGCAAATTTCTTGGCCAATCGACAAACCAAAGTCCCGTCTCGATCGGTCAGCTGCCAGCTGCTCTCCTGCTGTCTTAAGAAAACTGGGTCACCAGTCTTGAGGCGCCGAAGAGCCTGCAGAGAAGCGTTGCCGTCATGAAGCCTACCGGCAAAGCTCAAATCGACTTCAGACATCTCAAGAATCCGGTAGTGTTTTCCGCACTCGGAGACATCCACGACACTTTGGCCGCGTGGGCGCTTCAGAAATGGCTCGTCATTGAGGCCATCTAGAATTGGATGGCGCGCGCCCATCGTTACGAGCGCCAAGCTACGCCGGGCGCGCGTCATCGCGACATAGTAAAGCCGCCGTGCTGCGTCGCGGTCTTCTTCCTTGGATTGCCTATCCCAAGCGCCATCAAGAACCACGACGTCATCAAACTCAAGTCCTTTGGCCCGGTGAGCCGATAGCAGAAGCAACCCACTTTGACGCTTGCGGATGTCGCGCCCCCATTCGGCGAGCCATTCTAAGATATCCTTGCGATCCGTCTCGCGATCACCAACTTCACGCACAAAGTCGTCTACACCTTCCCTTAGGATGGACCACCAGGGTCCTTCCGGTTGAGCCTCCATCCATCCTGACAACTCGGAGATATGCAGGCCAGATCGATCCCTGCCTCGCAGCCATTTCACAAGTGATTGAGTTTCGCGAAGGCGCCAAAAATTTGGAAGATCGGCGTTTGCTGTCTGAACGGGGATGCCACGCGCCTCGCAGTAACTTCGTACTGGCTGAAGATATTTCCAGTCGCGCGCTATGATCGCGGTATTAGCCCAATCCCAATCCGGCACGAGTTTCGAAAGTCGCTCCAACTCTTCAACTGCAAGAACTGCCTGAGTCTGATGATCGCCAGCATTCTTCAGGACTTGCACGCGTCCCCGACCTACATTGTCGAGGCGCTCCAACTCGCCACCTGCCCGATCATTCTTACGGGCCCGATTTACATCGATGTCATGACCCGCTTTCATCCGATTGGATGCCGGTGCGATAACCTGATTAGACGCACGGATTATGGTTTCTGTCGAGCGGTAGTTCTCCACCAGATATGTCGGCTGGGCTTTGTAGTCTTCTTCAAACCGGCGAATAAACTCTACGGAAGCACCAGTGAACGCATAAATGTTCTGGTCGTCATCGCCGACCGCAAAAAGGCTTAAACGCCGATCCTCGTCTTCGATTGAGCGGCCTGCAACAGCGGCAATGAGTTCATATTCTTCAGGACCGATATCCTGGTATTCATCCACCAGAATCCAGCGGTACCCCTCGATGAGTGTATCCCGCTGCGCCTCTGCCTCGTCGCGCGAGAGCCCCTCACCTTTCAGAAGTGCCGCCGCCTGGCCCATGATCTCATCGAAAGCAACGCTATCTACCTTCTCAGCCTGCTTCGCAAAGCTGGCCCCAACCATACGCATCGCGAGACCATGACAGGTGGAGATCGTCACACCGCGGGCATCGTCACCGATGAGTTCAAAAAGTCGGCGCCGGATTTCAGTTGCGGCATGGCGATTATACACCAAAGCAAGAATTCCGCGTGGGTTCTCACGCTTTGCCCGAATAAGATAAGCAATCCTGTGAACGAGGACGCGCGTCTTCCCAGACCCCGGACCGGCCAAAACCAAGACATTCGTTTGCTCACGGTCATCTGCAACGATGCGCGCCTGGTTGGAATTCCCGAGTTCTTCGACAATCGTGCGCCAAGATTCCGGCGTCGTCTGTCGCCTTAGCTCGGCACTGCGGCCCGGAAGCCATTTCTGAACAAAAGTTTCGCGATCGGATGTAAAATACTCATCCGCAAGCTTCAGTGCATCGCCCAAGGTTTCTAAACCACGTTCAGCGTACGTGGCCATTATGTGAGTTTGAAGAACTTGCTCCTGATAGTGGAGTTTGAGCGGTTCGAAGTTGGATTCTGCAAACAGGCGACTACCAGGCTCAAGATTAATGGTCATCGCCGGCCTAAAAATTGTCATTCCTTTTCCAAGCGTTATAACCCCTTGTTCATGCAGCCAAAGAAGTGCCCGGTCTAGTAGCTTTGTTGGTTCTGTGACGGCGCCACTCAGTTCGAAGTCGCTGTTCAGAGCCTCCATGAGAGCGCCCAGCGTCGTTTCGATCTGGATGTCCTTGCCTCTTGTGCGCTCTGGAGCAGCTTTCTGGAGTGCATTGAGCAAAACTCGGCCAGCTAGGCGCCTAAGTTGGGCTGTAACAGAGAGTGCCTGCCATGATCTGCGAAGCAGAATAGAAAGGTGTTCCCTGTCAATTTTGCGCACCTGCAGGCTGCCAATACCATTACTGTCGTCACGACCATCTCTGGCGATCCCGCGAACAAGCTGGTCAACAATGTCTGGACGCACGGTGGCATGCCCCGCGTCTCGTAGCTCCTGCGATGCGATCTTCAGATTGAGTGTCGATGACACGCCCATTTCGAGATCAGGAGCAAACTCGCGGATTTTATCTATTAAGTCTTTTTCGAGACTGTTGGCCTCAAGAAGACGTTTTTCAGAAGAGTCCTCGACTCCGAGATGGACGAACATCGTGATTGCTGTGTCATTTGATGCGATACCAAGAGTCTCTAGATCATTTAGCGCCTTGCGCATTTGTCCAGGCGTGAACTCTGCAATCCCGCACAGTTCATCAGTGGATATACCTTGGTCCGGCGGGGCGTTGATAAGGCTTCGGACCAGAGATTTCAGCTTTAGACGATACCCTTCGGTAAAGTCGGCCTTTGCGATGAGCTTTCCAGCATCCTCGAGCGTGCGGACTTTAAGGGATGATGGAAAAACCCGTGTTCGGTTTTCCTCACGCCTCAGTAAGACTGATTCCTCCAGCCAGGAAACCGCCGTCTTAACCCGTGTGTCATCTGTCGCAGAGTCACGTTCGAACTCGAGCTCTTTCTCCTCGCGAACGATCTCGCCTGGCGTGGCAACTACCTCTCCCTTTTGCTTGGTCCGGCGATCCAATCGCCTGAGAGACTTAAGAATTGCTCCGATCTCTCGTTTTTCTAATCGGGAACGGGCAGACAAGCTGAATTGACGTTCAATGTCGTCGCGACTGAATAGCAGGATGCATCTAGCGTGATCGCGATCGCGGCCGGCGCGCCCCGCCTCTTGTAGGTAGTTCTCGAGCGATCCCGGGATGTCTGCGTGAACAACAAGCCTAATGTCTGGCTTATCAATGCCCATCCCAAACGCGTTGGTGGCGACGATAATGCGCAGTTCACCACTTGCAAACTGCATCTGCACGTCGCGTTTCTCTTCAGGCTTCAGCCCTGCGTGGTAGTGGGCTGCCGCGTAGCCGCGTTCTTTCAAAAAACCTGCGACACGCTCGGTTGCTGAACGCGTCGAGCAATATACGATTGCACCGGAGCTGCCGTTCTTAGGTAAAGCCTCCTCAAGAACTTTTACGACATCGCCGGGTTTCTTGCCCTTATCCGTTGGAATAATCTCGAAGGAGAGGTTGTCACGTTTAGCCCCTCCATCCAGAAGTTGGAGCTCGAGCCCCAGCCGCTCGCGGAAATGCGCTGTGATGTCCTGAATAACGTCAGGTTTTGCCGTAGCAGTCAGATTGATGATTGGGGCGGGCGGCTCATCTCCCGAGTACTCTTTTATAAATCGACCGACGTATCGGTAGTCCGGCCGGAAATCATGTCCCCACTTTGAGACGCAATGTGCCTCATCAAGCACCCAGTAACCAACCTCCCGCTGCTTCAGAACAGAGCGCACAGACGGACTGCGAAGCTGCTCTGGGGAGATGAGCAGCATGGCAGCATTTCCAAGCCTAACTAGGTTCAGCGCGTCGTTTCTTTCAGGCAACGAAAGCATGCCATTAATCGTTACACAGGACGTGATCCCCTGCCGGCGCATCCCTTCAACCTGGTCGGCCATTAAGGCGACCAGGGGCGAAATAACGACGGTGAGTGCCCCGGTCTTCTGGAACTGCGACAGTGCAGGCAACTGGTAGCACACTGATTTTCCCGTACCGGTTGGCAAGATGCCCAATATTGACGATTTAGCAATCGCCGCTGCCACAATCGTTTCCTGGAGCGGACGACCGTCTGGCCCTACTGGCTTTGGCCTAAAATCGGGAAAGCCAAACCACCTATCGAGAAGTCCCTTCGGATCGTTTTGCGTTCGGCACCAGCGACAGTATTGATCGTTGCAGGGTGTGTCGCGCAGCCGGTGAACGATCTGGCTTGCCTCTGGGAATTGGTGCCGCACCCAAGGCGCCATGACAGAGTCTCCGCCCGCCACTGAAATCCAAGAGAGAGCATAAGCAAGCGGCCAGCCGTCACGTTCGGCTTCGGGGATAACGGTCTCAACCTGATGCTCGCAGGCATGGCCCTTCAAGAGCTCGCGAATTGCCGTCTGAGCTTCGATGGTGCTCGGTCGTTGGGCTCCCCTTATATGGGCAAAGACCGCTTCAAAGCCTTCATTCGCAGGGAGACAGGTCGCTAGGTAGTGATAGGCACCCGTCAGCTCTGGTTCAGTTCTGTCAATCTCTGAGAGAGCCTCTACCTGATTGGCCAAAACTGTTAGGACTAGTTCTGCATCTAGTTCAGGATCATTGACGTGCCCAGCTTGAAGCCGGCCATCTTGATAATGCTTCACCAGATTATGGTAAGGATTCCGTGGGAAAGCGAGCGGATTGAGCCAAAGAGTATCAATCATTGGCTTTTCAAGCAGCCTCAGGTCGCGCTTGTTTGCCTCCAAATGATGGGCGTCAAAGTTGATGAAGTTATGCCCAAGCAGGAAGTCAGCTGGATCAGAAAATTGGTCCAAGGATTGGAGCGCGTTGCCGAGATCACCTCGCTGGAAGACGCAAGAAACCTCTGCCCCGTAGCGAACGCCAGCAAAACTATGAAGTCGGTTGGTTTTCGGATCGATTTCTAGATCGATCGAAACACATCTCTCAAGGAGCGTGTCCGCGCGTGACGCTATAGGATGGACCCCGTCTTCCAAAAAATCGATCTTTCACTGCCTGGCTTTCCATCAAGTTATCCACAGAAAATGTGTGATTTCAAAGGCAATCCCGGATGTTCTCCTTTCGTTCGCATCTTCAACTTACCCAATGCACTTTGAAGACAAACGGGAGTACATAATCCTTGTCTGAGACTGCGTTTATTCGAAATTCTGAAAAGCTCGGAAGGGGCGTCTACATCGGGGAAATAATAGCTGCTCAGTTCTGGCCATGCCCTGCCCCCCCCTTTCGTCCCTCATTCATAACGAGAGTCTGCGGGGGTGATAGTCGTCGGTTTCGGGTTGGGCAAGCGCGTGCTGCGCGGAGCCCTCAGATTGCTCAAGCGCTCGACGCGCTTGTGCGGGTGTTTGGTTCGCCAGCGATGAGTGGGGCCTGACGTTGTTGTAGTCATAGCGCCAAAGCGCCATGTGTCGGCGGGCATCATCGAGCGTGTCGAATAATTACTCGTTCAGCAACTCATCGCGAAGGCTGCCGTTGAATGACTCGATGAATGCATTCTGCTGGGACTTGCCCGGATCGATGTAATGCCAGTCAACGTCGTTGTCGTTGGCCCATTTCAAGATGGCTCGACTGGTGAACTCGGTGCCGTTGTCACTGACAATGGACCCGGGTTTGCCATATAACCGCACGAGCGCGTCCAACTCACGGGCCACCCGGGCACCCGAGATGCTGGTGTCGGCCATCAGGCAGAGGTTCTCGCGGCAGCAATCGTCGTTCACCGCCAGAATGCGGAACTTACGAGACGCACCGAAGGTGTCAGATACAAAGTCCAGCGACCAGCGTTGGTTTGGCTTTAGCGCCAAGGGCATCGGTATACGCTCCGGGGAAGCCGCTTGGGTCCCTCCCCCGTGTTGGGGTGCGTCAGGGGGTGCGCTGAGCCCCGGTATCCCACAGTTTTCGGAAAATGTCAGCACTACAGACCTAAATCTCTGGGGGGTCGCAGCGGGGGGCCAGAAAACCCACGGGGGAACCTCAAAATCCCCAGAAAGAGGTGTAGGGGGGCGTAGAGGCACTGCATACACCCCCTCTACGGCAAATTTTTGTTTGTTATTAAGTAGATAGATATAAGTGTAGAGGAGTAGAGGGGGTAAAGGGGTTAAAAGGGTATGAGAGAAAGAAACATATGATTCCGGTGCCCATTCGGGCGAAAAGTGGCGTAATGCCAGGGTTTCCGTGGGGTTCCCTATTTCGTGCCTTTTAGGGGGCCAAAATGGCCCTACGCCTCTACACCTAGTTTTCATCAATACTTTCAAAAGGTTACGAGAGTCTAGGGGCTATTCAGGGCTTCTACGGCCTCTACGGTAAATAATCCCCCCTGAGTGCCCCTATAAACCCCGGGGGCGTCTGGAAGCGGCCCCCAGACACAAAAAAAGCCCCCCGGGGGAGGGCCTGTAACGCTGTGGGTGGGTACTATAGTACCATGTAAGAGCAGATTAACTCCGAGGGAGAAG
>Ga0209345_10004680_pt1 | contig 13076 bp, 16 predicted proteins | sample Cruoilmetagenom7_FD_187294 | JGI IMG/M metagenome (GOLD analysis project Ga0209345, IMG submission 187294) | Oil polluted marine microbial communities from Coal Oil Point, Santa Barbara, California, USA - Sample 7 (SPAdes) (version 2) | ecosystem: Environmental > Aquatic > Marine > Oil seeps ...
TGAAGGCCGCAAGGGCGGCGGCTAGAAAATAGGGGCGCATAGATATCCTCTTGGTCACAGACAGGCCAGAACTAGGGCGATTGCCCACATCACCAACCATGCCTGCCAAAGGCGGGTGATGGCCGCATCGATCGCCCGAGGTCCAATGGCACGCGCCCCCGCGCCGTGGACCCAAGCGAACTGCTGCAGTTGCCCATCATAGGCCCGCGGCCCCGCGAGGGCCACACCCGTGGCCCGCGCCATGGCGGCTTCCGGCCAACCGGCGTTGGGCGAGCGGTGCAGCGCCGCATCTGCGCGGATGTCACGCCAGTGGTGTAGAACCCCGCCGGGCAGGGCGATGAGCAGGGCGGTTAGGCGGGCCGGGATCAGGTTGAGGAGGTCGTCCATCCGGGCGGCGGCCCAGCCAAAGTCGGCATAACGCGGGGTGCGGTAGCCGATCATACTGTCGGCGGTGTTGACGATTTTGTAGACCAGCAGGCCCGGCAGGCCCGCGACCAGAAACCACAGGGCGGGCGCGATGATCCCGTCGCTGAGGTTTTCGGCACCGCTTTCAATGGCGGAGCGGGCGACGGCGTCTTCGGTCATTTGGGCCGTGTCCCGGCTGACGATCATCGCCACGGCGCGGCGGCCAGCGGGGAGGGACTGGCGCAGGCCATCGGCCACGGCGCGGACATGATCGACAAGGGACCGCTGCGCCAGAAGGATCGCCGCGAGCAGGGTTTCGACGAGCGGCCCGAAGAGGCTGAGCACCCAGCCAAGCATCCCGGCGCCCAGCATCAGCGCCAGCAGCAACGCCACACCCTTGGCCTGCCGTGCATTACCATTGTTCAGCCGTCGGTCTCCCCAGCCGATCAAGCGCCCCATCAGCACCGCCGGATGCGGCAACCGCCGCCACAGCCACTCCGGCTCGCCCAAGGCGGCGTCCAGCAGCATGGCGAGGGCCAGGATTGCGGCAGTGTTCATGACAGCGCGCGCTCCAGCCGCACCCAGCCGTCAGGGGCGGGCAGGCCGAGGCGCAACCAACGGGGGTTATAGGGGAAGACGCGGGTCCAGATGTGGTGCTGGGCAAGTCGGGTTTGCCACTGCTGGGCATCGTCCACGTCATAGAGCCGGAAAAGGGGCGTGCCGCCGACGATCTGAGCGCCTGCGTTGGTCATGAGGTCATCTAGCCGGGCCGCTTCGTTTGCCAGCCGTGTCCGTGTCGTGTCGGCCCAATCGTGATCGCGCAGCGCTGCCGCCCCGATATGCAGGGCCGGGCCGCTTACGGGCCAGGGACCGAGCATTCGGCCTAGCTGCCTGACCAGTGTTGGATCGCCAATGACAAAGCCCAGCCGAAGCCCGGCGAGCCCCCAGAACTTACCAAAACTTTTCAGGATCAGCGTGCCCGGGGTGGTGGCCAGCCGCATATGGGTGGCGTCCGGCGTGATGTCGCAGAAGCTTTCATCGATGATGCGCAGGCGGGCGGTGGTTTCTGCTGCCTGCCAGAGCCGCCCATCGGGGTTGTTGGGATGCACGTGAACGGCGGCATCGGTGTCACCCCCTTCGACCACCTGCCAACCACCTTCGGCAAAGCTCGCCGCGTGTTCATTATAGGTAGGGCCGGAGATGCGCACGGTGCCGGGAGGGGCGAGCGACGGGATGCGTGCGATGGCGGACGAGGCCCCGGGTACGGCCAGCAGTGCGGCGCCTTCCGGCACATGCCAAAAGGCGCGGGCGGCGTTTTTAAGTGCGGCCTGCGCGGCGGCGTCGGGCAGAGCGTTCCATGCATCTGCTGGCAGTTCGGGGATCGGGTAGGGTTGAGGGTTGATCCCGGTGGACAGGTCGATCCAATCCTCCCGCCGCCCGCCAAAACGCGCTGCCGCTGCGTCGATACCACCGCCGTGGTCGCGTTGGTCTGACTGTTGCATCCTGTCCCCCTGCCGTCCTTGCTGCGGTGAAACCGCAAAAGGACAGCGCGATCAAGTGCGTTCCGTAAGGGCAGGGGGAGGATGCCTTAGCCGCGTCCGTGCGGCGCGTCGAAATCGAGGTCCGGGTTGATCGGGATGATCCGGTGCGGGTTGATGGTCTCGTGACTGTAGTGGTAGTGCCGCACGATATGGTCGAAGTTCACCGTCTCGGCCACGCCCGGCACCTGATAAAGCTCGCGCGTGTAGGCCCAAAGGTTCGGGTAATCGACGATCCGCTTGCGGTTACATTTGAAGTGCAGGTGGTAAACCTTGTCGAAACGCACCAGCGTGGTGAAGAGGCGCCAATCGGCCTCGGTCATCCTGTCGCCCGCCAGATAGCGGTTGCGCGAAAGGATGTCTTCTATCCAGTCCAGCGTGTCGAAAAGAGGATGCACGGCGGCATCGTAGGCGTCTTGCGTGGTGGCGAAACCGGCTTTGTAAACGCCGTTGTTCACCGTGTCATAAACGCGGGCGTTTACCTCTTCGATGCGACCCAGCAAGTCATCGGGATAGTAGTTGTCACGGTTGCCCGTAATCCCGTCAAAGGCGCTGTTGAACATACGAATGATCTCGGCTGACTCGTTGCTGACGATAGTCTCACGCTCTTTGTCCCAGAGGATCGGCACCGTGACGCGGCCGGTGAAATTCGGATCGGCACGAGTGTAGATGTCGCGGGCATAGGGCAGGTCGAAAAGGGTGTCGCCCGTGGCGGCGGGGAAGTCTTGGTCAAAGGACCAGCCTTCGCCCAGCATATCAGGGTGCACAACGGATACGCCAATGTGGTCTTGGAGGTCTTTTAACTGGCGAAAGATCAGCGTGCGGTGGGCCCAAGGGCAGGCGAGGCTGACATAGAGATGATAGCGGCCCGATTCTGCTTTGAAGCCGCCTTCGCCGCTCGGTCCGGCGCTGCCGTCAGCGGTCACCCAGTTGCGAAACTTCGCGTCAGCGCGTTCAAATTTGCCGCCCGAGGACTTGGTATCGTACCACTTGTCCTGCCATTTCCCGTCGACCAAAAGGCCCATGTTGTTCTCCTTTACCTGTTCGGGGATACATCTAGGGTGGCCGACTGTGGCAGCCCATCTGCGTGGGCGCGCAGTGCATCTGCGCAGATGCAGGGTGCCGCGATGTCACAGAATATTAACTTGAAAATCCCACAGTTTACGTCAGCCTATGGGCATCATTGGGGGGCTACTCATGGAAGAATTTCTGTCTAAGGAAATACAAGCCGGGCTTGCAGCTGCGCGTATGGCGAGCCTGCGCAAAGCGTCGCGTTTGCGGTTGGAAGTGGACGGTGACGTGCACCGTGTCCTGCGCCTGTGGAAGACTGGTTTTTCCATCGCTGCCGAAGATGCACCGCGCCTGCGCGGGTTGGTCGACCTTTATGATGGCGGTGTGCATCTGTTCCAATGCCTCATCATCGCGGGTGAGGAAGAGGATGGTGAGATGCGCTATGAGTTCAAGCGGGCGACTGCGGTGTCAGACCGTGCGCCGCTGGATTTTGAACGGGCCAGTGATGCGCCTGCCGGGTTGATCGAAGACGGTCGCGCCTGAAATCAAGCGGCACGGCGGGTCACACCGCCGCGCCGTATGTGTTTACTGCAAATCGCCAAAGGCTTTTGTGAGCCGGTCGCAGGCTTCTTGCACCCGGGCGCGGGGCGTGGCGAGGTTGAAGCGAAGAAAGCTCTCGCCACCGGTGCCAAAGGTCGTGCCGTGGTTCGCGGCGATGGCAGCGGATTTTTCGACCCGCTCGATAAACTCCGCCTGTTCCATCCCGGTATCAGAGAAGTCGACCCAGGCGAGGTAAGTCGCCTCCAGTGGCATAGACTTCAGTCCCGGGATCGCGTTCACCGCATCGTCGAACAGCTTGCGATTCCCGTCGAGATAGACCGTCAATGCGTCCAACCAGGCCGCCCCTTCGGGAGAGTAGGCTGCCGTCGCCATGATCAGCCCGTAGGAGTTTGGCGAAATGCCCATGGCGGCCATGCGCTGGGCAAAACGCGCTCGCAGTTCGGGATCGTGGATGATGACATTGCCGACATGACTGCCCGCCATGTTGAAGGTCTTGGTGGTGGCGGTCATCATCACCAGTCGGTCTTCGATCCCTTCGATATGGGCCATCGGGATATGCATGTTCCCCGGCATCACCAGATCGTGGTGGATTTCGTCCGAGACCAACACCAAATCATGTCGCTTCGCAAAATCCGCCACACCTTGCAGTTCTTCGCGGGTCCAGACCCGGCCACCGGGGTTGTGCGGCGAGCAGAGGATGACCATTTTCTCGTCGCCCGACAGCATGGCGTCATAGGCGTCGAAGTCCATTTCATAGCGGCCCGAGACATTGGTGAGCGGGCATTCGACAACGCGCCGCTTGGCGGCGTTAATCACGCGGGCAAAGGCGTGATAGACAGGGGTAAAGAGCACCACGCCATCGCCCGGCGCGGTGAAGGCGTCGACGCACATGGCCGTGCCGTTCACCAGCCCATGGGTGGTAAAGATCGCATTCGCGTCGACTTTCCAGCCGTGGCGGTGCTCCATCCACCACTGGATCGCAGCGAGGTACTTGCTGTCGTCCCCGAAGTAGCCGTGCACGCCGTGATCGATCTGGGCTTGCAGCGCGTCTTGCACCACCTGCGGCGGGCGGAAATCCATGTCGGCCACCCACATCGCGATGCCGATCTCGGCGGGCACACCATAAACGGCTTCCATCTTATCCCATTTCGCGCAATGCGTCCCGCGCCGCTCGATGATCTCGTCAAAACTCATACTGCTCTCCCATGAAATCGTGGCCAAGCTAACCGCTGCCGCCGGGGCTGCAAGCCCCCGGTTGCGCGATGCACGGGCATGGCCTAAATGATCGGGATGAAACGCCCAATCCTTTTGCACCCCGATCCACGGCTCAAGAAAGCCGCAGCCCCCGTCGCCGATCTCAGCGACGAGCTGCGCGTGCTGGGCGATGATATGTTGGCCACCATGTATGATGCGCCGGGCATCGGCCTTGCCGCGCCGCAAGTCGGTGTGTTGAGCCGGGTCATCGTGCTCGATTGCGTCAAGGAAGAGGGCGAGGCCCCGCGCCCGCTGCTGATGTTCAATCCTGAGATTGTGGCATCTTCGGATGACCTTAATACCTATGAGGAAGGCTGCCTGAGCATTCCTGAGCAATTCGCCGATGTGACCCGTCCGGCTGAGGTCGAAGTCCGTTGGCTGGACCGCGACGGCAATGAGCAGAAAGAAGCCTTCGACGGGCTTTGGGCGACCTGCGTACAGCATGAGATCGACCACCTCGATGGCAAGCTGTTCATCGACTATCTCAAGCCGTTGAAGCGTCAGATGATCACGCGCAAAATGGTAAAGCTGAAAAGGGAGTTGGCCCGAGGATGAGCATTTTAGAGATTGTCCGCTGGCCTGACCCGCGTTTGGCCGAGACCTGTGCGCCGATTGAAGAGATCACGCCTGAGATCGAACAGCTTGCTTCCGATATGCTGGAAACCATGTACGCCGCCCCCGGACGCGGCCTTGCCGGGCCGCAGGTGGGCGTGATGCAGCGCATCTTTGTGATGGATGCGGGCTGGAAGGACGACAAGCCTGATCCGCTGGTCTGTATCAACCCGATGTTTCAGGAGATCGGCGAAGAGCGCGTGACCAATACCGAAGGTTGCCTGAGCATCCCCGGCATCAGTACCGACATTTCCCGCCCCTCTCAGGTGCAGATGGTCTGGACCGGGCTGAACGGCGGGCGGTTTGTGCAGAGCTTTGAGGGGGCCGCCGCGCTGATCGCGCAGCATGAGCTGGACCACCTCGACGGTGTCGTGACATTCGACCATCTGGACGCGGATACCCGCGCCGTGAAGATCGCGGAGTTCGAAGCGCAATGACCCTTCGCCGCTATGTCCCTTGGCCTGACAAACGCCTGCGCAGCCCAGCCGCGCCGATTGAGGCGGTCACGGATGAGATCCGCACGCTTTGGGATGACATGATAGAGACGATGGACGCAATGCCCGGCGTCGGCCTTGCCGCGCCGCAGATCGGCGTGATGTTGCAGGTCGCCGTGGTCGATGCCTCCGAGGCGCGCAACAAGCGGATCCGCTTGGCGAACCCGGTGATCGTGGACGCGTCAGCCGTGCTGCACCCCTATGAGGAAGCCAGCCCGAACCTGCCCGGTTTCAGCGCTGTGATCCGCCGCCCGCGTGGGGTGAAGGTGCAGTTTCTGGATGAGACGGGCGCGCAGGTGGAGCGCGATTTCGTGGGGCTTGAGGCCGTCAGCGTGCAACACCAGATCGACCATCTGGCGGGTAAGATGTATTTCGACAACCTCAGCAAAACCAAGCGCGACATGCTGTTGCGCAAGGCCCGTAAGTCAAACGGCTGACCGCTTAGCCGGATCGGGCCGTCAGGAGAAACGCGATGCGATTGATCTTTATGGGCACGCCCGAATTTTCGGTGCCGGTCTTGGATGCGCTGGTGCAGGCGGGGCATGACATTCGCGCGGTCTATTGCCAGCCGCCGCGCCCGGCGGGACGGGGCAAAAAGCCGCGCCCCAGCCCGGTGCAGCAACGGGCCGAAACGCTGGGCCTTTTGGTGCGGCATCCGGTGTCGTTGAAGCACCCCGACACGCAGGAAGAATTTGCGGAACTTGAGGCCGAAGCGGCGGTGGTCGTGGCCTATGGGTTGATCCTGCCGCAAGCGATTTTAGACGCGCCGAAACATGGCTGTTTGAACATCCACGCAAGCCTTTTGCCGCGCTGGCGCGGGGCGGCGCCTATTCACCGGGCGATCATGGCGGGGGATGCGAAAACCGGTGTTTGCATCATGCAGATGGAGGCGGGGCTCGACACGGGGCCGGTGTTGCTTTGCGAAGAGACCAAGATCGGCGCGGCGGAGACCACGGCGGAGTTGCATGATCGGCTCAGTGACATGGGTGCTCTTGCGATCAACAAGGCGCTGGCACAATTGACCGACCTCACGCCGCAGCCGCAGCCGGAGGAGGGCGTGACCTATGCCGCCAAGATCGACAAGTCCGAGGCGCGGATCGACTGGACGCGCCCGGCGGTCGAAGTGGATCGGCTGGTCCGTGGCCTGTCGCCGTTTCCGGGGGCGTGGTTCGAGGTCGATGGCCAGCGGATCAAGGTTCTTGGCTCGGTGCTGGACGAGGGAACAGGTGCCGCTGGTGAGGTATTGTCGGATAACCTGCGCGTGGCTTGCGGCGCGGGCGCGCTGCGCCTGACACGGTTGCAGCGCGCGGGCAAAGGTGCGCAGGACGCGGATGTGTTCCTGCGTGGGGCACATATCGCGGTGGGCGCCCGGTTAAGCGAAAGCTAAGCGTTACGCCCTTAGGTTTTTGGCGGTGTGCTTTTGTAAACCGGCAGGTGCCAGCCAAAATAAAGCGACCCGGCGCGCAGCACCCATGTGGTCGCCGCGCAGGCCAACAGCGGGTAAAGCGTGCCGTCACTGTAGGGCGCCAGCAGCACGGCCACGGCAGCACCGGCAAGGGCGGCGGTCGCGTAAAGTTCGCCCTGTGTCAGAACCAGCGGCAGTTGCCCCACAACCACGTCACGCATCAGCCCGCCGAAGCAGCTTGTGATCATGCCCATGACCAAGACGATCGGGGCCGATTGCGCTTGCGCCATCGCTACGCCAACACCCGCAGCGACAGCTATCGCCAGCGCAATGCTGTCAAGCCAGATCAAAGTGCGAAAGCGGCTTTCGAGCAGGTGAGCGGTGAAGAAAACCACAAGGGCTGCGGCAATTGCCACGCCGAGCATGCTGGGTTTTTCGATCCAGAAGATGGGATTCCGGTCAAGCAATACGTCACGGATCGTGCCGCCGCCGACAGCGGTCAGGCAGGCGATAAAGGCGAAGCCCACGATATCCAGCTGCGCCCGGCTGGCGACCAGTGCCCCTGTGATCGCAAAGACCAGCACCGCGGCGTAGTCGAGCAGCGCCAGCAGTGTCATTTCTTGCCGCCGAGCTTGAAGGGCGCCATGCCCGCGCGGGCCAATTCATCTGCGCGCTCGTTTTCAGGGTGGCCGGCATGGCCTTTAACCCATTTCCACGTCACATTGTGGCGCGCATTGGCCGCATCAAGGCGTTGCCATAGTTCGGCGTTTTTCACGGGTTTCTTGGCGGCGTTTTTCCAGCCGTTTTTCTTCCAGCCGAAAATCCAGCCAGTGATGCCGTTTTTGACGTAGTTGCTATCGGTCACGATGGTGATTTCGGTTGTACGGCTAAGTGACTCCAGCGCTGAAATCGCGGCCATAAGCTCCATGCGGTTGTTGGTGGTTTGCGCCTCGCCGCCCTTCAGCTCGCGTTCCTTAACGATCTTGTCGCCGTCCATGGCGCGCATCAGCACGCCCCAGCCGCCGGGGCCGGGATTGCCAGAGCAGGCTCCGTCTGTGTAGGCATAAAGGTCTGGCATATCGGCTCCCGTCGCAGTTCTAATGCGGTGTAGGCGCGGGAGGCAGGCGGGTCAATCAGGCGGGTTGGCGCAGCACGCGGGGAACTTTGAATTCGACGTTCTCTTGCGCGGTTTCGACCAATTCGGAGGTCACGGCATAGCGGGCTTTAAAGGCGTCGATCACTTCGTTGATGAGCACTTCGGGGGCTGAGGCACCTGCGGTTATGCCGATGCTGCTGATCCCCTCAAGCGCGCGCCAGTCAATGTCATCAGAGCGTTGCACCAGTTGGGCGTATCCGCAGCCTGCGCGGGCGCCGACCTCTACCAGACGTTTTGAGTTCGATGAGTTAGGGGCGCCCACAACCAGCATGGCGTCGCATTTCGGCGCCATGGCCTTGACCGCTTCTTGGCGGTTGGTGGTGGCGTAGCAGATATCTTCTTTATGCGGACCGATGATGGCGGGGAAACGCGCCCTCAGCGCATCCACGATGTCGGCGGTGTCGTCCACGCTGAGCGTCGTCTGCGTGACATAGGCAAGGCAGGTTTCGTCGCGAACATCGACGGCTGCCACATCATCAGGGGTTTCGACGAGCAGCACATCGCCCTCGGGCAGCTGACCCATTGTGCCGACCGTTTCGGGGTGGCCCGCATGGCCGATCATGATGATCTGAAGCCCCGCATCAGCGTGACGCTGCGCTTCGATATGGACTTTGCTGACCAAGGGACAGGTGGCATCGACATAGATCATATTGCGCGCCTGCGCGGCGGAAGGCACGGATTTCGGCACGCCATGCGCGGAAAAGATCACCGGGCGGTCATCGGGGCATTCTGACAATTCTTCAACGAAGACCGCGCCCTTGTCGCGCAGCCCGTCGACGACAAATTTATTGTGCACGATTTCATGCCGCACAAAAACCGGCGCGCCCCATTTTTCGAGCGCCATTTCGACGATCTTGATCGCCCGATCCACGCCCGCGCAGAATCCGCGCGGTGCCGCAAGGTAGAGGGTCAGGGGGGGCTTGGTCATGGCAGGTCTCCGGGCAGCTTGGCGCAGAGGTAAGGGCTTGGGCGCCGTTCGTCTACCCGTCAGCCTTGTCAGCGGCGCCTTTCTGTGACGTGGCATGCACCAAAGCAGCGGCCTGCGCGCGGTTGTGGATGCCCAGCTTGCGATACCCCGATTTGGCGTAATCCGACACCGTGTGCACCGAAATGCCGCAGTGATGTGCCGTTTCTTGGCGGCTATAGCCGTGGGCTAGCAGGTTTACGACTTCGGCCTCACGCGGGCTAAGCTGATCAAATACTGATGATTGTTGCGGGAGCGGCAGGGGGGCAGTGCCGGTGAGGTCTTCGATACGGCGGTGCATCAACAGGCAGAAAAGGCGCAGTTCTTCGGTAAGCCCGCAAAAACGCCCCACAAATGTTTCGCGGTCCATGTCACTGCCGATAATAAAACCGCCGAACCGGTCCGAACCTTGCAGGCGCATTGGCACAGCAAAACCCGCGCGCAGCCCTTCGCGAGCCGCGCGGGTGATAAAATTACGTTCGGCGTCGCTCACGCCCGGATGCTGGTGCAGGAAAGCCGCGCCGATGGTCAGCACTTTGTAGCTGTTACAGGCGTGATGTAGGAAAGGGTCGTCTTCCGGGGGGGTCTGCGTATAGAGGCCGGGGATCGTGCAAAGCACCTGCGCGGCTCGAAATTCGGAATTAACACTAATGTGGATCGCGTGATCAAAGCCGATCTTGCGCAACGCTGCGACCAACCCTGTCCACAAGTCATCTATATTGGTTTGGTGCTCAAGCTCGACTGCAGCGTCAACCAACATAGGTATTCTCCTATATACCCCCCTCTTTCGGGGGGTCGTCTACTACTACGGGAAAGTGCTATGTTGGATCAAGGGGAACACGTGGAAACATGTGCTGTATTGTATTTTCCCTGGGGTATTTGAAACACGTTCACGGGCTAGAGACGCACTGCGTCGCTGGCCCGTTATTCGCGCCGTAAGTGCATAATATATAAGAATTTATTGATGTCACCGGCTGACGTTGTGACCGACGGCAAAGTGACTTAAGTAAAATAGGTTATGGATCAACCTTCGGTTGCGGGGGCGGGATCGCGTGGTGGGCGGCCTATAACGTCTCGTAGGTCATCCAGTTCGATGAAATTGTCAGCTTGTCGGCGGAGTTCATCGGAAATCATCGGGGGTTGGCTGCGAATGGTCGAGACAACCGAGACGCGCACGCCCTGTCGCTGCAGGCTTTCTACCAACGGGCGGAAATCGCCGTCTCCTGAAAAGATCACGATGTGGTCCACATGTGGGGCCAGTTCCATCGCATTAACGGCCAGTTCAATGTCCATGTCGCCTTTGACTTTGCGGCGGCCCATGCTGTCGGTGTATTCCTTGGCTGGCTTGGTCACCATCGTGAAGCCGTTGTAATTCAGCCAATCCACAAGTGGGCGGATCGGTGAGTATTCGTCGTTTTCCAGCAATGCCGTGTAATAAAACGCGCGTAGCATCTTGCCACGTCGCATGAACTCCTGCCGCAACAGCCGGTAATCAATATCGAAACCTAATGTCTTCGCCGCGGCGTAGAGGTTGGAGCCGTCAATAAACAGCGCCAAACGCTCATCTTTATAGAACATTTAACTTTCCTTTCGGCAGGCGTAGCCGCACTTCCCGGTTTGATCTTCTTCTGGCGCGGTTTAACAGGCTATGAACAGCCAAGACGAAACGAACGCACTCTATCTGTTTAACTAGGTGATTGCTTAACTAGGGTTTTTACAAAATGTCGCAAGGGTCAGTCGACTTGGAAATAGGCGATAAGTTACCAAATCCTTCGCGCAGCCTTCTAATTGCGCTTGGGGGCAACCTAGCGTCGTCTGTCGGTGCCCCCCGCGAAACGCTTAGGGCGGCCTTAAAATTACTACAAACATCCGGCGCAGTGATTCGCGCCGCAAGTCCATTCTACCACACCCCAGCGTTTCCTGCAGGGTCAGGCCCGGATTACGTCAATGCAGCAGTACGGGTCGAAGCGCCTTGGGATCCGGCCAAGGCACTTGGCGTGTTGCATCGGATCGAAGCGCAGATGGGGCGGGAGCGGGTGCAGCGATGGGGGCAGCGCACGCTTGATCTCGACCTATTGGCCTGTGATGATATTGTCTTGCCGGACCGCAATACACACAAGATATGGCGTGAAATGCCGCTGGATGCCCAGATCGGGCGTACGCCGGACGAATTAATCCTGCCGCACCCTCGGCTTCAAGACCGTGCTTTTGTGCTCGTTCCGTTGGCAGATGTGGCGCCTGACTGGGTACATCCTTTGCTCGGCAAGCCGGTGCGTGCTCTTTTGGAAGCCCTGCCAGCGCAAGACCGCGAGAGCGTGCGGCGGCTGTAATATCGACTTGTAAATCCGCTTGAAGAAGCCTAAATACCGCACTTCTGGCAGCAAATGAGATATTGGAGGCTTCATGGCCCGCGTCACCGTCGAAGATTGTGTGGATAAGGTTCCGAACCGTTTCGAACTCGTTATGCTGGCTGCGCATCGCGCCCGCGAGATTTCTGCCGGATCGCCGCTCACCGTTGATCGCGACAACGACAAGAATCCTGTCGTGTCGCTGCGTGAGATTGCGGATGAGACACAGTCTGCCGACGACCTGCGTGAGCGTCTGATCGAGAGCAACCAGAGCCAAATCGAAGTCGATGAACCCGAAGAAGACGCAATGGCGCTTTTGATGGGTGCCGAGCAGGACAAGCCGGAAGAAGACAGCATGTCCGAAGAAATGTTGCTGCGCCAGTTGATGGCCGCTCAGGGGCAGGGCTAACCCCCGCGCCCCGGCCGGGGCCAAGAGGCAGATGGCATGAACAGCGCCGACATCACTGCCGACGATCTGATAGCCCTCGTTCAGGGCTACAATCCCCGAACCAATGAGACATTGATCCGCGCGGCGTTTGATTACGGCGCGCAGATGCATGACGGCCAGTTCCGCCATTCCGGCGAGGCCTATTTTACCCATCCCGTTGCCGTCGCCGCGATTTTGACCGAGCAGCAGTTGGATGACGCCACGATCATCACCGCTCTGCTGCACGACACGATTGAAGATACCAAAGCGTCTTATGCCGAGGTCCAAAGCCTCTTTGGCGGCGAAGTGGCGGAATTGGTGGACGGTGTCACCAAGCTGACAAACCTACAGCTGAACTCAACCGAGACCAAACAGGCCGAAAACTTCCGCAAGCTGTTCATGGCGATGTCCAAAGATTTGCGAGTGATCTTGGTCAAGCTCGCAGACCGCTTGCACAACATGCGCACGATCAAGTCGATGCGCCCGGACAAGCAAATCAAAAAAGCACGCGAGACGATGGACATCTACGCGCCGCTGGCCGGGCGTATGGGCATGCAGTGGATGCGTGAAGAGCTAGAAGACCTCGCATTTCGCGTGCTCAATCCCGAAGCGCGGGCGTCGATCATTCGGCGCTTTATTACTCTGCAACGCGATACGGGCGACGTGATCCAGCGCATCACCGGCGACATGCGGGTCGAGTTAGAAAAGGCCGACATTGACGCCGAAGTCTTTGGCCGCGCCAAAAAACCCTATTCGATCTGGCGCAAGATGGAGGAAAAGGAGCAGAGCTTCTCTCGGCTCTCTGACATCTACGGCTTTCGGGTCATCACCGCCTCTGAAGAAGACTGCTACCGCACGCTCGGGACTATCCACCGCCGCTGGCGGGCGGTGCCGGGGCGGT
>Ga0209345_10004681_pt1 | contig 13076 bp, 10 predicted proteins | sample Cruoilmetagenom7_FD_187294 | JGI IMG/M metagenome (GOLD analysis project Ga0209345, IMG submission 187294) | Oil polluted marine microbial communities from Coal Oil Point, Santa Barbara, California, USA - Sample 7 (SPAdes) (version 2) | ecosystem: Environmental > Aquatic > Marine > Oil seeps ...
ATGCTGGACCAGGAACGATGGGAGTTGGATATATTGAACGAAGAAAATAGATTAATTGAAGCAAAAGCTATTGTTAACGAGCTTTTAGTTGAAATATTTAATAGAATATTAGCCATAGAAGGTGAAAGCCTAAAGCAAAAGGGAATTAAACTATCAATGAGTGAAATCCATGTTTTAGAAGCTGTAACGAAAGTTGAAGAACCAACTATGACAAACATAGCCAAACGCCTGGGTATAACTGTAGGCTCTTTGACTGTGTCAGTAAATACTTTATATCAAAAGGGTTTCTTAAGTCGCGAACGTGACCAAGAAGACAGACGTAAAGTAGTTATTGGATTATTACAAAAAAGCGAAGAAGTATTGGAAGTACACAACGAATTTCATAATGATATGATTAATTCAGTCTTTAGAGATCTAAAGGTTGGAGAAGATGAACTCCTCATTTCTTCTCTAAAAAAACTCTCTTCTTATTTTAAACAATAGATATTTACTACTCATTCAATTTGAAAAGTAAATAAAAAATAGCGGTTCTCCACCGCTATTTTTTATAGTTTTAATTTAATTATTCCACAACGATTGCGTCAACCGGACAGTTTGCTTCACAAACACCACAGTCGATGCAAGCTTCTGCGTCGATTACATAGATATCTCCTTCAGTGATACAGTCAACTGGACAGTCAGCTTGACAAGAACCACATGCGATACATGTATCAAGAATTTTTCTTGGCATAGTTATTTCCTCCTATGAGTTTTTTTACCACCTATATTGTAACAATATATGTATATTTTGTAAATACGAAAATGTTATTTTTTTTTGAAATTTAACATAATAATACTTGTATTAAGTAGATTAGTTTGTTAGAATATGTTTGACAAAAAAAGGAGTGATTTTATGGAACTTTGGTTAGCCATAGTATTAATAGTAGTAGCTTTATTACTTGGAGGAGTTTTAGGATTCTTTATTTCAAGAAACTATTTCAAAAAATACTTAGAGAAAAACCCACCAATTAACGAAAATATGATTAGAGCCATGATGGGTCAAATGGGAAGAAAACCATCTGAAAAACAAGTAAGACAAGTAATGGCATCTATGAACAGTGCAAAATAAGAAACTTAAATAGTCTGAAAAGACTATTTTTTCTTTATAAAAAAAGCTCTCAAAAATTGAGAGCTTACATAAATTATTTTGTTTCTTCTTTATGGTGAATATGATCTTGAAATTCTTTGATTCTAGTGCTGATATCAAATTTAATTTTGTTTTCAGTACCTTGTCTAACTCTATGAAAGTTTGTTTTATGTCTCCAAAAGATTAAAACTACACTTAGAAATAGAATTATTACAAAGGTTAAATCATAATGAGCGAATTTACTACCGTTCAAACTTCCAACATACATTGCTAAACCACAATAGAAACCAATTACTGATGAAACAACTGATGCAATTGAAACATAGCGAGTTGATAACTCAATTATTATGAAAGTAGGTAATATGGCCAAAGCCATAAATGGTGCATAACCAAGTAATAAACCAAATGAAGTAGCTACACCTTTACCGCCTTTGAACTTAAACCAAACTGGAAAGACATGCCCTAAAACTGCAGCAAATCCATAAACTAATGGATGGAATAGATCCAAATTAGATAAGATTAAACCATTGTCTAGTAAAACTACAATTAATCCACCTTTTAAAGTGTCTAAAATTAATACTAAGGTCCCGATAATTTTACCATAAACACGATAGGCATTAGTAGTACCAATATTACCACTTCCATGTTTTCTTATATCATCTTTTTTAACGAATCTCCCCAATAAATACGAAAAAGGTATAGACCCTAGAAGGTATGCAACAATAACTAAAATATATTTTAACATTTAACTCCTCCTAAATGTCAAAATTATACCAAAAAAAAGGCAAAAAAGAAAGGAAATATTTCCTATTATTTGTTATAATATTTAATGGGAGCAAAAAGGAGCATAATTTATGACAAAAGCTAAAAACAATTACAATGCAAGTTCAATTCAAATACTCGAAGGTTTAGAAGCAGTTAGAAAACGTCCAGGAATGTACGTTGGTTCAACTGATACAAGGGGTCTTCATCATTTAGTATGGGAAGTGATTGACAATTCAATAGATGAAGTTTTAGCTGGCTATGGGAAAATTATTAAAGTTGAAATCTTTGAAGATAACTCAGTTAAGGTTTCAGATGATGGTAGAGGAATGCCTGTAGACAAACATAAATCAGGTTTAACTGGTGTTGAAGTAATCTTTACAAAACTTCATGCTGGAGGTAAATTTTCAGCTAATGGTGCTTATAAAGTGTCAGGGGGACTACATGGCGTAGGTGCTTCAGTAGTTAATGCTCTATGTGAATTTTTAGAGGTAACTGTTTACCGAGATGGATTGGTATATCAAATGCGTTTTGAAAACGGTGGTAAAAAAGTTAAAGATTTAATCGTTATGGGTGAAACTAAGAAAAGTGGTACAGAAGTATTGTTTAAACCCGATCAAACAGTTTTTTCAACAACACTTTTTAATTTTCAAACTCTAGAAGAAAGAGTCAGAGAAAGTGCATTTCTAACCAAAGGGTTAAAAATGCAATTAATTGATCACAGAAGTCGTCAAAAAAGAACTTATATTTATGAACACGGAATTAAAGAGTATGTTGAGTTTATAGATAAAAATAAAACTTCAATCAATAAACCTGTTTATTTCATTGGAATAAATAACTCAATTGAAGTAGAAGTTGCTTTTCAATATACAAAATCATATTCAGACAACATTATCTCTTTCGTTAATAATGTAAGAACTAGAGATGGTGGAACACATGAAACTGGATTTAAATCTGCTTTTACCAAAGTATTCAATGAATACGGTAGAAAAATGAATATCATTAAAGAAAGAGATTCATCATTAGAAGGAACACATGTTAGAGAGGGATTAACCGCAATTATCTCAATTAGAATCCCCGAAAATATACTTCAATTTGAAGGGCAAACAAAAAACAAACTTGGAACTCCTGAAGCAAGACCTTCAGTAGAAACCCTAGTTTCAGAGAAACTTAATACATATCTAACAGAAAACCCATCAATTTCTAATAATTTAATTGAAAAAGCAGTTAAAGCTAGACAAGCATGGGAAGCGGCTAGAAAAGCTAGAGAAGACGCAAGACTTGTTAAAAAGATTAAGAAACAAGAAACAGTCCTTTCAGGTAAACTAGCACCTGCTAGTACTAAAAATGCCAAGATTAACGAATTATACCTAGTGGAAGGTGATTCTGCAGGGGGATCTGCTAAACAAGGACGAGATCGTTTATTTCAGGCTATCTTACCACTTAGAGGTAAGGTAATTAATGCTGAAAAACAAAAAATCGAAGATGTATTAAAAAATGAAGAGATTTCAACAATAATCAGCACTATTGGGGCTGGATTAGGAAGTGACTTCAATCTAGCTAAAGCTAACTATAATAAAGTAATAATTATGACCGATGCGGATACGGATGGTGCCCACATTCAAGTGCTATTGATTACTTTCTTCTTTAGATATATGCCAGAGCTAATCGAAGCTGGTAGACTATATATCGCTCTACCACCACTATACAAAATCTCCAATAAGAAAAAGGGAGCATTTTATGCCTGGGATGAAATTCAAAGAGAAAACATTACTAAAAAGCTTAAAAACTATGTAATTCAAAGATACAAAGGCTTAGGTGAAATGAATTCAACCCAATTGTGGGATACAACTATGAACCCTGAAAAACGGTCTTTGATTCAAGTGAGAATCGAAGACTTAGCTGATGCTGAACAAAGAATCTCAGTATTAATGGGCGATAAAGTAGAACCTCGTAAAGAATGGATTGATAATTTCGTATCGTTTGAAAACGATGACGACTTTGAAATCGGGGTGAAGAATAATGGCTAAGAAAAAAAGTGCTAAATTAAGAGTAAAAGAATATGTTGAAAATATCGTTCCGATGAACATCGAAAAAATCGTAGCCGATAGATTTGGTAAATATTCAAAATATATAATTCAAGAAAGAGCACTACCAGATGTAAGAGATGGATTAAAGCCTGTTCAAAGAAGAATACTATTTGCGATGCATGTATTAGGAATGGGTTCAGATAAACCTTATAAGAAATCAGCTCGTATTGTTGGTGACGTAATCGGTAAGTACCATCCACATGGTGATACATCAATCTATGATGCGATGGTGAGAATGAGTCAAAGTTGGAAAACTAATAATATATTAGTTGATATGCATGGTAATAATGGTTCAATTGATAATGATCCAGCAGCTGCTATGCGTTATACTGAAGCTAGACCTTCAGTATATGCAGAAGCCTTACTAAGAGACATAGATAAAAAAACAGTTACATTTATTCCTAACTTTGATGACTGTGAATTAGAACCAACTATTTTACCAGCAAAATTCCCTAATTTATTGGTAAATGGGTCCACAGGTATGGCGACAGGGTACGCAACTAATATCCCCCCACACAATCTAACTGAAGTCTTAAAAGCGACTGTTTACAGAACTAAACACCCTGAATCTGATATCGATGATATTCTAGCCTTTATGAAAGGTCCGGATTTTCCTACAGGTGGTATTGTTGAAGGCGTAGAGAATATCAAAAAAGCCTTTACAACCGGAAGAGGAAAAGTATTAATTAGAGCTAAAGTTAAAGTTCAAGAGACCGCTTTAATCGTAGAGGAAATTCCTTTTGAAGTAAACAAAGCTGACCTAGTTAAGAAGATTGATGATATTAGAAGAAACAAGAAAATAGACGGAATCTTAGAAGTTAAGGATATGTCTGATAGAAATGGATTATCGATTGTCATAAACCTAAAAGAAGAAATCCCATCAGAAGTAATTTTAGCTTATCTATATAAGAACACAGAATTAAGAGTATCGTATAATTACAATCTAGTAGCAATTACTCAAAGAAGTCCAAAACTATTATCGGTAATAGAGGTTATAGATGAGTTTATTCAGCATCAAAAAGAAGTTATCAGAAACCGTTCAAACTATGAGCTAAGAAAAGCTGAAAAAAGAAAACACATTGTCTTAGGATTCTTAAACATGGTTGATATCCTTGATGAAGTTATTGCAGAAATCAGACAATCACTTGGAAAAAAAGATTCAATGAATCGTTTGCGAAGCCGTTTTAACTTTACGGAAGTTCAAGCTGATGCAATCGTTTCTTTACAACTGTATAGATTATCGACTACTGATGTTAAAGAAATGCGCAAAGAAGCGACGGAACTTACTAAAAAGATTAAACGCCTTCATAAAATTCTTACTAATGAAGAAGAATTAGAATCAGTTATTATAGCTGAACTTGAAGTTTTAATTGAAAAATATCCACAACCGAGGAAATCAAAAATTGAAGATGAGGTTCAAAAAGTTGAAATTGACGTTACTGAACTTATTCAAAACGAAGAAGTTAAATTTGTTATTTCAAGAGACGGATATATTAAACGCTCATCTTTAAAATCTTATCAAGCAACTCAAGGCAATACAGGATTGAAGGAAAATGACTTAATCTTAAAACAATGCACTTTAAATACAAGAGATCAAATAATATTCTTTACTAGCTTTGGTAATTTTATTATTTTACCAGCTTATAAAGCACCTGATTTAAAATGGCGTGAAACTGGGGAATATATTAGTAACTTTGCTAATTTACAACCTTATGAAAGAGTAATTGATTTCTTAGTAGTTAAAAACTTTAATGAGGATAAACGTATCCTACTAGCTAATCAAGAAGGCCAAATTAAGCAAGTAAGCTTAAAAGACTTTAATAAAACAAGAATAAATCGTACTTATAAATGTATGCCTGCTAGTAGAATTAATCAATTAGTTTCAGTAGACTTAAAAGAAAGCTATGACAGATTTGTAGTCTTAGCTAGTGAAAATGGATATGTTCTTAAATATACTATCGCTGAAATCCCTGATCAATCATTAACTGCTAAAGGGGTTAAGGGAATGAATTTAAGAGATGATTTATTAGTAGGAGCTAAGTACACTACTAATATAAATAAAGATGAGGTTATCTTCTTAACTAATAGAGGTGGTTTGATTAGAGAATTCACATCTAATATAGAAACAAATCATCGCCCCGCTAAAGGTAAACGCTATTTGAAAATGGTAAAATCTAATCCATATAAATTCAAACAGTTTATATCAGAAAACATCTTTAGACTAAAAGAATATATAGCTTTAAGAATACTGGGTGAAAAAGAAGACATAGTAATACCTGCTGTGGATCTTAAACCGGATAGATATGAAAATGGTATTCCATATATCTCACAGAAGAAGAAACCAATGTATTTAACGTATGATAAAGATAATATTGAAGAAACAAGCAAAATCTTAGAAAAACTAGCTGATTCAACAGTTGAAGACAATGAAGTTTCTGAAGATGAAGATGTGATGTATGAATTAGAAAAAATCATATCAGGATCAAATAACAACGAAGATGGAGAACTAATGGATGTTGATGTTCCTAAATATGAAGATGATGACGAAGATAACGAAGATGAATTAGATGAAAATGTAGTTCAACAAACCTTGTTTTAACACAAAGATATCATAATAAAAAGTTATAATACAAACCGGAGTTGATAAAATGAAGAAAATTTATATGTTTTTAATAACAATGTTGTTGGGAATAGCCTTAACTGGTTGTTCATTCGGAACTGAAACCACAACAACAGAAGAGATAATAGTAGATACTGAAACCTATATCGAAATAGATTCAGTAGAAGATTTAGAAGCTTTGGAAATGGATAAATCATATATCCTAACAACTGATTTAGATCTTTCAGGGATTGAGTGGATTCCAGTAGGAACCTATTCAGAACCGTTTAGAGGCAATTTTGATGGCGATGGTTACACAATTTCAAATCTTACAATAACCGAAGCCAGTGAAAATTTTAATGGTTTATTTGGATATGTTTATGGTGATATTTTTGATTTAAACATTACAAGTGTAAATATTGATTATGAAACTGATTTTTTAACATATGCAGGTGGCTTAGCTGCTTTTGCTTTAGGTGATATAACAAACGTTACTGTTGAAGGCGATATTACAATAGTAAATTCAGTTTCTAACTGCTACGTTGGTTTATTGATAGGATATACTCAACCCGATATTAATACTTTAACTGACGCTGCTGATTTTGATCCAAATGATTTAACAAATAATTCTGTAATAGGCTCAATTTCAGTTGATTCACAAGATATAGCTTATGTTGGCGGTCTAGTAGGTAAAACATTTAATACTCAAGTTACAGATAATTATTCTGAAGTTGATTTAGATGTTACACTAAATAACTCAATGGGATACATTGGTGGATTTATTGGACATAACTTTGGTGGATTAATTGTTAATTATGTCGAACAGGTAAATGATGTTAATGTCTATATTCAAAACAACGTTTCTATTTCAACTATTTCAGTTAGCTTGAATGATAAAAACGCTTCAATTGGTGGATTTATCGGTTATAATCATTTTGGGTATAACAGCGATAACTATTCGAAGACCAATATATCGCTATCTGGTTCTGCTTTAGAAACTACAGTGATAAATTTAGGTGGATATTTCGGTGAAAACTGGTCTTCACAAATGATTAATAATGTTACATATTATTCATATACAGAAGCTTTAACAGTAGATTTTGATTTAAGAACAGATACGTTTGTAACAGGTGGAAACTATTCAACATATGAATTTGTTGGAAACTATATTTTATCCGATGACTTAACACTTGATGTTTCTGAAATTGAAGAACTAGATTTACTTACAAATGCTGATCTAACAAATGATTTCTTTACGAATACATTAGAGTGGGAAGCATCTCAAATTAATAAAATACAAGACTAATTAATTAAACTAATAAGTTGAAGGCGGGTAAAACCGTCTTTTTCTACGCTAAATTACATCAAAATAGCAAAAATGACTATGTTTTTTAACTATAAAAGGTTATAATATATTATATATTTTAAGATGGAGATAGTATGAACTGTATTAAAACAATTAAACGTAATCCAGTGCCAAATGATGTGTTTTTAAAGACAACAAAACTTTATTATCAAATGGGAAAAAACGATTATTACGAATCGTTATTTTCTGATAGTTACTCTTATATATCCAAGAATGTAGCTCATCAAGATGCTTATAGTTTTTTCAAAATGTTTTTCCCTAAATATAAAATACCAGAATCAAGACTAAGAACTTTACTTCTTGATTCAACAGTTGCTAAAAATACAGCTGAACATCTTTACAAAAATTTAGTATATATATTTAGACAAATAAAGCTAAAAGATATTGAGCCATTTATGTTAAGCGTCATTGAAATCAATGATTTAGTAAAACTATTATTTAACGAGGCTAGTAAAGAAGATATTAAGTATCGTCGGTTTAAAACAGTTTCACATTCCTTATTAGCTAAGGAATCTGGATCAATGCGTGAGCAACTAGAAATATTGCTTAAGGAATTTGAAAAGCTTAATAAGGAACCAACTTTTGAACCATTAATACTTCATATGAATCTATTAGTAGACTTTATTAATATGGATGTCTACACTGGTGGGTATAATGTAATGTTAGGAGTATTAGTATTGTATGTACTTATGATCCAAAGAGGTTTTGTTGTGGCTAACTACGAATCATTTTTTGCCAAGCTACATCTATACAAAGATGATTTTGATAATGCGATTAGAAAATGTAAATTTCAATGGGAAGAGGGCTTATCAGAAATAATGCCTCTACAGAGATTATTTATTAGAATATTTACTGAACTATATTTTGATTTGTCAGAGAGAGCAAGAGATTTTGAATACGAATCTAAACTTGAAATCTCAAAATCAGATTACATCGAAAATACAATTATGAAGTTAGGTGAAATTTTTGCAAAAGATGAAATTAGAGAACGTCACCCATTGATTTCTGATTCTACAATCAATCGAACCCTAAAAAGACTACAAGAAGAAAACAAGGTTAGACCGCTTGGTAAGGGTCGAAGCGCTAAATGGATAAAACTAGTTAAACCAACAAAAAAATTTAACTTTCAAGAACAACTTAATCTGGATTTAGGAGAAGAATAAAATGAAACAACAGATGATAGATAAAATTAAAGAAGCCTTAAAAGAGGATATGCCAACAATTGATGTTTCAAGTCATTATTTGTTTAGCGATGAAATCTCAGAAGGTAGATTCATCGCTAAAGAAGATGGAGTCATTTCAGGAATTGATGTATGTAAGAAAACTTTTGAGATAGTGGATTCTGAAACAATCTTTACAATATTAAAAAACAACGGTGATTCTGTCAAAGTTGGAGATATCATTGCTAGAGTTAAAGGTAGAACAAAATCAATATTACAATCAGAAAGAGTAGCACTTAACTTTTTACAGAGAATGAGCGGTATTGCAACAATGACTAAAGAATTTGTTGATCAAACAAATGGCTTTAAAACAAAAATTTTAGACACTAGAAAAACAACTCCAACTTTAAGATTCTTTGAAAAACAAGCTGTGGTTGATGGCGGCGGAACAAACCATCGTATGAACTTATCAGAAATGGTTATGTTAAAAGATAACCATCTAAAAGCTGCTAATTCTATTATTGAAGCATGTGATTTTGTAAGGGCAAAGGTTGGAAAAGACTTTAAAATAGAAGTAGAAGTAGAAACTTTAGAAAAATTTAAAGAAGCTTTAAAATCTGAAGCTGATATTATCATGCTTGATAATATGAACAATGCCCTAATGACTGAATGCGTAAGAATAAACAATACAGAAAAGATTTTAGAAGCAAGTGGAAATATGACAGTAAACAGAATAAAATCAGTGTGCGAAACTGGTGTTGACACTATTAGTGTTGGTGGAGTTACTCATTCATATAATTCACTAGATATTTCTTTAAAGTTTTAAAAGCATTTTATATACGAGGTAATAAAATCTGTATAATTTTTATATAATTATACGAAATAGAGAGAGTGATAATTTTGTTAAAGAGTAAGTATTTATGGAAAACAAAAATTGATGGAATTGTTCCTAACGATGAAATCTTTACATCTTTATTAAGTAACCGAGAAATCTATGATTACAATAGTTTCTTTTCTATGGGAGAAGAATCATTGATTGATCCTTTCTTATTAAAAGATATGGCTAAAGCTAAAGAGAGAGTTCTAAAAGCCATAGCTAATGGAGAAAAAATCATGATCTATGGTGATTATGACTGTGATGGTATCTGTTCGATATCTGTTCTTTATCGCGCTCTTAAGAAATTGGATGCAGATGTATATTACGATTTACCAAATCGTTTTTTAGATGGTTATGGTTTGAATATGCGTGCAGTCGAAAATATTAAAGATTTAAATATTAAACTAGTTATTACAGTTGATAATGGAGTAACCTGTATAAATGAAATTGATAAACTTAATGAATATGGTATAGATACAATCGTAACTGACCATCATGAAATCGGAGAGAAGTTACCTAATGCATATGCAGTTCTTCATACTCATATAAGTGATGATTATGAATTTAAGGAAATTGCGGGTGTAATGGTAGCTTTTAAATTGTCACAAGTTTTAATTGGTGATGCTGTGTCTGAGTTCTATGATTTAGCAATGATTGGAACAATAGCTGATTTAATGCCTTTAAAGGGAGAAAACCAAGCACTTGTGAATCTGGGATTAAAACAACTGAAACAAACAACTAATATCGGTTTAAGAAAACTTATTGAGTTTTCAAATTTAGATATTATTAACGTAACAGCCATTTCATTTAAGATAGCTCCAAAAATTAATTCAAGTGGTAGATTAGGTAAAGCCTTAGACGCAGTAAAACTATTAACCACAGATGATTATCGTGAAGTAAATGAATTGATTCTTAAATTAGAGAAAAATCACGCTTCAAGAAAAAAACTAACTGAAGAAGCATTTAAAACATGTGAAAAACTCGTCAATCAAGATGATCAAGTAATCGTTATTGCCAGTGAGTTATTACATGAAGGTGTTATTGGAATCTGCGCTCAAAGAATCGTTGAGAAATATCAACGTTCAGCTTTAATAATGACAATTGACCATGAAGACGGTGTTGGTAAAGGATCAATGCGATCATTTGGCGATGAGAATATTTTGGATTTACTTCATAGAAACAATCAATTATTAGTTCGTTATGGTGGTCACTCACAAGCAGCTGGTCTCAAAGTGAAAATAGAAAATATTCAAAAATTAAGAGCCGGTTTAAACAGTATTTCAGCAGTTGGAAAAGCCCCAATTTTGAGTGTTGATATGGAAGTTGATTTATCTAAAATAAATATTGATACAATCCAAGACATCCAAAATAGATCATTCTTTACAGCTACATATTTATTCAATGATTTAGTAGTGTCAAGAAAACAAATTTTAGGTGGTAAACACACTAAGCTAATCTTAGATTGTCACGGAATGAAATTTGACGCCCTTCACTTCAACAGTTTGGAGTATTATTATTCACTTGAAAATGGAGACTATATAAATTTAATCGCTGGACTAAATGTGAATAATTATCGAAATCGGAAAAAAGTTCAATTGATGATTAAGGATGTTGAATGTAATAACTTACAAGTGCTAGATTTTAGAACTTCAAGTAAATACGAAGATGAGAAGGCTTGGGTAACAACCAAAACCTTTGAAATTAATGATGAAATAATTATCGAAGAAAATATGGATAATTATATCAAAAAAAATATTGATACTAGAACAATTATTCTATCACCTAAACATACAAAAGCTAATTTAAACAAACTTGTATACAAGAGAGAATTAGGTAAAATTTATCAAATGTTAAAAGAAATTAAAGAATTTAAGTTAGATATCCTCCTAAGAAGGCTAGAATATGATAAACTAGTACTTAAATATGCAATTTTAATCTTTTTAGACTTAGATTTAATCTATCAACAAGACGATTGTTATATTGTCAGAGAAAACGCCTTAAAAACTGATTTAAAAAACTCTCCAACTTATGTTAAATTAGAAGGAGCAAAGAAATTTATAGATTTTATCTATCAAGATTATCTATCACATATAAGAACCTATTTTAGAAAACAAATGGAGGTATAAAATGAAATTTGAAGATTATATTACTAACGTTCCAGATTTCCCAATTGAAGGAATTCAATTTAAAGATATAACACCACTAATTGGAAATGGTAAGGCATTTAAAGCTGCCATCAAAGAATTAGCTGATTTTGCAAGAACACAAGGGGCTACAGTGGTAGTGGGACCTGATGCTAGAGGTTTTATTGTTGGCTGTCCTGTGGCTACTGAATTAGAACTTGGGTTTGTACCAGTAAGAAAACCAGGGAAACTTCCTAGAGATGTTATTGAGTTTAACTATTCACTAGAATATGGAAAAAACACATTATGTATGCATAAAGACGCTATTAAAAATGGCGATAAAGTTGTCATTATGGATGATTTACTTGCTACTGGTGGAACTATAGATGCAACTATTAAAATGGTAGAACAGGCTGGTGGAGAAATAGTAGGACTAGGGTTCTTTATTGAATTATTAGATTTAAATGCAAGAGAGAAGATAAAAGAATACCCAATTAAAGTATTGATACAATACTAGGAGGAAAATCTTGACTACAGAAGATATTTATTTACCCTTAAATGAAGCTATAACTAAATATCTATCTGAACCTACACACCTCGAAAGAATTAGGTGTGCTTTTGACTATGCAAATGATAAGCATCAAGGTCAATTACGTAAATCAGGAGAACCTTATATAGTGCATCCGCGTGATGTCGCTATAACTTTAGCTAATTATCGTGTGGATCCAAACACAATTATTGCTGGATTACTACATGATATCATTGAGGATACAGATACAACTTATGAAGAAGTTATGGAAAAATTCGGTGAAGAAGTAGCTGATATTGTTGAAGGGTTAACTAAGTTACACTTATTACACTATAAGGGGACAAAAGCTTCCCAACAAGTTAAAAACCATCAAAAAATGGTTTTAGCTATGGCGAAAGATGTTAGAGTAATCTTTGTCAAATTGGCTGACAGATTAAACAATAT
>Ga0209345_10004683_pt1 | contig 13072 bp, 15 predicted proteins | sample Cruoilmetagenom7_FD_187294 | JGI IMG/M metagenome (GOLD analysis project Ga0209345, IMG submission 187294) | Oil polluted marine microbial communities from Coal Oil Point, Santa Barbara, California, USA - Sample 7 (SPAdes) (version 2) | ecosystem: Environmental > Aquatic > Marine > Oil seeps ...
TGAACACTCAGATGGTATTATTATTTCTTTGGCAGAACATAATGGTTCATATGCCGTAGCATTTAAAAACATATTGGACTGGGTATCGAGAATCAATCAAAAAGTATGGAAAAATAAGCCTATGTTACTAATGTCTACTTCTCCAGGAGAAAGAGGTGGGATAACAGTATTACAATCAGCTAAATCATATTTTCCATTTATAGGAGGAAACATTATTTCTGATTTTTCATTACCCTCTTTCTATGATAATTTTTCAGAATCAAAAATTACCAATCAAAAATTAGAAGATGTATTAATTAAAAAAGTTAATTTATTTAAAGAAGCAATTTAAAGTGAAAGTAGTTTTAAGTATTTTATTCATAAGCAGCTTTTTTGCTTGTACATAATCTCTAATAAATAATATGCATAAAGAAAATAAAAACTATAGTTGTGATATCGAAACAGGCACTTGCTCACAAACATATAAACAAGCCAAAATCGAAGAAATAAATCTTAACGCAAAAGAAAAAGTTAAACTAATATATTATACAGATCCAACGTGTTCTGCTTGTTGGGCAATAGTGCCTGAACTAAAGAAATTTCAATTAGAATACGGTAGTTATTTTGATATTGAATATAAAATGGGAGGTTTAGTTAAAACTTGGGTAGGTTTTGAAGACAAAGCAAACGGCATCTACAAACCAGCTGATGTAGCACCACATTGGGACGAAGTTGGCGAATATTCGGAAATGAGTATTGACGGCGACATATGGATTGAAGACCCATTGACTTCTTCTTATCCGTCTTCCATTGCTTTTAAAGCAATGCAGAATCAAGGAAATAAAATTGCTTTGAAATATTTAAGACGAATCCGTGAAATGGTTTTTTTGGAAAAGAGAAATATTTCTAAAGAAGAAGTTTTGTTAGAGGCTGTTGAATACTGTAACGGAGATAAGGCAAAGTTTTTAAAAGATTTTCATAATCAAGAAGTAAAGCAAAGTTTTTATGACGAAATAAATCAAGGGAAAGAAATGGGTGTAAGAGGTTTTCCTACCTTTATTTTCATTAACAAATCAGGTTCGGGATTCAAAATTTCTGGAATGTCAGGTTATGCCAATTATGTTTTAGTTTTAGAAAAGGCTGTCAGAAAAAATGTTGTTCCTCAAAAAATAAGCTTAGCAGAAATTGACCTCTTGAAAAGAGATAAATTCTTATCAACTAAAGAGATTTACTTTATTCTTTCACAAGACAAACACAAAACCATCTCAAATCTTAAGGAATTGGCTCAAAAAGGATTGATAAAAAAGGAATCACAAAAATTTGGGGAATTTTGGAGGTTTCTTGATTGAAAGTAAAAAAAGCACATAAAATTATTCTCTGGAAATGGATTTATAAACTGTGTTTAGAAGTACTAATTTAATAGTTAGTAATGGAAAAAATTAACAGAAGTTGTTTCATACCTAAATACACTTTGGACTTATCTTTCGGACTTAAAAAAACAAACGAAACATATTGGAAATCAACAAACCGAGTAGAAAACACTACTGGTAATACCGTGTATAATTAATTGCTACAAAGTGCTTAATTCATAGGCTTTTTCGTATATTTACGGTCTATGTTAATTCGAAAACCTCGTGTTTATTTACACGAGACTAATCATATACAAACACGTTGCAAGTCATGGCGGAATTTGTCTCGTCCTAAAATAGGTTGACTAAAATTTAAACAATTAATTAGCACAGAAGATTACAAAAAGAGTTATTAATATTTATAATAACATTCGACCACATTTGAGTCTCGATTTACACACACCAAAACACGTGCATACTAATCAAAATGTTGACTACAAATCATATCGAAGAAATAAAAAAATCTGGAATTATTAACCTTGTAAAATCAACAAAAAAGTCAACCTATTTCAGGACAATACAAATTTTAAAAAACAATGACACTTTACTCTGACAAAAACATTATTGACTCTTGGTTACAAAATGCAAAACCTTGGATTTCTGCTATTCAAAATAATGAAATTGAAAGTAGGTCTCTAATCACAAATAAAGCAATTAAAGATCTTATATTAGAAAAGAAACCTATAAAAGTACTTGATATTGGATGTGGAGAAGGATGGTTAGCTAGAGAACTAAATAGTACAGGTGTTGATGTGTGCGGTATTGATATTGTACCTCAATTAATAGATGAAGCTAATAAACATGGGTGCGGAAAATTTCAGGTATTACCGTATGAAGATTTATCCCAAGAAACTATTAAAGAAAAGTACGATGTTGCAGTTTGTAACTTCTCCCTATTAGGTAATGAGTCTGTTGCTATGATATTTCAGAATATATCCAGTTTATTGAATGAAAATGGTTATTTCATTGTTCAAACAATACATTCAATTTCAGGTTGTGGTGATGAGGAATATATAGATGGGTGGAGAAAAGGCACGTGGAATGATTTTAGTGATAGTTTCACTAATCCACCACCTTGGTATTTTAGAACATTAGAAACATGGAAAGATTTATTTCTAAATAATGGACTTAGTATTAGTGAGATAATAGAGCCTCTAAACCCAAAAACAAAATCATTTGCTTCTATTATTTTTGTTGGTAAAATAGAAACTAACGTAAATAATTAGTCCAGCGGCCAACAATGCTTATAAAAAATTGCTATAAAAAAGATAGGTTATTATGAAATAGCCTAATACTTAAATATACATAATTTTAGATTTAATAAAACGGTTTTACACTATTTTTTTCATAACTATTTAAACTTAGTCTCAAGTTTAAACAATTACCCTAAAACCTTTTTTATACTTCATTTATTTTAGACTTTTAAAGTCTTTTGATAGCTATTAAAGGTACAGATTTTTTCAAATTAAAAACTTTTTATAGAAAATATCAAAATTGCTAAAGAAAAAGAAGTAATAAATGTCTGTAACAATATTAAACATTAGATAAAATTACTTTTACTATAATGTTAAGATTGTGAATTGAAAAAGAAATAGCCTTTAATAAATAATTTTAATAAGACATTTTAAATTTAAGCATAAACTAAAAAGAATCAAAAGAATATTTAGTCTATGCTCATTTTGTTATTAATTAATAAAAAATTAAAATTCTAAATCTGCAACAATGTCAAATTCATCATAGATTGCCTTATCCTTTAAATTATCAAAGAAACTTGTAGATCCATATCTAACATCAAATTTTGTTCTATCAATTTTAAGAATCGCGGTTGCTTTATTACCATAAATTGAAATTTCAAATGAAACAGAATTTGTTTTACCTTTTATTGTTAAATCACCTATTACTTTATATGAGTTTTTACCAGTGGATTTCACTTTTTTAAAGACTAATAACGCTGTTGGGTTTTTTTCAACACCAAAGAAATCATCAGATTTTAAATGCCCTTCTAATTTCCCTTTATATTCGCCTTCTAAATCGGTACTAGTTATGGTTGCCATATTAATAGAAAATTCACCACCTATTAATTTACTCTCATTAAAATTAAGAGATCCCGATTCTATCGCTATTGTTCCTTGATGAGATCCTGTCACTTTATACCCTTTCCAAACTATTTTACTTTTATCTAATCTAATCTCTTTTTTTTCACCATTCAACGTTGTGAATGAAAATAATGTAAATGTAACTAATGCTACAACTAATAATTTTTTTATTAAATTTTTCATTTGTTTTCGTTTTTAATAATAATTCGTTTGATTTTTTTTTATTTATGACCCGTAGTAAAATCTTTCTTTAACAATTAGTCCATCTCTCCATTCTTGAACAGCAACTTGAGTGTAATTTCGTTCCCCCCAATCCTTATGTGTATAATCAAAATGCCACTCTACCATTGTGGTATTTTCACCTAGAGCAACTTTTAAAGGCTTAGCTCCTCTAAACGATGTAATAGCAGCAAAAAACTCCTCTTCCCGCTTTCTATTAACCAATTTGCCCACTATTTCAGGATTATCATTTTCCTGCATCACCACATCGTCGTGGTAATACTTGTCAAAAGCTTCCAAAGCTTTTCCTTGTAAAATCATATCGTTAAGATCACTGATTTTCTCGATTAATGTTTTCATATTTTTATATTTTAATATTATGGTACAAATATCCAAAACAACTAAAAGATGAAAAATGAAGTAGATTATTAAAATATGTTAAACTAGATTAACATTTACTGCTCTAGTATAAGCTGGCTTTTTATTTTACTTAGAAATTCCTTAGTGATACCAAGGTAAGAAGCAATTAAGTATTGTGGAACTCTTTGGTCCATCTTCGGATAAATCTCTCTAAATTTTAGATATCGTTCTTTAGCCGTAAGGCTAAAATTTCTTATAATTCTTTTTTGTGTTGACACCAATGCCTTTTCTACCAACACCCTAAAAAATCGTTCAAGTTTTGGAATTTCTACATATAAATAATTTAAATCTTCATATGTAAATTGAAATAATATTGTGTCCTCAATACACTGAACATTAAAATCAGCCGGTGTTTGCGTAATGAAACTCCCCAAATCGGCACTCCACCAATCTTCTATAGCGAACAATACTACATGCTCATTGCCTTGATTATCAACATAAAATGTTTTCAAACAACCTGATATCACTAGACTCACTGTATTACAAACATCACCTTGCTGAACCAAATATTGATTTCTCAGGTATTTTCGTTTTTTAATCTTTGATATCAATAAAACTTCTTCTTGCTCTGTTAAATTTATAATACTATTTATAGCGTATAATAACGGTTGATTCTGCATTTTTGTAAAACGATATATTTAATAGTAAAATTACTAATAAATAATAAATATTCTATTGTCTGTATATAATCTCAAATGTTTTTTCAATTTAGAACTGAGTTCTTTCTTTCATTTTTTATCCAGAAAATTCACAATGTCTGTTGGTCAAATAAAAATAAATCTTAGTTTCATAACTACCCATCTACTTCCAATTGGAGCCTCCTTTTGAAATATGATACCCTTGTCTATTCAATTCAGCTGTTATTCTAGGACTTCCATAAGTTTTCTGACTGTTATCAAAAATATTCTTTAATAAATCAGTGAATAAACTATTTTCTAACGCTCGATTAAAAGGACAACAGCTAAACAATTCATAATAGCTATTTCTGCTTACTTTTAATACTTTACACATCTTCTGGATAGGGTATAAATGTTTATAACTCACTATAAACTGATAGACTTCCCATCGCTCTTGGAAAAGACATGAACGACTTTTTTTAATTAAACAGCCTTAAAATAAGGTCCGTGTAAATGTAGTAACTCCAAAACCATTTAAAAGTGATTTTGATACTCATTTTCAATATAATTTTCATTTAAATTTAAGTTAGTAATAAGATATGATTCAATACATAAACCCGCTGTAATAGTACCATACTTCATGCATTTTTTAATAGGATATCCTTTAGAAAAACCATATAGAAAACCTGAAAAAAAAGCATCTCCAGCACCATTTGCATTAATCATTGAATAATTTGCGAGAATAGGTGTTTCAATCCATTCTTTATTTTGTGTAAATGCAGTAGCACCACTTTTTCCATGTGTACAAACAACTAGTTTTTTTCCATTTTCAATTTGTTCTTTCATGAAATTTTTATAATCTTTAAAATTATCAGAACTTAAAAAAATGTAATCAGATGCATTAATGAAATCTTGATGATATGGATTGACACCGTCATAATCATGTAAGTCTGTCCAAACTTCTTTATCAAGACTTTTACAAATAGGTAATATATTTCTACAGTAATTAGCAATATTAACAACTACATATTCACATGATTTCAACTCTTTTTTAAATTTATGATAGTCAATGTTTGGATTATCTGAACTTGAATTTGTGAAAATTGAAATCCGCTCTCCCTTACTATTCATAATATTGAGATGTCTTTCAGTCCCTTTTGGGTCAATATCCGCTATAAAGTTGAGGTTTGGTTTTTGTAAAAATGAGGTCACTTTTTCTCCATATGAATCATCACCAATTAAAGCATGAAAAGTAGTATTAAAACCTATTTGAGATAAAGACATGGCTTTACCAGCACCTGTATTACCAATAGTTTCATTGAAATGACAATTATGTATTGTCATTGGTTCTGGTTTGGGAAACTCATCCAATGTAATTACTGAATTAAAGGATGCTCCACCTATGATAAATATATTTTTCATTCGTTTTTTAATTTAATTATCAATGCTGAATTCGCATTTAATTTTAATGATTTTAATGTAGTAAAATTCGTATTTGTTATTATATCAGTTCCTGAGGTGTATCCAATTAAAGATTCTTGAAATCGCTTTAAATTAAATTGGTCAATATTAAAATAATTATTATTAATGATAATCATTGTTTTTTCGGTTTCAGTATATCTAAAGTACACATATATGTTATCAACAGGCTGATAATGCATTAATTTTCCAGTATGGATTTCTGTTGCATTTTTACGCCAATTAAGGATGGTACTTATATAATTATAGGTATCATTTTCTTTCTGACTTCTACCTTTAGAAATAAATACATTATGTTTATCTGTAGGCCATCCTCCTGGAAAATCTTTTCTCAAATTACCGTCAGGTTTATCTCCTTTTAGAAGTATTTCATCTCCATAATATAATTGAGGGATACCTCTAGTTGTTAAAGTAAATGCCATGCTTAATTTGAGTTTTTCAATATTTTCATTCAATAAGGTATATAAACGGCCTACATCATGGTTCCCATTAAAAATTTTATTGTTAAATGGATCTCCATACACAAAATCTTCTGCCAATGTTTCGTATATTTTATAGATATTGCCATTCTCTTTAAATGCACTTAGCATAGCATAGTAGATAGGGTAGTCGCAAACACTATTCACGTATGAAATATACCCATCTTTGTTAGCTTCTTTTTTATTCCAATAGGAGAGAGATGAAGCCTTGCTTTCCCAAGTTTCTGCAACAATATAAAAATTTGGATATTCCGTATAAATAGTATGTATCCATTGAGCCATCACATGTTTATCAGGATATGGATATGTGTCCATTCTAATTCCATCTATTCCAGAAAATTCAATCCACCAAATAGAGTTTTGAATTAGGTATGTTGCCAAGAATTTATTGTTTAGGTTTAAATCTGGTAAATTTGTATCAAACCAACCTCTTGTAAATAAATTGTAGTCGTTTTGTGAAACATAAGGGTCAGAAGCAGCTATATTTGTAAAACTACTTCGAGTAAAAGTTTCCCATTGATTTAACCAATTTGGTGAGGGCAAATCGTTCATCCACCAATGTCCAGAACCACAGTGATTGAACACTTGGTCCATAATTACTTTCATATTTTTTTGGTGGCTCAAATCAACTAATAATTTAAAGTCTTCATTTGTTCCATAACGAGCGTCTGTTTTGTAAAAATCTGAAATTCCATACCCGTGATAAGAGTATTTAGGTTGATTATTCTCTAAAAACGGATTTAACCAAAGTGTTGTTGCACCTAAATCTTCAATGTAATCTAAGTGATTTATAACACCCTTTATATCTCCTCCATGCCTCCCATCTTTATCTGCACGATTTACTTTTTCAAAGGTGTCAATTGTTGAATCATTTGAAGTATCTCCATTTGCAAAACGATCTGGAGTAATTAAATATATTACATCAGACGCATCTATAGATTGAGCTTTAAGGTTTTTAATTTTCTTTTTCTTTAACTGATAATCATACACTAATTTTTCTCCTTTGTTAGTATTAAATAGAATTTGAAAATTCTTACTTTTTAGGGTTTTAGATATTTCAAGGTTGATAAATATATAATTTGGACTTTTTAAGGTTGACACGCTACTTATGCGCACTCCCTCATGGTCAATACTTGGTTTTGTAAGACTAATATTTTTACCATAAACTAGTAATTGAAGATTAGGATTAACCATACCTATCCACCAATTAGGTGGTTCAACTCTTTCTAATGTAATGTTTTGAGCTCCAACGGCTAACATAGAAAGGAAGAAGAAAGAAAAAGAAATATAATTTTTAAATTTTATATTCATAATAATGTGCTTATAATTAATTTTGATACAATGTTAGTATAGAAAAACTGGGGTATCAATTTTTTTATACAAACAACCACTTGGTTATTCAAACAACCACTTAAATTAAAATGATTAAAATTATTTGAAACTATATTTGCAACTTATTTAAAATTTTCTCTCAGTATTTTGTATAAGATTAATAGTAGTTTGTAAAAAATTTCTACTTTTAAGATTTTAGCGATATAAATTTATTTCTCCTATGACTATTATTAATATTAAAAAAATGGTTGGAAATAGAATACTAAACCATATGCTTTACTGGATAGGTTTGGTATTCTTTTTTGGTATAATTTGGGGTACCTCAGATAACAACTATTTTCGAAATTTTATGATTCAGATTTATAGTTTACCATCAAGATTAATTTTAGTTTATGTTACCCTTTATGGTTTAATCCCTGCCTTTTTTCATGAAAAAAAGTATTTCAAATTTATTATTTCATACACTTTATTGGTAGTTGGTGTTAGTATTTTTATTCAACGCCCTTTTATGTTTTATTATATTCAACCAACTTATCTTCCAGGTTGGGAAACCTCGAATTTCTTTACAATAACAGAAATTATGAATACAATATTAGATGTTAATATTGCAGCAGTAATCCCATTGGCGGCTTTTTTCTTTAAAATATGGCAGAAAACACAACAGAAAGCATTACAACTTGAAAAAATTAATTTAGAGACAACATTACAAAATGAAAATGAATTTATTTATTTGAAAGTTGAGAAAACACTTCAAAAGGTCTTTATTAAAGATATTATGTTTATTGAAAGTCTTAAAAATTATATAAAAGTAAAAACTGTAGAAAAAGAGGTTATTGCATACTCAAGTATTTCTGCAATACAGAAAACGTTACCTTCTAAAAAGTTTTTAAGAGTTCATCGTTCCTTTATTATTGGCCACGATTTTATGGATTCATTCTCTCCAAGCCAAATTAATATAAAAGGAATTATAATTCCAGTAGGAAGAAAATATAAGGAAAGTGTAAAAAATGAATTAGAATATTTTTAAATTTTCAAAAAATGAAAAATCTTTGAGAGTGTAATGCGGCTAGTTATTTGGAACTAAAATTTATTGTTTTAAAATTTCATTAACTTTACATATGAGTAACTTAAAACTAGCCTGAAGTAAATAATAATAATAATAAAAAGCCTTTTATTAGATGACAAGAGATATAATTGATATAAACGATTTCACAATTCTGGTAGAAACAGGCCGTTCTGATATTCCATCGGCTGATTCCTGTTTTTTTGACGAACCTATAATTGCAGTTGCCTTTTATGGTTCTGGTAATGTTGATCTCACTGTCAAATATGGCAAAAAGGAAAAGGACTTTAATTACACTAAAGGGTTAGCCCTTTCATTTTATGCAGATGAAGAGGTGGAATTCATCCATACTGTATCTAACTTAAAACCATTAGAATGTCTTGTAATTGCTACATCTACAAATATAATAGATAACCTTCCTAACCAAGAAGGAGAGTTATTTGGTGAAATGCTTAATCAATTGGTTAATCCTAAAGATCATTATGTAGAAGGACCAAGTTTTATTATGACACCAGAAATGCAGTTAATTGTTGATTCATTATTTAATATTAAATATGAGGGTAAAACAAAAATGATGTTCTTTAGGAGTCAAATTACAGCATTACTTTCTCATTTTTTTGGTCAACTGGCAAGCTTAAAAATCGAAAAAATTAAAACCTCCGAACGCGAAAAACTAAATAATGCCAAAGACATTTTATTAAATAACTTGGATAATCCACCTTCTCTTAATGAAATCTCTCGACAAATTGGATTAAACACTTTTAAACTAAAAAAGGAGTTCAAAGAGTTTTTTGGAGTACCAGTTTTTAAATATCTTCAAAACGAGCGCCTTACATTAGCTCATAAAATGATTCGAAATCAGGAAGCTACAGTACAAGAAGCAGCTTGGCACGTTGGATATGATAGTCTTAGTTCCTTTTCAAATGCCTTTGAAAAAAAGTTTGGTTATAGGCCTAGTCAAATTAAGTAAACTCCTTTTCGAACAAATCATAATTCTTTTCAGATAAGTCACTACTTTAAAGTTGCAATATTTTTGTCTAATAATTTAAAATTTATAAAGACATGATGATAAAACGAGCAATTTTAATAGGTATAGTCATTTGGATTATAGCTGTATTTTTTTATTCAATATCATATTACGTTCCCATTTTAAAAGAGGCAAATGCACAAGCAAATACAGTTCTATTTTTTTTAGTCATGCCACTAGTTTGGATAGGGTGTCATTACTACTATAAAAAAGACAATCATACACATGGAATAAAGGTTGGGCAAACCATGTTACTAACAAGTGTCGCTTTAGATGCTCTAATTACAGTTCCTTTAATTGAGATTCCAAACGGAGGAAGTCATTATCAGTTTTTTACTGCACCTGTATTTTGGATTATAGCATTTGAGTTTCTATTGGTTGCATCACTATACTGGTATGTTCGTGTATACCCTAATATTAATGTGCTAAAAAAGTAGATTGTGGAGATAACAATTCACAATATACTACTTATATCCATAATTGTATTCACAGGTTTATCAGCTGGATTGTGTTTTACATGGAGCAATGCTGTTACAACAGGTTTAGCACGGTTAGACGATTATGGTTATTTGAGTGTATTTCAACAAATGAATAGATCCATATTAAACCCAATGTTTTTTATCGTGTTTTTTGGACCTTTACTATTAAACCTAATCAATTTGTATTTTTTTAGAGGTACTACAAACATTATGTGGTTATTAGTAGTTGCTACAGCCGTTTACTTTTTTGGTGTAGTACTCATTACAATTTTTGGTAACGTGCCATTAAATGAAATGCTAGATAAAACTGATTTAGGTGCTGCAAGTATAGATGAATTAAAACAACTACGAGATAAGTTTGAAGATGAATGGAATCGATTGCATTTAATTAGAACTGCTACTTCCATTATTTCATTTTTACTACTAATCATAACTGCATTAATAAAGAATTAATCTGTAAACGAAATTTGAACCTATGAATACAACTAAAATTGAAAAGACAAAAAACCGATTTACAAAAAATAGATTAACAAAATTTTATAGATGTGAAGTAAAAAAATTCAATAAAATTTTAGGAATAAATAAAACAAAATAATATGCCTTTTTTTAAACATTTAGATGATTTATCTGATATTACAGATATCACTTTTAACGACCGAAAAAGACTTGGTCCAATGGATAAAGTTTCCCAACGAATAATGAGAGGGAAATCAACTTTTACTTCAGGAGAAAAGGAGATGATGGCAGCATATGTTTCAGGTCTCAATACAAGCAGTTTTTGTTTTGGATCACATAAATCCGTGGTTGAACAATTTGGTGTGGATCCAATTATCATTGAAGAAATGGTTGTAGATATTGATATGGCCCCAATAGATAATAAGTTAAAACCAATTTTTAAATATTTAAAAAAACTCACTTTAAGTCCAAGTAAACTAGTTCAAGAAGATGTTTATTTGGTAATAAAAGCTGGGTGGTCTGAAGATGATCTTTATGACGCTATATTAATTGGATGTCTCTTTAATTTTTATAATAGATTACTTGATGGTCATGGTATAAAAGGAAATAAAGCTATTTATCGATTTGGAGGACAACATCTACATAAAAAAGGATATAGTGTTCCTTGGTTTATAGGATTAATTAAAAACCAAATAAAAAAGAGTAATCTAAAAAAAATAAAAGCATTTAATAAATAATTAAAATTATGAAAGAAAATATTTTAGTAATCGGCGGAACTGGAAAAACAGGCCGCAAAGTAGCAAGTAAATTAATAGCGGCTGGACACAACGTTAGAATTGGTTCTAGATCTGCATCTCCTTCATTTGATTGGGATAATTCCGAGACATGGGCCGAGAGTATGCAAGGAATGGATAAAGTGTATATTACTTTTCAACCAGATTTAGCGGTTCCTGGGGCATTAGAAGCAATAGAAGATCTAACAAAGCAAGCAAAAAGATGTAGTGTGAAAAAATTGGTGTTACTTTCAGGAAAAGGTGAAAGAGAAGCTGAGCTTTGTGAGCAAGTTGTTATTCATTCAGGATTAGATTATACCATTGTTAGAGCTAGTTGGTTTAATCAAAACTTTAGTGAAAGTTTTTTCTTAGAACCAATTATAGAGGGTTTTGTAGCTCTTCCACAAGCGGAAGCAAAAGTTCCTTATGTAGATACTGATGATATTGCAGATGTAGTAGTAACAACCTTATTGAATGATGAACATAATAGTAAAATCTATCAACTTACAGGACCAAGATTGCTAACTTTTAGAGAAATTATTCAAGAAATTTCGGAAGTAACAGAGAGAGAAATTTCTTTTACGCCAATTACTTTAGCAGCTTACACAAATGCAATGAAGCAACAAGGAGTACCTGCTGATTTTGTATGGTTAGTAGAATATTTATTCTCTGAAGTTTTAGTAAATCCTAGCAATTCAGAAATTACCAATGACATTGAGAATATTTTAGGTAGAAAACCAAAGGATATTTCTGTATATATTAAGGAGACTTCAGCAACTGGAGTTTGGAATCAAAAGTAGATGATACATTTTTAATTAGAGATCGTCATTTATACATGATACTTAGTAAATATCAACAATAAAATACATGAAAATGAGCACAAAAATATTCAAAAATTCACTTTCAGCACTTATTATTATCTTCTTACAGCTTAATATAAGTGCCCAAATATCAGAAAAAATTGAGTTAACTAAAGACAATAAACTTTTAGGATTAGGCACACAGTACATTTTAAAATCTAAAATATTACAGGAACAACGTCCCATTATTATTTCATTACCTCTTGGATATGAAAACAGTAATGCTAACTATCCTGTACTTTATCTTTTAGATGGTTTAGGAAACATAAAACATGAAATTGGTACCGTAGAATTATTAACGGACTCAGGGATTATTCCACCAATGATTATTGTTGGTATAGAGAGTTTAGATAGATCAAGAGATTTAACACCCTCAAATGCAGG
>Ga0209345_10004684_pt1 | contig 13072 bp, 13 predicted proteins | sample Cruoilmetagenom7_FD_187294 | JGI IMG/M metagenome (GOLD analysis project Ga0209345, IMG submission 187294) | Oil polluted marine microbial communities from Coal Oil Point, Santa Barbara, California, USA - Sample 7 (SPAdes) (version 2) | ecosystem: Environmental > Aquatic > Marine > Oil seeps ...
TTTTGGATCATTGCTGTACAAAGTTAATCTTGAAATGGCCTTACGCAGGGTTTTTCTTAATTTATTATTAGAACGAATTTTTTTAATATCTTGCTTCCCAATACTGCCAAGCTGTTCACCAGTGAAGAGACTACTAATGATCATTTCACCGTTGTTGCTTTTCCCAACACTCAAAAGCGACTTATCACTTTTAAGATAATAAAGTCTCCCCGTTAACAGGTGTTCAAATATATTAAGGATTAATTGATTGACTTTATCTTTTTCTTTGTCATCACTAAATAATGAAGGGAACTCTTCTAGTTCTGAAATCAAATCTTCAAGTTTATTTAGTTTAGTAATTGGTAGTTGATTTACTAATTCCTGAAGCTGTTCTTTATCATTGGCATAAGCATTATTTCCTGAAATCATTAAGGCCACCGCTGCTACTAATGTTGTAAGGAAAGCAACGAATATTAAATTTAGCTTAGGGAAATTGTAAATTTTAACCTGCATACAGAGAAATAAACCTTAGAGTATTTTTTTCGATTTTCTATTTCACATTCAATATCACGTTCAATGTCATGTTCAACGCACTTCTCAAAAAAAGAGGCCCAAAGGCCTCTCTCAAAACAACATACTAAAATTTAGCAGCGTTTAGTTAAAAATTCTGACCCGAACATTTTTTCGTTTCTGTATTGTAATTACCACAATTTATTTTTGAGTTTTTCCAATCAGACACGATTTTTTTACTTTCTGTTAGATGATCTGTCCAGGCATCACCTGCAACCTCTTTTTCAGTTGACCATACTATTTCAAATTGACCGTCTTCCTGAATTTCACCAATGAGTACTGGTTTGGTAAAATGATGATTAGATAACACTTCTGCCGTGCCACCCGTTAAGTTGGAGACTTTAATTCCGTACATGGCAGATCGAACTTTATCTACATTGGTTGTTCCCGCTTTTTCTACTGCTTTAGCCCAGGCCTTAAATCCTATATAAGTCGCCTCCATAGGGTCATTTGTTACTCGTTTATTATCCTTAATAAATTTTTTCCATTTTGCAATAAACTCGTCATTGGATTTTGATTCTGCACTTTGGAAATAATTCCATGCAGCCAAATGCCCCACCAGCGGTTTCGTATCAAAACCAGACAGCTCTTCTTCACCAACAGAAAAAGCTATAACAGGAATATCTTCTGAAGAAATATTCTGATTACCTAACTCTTTGTAAAAAGGAATATTTGCATCTCCATTAATAGTAGACACTACTGCGGTTTGCTTACCAGCGCTACCAAACTTTTTTATATCAGAGACAATGCCCTGCCAGTCAGAATGACCGAAAGGTGTGTAGTTAATCATGATGTCCTTGTCTGCCACACCTTTTGATTTAAGATAAGCTTCAAGAATTTTGTTTGTTGTTCTGGGATAGACATAATCAGTCCCTGCAAGTACCCAACGCTTAACGCCCAGTTCATTCATCAAATAATCAACAGCGGGTATAGCCTGCTGGTTAGGTGCGGCGCCCGTGTAAAACACATTTTTTGATGACTCTTCACCCTCATATTGCACAGGATAAAAAAGCAGGCCATTCAACTCTTCAATCACCGGCAAAACGGACTTTCTTGATACTGAAGTCCAGCAACCGAAGATTACATCCACTTTATCTTTGCTTAATAATCCACGGGTTTTTTCAGCAAACAGCGGCCAGTTTGAAGCAGGGTCAACTACCACAGCCTCAAGTTTTTTACCTAGCAAGCCGCCTTTAACATTTTGCTCCTCAATCATCATTAACACGGTATCTTTCAATGTGGTTTCACTGATAGCCATGGTTCCTGACAATGAATGCAATACGCCTACTTTAATGGTTTCGGCTGCATTTGCTATGGCCGAAAAACTCATAGCTACGACTAATAAAAGACAAGCTACACCTCTGGCATAAGATTTTAGATTATTCATTTTTCCATCCTGTGTAATTAAATTTTATATCTTTGCATTCTGTTACAGCTGCAGCTGCACATTAAAAGAAATACTGTCTACATCGTCTGCCGAAGGATATCCAGAAATATTCGCATCACCACTACTGTAGTTGAAATTCAACCTGGCATTGTGGCCTTTAATAATATAGTTCAGACCTACTTCAGCTAAATCAGAACTGTCGGCATCGCTTGGGTCATTTTCTACTATTCGTACATAAGGCTGGTATTTGCCAAACTCATCACTTCCGAATAAATAAGCAATAGTTGCAAAGTAAGAATCGCCATCGAACAAACAGAAATCACAACCTGTAAGGGGTGTCAGAGCGGCGCTTACACCCGTAAAATCGGAATCGAAATCTTTATATTCAGCTTCAACTGTTATTACGTTGCCATTATCCAGGGCATTTTCGTAAAGCCCATCTACTGTAAAGCCACTGAAATCCCCCGATTCTGCCACGCTACCTACTCCATCAGATTGGCTTTGAAAAGAAATACCAACAGTTAAAATATCACCCAAACCTCCGTAATAGGTACTGCTGGTGTAATAACCCGGGTTTTGCTCCATGTTGAGGAAATTGTAGGCAAAACGTGCCGCAAACAAGGGCTCGTCACTTTGATTTGGGCCTCCTATAACACCTTCAAAAAAACCAACTGCATACTGAAACTTGTTTTTTGCACCCCACACCGTAACCCCATCATCACGACCATAAGTGCCTGCAGCCCCCCCTTGATCAGAGGCATAGAGTGGCTGAGTATATTGATTCCAGCTTAGTCCATAGAACGGGCCATTCATTTCAATACGATCTGCCGGAGTTAACATGCGACCAACCCAGATATTGAATATTGGAGATAACTCAAATTGAGCTATAGCATCCAGCACATCTACAGGGCCATCACCAAAAATTTCATCCGTATTAAAGGTAAATTTAATTTTTTCGTGTATTTGCCCACCTATATATAGACGCATATTGGCAACATCAAAATTATTGCTGTCGTCTGTGCCGTTCGGTGCGGCATCTTCTGTAGAACTGACTGAAAACCTAAATCCCGCACCAACAGTTACAAACTGATCTTCTCCAAAATCAATTTTTGCTCCCGCAGATGCAGCACTCAGCTGAAACAATGACAATGCCCCCATGCTGATAGCTGCAAAAAAGTATATTCTTATTTTTTTAAACATTTCTTTATTCCTATTTCATCGATTTCTTTTGGTCACCTCTAAAATGCACTTTAGATAGTGGGGCCTCTTCTTATTAGATAACCCTCAGGTAGAAGAGCAAATTACATGCCAAGGATAGAAACTCCACGTCAGGCAATACTAATAAATTATAGGATTTAAAAATCAAATAATACAAAACATTAATTAATAAAGAATTTACTAATAGGAAAATTAAAATATGAATAATTATTTGAAGAAATTATTACGGGTATAAAAAAATTTAAAACCTTATGGGGGTTTTAAGAAATACTGCCTAGTGATTTGCCTTTAGTTTTGCACTGCCTATGTGCCTTTGCGTGCACCATAGGAGGGCTGGCGCGTCATAATAGATCACTATCTGACTGTATTAGAGCAAATTCAAATAATGACGGATGGTCACTTCTTTGAATCATTATAAAACCCAGGATAAAAATAGATTAAACATTGTACTGAGCCATAGACGGGAAAACTCTTTCCATTGCTTTGCGAACCATCATTTTCAAAAAGGTTTTTTTATGCCTCTCGCTACGTGCTCTCCCTCATGGCGATGGTATTTTCGCGGAATCTATTAATTTTTCCAGTTAAGCTAATAATTCAGCGGGGAAATCAAGAGAAAAAAAGCCTAGCCCGGATATTTCGTGAATACGCTAAAAGACAGTTTGTACCATGCTCGCCGCTTGCCAAATGCTAACGTGTTCAGATACGCAAGGAACGCACATTCTCCTTCCATTAACCTATGAAAAACTAGGTATTCTAGTCGCGAGCACGTTCCTTGCACATCAGCTTGGCGGTACCACCTTGGCAATTCAAGAAATATCCGGGCTAGGGTTTTCTTCTGATTCAATCATGTCCAGCACTAACTCAATAACCAACTCTGGCTTTTCCATTGGAAGAAAATGGCTGGCTTCCTTACAGGTAACGACTTTGGTATTCGGATGAATGCCCACATATTTGTCCACTCCGTCTTTGTAACAAGTGGAAAAGCCATCTCCGGTGGCATAAACAATACTGGTTTGGCATTTGAGTTTTCTAATATCTTCCCAGGGTGTCATCTCTGCAACTAAAAATGACGTAGCCTCCCATTCAGGATAGCAACTCAGTTCAACAGTATTTTCATCTTTTCTGCGCGAACCACCTTCAACGTAATCTTCTATCCAAGACCGAGCCCAGGTTTTAAAGGCACCTTTACCTACATAATTTTCTACCATAGCTTCTTTGGAAGGGAATTCGGCCCGACGTTTTCTCGCGCCAACCACCATGGGGTTAGCTTCATTATTTTGTCCAAACATATCAGCTGGCATTTCAGGATAAATCAGCGGCTCAGTCAGGATCAAACCTTTAATCAGCTCTGGTCGTTTAATGGCTCCGGCTATACTCACCACCGAACCTACTGAGTGACCAATTAAATACATGGGCTCATTTATGGCATCTAAAAATTTATAGAAATCTTCTCGATAAACATCCCAGGAACTAAAATTTTCAGGGTTTGCAGTCGTTGTTCCCAGTCCATGACCTCGTAGATCACAAGCATAGACATTAAAATGTTCCGATAAGGGCTCAAGAATTTGCCGATAGGTATTGGCATTAAAACCCGTAGCGTGTAATAAATGTAGATTGGGACGACCTGGTTTAATTTTTCCACGAAGATAAGAAATTTCACCGTCTTCAACCTGCAGGGCCTTGCGTTCAAGTTTTCGATTCATTTTTACTACTCTTCTGCATTATTTAATTCTAAATACACAGTTTACATTAAATACCGAGTTAAATAATGACTGATTTTGCTTCAAGACACCAAAAATGTCGCATGGTGACTAGCCCGGAAATTTCATGAATTGCCAAGGTGATAACGCCGGGCTGATGCGTAAAGAGCACGTGCGCTCCTTACGTATCAGAACAAGTTAGCATTTGGCAAGCGGCGAGCCTGGCACAAACTGTCTTTCCGCATAAATGCAACAATCCCAGCAATCATGCCGGCTACAAGGTGAATTGTAGCGTATTCATGAAATATCCGGGCTAGTTATTTTAAGAGCAAAGGTAAAGTTCAGGTAACACCTTGAATTTGACCAGGCATTTGCTCACTGGTTACAGAGGCTTAACTTCTTGCAGTTTTTGCCCAACGAAAAAAGTACTTCACCGCCGCCCACCGGTTCACCAACAAAGCAGCAAGAATCAATACACAACCCATGAATTGCATCAGCACCATGGTTTCATCAAACCAGATGGCCGCCAGAGATGCAGTCCAAACTGGTTCTGCTACCATAATCACTACTCCATGACTGTGGGGTGACAAACTTTGGGCGTAGGTTTGAATATAGAACCGTGCTGCGGTACCTATCACTGCACTGGCAAGAACCCAAAGGATCAATGTGATAGAAAGGTTTTGAGATGTTTCCTGCCAGGATTCCAGTTCCCAGGAGAGTGCTGCAGCTAAAACGCCGACCGTTATCAGTGTAATAGACGTTAAAGCCAATGCGGGCACTTTTTCACTGTAAATGACATCAACATCTTCTTCAGGAATTCCTGAAATAAGATGTCGATTTGCTGCTCGGGTATTCATTGAATAAAAAAGAGAAAAACAAGTGGCTGCACCAATATAAAACAATTGCCCCGACTCTATTTTGAATCCGTTTTTCAAAGACAATAAGGCTAAACCTGTAACCGCCAGGGGCAATGCAAACCAGGTACTGACAGGCGACGACTCTTTAAATACAAGTCTTGCAATTACGGGAACCAGAACAACACCAAGACTGGTTAAAAACGCGCCTTCACCAATATGGGTACCAAAATGCAATCCCATTATCCATAAGCTCATTGCAATACCAAATACCAAACCCACCATCAGACCTTGTCGGTATTGGTCCCAATTCATATTTTGCAGCTGAGAGCGACCAGCAATAGCAAGCAGCACTCCAGCCAATATAAATCGCATGGCAACAAATAACAATGGCGGCATTAGCAATACGGCTTCTTTGGAAAACATCCAGCTAATAGCCGCCAGCAATGTAACTATTACCAATAAGACATCCGCTTTGACGGTATTGGATAACTTCATATTTAAACTCTATTGCCTTTAAATCTTCTTCAAATTATATAGACCTGCCCAGGGCTTTTGCACTCAATTGGGGGATTGCAGAATTATGTGATACCCTTTAGCTGTTTTTTTCGAAACAATTTTATCAACACGATCCAATTCACGATCATATCAACACACTCCCTCAGGACAGGTAGTCATGCTAAAACTCCACGGATTTGCCATTAGCAATTATTACAACGTAGTTAAGCACGCCATGTTATTAAAAGGCATTCCCTTTGAAGAAGTGCTGGCCCGACCAAATCAGTCCCCTGAAATGCTCAAACTTAGCCCCATGGGAAAAGTGCCTTTCCTTGAGACTGAAAAGGGTATTCTTACCGAGGCCAATATTATACTTGAATACCTTGATGAAGTTTATCCTGAAACGCCTCTTTATCCCGCAGACCCTTTTTTAAAAGCTAAAGTAAAACAATTGCTTAAGACAGTTGAACTTTATGTCGAAGGCCCGGCACACGACCTTGTTCCTGCACTTATGGGTATGGAAATGCCTGAACACGCTAAAGAAAATGCAAACATGATGTTAAACAGAGGCCTGCCTGCTTTTCAACGCCTTGCAGTGTTCGAACCCTACACCTGTGGTACCGAACTAACGGCCGCCGATATTTTTACTTTTTATGCCATTAAGCTTGCCAAAACGGCGTCTAAAGTTATCTTGAAACGAAACATTATTGAGGAAGTGAATGGTTTGTCTACTTTGATGGAAATAATTGATGAAACAGAGATTGCAAAAAAAGTTATTGCTGATAACAAAACGGCTCTCAAATCATTCTAGGGCACCTCTAATCTGGTTTTTTATTAAACTTAAAAAATGGATACTACCCTGTTTTATTTTCATGACCCCATGTGCAGTTGGTGCTGGGGGTTTCGCCCTGCATGGTTAAAACTGCTAAGCAGTTTGCCAGAATCTGTTAATGTAGAATATGTCTTGGGAGGACTGGCGCCAGACAGTGATCAAGCCATGCCTATGGCCATGCGCGCTATGTTACAAAACACCTGGCAAAAAATTCATAATGAACTCGGCACCGAGTTTAACTTCGATTACTGGGAAAAGAATACCCCCAGGCGGTCAACCTATCCTGCCTGCCGCGCCCTTATCGCCGCTGAACAGCAAGCATCTTATATCCAGATGCTACTTGCCATTCAAAGAGCCTATTATTTGCAAGCCATGAATCCCAGTGATGATGCTGTACTCAAACAACTGGCTTCAGAATTAAGCCTCGATGAAAAGCAATTTAGCCAGGATATAAACAGCCCCAAAACACAAAAAATTTTAGAGCAGCAAGTTCAGTTGGCAAGAGACTGGCTTGTACCTGGCTATCCTTCCTTGATCTTACAAAAAGAATGCCCTTCAGCCGATAAAAATGATCTTCAATACAAACGATACCCGATTACCCTGAACTATCATGATTATCAGGCTATGCTGGAAAGAATACAGAATGTTATGGCTGGGCTTTCCAAGGGATAAGACCTGACCCGGGTATTTCATGAATTGCTAAGGTTTAGGAACAAAGGACTGAAAATAGAGGGAAAGAATTCTCAATAAAATATAGTGCTAGTTTAGTATGGTGAAACCATTCAGTTTGCCGCCCAGGTGTTATGGCTTCAGCAAATGTCCTGTTTTTACATAAATCAATGCGCCTTCTTCTTTGGTATAAGGCTGATGTCGACTCAAATGAGGGCTTCGTAACCATGACCCTTGCGGATATGTACCTAGCTCATCATATAAAGTCCCCTCAATTACCAGAATTTCCTCACCACCCCAGTGTTGATGGGAATTAAATTGCGTATCAGGTGCCCACTTTACCAACGCGACATGTTCTTCTTCGTGTTCATGCAAGGGCATCACCGACAAGCCTTCCACCAAACCTGGTAACCAAAGTGCCTTGGTAGTATCAATTATTTTCTGTTGATGATCATTGTTGGCAAACTGATGCAGCTTCACAAAAATAATGGCGCCGTCTTCCCCAATTACAGGTTTGTGGCTTGTACCAATGGGATTGCGAATATAGCTACCTGCCGGATAATCGCCGTGTTCATCAGAAAACACCCCTTCAAGCACCAGTATCTCCTCACCACCACCATGTTCATGAGCAGGAAACTTACTGTTTCTTGAAAACCGAACTAATGTCGTTGCTCGCGCCACCTCGTCACCAATTCGATCCAGCATCATACGCTCAACTCCCGCTACAGGGGAATCTATCCATTGGTATTGCTCGGGTTTTATAGTCACTCTTTCGGAAAAATCTGCATGTAAGTTCACGACCCATATCCTTATGGTTAGCACTCACCAGCTATTGATAAATATTATTTGCAACCATTGCTAATGCTTATTTACCGTATTTTATGGCTTATTACAAGACCACTCGTTGGATTATTTTGACTTTTTAATAATATCGAGTGTCAGTTGATCGGTTTGTCCATCAAAAAAAATATCCAGGGCGTCTTTAAAAACCGGGCTCTCTTTTGAAACGATCGAAAACAAGGCCATAGATGAATGAAATTTCAAATAATCGGGATAGCCAAATATCTCTTCAATTTTCTTTTCTTTTACTGCCAAAACCAACAAAGAACATTCAATAAGCCTGCTGCCTAAAACTGGATTCTCCAGATAAGCCCTGGCCTCAGACAATGATTCAATGGCAAACTTCCTGGCAGCGGCGCTGCTCCCTAAACCCTTAATCTGTGGAAAAATAAACCACATCCAGTGGGATTTCTTACATCCATATTTTAATTCCTTAATCACTACACTATATACAAAATTTTGCGCATCAATAAATCGGTCCAGATTTTTGGAGTCTTGTCCATCTTTTACGATTTTATTGATCATTCTGATCACAGGTAAAACTAATGGCTTTCATTCGTAGAGTCAAAAAAGGCCTAATGGCTCAATTCTGAAATTTGGCTATAAACCCGTGTACTGCCATCATTCATCAGCATTAAAACCTGATAAGTCATCACTTTGTCCCCCATCTCCATTCCCGGACTGCCAATGGGCATGCCGGGTACCACAAGCCCAACCGCATTAGCCGGTTTTTCTTTTAGAAAGCGTTCTACTTCTCGCGATGGTATATGACCCTCGAAAATATATCCTTCTTCATTAATAGCCGTATGACAAGATTGATATTGGTGAGGGATATTGTATCGGGTTTTTATTTTATCCAATTCATTAGTGTCGGTAACCTGTGTACTAAAGCCAGCTGACTGCATATGCTCAACCCACTTTCCGCAGCACCCACATTGAGGACTTTTAAAAACTTGCAGATTTGCTACGGATTTTCCGGATACCATGTCCTTTGAATTGTCATTTAATTCACGATTATCAGATGAATTCCCCTCGCAGGCGATTAAAGTCAGCAAAAGAGACAGAGTGAGACTCCCTGCTATAATGAATTTTGGAAAAGCTGGCATTATCTTTCCTTTAATGAGAGATATTTGAATGTTTTCCGAGAATGCTGAAATAAGCTTTTATGATTTAACATAAGGCTAAGCTATAATCTCAAAAAAAACGATCCAGGATTTATTGATCACCCCCCTATTTTGCCATGTTAAAAATATCAGATACAGTCTTTATTCCTGAGAAGGAAATCGAAATTAATGCCATTCGTGCCCAGGGCTCCGGAGGGCAAAATGTAAACAAGGTATCTTCGGCAATCCATCTGCGTTTTGATATAAGAGCATCATCTTTACCACCTTCTTTCAAAGAAATTTTACTGGCCTCTACTGATAAACGCATTAATAAAGAAGGTGTGATTGTCATCAAAGCCCAGAAATATCGCACTCAGGAAAAGAATAAAGATGAGGCAATATCAAGACTACAGACTCTGCTTAAAACAGCTATAAAAGTACAGAAAAAGCGCATTCAGACCAAACCCTCAAAAAATTCTGTGCAAAAACGTACAGATAGCAAAGTTCAGCGGGGAAAAATAAAGAATCTTCGTGGTAAAATCGATTATTAATTTCCCCATGGGCTGATCAAGTTTCTGATCCTGGCAATACATTCACAAAATCCAAGCTTATTTATTTTTAATCCCGGTGTATAAAATGACTCTTAAAAAAGGCATCTACAAACATTTCAAAGGCAATTTATACGAAGTACTCACAATAGCCAGGCATAGCGAAAATCTTGAAGAACATGTGGTTTATAAAGCATTGTATGGCGATAAAGGAATATGGATACGTCCTCTATCAATGTTTGATGAATCAATCTCCCGTGATGGTAAAACTATTCAACGATTTGAATTTGTGGAAGCTACAGCAGAAAACTTCCAGTCAAAATGTTAATAATGTTAACCATAAGTCAAATATTTGTATTGGCATAAACAAACAATTGGATTATTCTAAAATTGATTGATGCTAATTATTGTTTTTAATAGGAGAGACTCATGGCTACAAAGAAAAAACCCGCCAGGAAGGCTGCAAAAAACACTAATCCTTTGGCTACCATTGAAAATGAGCTTAATAAGCTATTAGACAAGCTGGATAAAACAGCTGATAAAGAATTGACCGCCGCCCGGAAATTACTGGACAAAAACAAAAAACTGACAAGCAAAGCAAACCAGAAGCTGAAAGAGGCTAAAGCCCGTAAATCCCGGCTAATTTCGAAACTGAAAGGAAAGACGACTGCTGTTGCTGAAAGCCAGAGAAAAAATGCTGAAATCGCTATAGCTACAGCCGAGGATATGGTTGGGCAAGCAAAAGAAGCCCTGGGACATGCCACCCACTCTTTGGATTTAAATAAAATTCAATCCCAAAAAATCAAATCTCAGGCTAAAACCTCACTTGCCCATGGGAAAGAATGGCTAATTAAAGAAAAAAATTTAGTAAGCGAATTTGCCGTAAAGCAAAAAGAACAGGCCGCTAAAAAAGCTAAAGCTAAGAAAGACAAAGCCATAGCTGCTGCCAAGGCCAAAGCCAAAGCCAAAGAACTGGCTGCCAAAAAAAAGAAAAAAGAAGCTGACAAAAAAGCTGCTGCCAAAAAGGCCAGTGCGAAAAAACTGGCTGCCAGTAAGGCTGCCGCTAAGAAAACGGCTTCAAAAAAAGCAACGGCTAAAAAAGCAGCTCCTAAAAAAGCCACCAAGGCTGCAAAGACCAAGATTAAAGCTAAAGCCAAGCCAAAAGCCAAGCCAAAAGCCAGGGCAAAACCAAAGGCTAAGGCAAAACCAAAGGCAGCCGCTAAAAAAGCAACTCCTGCTCCGGTAGCTACGCCTACACCCGAATCAGCAATTCCAGCTGCATCACCACAACCAACATCAAGTCCTGTAATAAAAGAAGGTCTGAATATAAGCCTGACGCCTAGTGAGCCACCGCGTCCCAGGTTTGGAGAATCGTCAGCAGATTCTTACTCCTATAATCCCAACTCAGGAGATGATTCTGACTATAATGATGACCCTGAATCTGATCTGGACTTTTAGTTACACGTTTCAGATACCAGGAAGGGCTTATCCCAGTATTTCATGAATGCACTACAATTCACCTTGTAGCCAGCATGATTGCTGGGATTGTTGCCTTTTCGCGAAAAGACAGTTTGTACCAGGCTCGCCACTTGTCAAATGCTAACGTGTTCTGATACGTAAGGAACGCACGTGCTCTTTACGCATCAGCCCAGCGTTATCAGCTTGGCAATTCACGAAATATTCGGGCTAGAAACGCTACTTACACAATGTAAAATAGCATTTCTAAGCCGTATTTTATCCAGGTTGAAAGCCGATCTCTACGTAACTCTATTTATATCTAAAACTCTTGCCAAATTTCTACCAGGGCCTTTCGGGAACTTACTTTTACTTGTTCTTCAGTACTTTCGAGTACTTCCAGCTCACCCAAAGCAAATGCACACAAAACTTGCTGCTGGTTTACATCAAGATTTAGGGCGGTATAAACCTCATCAAACTTAACACCTCCCATTCCGTGGGTGTATAAACCCAGTTTACGAGCCTGCATTGTCATCGACATCCATGCAGCGCCACTATCAAACTCTAAAAAGCCATTGTCATTACCATTTCGCTGAAAAAAGCGATTCGCCACAACAAACCCTATGACGGGCGCACTTTTAGCCCAGGTTTGATTTCCATCGAGCAATAAATTGACAAAGGTGTGGTGAGTTTTTTCAGTAGAAGTGATAAACAACCAGGGTTGCTCATTATAGCAAGAGGGTGTCCACCTGACCGCATCAAAAATCACCCTCAAGCTTTCTTTAGGGATGGGCGTTGATTTGAAGGTGCGTGGAGACCACCTCTGGTAAAACAACTCATTAACACCCGCTTCAGGGTCACGTAGTGAAAAATCTATAGGTTTACTCATTAAATACTCCTGATATGAAAGGAAGCTCCGAAGTAGTGTCTGTAAGACATTGCTGGTCTAAATTTTGAGTTTGACTGATGATGTTTGCAATTCCAGTTTGGGCCGGCCAACTGCGGTTTTTAGGCTTAACGAAGCGGTATGCTAAACGTCAATCCAGATAAGTGACTTACTTAAACATTAGTGTGTCAACTTGATTTGGCCTTTTTTACTTATCGGAATAGATTCTAACAAGGGTAAATCAATATCAAGTGATCCTTTCAACTTATAATCTAGGATTTCATTTCCTGCTTCGATAATTGTTGCCAGATGAGATGCAGATTCTAATATGTTCAAATTTACTTCAATCTCAAATGTTTCACTTCCATTTGCTGGCACCCGAAAGGGCTTGTCTGTTGAGCCACTCGCGAATTCCACATCGGCAACCTCAAAAGCATAATTCATTTTATTTATTGGCATGGAAATGGGATTGGGGTTGTCTACTTTGATTTTTACTCCAAATCGCTGATTCATTATATTTGCACTAATAACCC
>Ga0209345_10004685_pt1 | contig 13071 bp, 9 predicted proteins | sample Cruoilmetagenom7_FD_187294 | JGI IMG/M metagenome (GOLD analysis project Ga0209345, IMG submission 187294) | Oil polluted marine microbial communities from Coal Oil Point, Santa Barbara, California, USA - Sample 7 (SPAdes) (version 2) | ecosystem: Environmental > Aquatic > Marine > Oil seeps ...
GGTTCTGAAGGAGTATTTCAAGGGATATTACAATCACGACTGCTGAGCCGCGTGACAAAACTTGATAAATCGTGACAGTTTAATAAATTCATTTCTGAAAAAATTCTATATTCACAAATCAAAGCGAGCCATAGTGAACAATTCACATTTTCCCGCAATATCAGACTTCACAACCAGGTAGAGTGAAAAGTTTAATGTTTGCGCAGTCGTATCGAATTAGATGCCGCGGGTCGGCAAAACAACATTAGAACTTTTATTGCTTCATAACCGCACGCAAAATTAACGCTAACTATTTAATTAAAATACTTTTAGAAACTGATGGTATCTCAATGTTGGTTTTCATCCCTCAAACTTGAAAAAACATGGCTGATATTTTGTCTTCAAATTTAAAATAAATGGATTTGTGAAGACAAACCTTAAGGATCGCCCAGAAAGTGAACATATCAATTTCATCATTGTCAGATTTTCTGTATGCCGGATTTTCCTAATAAATATATCTGCAAACTTATTGCTATTGAGAGGTACAATTAATCCCATTAGATAGGAAATTTGAACTTTTTTCAAGAATGAAAGGAGGAAATAAATTGAAAAAGAACCGGGTCTTGCTGGCTTTGGCTTGCATTTATTTTCTGTTATTTATTCCGCCCAACCTAATCGGATCCAAGAATTCTGCCATGCTGGCAGTCTTCAACCTGGATGAATTTGCCCAATTTCCGCACCTGCTGCGCATGCTCACACCCGCCGACACGCTCTACCAGTCCTTACGAAATTTTGTGGTCTATCTGCATTATTTTTATGGCTATCCCTTTTATTTCTTCTCAGCCATTGCGGTGCTGCCTCTGCGCTTGCTTACTGGAATAGGTGAGCAGCAAACCCAATCTTTTTTGCTTATCCTGCGCCAGTGCATCAGCATCTTACCCATGCTCCTGGCTGTCTATTTCATCACAGAGATACAAATTGGCAAAAAACACTTTACGCGTTTCATAGCGCTGGCTCTTTTTTTGCTTTGCATCCCAGTGGTATTCAAAAACAATCTGTGGTGGCACCCAGATAGTCTCAGTTTCCTGTTTGCCGCCTTGACCTTGTATTGCTTATATAAAGATGACCTTCATCTCGGTAAACAGTTTCTATGGGCAGCGGTTTTCTGCGGTTTGGCAATTGGCACCAAACAACTGGGGTGGTTTTTCTTCCTAACCGTGCCCGTTTATCTTCTATATACCTTTTTACGTAAAAAAATGAGCGCTATCCAAGTAGTTCTTAAAGCACTGCTTTTCCTAACACTTATGCTGCTCACTATCATTGTTACCAACCCCCTTTTATTGCTGCCCATTGAGCGGCAAGAAATCATCGCAATACAGCAGAAACAACTGGCTGCTTCTTTCCAAGGTTTTGCGATTAAGAATCCTGACACGGTTGCTTCGTTTAGGCATTATCCGCAAAATCTATCTGTTTCGTTTGGCTACTGGCCAATCCTGGTTTTCGCCTTTATTGGGCATATTCTTTCATTAGTACATCCGCGAACACGTTTGCGCGGACTACTTTTCCTTTCATGGATCATTCCTTTAGGCCTTTCATTGAATTTCTCTGGCACACGTTCTCACCATTATTTCTTGCCGGTTTTAATTCCGCTCATGGCTGGTTTGGCGTCTTTTTTCGATCCAAATATTTTCCCGACTATGAAAAAGGGAAACGCATTCCCGCGCATACTTCGAAATATAACCTCCACCCTACTGATGGTATTAATTGCTGCGCAGTTTGTTCTGTTTCTCCTCCAGAATGCCCAGATTTATTCCTCATACTTACAGCGCGAACAGCAATCCCGCAGTCTGGTGTTTTTTGATACACTTTGGCATGATTATCTAGATGATATACACTCCGACACAGCTGTGCATGTGCTGCACGAACCACAAGTCTATTTCCCTCAACGTGAAGGTTTTTCTGTGCACATGAGTTGGGATCCGGTCACCTTTTCTTATCTGAACAAGATTAAACCTGATCTACTGCTTTTAGACAAAAGCACTACTGCTACTTACACTGAGGAAGGCTTGTTGGAACAAGCTGTAGACCCGCAGCGCATGCTCACATTCATCGAGTTCTACCAGGCTGTAAAAGAGGAAAGTTTGGAGGATTATATATTGTTATTCGAGGATGATTATGGCATCGCATTTGCCCGCCAGGATTTCTACTACGGGTATCTAAAAGAAGAATAAGCAACCGCTTTATAATCTTGTCTCGTGTCGTAAACTCCTTCAATAAACTGATAAAATCTTCAAAATTCCCTTCGCCGCAACAAGCTATGGCATATTACGGAATTATTCCCCTTCGAGGAGCAGATTTTGCTAAAGCATGGAACCCCCGTAGCAAGTTACGGGGGATTCCATGAATAATAAACAGTTATTGGTATATCAACAGACAATTTCTAGGGAACTTCTTCAACAACCACATCAATGGTTGTTTGCATCGTATCATGCATCCCCCAGTGTAAATTTTCAAAATACTGGCTGGGCGCATTCAAATCAATTGAAAAACTGCGCATTTCTTCATTGAAGATCCCCAATAATTTATACAGAGGATACTCTTCTAAAGGATATGAAAGCGGCGGGCAATTGGCTATGATCGTAAACGCCGGATTTTCGAAATCCACATCCGCTTCAAAAGTCAACCGTCCCTGTGGGTCCCAATAAATTTTATCCCAAGAGACCGCGCTGGCTGCCCCTATCATCCCTTCAGGCGTTTCTAAAGTGCAGTAAGGGCCTTTTTCCTCATAATTGGTTAACTTGATCGTGCCTGCATTATACAGATCGTGTCCGCCCGACTCCGGGAAAGACACCTCAAGATTTACTAAACCATAGCCAACTGGCTCTGAATATGGTGAGCCATCATATCCAGGTACTTTTGTCAGATCACTCTCAAAAGTAATGGTCATCATGATGTTGAATTTTTTCGTATTCCCTAAACCGCTTGTTTGCCCCGAATCATCATTATCATCTTGGGATTGATCCAGCACAACGATAAGGCAATCTTCAGTGCAATTATCAATATTCTCTGGTCCATCACACACATCATCCCCACACCGATTCTCAGATATAGGCGGTTCATCTTTCTCTGAACTCTGCAGCAAACCACAAGCGGTAATACTCATTGATATAAGAAAAAATGATATTATCCATTTATTGTAATTCCGATGTCTCATTTTGAGTCCTCCAATAATTCATGTTGATTTGTGTATTAGTGATATTATTTTTACTCATGTAACCAACCATCTTTATTTTACACGAACAAACAAGCATAGTCTTCAAAACTCCTACCTCCACAACAAACTGCGCTGTATTCTTTTAATAGAATTGTGTTTCCAATCACACGAACTACATGAAAATGTTTTCCCATAGATAACTTCGTAAGTTTGCAATGTCATATGTCCAAATTAGTACGCCAGGAACACGCTAGGCACCACCACGCTGCTTGACAAGCATGCAACTATCGGTTATCTTTATGCCTGTTAAAAAAATAAATCAATCAGCAGTCTCTGCCGCTGTTACTTTTTGAGCCCCGCTCGATCCCCCTAACATCCGCTTGACTTCTAGAAAAAGGAATAATTTTATTATGAACTTCAATCAGTTCAATCTTGACGCCCGTTTGAACGCAGGGATTAGCCATGCGGGTTTTCAGACACCCACACCGATCCAGGTATCAGCAATTCCCCTGGCCCTGGCCGGGAATGACCTGATCGGTACCGCCCAAACAGGCACTGGCAAGACGGCAGCTTTTGTTCTACCGATCCTGCATAAGCTGCTCAAAAATCAAAAAAGACAAACACAGGCATTAATCGTCACACCAACCCGTGAGTTAGCTGAACAAATTCATCAAACCATTCGCGGACTCAGCCGCGGCACAAACATTCGCAGCGTTACAATTTACGGCGGCGTTGGGGCTGCCAAGCAAATTGATGCGCTGCACCGCGGCGTGGAAATTGTGGTGGCCTGCCCGGGGCGGCTATTGGATCATATTCAAAAGAAACATGCCAAACTGGGAAACGTGGAAATATTGGTATTAGATGAAGCCGACCGGATGCTTGATATGGGTTTCTTACCCGACATCAAGCGCATTCTCAAGCATGTGCCCACAAATCGGCAAACTATGTTATTTTCAGCGACTTTTCCTAAAGAGATTGAGCGCCTGGCAGCCCAGACCACACGCAACCCTAAACGGGTTTCTATTGGGCTCACCCGCCCCGCCCATACTGTCGCACATACACTGTATCCAGTACCGCAGCACCTGAAAAGGAAGCTGCTTACCAAATTGCTTAAACAGACAGATACCAAATCTGTGCTGGTCTTCACACGCACGAAACACCGGGCTTCACGCCTGGCAAAACAATTAGCGCGCACCGATTATAAAGTAACCAGCTTACACGGTGACCGCACCCAAAACCAGCGCACGTCCGCCCTAAGAGGATTCAAGCAGGGTACATACCAGATCATGGTAGCGACGGACATTGCAGCGCGCGGACTGGACATTGACCGTATTTCACACGTGATCAATTATGATATGCCTGATACTGCTGACGCGTACATTCACCGGATCGGGCGCACCGGAAGAGCCAAACGCACGGGAGAAGCCTTTACTCTGCTGACACCGGATGATAACGCACTGGTAAAGAAAATTGAGAAGATCATGAAACAAAAACTCCGGCGTCAAACACTGTCAGATTTTGATTACGAAGTGCCAAAGCCAGATTATCCACAGACCTCAAGGAGAGTAAAACCGCGGAATAATCGAAGGTCTCATTCGCAGCCAAAACAGCGGGCGTACCAGAGATAAAAACAGAACCCCTTCTTAAAAGACAAAAACGGGTCAACAAAAAATGTTGACCCGTTTTATTTTAATGTTTTAGTAAACCGTTTTAGATAACGACAACTTCTTCAGCTTGCGGGCCTTTTTCACCTTGCGTAACAGTAAACTCAACGCGCTGGCCTTCTTCCAGAGAGCGATATCCATCCGCAACGATGGCATTGAAATGTACGAATACATCTTCGCCTTCTTCACGTTCGATGAAGCCGTAACCTTTGGCGCCATTGAACCATTTAACCGTACCTTGTTCTTTTTCAGACATGATTTGAAACTCCTTTTCTAAATTATTTTGCTTAGTCAAGCATGGGTTCCAAATCAAGATTTTACTCTCTCTATCAGAACTTCTGTTTATCAAGCAAATTAGTGTACTCGATAATTTTACACCATACATTAACTTTTTGTTAGAACCCAGAACACAGAATTATAATGGTTGTCGCTTTAATTTATTGAACTATAACCCTACACCCACTATACAAGACATGCCTTCCTGCTTTAGGGCACCCAAGGAGGCATACGTAAAACTTTTATTAGGGTTGATCTACCCCATGTAATATATAGTTTTCATTTGTATATATTTATTAATTTGTATATTTAATATGTATAATGATTAAGTACTCACGCATAACATAATTAACGGTGGTTCGTGAGAGTTACATAAAAAAGCGTGAAAAACAATGGGAATCGCTTGGTTTTTTTATTGACAGTTTTATGAATCTTGAAGGAGGATAATTTGGAATAAGATAAATATCATGGCCACATTAGCTTGTTTCCATTGAGATTTCTAAAACAGAAACGTGGATGGAGGGATGATGAAAGGAAAAATATTCAAAATATTACTTGTTTCTTCAGTGGTGGTTTTACTAATTTCTTGTGGCCCCTCTGAGGAGGCAATTGCCACAATGACAGCCGCAGCTTGGACACCGACACCATTACCAACAGCTACACCCACACCGATACCATATGGGGTAAAGGTCAAGGTAATGGATGAATCCAAGAATCCAATAAGTGTAGCCTTTGTACGTTTAGTTGAAGCAGGGGATGAAGTGCTTGCAGTTGATGAGTCTGGAGAAATCCTCTTTCAAAGTTTACCTGGAGAAAATGTTTCATTAACAGTGTCAAGTCCCGGATACTTTCCAGATGAAAGCACCCAAACGATCGAACGCGGTGAAAACACAATCGAAATACTACTCAAACAAGACCCATATGGTTTATTGCCCGCGGATGCATGCAACGCCGGAGAAACGCTTATTATGGTCGAGGATATGCAGGACCAAGTGATGCAGGGTTGGAGCGATTTGACCGCCCGATTAGAATCCGGCGCGCCTGGTGTTGAGATAATCGAGGACGTTAACCAACCCGGTGACTGGGTTCTTAAAGCCTATAATACAACCGAGGCAAACCACATCCATATCGGTAGTTATGACGAAAGCTTAGGAGATGCAGTTGTTCGCTTCCATACCCGCAGTAACAGCGAACAGCACCTACATGTCGGTTGGCATTCAACTGACACCAGTCGTTACATTGCCTTTATCTATGCTGACGAGGGCGGTGGTCGCGTGGAAAAATTTGAGGGTGAAAACAGTTTTTCAGCATTTAATTTTGGTGGTTTTATCGGGGATGGAGAGTGGCATACGATTGAAATCTCCACATTTAATGGTGTTTTCGAGATTTGGATTGACGGGGCGCAACGCGGCTCATGGCAGGATAAAAAGCCGTTGGGTCAAGGGACATTCTTCCTCGATGCGGATTTCTGGCAGCCTGATCGGATTACCGAGTTCGATAATATTGCTGTATGCGGCCTGAGTGCTCCCTTTGAGACGATCATTACTCCTGAAGTAGATTAGTAGAGAACAAGTATTAAAGATAAACAGTGTTGGTGGTATAGAAAATCATATACTGCCAACACTGTTTTCTAACAATTAGCGAGAATAGACCTCACATGAAGAAAAATATGATGAAGTCGGCCTTGGGCATTTATCCTGCGGACGACGTGATCACTTTATCGCAATTGCTCCCAGCTCAAAATGCTTCTTGCCTGGTTTCGCACTCCGGTCATAGCCAGCTCGCGTGCAGGCGAAGAATTCTACATTTTTAAAACCAACTTGCCTCAGCAGCCAGTTTAATTCCGGGCAGGTGTAATAGCGCTGCGTACAATCGAGCATCTTCTTCCTACCATCTGGCCTGATCTTTTCCAGCTTGAAGGTTTCCCGAAATGTGACCGGGTCAAAAGACACATTTGACTGTTGAGTGAACATATGGACTGCATTAGGCGCAGTCATGATCAGTTTTCCATTTGAACGAAGCGCGCGAAAAGCGTTAGCCAGGATCAAACGGTCCATCTCGTCCTCTTCCATTAAAGAAAACGCGCCTTCACACAGCATGATGACAGTATTGAATTCTTCTTGATACTTTTGCTTTCGGGCGTCGCACTGGATCAAGTCTACAGTAAGGTTTTCAGCTTTCGCTACCTTTTGCCCCTGCGCTAACATTGACTCGGACAAGTCAGTTCCAATAACTGTATATCCTCTGCGGGTTAATTCCAGCGTATGCCGGCCATTGCCGCAGCCGATATCTAAAATTCGATTCGAGTAATCGCGGTCAACCTCATTCTCAATAAAACCTACTTCTGCCCCAGTGTTCTGGGTATATGGTTCTTGACTATAAGCCGTAAAACCTTCATATAATTCCTCGTACCATTGTTTCATTAGATTTTCTCCTTATGCATCACATCATTATTGATGGCCGCACCCCACCCACACACTCCAAATGGATCGAGTCGGATAAAACCAGTGTTGGGCGGTACACCATAATGCACATGTTATCACTGCGTTGTGAGTGTTTGCGTTAATATTTCCCGCGCAAAGACTATTGTCCTATTTGCTGTCTATTATATGTGCAATATTTGGTTGAATACTACATTAATGTGTATTTAATCACTATCGCATAAAAAAGAGAAATTGCGGTTATCTTTTTGGAATAGAGGCGATAAGATGTTTGGTTTAGATAAACGGGATACATTGTTTGTCGTTTGGGCGTTTGCCGTTCAGATCATCCTGATCATCCATTTCGCGCTGCGCAAACGGTTCTTTGAAAGCTATACGAGAAAGTTTGGAAGGATCGTGTACGCGCTGAGCATCCCAGCCGTTGTAATCAGCATCATTCTGCTGTTGGGTGGTAAATCGTGGTCATTTTGGCTGGGCGGCTTTCTATTCCTGATCTATGCGGTATATGGATATTTTATTGACCATGTCAAGCAGATCCCCTGGCGCGAACCAATGGATCTATCAATCATATTCCCTTATGTAACCCTCTATCTAAGCATGATCTTGTTCTACTGGTGGCCGCTGGCCCTGATCAGCCGTCCGCTGTGGTTCGTGTATGCGACGCTGTTCATCATTAGCACAATTCTTAATGTCATATCACACTAAACACTGCCTGATTCATATTTGGAAGGCGTAAGTGCAAAGATTCTAATCCCGGGCATTATTGCGCTTCATCGATGAATCCATATTGGTCGTTAAAGAAAAGAAGGTCAGAATAATCAGCATCAGTATCAATGCGGGAAAATTGTTTTGGATAGGTACTGGCTTATTGGTATATGAAAACAGAGTTGAAACATATGCGAATGAAAAAAAGATCAACAGCTGAGCGAAGAATGGTTTATTGTGGTCTGCAATTTTGTTTTTAAATATTTTGTCAGTAAACAGGATTGCAATTGGGGCAGCAAGAAATGATAACGTGTAATCATGGCTGGTAGAAGGAATGAGTAATCCGCACAATGTACAGGCAAGCAATAAATTTGGGTTTAACCCTTTATATTTTTGTCTATACGCCTGATAAAGGATTAATCCGAAACAAATAAAAACAATAACCATAATACCTATTTCAATTGTATTTGGATTTTGAAAATAAATTCCCAATACCTTATTTCCAACATATTGGCTGGTAAAAGATTTTATGGAGTGGTTTTTAATCGAATAAACCGGGTTAGCAGTATAGTTCGTCATAAATTTATAATAATTATAAAATTTCTTATATCCTAGAATGAATAAAGCACAAAAATTGGCTGCTCCGAGGCTAAAGAATCTGATTATATTACCCCTCCAATCTCTCCAATCATCGATGAACATAAATATAAAAATTGCAGGGTAAAGTTTTAGCTGTACAGATGCCGTAAAGAGCATATATGCCCAAAATCTGTGTTTTTTGTGATGGTGAAAAATATAAATAGACAGAAAGCAGAAACACATTGTGATCAAATTGAACTGACCCCGCTCAAGCTCAAATTGGAATCCAAAAGAAAACAAACCTGTTATAAGGATCAACATTAATAAAGGAGAAACACTGTTCTTTTTACTAACTCTGATCGGAAGCATTAGTGTGACAATGAAATAACAGATAACACTCACGAATGTGACTATACCGTATGCTGTAAAACGATCCAAAATCGTGAACGGTGTGAAAAATAAATATGAAAAAGGCGGGTATGGAATAACCATTTCTTTTTGAGAAAACAAAGCGTGCTTAACATCCCTGAGGATAATATCTAAATCTAAACCGATAGGATTCCCTATTGGAACATAAGAAAAGAATTGCATGACATGATATGAATTCAAAAACACCGGGTATAAAAAGAACAACAAATAGGATATTAGAAAACAAAAAGGCACAATAAATGATATTGGGGCTTTTGTAAGCAGCAAAATTAGAGGAAGCAATCCGATTGCAATGGTTAAAATCCCAGCGATTAATACAGGAAGTTTGTTTAATATCGGAGTTTCAAACGTTTTTGTAACATGCTTTTCGTAAGATTGGCGTGAAGAAAGGGATACCTGTTCTAATTGTCCGTCCCAATAAATATTCACGCGCCCGCCATCAGGCTGCGCCTGGAAACTGAGCGTTGGGTTTCCTGCGAGCCAACCTTCATAAACCAAAGAAGCTTTTTTTGTTCCTTGAGTAATCAAAGAATTCTCATTGCGCGTCCAGCTTCCATTCATAACAAGTTTTGAAAAACTTTCAACACTTAAACCTGAGTGAATGAAAACCATTTCTAACACATCATTTTCATTCTCACTAGCGTTTTCAATTATTATGCTGTGTTTTGGAAGGGTGAACAGGTTATACGGTGTGTTTTCTAATCCGATTACAAAGATTCCTATTAATGAAGCCGTTATGAGACAAAAAAACAAGGTTGAATAAAGAATCCGCCGATTAATCGATGCAATTTTATGTTTGATTCGAAGCAGAAAATAATAGATTCCAACTATTAAAACTACCCAGATGAGAATGGCAGCTACAATATACCATTTACTAATGAAGTTGGGCGGTTGTAAAAACCAAAAATAAACCGCTGTGGTAATAGGTATGGATAAAAGGGAAGAAATGATCAAATTCTTCCGTGAAATCCTCATACACATGTGTTTTTTGTTTCCTGCCATGGTTATCTCCTGAGCTAAACACAAAAAAAGATTTTTGAACTTCCTATCTTAGTTATTCGATTGTACCCAACAAAACCAAGTACGGTGCTCACAATAAAACGCTATTTATTTCAGATTATCAAGATATTCAGCAATTCGTTAGACACGATCCGGGTCTCCGGGCAGCAGTACATATTTACCCACCTCACCTGGCTTGACATGAGTTTAATACTGTGCCTTTCCCAGCGTTTCTTCCTCTTTGTTTATTATTTTTATGTCAGCTATTTATTTTCTCCGTGTGAATTATGATGTATAAATATGTTTGGTTAATTTTAACAAGGAATGAAACTTCTTTTCTAATTATTATGTAACTGGCATTATATAATATTTACCACTGTTTCTCGCGAACCCAACGTTGGCGCCCCCGGGTAACCCGCAGCATGAACATAAGCGGGGTGATCTGATGGGCAAAAAAACGAATGGCATTCTGTTAACATGTGGTTTTTAAAGGTATTATTCATATAATAAAAGGTGTGAGATGGCTGAAATCAGAATTGATCAAGAAAAATGCACCGGGTGCGGTGCCTGCGTCGCATTGTGTAGCGTAACCCATGTGTATTCACTTGAGAATAAGAAAGCAAAGGTTTTATCTCCAAGCCGCTGTTGGGAATGTGGGCAGTGCGTCGCGGTATGCCCGGTTGACGCCATCACCCACAACAGTTTTTCTTTACAGAATTGCCCTTTGATCGAACGATCAGAAAACGATCTTAATAAACTGGTCGGTTATGTGAGAGAGAGACGGTCAACCCGTGTGTATAAAAACAAGCGTGTTGAACGGGAGAAGATCGCTTCCCTGGTAAACATTGCCCGCTGGGCGCCGACCGGCCGAAACCTGCAGGCGATCACCTGGCTGGCAATTGACGACACAAAAACGATTTCTTTATTGAGCGAAAGAACAGTAAATGTGCTGGTAAAAAGCGCTGAGGATCTGAGAAATTCAATCACGTCCGAGACCGACGTGCAGGAAAAAAGGCTCGCGCTCATGCAAGCAAAAACCTTCGAACACCTGGGAAGGCGATTTAAGAAAGGGGAGCAACCCATTTTTTTCGGCGCGCCGGTCATCCTTTTTGCGATAACTCCGCGTTCACATTTTGGGCGTGATGATGCTGTTATTTCCGGTTATACCATACAGCTCGCAGCAGTACAAATGGAGCTTGCGACATGCCAGATCGGCTATTTCATTTTTGGCGCACAAATGGACAAAGAGTTGGGAAAAGATATCCTGAGCATCCCAGATGACCAAGAAGTACAAATGGTACTCACTTTAGGTTATCCGAAGTACCAAATGCGCCGATCCGTGTTTCGTGCGCCATTACCTTTACAATGGGTTAATAAATAGCTGATTGGGGATGTCTTTCTGTTTTGGTCTCTAGATTGAAGTTTCATTATGTCACCTTGGAAAGATTGGGCAAACTATTGCGAATCATCATTTTATTAGTTCATAAACAGGTATTAAATGGGCAAGCAAAAGCACTAATTAATCTCAAACATGACCTATAACACCGTTAAAAATAGTAATAATTACTTTCAACCGACTTAGAAAATACTATAATAGTATTGAAGCAAAGAAACAGGGGTTTGTATTTGATAGCAACAAAGTAGTTTTACAAGGATAGTCAAGCAATGAAAAAAAGGCTTTGGTCTGAGTTGATATCAAAATTGATTGACACATTGTTACCCATCTTTGCTGCCCTGGCAGCATTGGCGTTTGGCGCGCTGATGTTAATTATCTTAGGGGCTAACCCCTTTGAAGCTTTTGGCGCTCTCGTTGATGGCGCGTTTGGCAGTACCAATGCACTTGCAGACACGGTTGTAAAAGCAACCCCGTTGTTATTGATCGGCCTGGGTATCTGCATTTCTTTCCGAGGAAATGTGATCAACCTTGGTGGTGAGGGCCAAATGATTATAGGCGCTTTGGTAGCCATCGCGCTTGGATTGGCTTTCCCCGATTGGCCGGGGTTATTGATGATCCCCCTAGCGATGCTTGCAGGTTTTTTAGGTGGGGCGATTTGGGGTGGGATCCCAGGAATATTAAAAGCTTACTTCAATGCAAGTGAACTTCTAAGCACGGTCATGATGAACGCTATTGCAGTGCAATTGATGAACTTCCTGCTCAGCGGACCAATGATCGATCCAGTACAGGCATCTAAAGCATCTAAAATCCCGCAGACTGCACGGCTAGCGAAAGCATTTGATTTGCCGCGTTTAGTGCCCACGCGTTTGCATCTTGGCGCTTTAATCGCTGTTATTTTAGCCTTTTTAGTGTACATCTTACTCTGGCGAACAACGCTTGGCTACCGCATCCGGGCTGTTGGGCAGAATCCACATGCTTCTCGCTATGCAGGAATTAATGTCAAGAAACAGATTGTTTTGGCCTTATTTCTCAGCGGAGCTTTTGCCGGCTTAGCTGGCGCTATTCAAGTGTTTGGTGTAAATCATCGTATGATCACCGATGGTTCGGCTACTGGTTTTACCGGCAGCGCCGGATTCAATGGAATTGTTGCAGCCCTCTTTGGACAATTACATCCCCTGGGTACAATCCCTGCATCTTTCTTGTTTGGTGCATTATTGGTGGGAGCAAATAAATTGCAGCGGGCTGTGCAGGTTCCTTCCGCATTGATCACAGCACTGAACGGCCTGGTAGTTATTTTTGTGGTCAGCAGTGATATCTGGCGCCGCCGCAGAGAGCAAAAACGCCTGACAGAAGCAGCAGTAGATAAAAAGAAAGAAGAACCACCCCCAG
>Ga0209345_10004686_pt1 | contig 13071 bp, 13 predicted proteins | sample Cruoilmetagenom7_FD_187294 | JGI IMG/M metagenome (GOLD analysis project Ga0209345, IMG submission 187294) | Oil polluted marine microbial communities from Coal Oil Point, Santa Barbara, California, USA - Sample 7 (SPAdes) (version 2) | ecosystem: Environmental > Aquatic > Marine > Oil seeps ...
AGCGCAGCAATCGGGGCGATGGCAAAGAAGGCGGGGCGGTTAGGCTTCATTTGGCAAATCCTTCGAAATTCGATTGCGGTCGCCCTAGCGGGCCGGACGCCAAAGCGCTAGGGGCGGTGACATGAATGCCCCCTTGCAAAAATCCGCGTCTGATCCGGCCCCCCGCGCGCCTGATGCAGCGCCGCTTCCTGCGCTGAAGCTGTTAATTGCCGCGCCGCGGGGATTTTGCGCCGGTGTCGACCGCGCGATTGAAATCGTTGAACGCGCGCTTACCCGCTATGGCGCGCCGGTTTATGTCCGCCACGAAATTGTTCATAACCGCTTTGTCGTAGATGGGCTGAAGGCCAAAGGCGCAATTTTTGTCGACGAGCTGGACGAAGTGCCCGACGGCGTCCCGGTTGTATTCAGCGCGCATGGCGTGCCCAAGGCCATTCCCGCCGAGGCAGAGCGGCGCGGGCTTGATTATCTGGACGCAACCTGCCCGCTGGTCAGCAAGGTGCATCGTCAGGCTGAACGGCAGGTCGCATCTGATCGCCATATCATATTCGTTGGCCATCGCGGCCATCCAGAGGTGATCGGCACGATGGGTCAGGTGCCCGAAGGCAAAATGACACTGGTGGAAACGGAACAAGATGTGGCGATGCTCTCGATTGCATCAGATGCCCAGCTGGCATTCCTCACGCAGACCACGCTTTCGGTTGATGATACAGCCGGCATTCTGGCCGCTTTGCGCCAGAAATATCCACAGATCATCGGGCCCAAGGCAGAAGATATCTGTTACGCCACCTCCAACCGGCAGGCAGCGGTAAAAGAAATCGCGCCGGGCAGCGATCTGGTCTTGGTGATCGGCGCGCCCAACAGTTCCAATTCCTTGCGGCTGGTAGAAGTGGCACAAAAATGCGGCACCAATGCCCGATTGATCCAGCGGGCAGACGAAATTGATCCAAACTGGCTTACCGCGGTGGATACACTTGGCCTTACCGCGGGTGCATCTGCCCCTGAAACGCTTGTGAGCGAGGTGGCCGAGCGGCTATCTTTATGGCGCGACGTTGAAATACACACATTGGTCAGCGCGGTTGAGAATATGGTATTCAAACTCCCGCGTCAGCTAATGGATTAGGGCATTATCGACCAATGGCAGTCTACACCCACCTAGGAACCGATCAATTGGCCGCATTGATTGCCCAATATGATGTTGGCGATCTGATTTCTGCAAAAGGCATCGCAGAAGGTGTTTCAAACAGCAATTGGTTGATCGAAACCACCGGCCAGGATGGCACTGGCGCGCGTTTTATCCTGACCATGTATGAACGGCGGATCGATCTGGATGATTTGCCATTCTTCCTTGGCCTGCTGGATCATTTATCCGCAAAAACCAGCCCGGTGCCCCGCACAATCCATGATTCTGATGGCAATGCCTCGCGTTTGCTGGATGGCAAGGCAGTCGCGCTGATCGAATTTCTGCCGGGTGTTTCCATCGATGATCCCACCATAAATCAGGCCCGCGCAGTGGGCAGGGCGCTTGCCGGAATTCATCTTGCTTCGGAAGATTTCCCGGCGCAGCGGGATAATGATTTGCGGCCAAAAGACTGGCAATCCTTATTCGATCAATGCGGCGCCAAATTGGGCGAAATTGATCCATCCTTGCCAGATGCGGTGTCCAGCGCGATGCCCCGCTTGCTGTCCCAATGGCCCGAGGGCCTGCCCCGCGCGACCATCCATGCAGATCTGTTTCCAGATAATGTCTTGATGCTTGGCGATACAGTTTCCGGGCTGATCGATTTCTATTTCGCTTGCACTGATATCGCCGCCTATGATCTGGCGATTACCCATGTTGCATGGTGTTTTGGCAGTGGCGGCGGGACATACCGCCCTGCAATCGGCAGTGCGCTGGTGGCCGGATATGAAGAAATTCGTCCACTGTCCGAAATGGAAAGAGCCGCCCTGCCCTTGCTGGCCCAAGGGGCCGCGATGCGATTTATTGCAACCAGGGCATATGACTGGATCGATACGCCCGAAGGTGCATTGGTTGAACGCAAGGACCCGATGGACTTTGTCAGACGGCTTGAATTTTATGCCAGTGCAGGTTCAGCCCCCTTCATTCCTATAGCCAGCTAAGGCAAAATACCGACAATGAAACATGTAGAAATATTCACCGATGGCGCATGCAAGGGCAATCCGGGGCCGGGCGGCTGGGGCGCGCTGCTGCGTATTGGAAAGCATGAAAAAGAAATGTCGGGCAAGCAAGCAGACACAACCAACAACCGGATGGAAATGACTGCCATCATTTGCGCGCTGAATGCGCTGATTGAACCATGCAAGGTCGATCTTTATTCAGACAGCAAATATGTGCTGGATGGGATGACCAAATGGATTGACGGCTGGCAGCGGCGCGGTTGGAAAACCGCCAGCAAAAAACCGGTTCGCAATGAAGATTTGTGGCATGATCTGATCGAGGCGGCAAAACACCATCAGATCAGTTGGAACTGGGTTAAAGGCCACAATGGCCACCCGGAAAATGATCGGGTGGATCAATTGGCCAGCGATGCGGCCAATGCCGTCTTAAACGGATCCTAGATCCGATCCCTAGGGTAATTGGAAACAGATGGTAATGCGAAGCGGGGGCCATGCCCACACGCTCCGCACCACACAGCGATTGTCAGCTTTCGTCGACGGTTTCAGCGCCGGGGCCATTTTTCTGCACAGAGGCAATCGCATTTTTCGCATTCGCCTTGCTTGAATAGCCTTCAGTCCAGAAAATGACTTCCGAATTATACATAAAATAGGCAATGAATTCGCCGGCCTTGTTTTTCTTGATCTTGAAATGATGTGCCATTGATTGAACTTCCTTTTTGTGGATTTCCAAACAGCAATCTAACCTGCGATCAGAAAAAATCTAGCCGGAATCCTCACCCAAGCGGGCCCCGAAACGAACCGGCGAATAAATCTTTGGATCAAGCTGCGCGGTTAGGTTGTCAGCCGGGCGGCGCAGGATGATCTGGGATGCCAGCCGCGCCGCCGCCGGAGCGGTTTGAATACCAAACCCGCCCTGCCCTGCAAACCAGAAGAAATCGGGCACATTTGCATCAAACCCGTAAACCGGCAGGCGATCGGGCGCAAAACTGCGCAGGCCCGCCCATTTACGTTCCACCTGCACAATATCCCAATCAACCAGTTTTTGCAGCCGGTCGATAGCTGTCGCCACCGCCAATTCCTCTGGCGCTGCATCGCAAGGGGCAGAAGGGGCCTCATCTTGCGGGCTCAGCCAGATCCGGCCATTGTTTGACCGACAATAAAATTTGCCTGAAATATCCAGCACAAGCGGCAAATCGCCCGGCGGCGCTGGATCAACTTTTAATTGAACGATCGTGCGCCTCAAGGGGGCAATCCCCAGCGGGGCCGCCCCGGCCATTTTGGCCACATCATCGGCCCATGCGCCCGCAGCATTGACCACACATGAGGCGAAATATTCCGCCCCGCTATGCGTCACAATCTTCCAATTTCCATCAGCCCTTTGCGCTGACACCGCCCTTGCCCGCAGATCCATCTGCGCGCCGCGCTGCCTTGCGCCTGCCAGATAATGTGCATGAAGGCCCGCCACATCAATATCAGAACAGGCCGGCTGCCAAATTGCCCCGGTCCAATCAGCGTGCAATCCGGGCACGCGCCCCGCCAGCGATGCTGCATCCAGCCGATCAATCGTCACGCCGCTGCCAGCAAACATCTGCATAAATTCATCAAGCGCGGGCGTATCTTCATCACGCCCGACATACAGCGCGCCGCGTTGCGACAAAAAGCCATGATCGCGCAAATAGGGCCCGGATGCGAGTGTTAGGGGCGCAACAAGAGGCCCCCCGTAGCATTCTTCCCAGAAAGCTGCCGAACGCCCCGTGGCATGATAGCCGGGCTGATCTTCAGCCTCCAGCAGCAGCACGCTGGCATCAGGTGAAAGTTCAGCAGCCAGACTAGCGCCCGCCATTCCTCCGCCAATAATCGCAATGTCGTAATGTTTGGTCACCAATTTTATTCCGTCCGGGGTGCCATAGCATCAAGGAAGCCAGTGATCGCATCCATCACCCGATCGCGAACTATATCCACCTCGCGCAGGATTTCATGGCGCGCTTCCTTGCCGAATTGGACCAGCTCGCCCTTGGGTAAACGGCCTGCCGCCGTTGCAATGGCCTTCATATCGACCAATTTATCATTCGTGGTGCCAAGTAACAGCACCGGCACCTCAACCGCTTCCAATAATCCGGCGCAATTCAGTTCGCGCATCGAGGCATAGGCGCGTTCCACCCACCCCCAGCTGCCCGGCCCCATCACCAGTTCGGGGCGTTTATCACGCCACCATATTTCATCCTCATATCGGGTTTCGTCGTGGGTCAGCAGTTTAATGCGGCCCACCGGCAATTCACCGGGTTTTTCGCCCCATTTCCATGCCTGGCGCGTAGGATCCCCGATCCGCTTCATCAATTTGGCTGCAAAATGCATTACCGGCACCGGCATTTTGGAACCATAAAAACCCAGCATCGGGGCGGATAACACCGCTGCATCAGGATCGATCCGTTTTTCCGCCAGAGAACGAAGGACCAAATGCCCGCCCATTGAATGGCCCACGATAATATGAGGGGCCGGAGTATTCTTTTTCCAATCCGACCAGAAGGCAGCAAGATCATCGATCCAGATTGAAAAATCGGCCACATGACCTGTGACCAGATCATTACCCAAACGGCCCGATCCAGCCTGCCCGCGCCAGTCCGAAGCAGTTACCCGCCAGCCAGCACGGTGCCATTCTTCCAATGTTTCAAGATATTTTTCATACGTATCTCCGCGCCCCGGCATGAATAGGATAGAGCCGCGTTTTTCCGCCGATGCACCGGGCCAATCAATCCGGCGAATTATATGCCCATCAGGGGCACGCCAGCTGCTTTCAACCGCATCCACAGGGATTGCACGCCGGTCCGTTATGGGGCCGGATGCAGGGCGTTTGGGGCCACGGTTCACACCATCTTTCTGGGCTTGGCTAATACGAACCTCCAGTGGTTGGTTACTTTTTGGTAAGTGATGGCCTGTAGCAAAGCCTCCATACAGGACGTTGGGGGCTTTAATGCTTAGTGAATATTTTCAATACGGGCTGCTTGCAGGATTGGCAATCGCACTGCTGATCGCGGCATTTACCGACTTGCGCCGGCGCCAGATCGACAATTGGCTCAATGCCATCATCGCGCTGGGCGCCCCCTTGTTCTGGTGGGCTAGTGGCTTGTCCTTATGGCCTGATGTGGCGCTTCAACTTGGTGTTGCAGCCGCCGCGCTTGTCATTTTGGCAGGAATGTTTGCCCTGCGCATGATGGGCGGGGGCGATGTTAAATTGCTGACTGCACTGGCCTTGTGGATTGAACCCAGCTGGTTCCTCAAACTGATTATCGTGATGGCCCTTGTGGGCGGTGTGCTGACCATCGTGATGGGCGCATGGCACATCATGCGCCGCCAGCGGGACCGGTTGGCGATTCCCTATGGCGTCGCAATTTCAACGGCAGGCCTGTGGGTGCTTGGCATACATTATCTGCCCGCTGTCGGGGCGGCATCCGCAATTACAGGGACAAGCGTGGGTTAAACTCGATCTTAACCACCTTGACGTAACCAACAAGATCACAACGCCCGGAAATTCTTAAGCGGGCCGAATAGGGGGCTTGATAAGCCATGGATAGGAAGAAACTAGTTCTGCTGCTTGGGGCATTGATCATTGCGATCGGTACTGCATTGGCAGCCCGGAGCATGTTCGTCGGGGCACCTGCCCCTCAGGCCGAGGCCGCAACGGTGCAAGGGCCAAAAGTTCTGGTCGCACAGCGCGCATTGCCAGTTGGCACCATTATTACAGTGGATGCGATCAACTTTCAGGCATGGCCTTCTGAAATGGTGCAAGATGCCTATTTCATCGATGGCGAGGCGGATATCACCAAATTGCTGGGCACAGTGGTCCGCGATGCGGTCACCGCTGGCGAGCCTGTGACACAAGGATCACTGGTCAGCCCTGGTGACCGCGGCTTCCTTGCTGCTGCGCTGGGTGCAGGAATGCGCGCAGTGACTGTCCCTGTTTCGGCCAAAACCGGCGTCGCCGGTTTTGTCTTCCCTGGTGACCGGGTCGACATCGTGCTGACACAAGTCGTCAAAGGCGGCGAAGGGCGGCCATTGAAAGCAGCCGAAACCGTGCTGCGTAATTTGCGCGTTTTGGCAACTGACCAGTCAACGACACAAGAAAAAGTCGATGGCAAAACCGTTGTCCGCGCATTTCGCACCGTCACGATCGAAGTAACGCCCACGATCGCCGAAAAGGTTGCCGTTGCCCAAACCATCGGCACGCTCAGCCTGTCGCTTCGTTCAATCGCTGATAATCAGGCCGAACTGGACCGCGCCATTGCAGCCGGGGAAATCAAGATACCCGATAATGCAACACCGGAAGAAGAAGAACGTTTGCTGACGCAGGCCATTTCACGGCCCAATGACAAGATCGGCACCTTTGTTACCGGCGGCCATGTATCCCGCTTCCAGCGCCGTTCGATCCCTGCCGAAAAGGCTGCAAAACCTTCGCCAGCTGCAATGGGTGTGTCTGCAGGCGCAGCGAAGCCTACCGGCCCGACTGTCCGCGTGACCCGCGGTAAAAACACAGTCGAAGTTCCAGTGGGGAGGAACTGAGATGCCCAATTCACAAATAACTTCCGCCCGCCACAAATGTGGCACGAAAACGAGGGGCACGACCATGAAACGCCGCCTGACAGCTACATTGCTGCTTTCCACTTTGGCCATCGCACCGCTGTGCGGTATTCCAGCCGGGGTCGCGAACGCACAATCCGTCAAAAGCCCTGCGCAAAGCATCGTCCTTTCAATTGGCCGCGGGGAACTGATCACTGTTCCTGGATCAATGGCCGATGTCTTTATCGCAGATGACCAAATTGCCGATGTGCAGGTGAAATCCCAGCGTCAGCTTTATGTGTTCGGCAAGGCAGGCGGGCAAACCACAGTCTATGCCAGCAACGCAGCAGGCAACATCGTGTGGTCCGCCAACATCCGGGTCGGCTCCAACCTTGATAGCGTTGACCAAATGCTCGGCCTCGCGATGCCCGATGCAAAAATATCGGTCGCCACCATGGGTGCCAACACCGTTTTGTTGACCGGCACAGTGGCTGCGCCGGAAGATGCTTCAGAAGCTGAACGGCTGGTGCAAGCATTCGTGGGCGATGACAGCAATGTCATCAGCCGCCTGAAGATGGCAACGCCGCTTCAGGTTAATTTGCAAGTCCGGTTTGCCGAAGTCAGCCGTTCTCTCGTTCGCGAAATCGGCGCAAATATCACAACCTTCGATGGCTCAGGCGGGTTTCGCTTCGGCGTGGGCACTGGCCGCACCGCTGCCAATGGCAGCTACGTAGTGGATGGCCCATTGGGCGTTGGCCCAGGCGTGGCCGGCCCGGCATTCCTTCTGCCTGACGGCACCAAGGTGGTTGGCCCCGGCGTTGATACGACCGGCAGTGGTTCCACCTTTGCCGGATTGGGGAAATTTCTCGGTCTCGATCTTCTGGGCGCGCTTGATCTGGCGGAACGCGACGGGTTGGTAACAACCCTTTCGCAACCTAATCTGACCGCGCTTTCCGGCGAAACGGCAGATTTTCTTGCTGGCGGCGAGTTTCCTATCCCGATCAGCCAGGGTCTGGGTGCAACTTCGATTGAATATCGTAAATTTGGGGTTAGCCTCGCCTATACGCCGACGGTTTTGTCCAATGGCCGTATTTCGATCCGGGTGCGCCCAGAAGTATCCGAGCTTTCAAGCCAGGGTGCAGTGACGCTCAATGGTTTCCAGATCCCGGCATTGACCATTCGCCGGGCAGAAACGACCGTGGAACTTGGTTCAGGCCAAAGCTTCATGATCGCCGGATTGATGAGCAACAATGCACAAAATTCGATCGACAAGGCACCTGGCGTTGGCGACGTGCCGATCTTGGGCAACCTTTTCCGTTCGCGTTCCTTCCGCAAGGGCGAAACCGAGCTGGTGATCGTGGTTACACCGTATTTGGTGAAACCAGTGAATGCCAACGAGATCAAACTGCCCACTGACGGTTTCCGGGCCGCAACCGAGCTGCAAAGCTTGCTTGGGTTCCAGGAGAATGACGGTGTCAGCGGCGCAGTGCGCCCCGTGCCCACCGTGCGCGAAGACAACGCGCCCCCGCCATCAGTATCGCGGATCGATCCTGCTGCCCTCATGCCCGGTTCTTCTTCACAAGAACGTCAGGCCAAAGGTAGCCAGCCCAAACGTAAGAAGGAACGGCGCGCCGCAGCGGACGCTACTCCTGGCTTCAGCATCAAGTGAGAAAGGTGAAAACAATGCCTATTGCATCACATCCCAAAAAAGATGGCCGCAAACTTGCTGGCGCTCTCGCCCTCTCGCTTGGGCTTATGCTCGGCGCCTGCGGCGGAATGCCAACCAATCGCGGGCTTGAAAGTTTGCGCCAACCAGTTGTTGAACGCACCAATTTCACGCTCGACGTTCAGACCGGTTCTGGTGGGCTGCCCATCACGGAACAACAGCGCCTTTCCGGCTGGTTCGAAACGATGGACCTGCGTTATGGTGACCGCGTTTCCATCGATGATCCGATGATGAGCCGCGCCACGCATGATGCCATTGCCAAACTGGCTGGCCGCCACGGCATTCTGGTCAGCAAGGGGTCTCCGGTGACAACTGGCTATGTTGAACCGGGCAATGCCCGGGTGGTTATCACCCGGTCAACCGCATCGGTTCCTGGTTGCCCCGACTGGTCGGAAAAATCAGAATCGAATTTCAACAATGCCACCCGTTCAGGTTACGGCTGCGCGATCAACAGCAATCTTGCTGCCATGGTCGCAAATCCGGAAGATTTGATCAGCGGGCAGCGTGGGACAGGTGAAACCACCGTCACAACCTCAAACAAAGCCATCACTAGCTATCGCGGGCAAGCGCCCACTGGTGAAAATGGCCTGAAACAGGCCGCCACGGGCGAGAAATAAGGGGAAATATCATGAATGCACCCTGGAAACCCGGAGCCTCAGGCACCCGCGATCCATTCGCCGCTTTTATCTGCGACGAAGCCGCACTTGACGTGCTGCGCCCGGTTGTAATTGAACTGGGCTGGCAACCTGAAAAATGCGCCAAAGGCGGCCTGCGTAATGCAGTTCAGTCGCTTTCGGTTTCAGCAAGCCCGAATATTTTGATGGTCGATCTGTCCGAAAGCGGCGATCCGCTGAACGACATCAACGGCCTGGCCGAGGTTTGCGAACCTGGCACGGTGGTGATTGCAGTGGGCCAAGTGAACGATGTTCGCCTCTACCGCGATCTGCTGGGAAGCGGGATTCAGGATTATCTGCTGAAACCTCTGTCCGCCAGCCAATTGCGCGATGCGCTAACCCAGGCGCAGGCTGTGTTTGCAGCGCCAAAGGCCGGCGATCAGGATGCTGCCAAACGCCACATCTCCACCGCAGTGGTCGGCGCGCGCGGCGGTGTCGGGGCATCCACTCTGGCAACATCGCTGGCATGGCTGTTCAGCACCGATCACACAATGCCAACCGCATTGCTCGATCTTGATGTCCATTTCGGGACAGGCGCACTGGCGCTGGATCTTGAACCGGGCCGGGGCCTGACCGATGCAATCGACAATCCCAGCCGGATTGATGGATTGTTCATCGAACGCGCCTTGATCCGTGCGAATGATAATCTTGCCATTTTGTCAGCAGAAGCGCCAATCAACGCGCCGCTGATGACCGATGGTTCGGCATTCGTGCAGCTGGAGGAAGAATTCCGGCAAGCGTTCGACATGACCATGATCGATCTGCCGCGCAACATGCTGATCAATTTTCCGCATTTGCTGGCTGATGTGAATGTGGTGGTTCTGGCCACCGAAATGACGCTGGCGTCAGCGCGCGATACCATTCGCATTCTGTCATGGCTGGGAACCAACGCTGCCCATGCGCAACCGTTGATCGTGGCCAACAAGGTGCAATCCGGCAATTCAGAGATTAGCAAGGCAGATTTCGAAGCATCGATCGAACGCAAGATCGACTTCTCGATCCCTTATGATTTCAAGGCTGCTGCCAATGCTGCAAAGCTGGGCCAGACTTTTGCCGAGGCGAACCGCACAAGCAAATCGAGCGGTGTAATCCGCCAGATTGCGGAACGCATTGTGGGCGCAAGCGACGAAGCTATCGATGGTGAAAAGCCGGAGAAGAAGAGCTTGCTGGGCAATTTCGACCTAAAATCATTGCTCGCTAAAAAACAGGATCGGGCACCTGTTGCAGCAGAGGCTGCGGCGGAATGATCCGGGAAAATCGCCGCCCGGCCTGAATGGTCTGGCGGCGCATTTTCCGGTCCAGTGCATATTTTGAGCAATATCTAAATCGAGTGAAGTGTAGGAAAGGCTGGAATAAATCATGAGCATTATACAGCTCCTGCTGATCATCGGCGGATTGATGGCCATTATGGTGATTGGCTATATGCTTTTTGCTGCCCCTTCGGCCGCCAAGGCCAGCCAGCGCCGGCTTGAGGCGGTGCGCTACCGCCATTCCGAAAGCACCGACACAAAGGTTGAATCCCAGCTCAAAAAAGCCATCGCATCGCGCAAGCCCAAGGCTTTCACAGTAAAGGGTTCAGGTTCGCGCACCGAGGCATTGGCCACCAGGCTTGACCGCACCGGTAAAAGCTGGACCCTGTCGCAATATATTTACACCTCGATCGGCCTTGGGCTGGTTGTGGCAGTGCTCATTTACCTGAAAACCGGCGCGCCCTTGATGGCATTGGGCGTAGGCACACTTATCGGCGCGGGTTTACCCCATATGGTAGTGAATTTTCACATCAAACGGCGGACCGGCATGTTCAATGCCAAATTCCCCGATGCCATTGATCTGCTTGTTCGCGGTTTGCGTTCCGGCCTGCCGGTAACCGAAACGCTTGGCGTGGTTGCACAAGAAGTGCCCGCCCCCGTCGGCACCGAATTTAAGGGCATCGTGGAACGCATTAGAATTGGTCGTTCAATGGACGAAGCCCTTCAGGAAACTGCCGACCGTCTGGCTATTCCTGAATTTAATTTCTTCTGCATCACGCTTGCCATTCAGCGCGAAACAGGGGGCAACCTTGCTGAAACATTGTCCAATCTGGGCGAAGTTTTGCGCAAACGTTCACAGATGAAACTCAAGATCAGGGCAATGAGCTCTGAATCGAAAGCCTCCGCCTATATTGTGGGCGCCCTGCCCTTCATCGTGTTTTTCATGATCTGGTGGATTAACCCTGACTATATCGGCGGATTTTTCGTCGACGAACGCCTGATTGCAATCGGCCTTGGCGGCGCTGTGTGGATGAGCCTGGGCGCATTCATCATGGCCAAAATGGTCAGTTTCGAGATCTGAGCGAGGAAAAAGACAATGATGAACACCCCGCCTGGACCCACATTGCTCGGATTCGACGTCATTCTTGTCGGCACAATCCTTGCCGGGATCACCGCCTTTGCCGTGATCATGGCAATTTATGCCGCCATCACGGTGAAAGACCCGATGGCAAGCCGCGTCAAAGCGCTCAATGCCCGCCGGGACGAGCTAAAGGCCGGTATCGTCAAGGCGAGCGCCAAAAAACGCGCAAGCCTGATCCGCAAAAACGAAAATACCGAACGCGTCAAAGACACATTGCAGGGCATGAAAGTCCTGCAACAAAGCCAGATCGAAACCATTCAGCAGAAACTGGCCCATGCCGGTATCCGCAACAAGGAACTGGCGGTCGTGGTGATTTTTGCACGTTTGGTTCTGCCCATCGTGCTTGGCGGGATCGGCTTTTTACTGTTTTACGTGTCCGACTTCTTCCCTGAATGGGGCAGCTTCAAACGTTTCGCTGGTTTCGCCGTAATGGTCCTAATGGGCTATAAGGGGCCCGAAGTGTTCATTGGCAACAAGGCCAAGAAACGCACCGATTTGATCCGCAAAGGTCTGCCTGATGCGCTCGATTTGTTGGTGATTTGCGCCGAAGCAGGTTTGACCGTGGATGCCGCGTTCAACCGTGTGGCCAAGGAACTAGGCCGCGCCTATCCTGAACTGGGCGATGAATTCGCCCTCACGGCAATCGAACTTTCGTTCCTGACCGAACGCAAGATGGCGTTCAACAATCTGGCCTACCGGGTCAATCTGGAATCGGTGCGCGGGGTGGTAACCACCATGGTGCAAACCGAACGATATGGTACTCCGCTCGCCTCGGCGCTGCGCGTATTGTCAGCAGAATTTCGTAACGAACGGATGATGCGCGCCGAAGAAAAGGCCGCGCGCCTTCCAGCAATCATGACCATTCCGCTGATCTTGTTCATTCTGCCGGTGCTGTTCATCGTGATCCTTGGCCCTGCGGCCTGTTCGATCAGCGATGCATTTTCCACCACCCCAGGAGGATAATAAGACCAGACACCAAGCCCCCCCAACCCAGTGCTGATACGCATTGGGTTGGGTGTCGGATTTGGACTGGACTGGAACTGGCATTAGCTGCCGGCCAAAACTTCGGAAAAACTATTCGGTCCCGCAACCATCACAATCGGTTGCGGGGCCCAGTTTATTTGAATGTTCGCGCAAACGATGCAGCAACTGGCTAAATAGGCGCTGTTCATCTGCATCAAGCGGTTCAAGCAGCTGGCTTTCCATGTCGCGCGCGCGCGGAACGATCCGATCATGTACGTCCCAGCCATCATCGCTGAGCGTCAACAAATGGGATCGCCCATCTTGAGCATTGGGTTCGCGAAACGCCAGCCCGCGCTGTTCCAAATTCTTGCACGCACGATTGACAGCAACCTTGTCCATCAAGGTCAATTCAGTCAGCTGGCGCTGCGTCAGCGCACCGGCAAAACCCAGCACTGCCATCACCCGCCATTCAGTCACCCTGAGGCCGAACTGGCTACGATACACTTGCGCAATACGGTTGCTGATCGCGTTGGAAGTAACCGAGAGCTGGTAGGGCAGAAAATCTGCAAGGTTCAAGGCGTGATGGCGCGGTTCTGGCATGTATTTAGTTACTAGCGAAACCATGCC
>Ga0209345_10004687_pt1 | contig 13065 bp, 9 predicted proteins | sample Cruoilmetagenom7_FD_187294 | JGI IMG/M metagenome (GOLD analysis project Ga0209345, IMG submission 187294) | Oil polluted marine microbial communities from Coal Oil Point, Santa Barbara, California, USA - Sample 7 (SPAdes) (version 2) | ecosystem: Environmental > Aquatic > Marine > Oil seeps ...
ACGGTCTTTGTTGATCATGTGCCGGAGCTCAGCGCCGGGAACCGCAATGAGGCGAAGCGTTTCGTGACGCTAATAGATGCGCTTTATGAGCGAAAGGTAAGGCTGGTTGTTTCTGCGGCAGTCGATCCTCAGGCGCTTTACGAAAGTGGGGATGGAAGCTTTGAGTTCCAACGCACGGTGTCGCGGTTGATGGAAATGCAGAGTGCGGACTATCTAGACGCTCACGATAGATAATCGACCTCAAGATTTTCGGTTCTATGCGCAACGGGCCCAATGGTTCCCTTTCCCCCTCGCATCCCTGCATCGTCTTCGCCATATTCATACTAACTGTATGGGAGAGAGACAGTGGCGAATTCAACAAATCAAACATTAGCGATGAGCAGAACTTGGCGGCTTGCTGGGCAAGTCGGGCTTGGCCTGTTGGGACTTGTATTGCTTGTTGTCGTGGGGGGTATGGTTTTTCAACGCATCGGTGAAATGCGTGATCAGTCACTCTATCCAGCTCCCGGTGAGCTTTATGATGTGGGAGATGTTTCTCTTCACATGGTGTGTCGCGGCGAAGGCGCTCAGACCATCGTGTTGTTAACGGGTATGGGAAACCCCGCATCAAGCTGGCGTCCTCTTGAGCGATTGTTGGAACCTGATTTTCGCGTTTGTTCTTATGATCGCGATGGACTTGGATGGAGTGAGGATAGCGGGGAGCCACGTGATGCTGCTATAGCCAGTGATCGGCTTATCCGGTTGCTCGATGCTGCTTTAATCAGCGAGCCGGTAATTTTGATTGCTCATTCCTATGGCGGGGTTGTGGCTCGGGTCTTGGCGGCGGATCACCCGGCGCGGGTGAGTGCCCTCATCTTGTTGGATTCAAGCCACGAGGATATGAGCGCGCGCTTCCCGCCGTTTGCGCAAGAAGGCTTTCGCGACTTGCTGCAGGGGTTTCGGTTGGCACCCTGGCTCAACATATTTGGTGTGCCGCGCGCTTTTGATCTTTTCGCACCTGCTATTGATGGTCTTGAGGGGCAAGATTATGCGCGGTCGCTAGCGCTCTTGAACTCAATCTCTCATATGCGCGGTACAGCAGAGGAAGCGCGTGGCTGGGTGCGGACAGCTGTTGCTGGGCGCGCTGTAGCCGAGCGTGGTCTTGGAGACCTTCCGCTTGACGTCTTCGTGGCAGGTGACTGGCCGGATGAGATGCTGCCGAGTTGGAAGGCGATGCAGATAGAGCTTTCGCAACTCTCCTCAAAGGGGCGGTATCATTTTGTGGAGGAAGCCAATCACTCGCAGATCGGCATGGATGCGCGGTACGTGCCCCTTGTCGCTGCTATTGTGCGTGAGCGCGCGGAGTCCCCAGCGGCGAAGATTGGTGGAGAGCACACCCGGCAATAAAAAAGGCGGCCTCGAAAGCCGCCCTTTTCAGATCTGGTTTTGGGCGTGTCAGTTTGTGACGGGTGTTGGAACGATGACCGCCCCATCTGTTCGTGTTCCTGGAAGGGCTTGTGGATTGGTACTGGCAACCTGACGGTTGATGCCTGCCTGCGCTGTGCGGGTGCCGTCACGGTGTGTTGTGAGCTCATAGGACCAAGACTGCCCGTAGGATGCTTGCAGCATACCGAATGATACCGGTTGGCGGGTTTGGCCTTCTGGTCTTGCCTGTGCAGTTTCCAGAGCGAACCTGTTGCGTGCAACGCCGCGATCAATAGGAGCGAAACCAAGCGCAATCAGATCAGCTTCCAAAGCCTGCTTGTCGCGTGTGTCGACTTTCGCCACCGCAGTACCAGTGTCGGTGCCAAAGAGTGCGGCAACACCTTCGAAATCATCTTCTGTCGCAGTGTCATCATGGTCGACGCAGAAATCGCGTTCTGAACGCAGCATTGCCTCTAGTATGCGGCAATCCTGGCCGGTTGCTGCAGACAGGGCATGTTCGGTCAGGTCCTGACCCGACATGAAGGTCGATACGATGCCCGCGATTGATGCTATTTCACCAATGGTGAGCGCTCCGATGATTGGCGATGCGCAGCCCGACAACATAAGACCGGCAGCGAGCGTGGCGGCAACACCGCTCTTCCGGACGCCCCGCCTTTTACGTGTTTGTGTGTGGACTTGTTGGTCCTGCATGAGTTGGCTTGTTGCCGACTCGCGCGTATGCGTTTCTAACCCCTTGGGCATTGCTGCCTACCCCACTTACTCACGCAACTGAACCAAATTGGGCGCCTCTTCGTCCCATTTTGTAGTCTCGTTGGCCTTCTGCCCAGCTGCTACTCCGCATCCTGTTAAAAGCGGTTACTCAACTCGCTCTTCAGATCAATCTTCCGCAGTTGGTCTGCAGATTTCTTCTCCGATTGATCTGGCTCGGTTACCCCGAACTCTATTAGATTGCTCCTTCATACAGAGTGAGTCAAATGTTGGAACTTGGTTTGATTAACGCTCAAATGTGTAAGAACTGCAGTTCTAAAGCACCATTTTTCGTGAGGTTTGGGTTCTGGGAAGCGGGGATTTTTCTTTCCGGTACGCCGATCATTGCCCCGACGCGAGATTCACGCTACTAGGCTCTTCAACAACTCGTTTTCTTAACTGTAAATGGCGGCGCTTTTGCAGCGCTCGTCGATATGACATCCGGAGGCATCAAACATGGCGCGCAAAAAAATCGCTCTTATCGGAGGCGGCCAAATCGGCGGAACGCTGGCTCATTTGGCCGGACTTAAAGAGCTCGGTGACGTGGTCATTTTTGACATTGTCGACGGTGTCCCTCAGGGCAAGGCCCTGGACCTTGCTGAAAGCTCCCCTGTGGACGGCTTCGATGCTGCGTTGAAGGGCACAAGCTCATACCGTGATATCAAAGGTGCCGATGTGGTGATTGTCACCGCTGGTGTGCCTCGTAAGCCTGGCATGAGCCGCGATGATCTTCTGGGCATTAACCTCAAGGTTATGCAGCAGGTCGGCGAAGGCATTGGCAAACATGCCCCAAACGCCTTTGTTATCTGCATTACCAACCCGCTTGACGCAATGGTGTGGGCACTTCGCCAGTTCTCGGGCATGCCTGCCAACAAGGTTGTCGGTATGGCCGGCGTCCTTGACTCCGCCCGCTTCCAGTATTTCCTCTCGGAAGAGTTCAACGTGTCTGTGAAAGACGTGAATGCGTTTGTTCTTGGCGGTCATGGCGACACAATGGTGCCACTGCCGCGCTATTCCACCGTTGCCGGTATCCCGCTCCCAGATCTGGTGAAAATGGGCTGGACGACAAAAGAGAAGCTCGACGAAATCATTCAGCGGACCCGCGATGGCGGTGCTGAGATTGTTGGTCTGCTGAAGACCGGCTCTGCCTATTACGCTCCAGCTGCGTCTGCGATTGCGATGGCGGAAAGCTATCTGAAAGATCAGAAGCGCGTCCTTCCCTGTGCCGCACACCTCAACGGTGAGTTTGGCCTGAAAGACATGTATGTGGGCGTTCCTACTGTGATCGGTGAAGGTGGGATCGAACGTATTGTTGAGATCAAGTTGAACGCGACTGAGAAGAAGCAGTTCGATAAGTCTGTCGGCGCTGTGAAGGGGCTGGTTGAAGCGTGTAAGAAGATCAATCCTGCTGTTGCAAAGCTTGCGCCTGCCAAAGGCCGCAAGAAGAAATAGATCTTGGAACATCTGAGGTTTGAAAACGGGGCCTTCGGGTCCCGTTTTTTTGTGCGTACTCAAACTTTCTCTTGGTATTGACACTTATACTGCCAATATATAAGTCTATGAAATAGGATGTAGACATTTATGGGGGCAGGGCGATGAAACGTGTTTTCTTATACGGCTTGGGAACTGTCATTGTTCTTGTGGCGCTTGTTGCAATCGCCCTGAGGGTTCCTGCAATTCAGGACATCGTGCTTGAGCGCGGAGCGAATGCGGTGGTGTCTGCTGACCCGGTGGATCTTTCCGACCCTGATGCACTGACGCTGATCTTCTGTGGCACTGGAGGACCTTTCCCAGATCCAGAACGCGCAGGCCCCTGCACCTTGGTGGCGGCTGGTGGACGTGTTTTCCTGATAGATAGTGGCACCGGTGGCGCGCAACGATTGCAGCAGCTTCGTGTTCCTATGGGAGCTATTGAAGGTGTGTTCTATACCCACCTGCATTCAGATCATATCGCAGGGCTTGGTGATATTGCGATGAACAGCTGGGCTGCCGGCCGGGCCACACCACTTGATTTGTATGGCCCTCCTGGGGTTGAAGGCCTCGCCAATGGTACATTTGACGCCTTCGGCATCGACAGCAAATCCAGGATTGACCATCACGGCGAAGAGGTGTTTGCGCCACAGGCTCAGACGATTGGGGCAAACACCATTTTTGTCCCGAGTCGGGATGAGGCGGTGATTGTTCTTGAGGATGGTGATCTGAAAATCACGGCTTTCAAGGTTGATCATGTGCCCCTGGAAAATGCCTATGGCTACCGAGTTGATTTCAAGGATCGGTCAGTTGTGTTCTCCGGCGATACTGTGAAAGACACCAATATGGTGCGCTTTGGGGCGGATGCGGATGTCATGGTCCATGAGGTGATGGGGATGGCCAACATTCATACAATCATCGGCGCTCTTCGTGATAATGGTCGATCGACGCAGGCCAAAATACTAACCGATGCGTCAGAAGTTCACACCTCGCCCGTCGATGCTGCCGAGATTGCCAACGCTGCGAAAGCAACCCTGCTAGTCTACAATCATATTGTTCCACCGATGCCTATCTCTGTGATGGAGAGCATCTTTATGAGGGGCGTCTCTGATGTCCGCTCTGGAGGGGTACTGCTCGGCTATGATGGTTTGCGTGTGCGGCTTCCTGCTGGATCGAATGAGATTGATGTCGGGTCGCTTTAGGCAAAGATTTGAATAAAATGAAACTTTTAGTTCACATTTATGTGATCGATAATACCTCTCGTAATGGGGACATTCGGGCTTATCGTTATCTCTGAGAAAAATTGGTGTGAGTGATTCTATTATGGCCCTTGACCGAACTGCCGAAAACATCGACCAGGAGGAGGCGCGGGAGAAAGTCAGGAGAGCTGCATTCCGACTGATGAATGATGATCGGCTGATTCCCGATCCTCAAAACCTGTCAGACAAATCAGGCGTTTCTATTTCGCTCGTCAATACACTGTATCCAACGATCGAAGATCTGGCCGTTGATATTACTGATGCGCTTGATGCCAATCTGGAGTCGCAGTATGAGGCCTTCCCCGAACCGGGCGAGTTGCTTGATATGCTCGACCGGCTGGTTGAGATCAGGATCGACCTCTATGAAGAGACGGCATTTATCCGGACCTATGGCGAGGTTTCCGAACATCTGTTTCCCAGCATTCGCGAGAAGCGGGCCATTCGTGACGGACGCTTTCGTGTGCGCATACACGAGATGTTGGAGCCGCATTTTGGCTCCAGGTCGGACGACGTAGCGACGCAGGTTGAAGGTTTAGTCAGTTGGGAATTTTGGCGCCATTTAAGAAATGTCCAGCGTTTGAGTGAAGAGAAGACCCGGGACATGGTGGGGAAACTCGTTCAGCTGATTGCTGTGGCTCAATAATTCATCCACATCGGCGATCATGATCGTCGATTGCCCCTCTCCCCGTTTTGTGTGATTGACCCCGTGTTTTCAGGGTGTTTTGCGGCATCTTAGAGGGGTGCAATGCCTGAGCGTTGAGCAGGCCATTGAAGTGATCAAATCAGTTTTGACTGCCGTCGCGTCGGAGGTCCGTCAACCTGTCTTGGCTGATTAAACCGCTCTTCTGGTGCGTTGCCGGTTGATATGCAGACCTTGGGTGCTATAAACGCCCCGGTCTCTTTATCACCTTTCAGGCGCAGATTCGCGTCGATCCAGCCGGTGGATTGCCATGAACATTCATGAATACCAAGCCAAGTCGGTGCTCGCCAAATATGGTGTGCCCGTTCCTAAGGGGAAACCTGCCTTCAGTGTCGATGAGGCAGTGAAAGCAGCTGAGGAACTGGGTGGCCCGGTTTGGGTTGTCAAAGCGCAGATCCACGCCGGTGGACGCGGCAAAGGCGGCGGCGTCAAAGTCGTCAAATCAATCGACGAGGTGCGCCAGGAAGCAGAACGCATGTTGGGGATGACATTGGTCACCCATCAGACGGGTCCCGAAGGCAAAAAAGTTGGTCGCATCTATGTTGAGGATGGTTCTGATATTGCTTCTGAGCTTTATCTGTCGGCACTGGTTGATCGTGCCAGTTCCCGCGTTTCCTTTATCGTCTCCACCGAAGGCGGTATGAACATTGAGGAAGTCGCAGAAAGTACGCCTGAAAAGATCCTGACATTCGACATTGACCCTGCAAGCGGCATTTCGGGCTTTCATGGTCGCAAAGTCGCCTACGCATTAGGGCTTTCCGGCGACACAGCAAAGCAAGCTGTGGCGCTCATCACCAAGCTCTACGATGCCGTCATCGGGGAAGACATGAGCCTGCTTGAGATCAATCCGCTGGTGGTGACGGGGGCCGGCGATGTAATCTGTCTCGATGCCAAGATGAATTTCGATGACAACGCGCTCTATCGGCATAAAGGCCTTTTGGAGCTGCGTGACCTTGACGAAGAAGACGCACACGAGATTGAGGCGTCCAAATATGACCTCAACTATGTGACGCTTGATGGCACCATTGGGTGCATGGTCAACGGCGCGGGCCTTGCGATGGCCACGATGGACATCATCAAACTCTACGGTGCTGAGCCTGCCAACTTCCTTGACGTAGGGGGTGGTGCGACAACTGAGAAAGTCACCGCGGCTTTCAAGATCATTCTGTCTGACAAGAACGTCGAAGGCATCCTGGTGAACATATTCGGCGGCATCATGCGCTGCGACGTGGTGGCTGAGGGCGTTGTTGCTGCAGCCAAAGAGGTCAAGCTTGATGTGCCCTTGGTGGTGCGTCTTGAGGGCACAAATGTGGACCAGGGAAAAGAGATCATGGCCAAGTCTGGCCTGCCGATCATCTCAGCCTCCGATCTTGCCGACGCGGCAGACAAAATCGTTAAAGCCGTGAAGGAGGCCAAATAATGGCTGTTCTTGTTGATGCAAATACCAAAGTAATCTGTCAGGGCTTTACCGGCAATCAAGGCACGTTCCACTCTGAAGGCGCCATTGCTTATGGAACGAAGATGGTTGGCGGCGTAAGCCCAGGCAAAGGTGGGGCAACCCATCTCGACCTTCCGGTTTTTAACACGGTTGCCGAAGCTGTGGAGAGAACGGGCGCTACCGCATCTGCGATCTATGTGCCACCTCCCTTTGCGGCGGACGCGATTTTGGAAGCGATTGACGCGGGCATCGAGCTTGCTGTCTGCATCACCGAGGGTATTCCCGTCCTTGATATGGTGAAAGTGAAGCGGGCGCTCACCGGTTCCAAGACCCGGCTTGTTGGGCCTAACTGCCCGGGCGTCATCACACCAGGTGCGTGTAAGATCGGCATTATGCCGGGCCACATCCACCAAAAAGGCTCTGTCGGCATCGTGTCGCGCTCTGGTACGCTGACCTACGAAGCCGTTGCTCAGACAACGGCGACGGGTATGGGTCAGTCCACGTGTATCGGTATTGGCGGTGATCCGGTCAATGGAACGAACTTCATTGATTGCCTGGACATGTTCCTTGGGGACGACCAGACCGAATCCATCATTATGATTGGTGAGATTGGCGGCTCTGCTGAAGAAGAAGCAGCTGAATTCCTGAAGTCGTCCAAGGTCAAAAAGCCCGTCGTTGGCTTCATTGCGGGTGTCACAGCCCCTCCAGGGCGTCGGATGGGCCACGCGGGTGCCATCATTGCTGGCGGTAAAGGGGGTGCGGAAGACAAGATGGATGCCATGCGCTCAGCCGGCATTACCGTCTCGCCTTCACCTGCAGCGTTGGGGACAACTTTGGCGGATGTGCTGAAAGGTTAATTGGTCTTAACCTCTTTGTTCTGTTCACGTTTCCTCTATCCACTCTTGTGCTTTTGTCGCAAGATTTTAAATGGCCAGTTAACAACCTGCGTGGCACACTCAGGGCATTAACCATAAGACCTCGACTAGAGTTCTATCTTGGAGTTCGGGAACGAGGGTTTGAGAGGAGTGCGGGACTGACCCGCGCCAGGCCATAGATGAGCAAAAGCAGTTCAAACGAACAGCTTGAACGGACTTCGTTCCTGTTTGGTACCAATGCCCCCTTTGTTGAAGACCTTTATGCCCGCTATCAGCAGGACCCACTGTCCGTAGATGCAGAATGGCAGACCTTCTTTGCCTCGCTTGGCGATGAAACATCTGATGTTCTGAAGGAAGCTGAAGGAGCGTCCTGGACGCGCCAGGATTGGCCCTTGCACGCCAATGGCGAGATGGTGAGCGCGCTGGATGGCAATTGGCCAGCAGCAGACGAAAACGCCATTCGGACGAAAATTCAGGACCGGGCACCGGTGGCTAGCGAAGAGAGCATTCGAGCTTCAACGCTCGATTCAGTTCGCGCGATCATGATGATCCGCGCCTATCGTATCCGAGGTCATTTGGACGCTGATCTTGATCCATTGGCGCTGCGCCAGGAGAGCCATCACCCGGAACTTCAGCCTGAAAGTTATGGCTTTGGTCCGGAAGATCTCGACCGGCCCATTTTCCTCGATTACGTGCTTGGCCTGGAAATGGCGACGATCCGGGAGATGCTCGACATCCTGCGTCGGACCTATTGCGGCACGTTTGCTGTGGAGTTCATGCACGTTTCCGATCCGGAGGAAAAGGCGTGGATCCAGGAACGTATTGAGGGCCGCGACAAAGAGATTAGTTTTACCCGGGAAGGGCGCTTAGCCATTCTCGACAAGCTCATTCATGCCGAGGGTTTTGAGAAGTTTCTCGCCGTTAAATATACCGGCACAAAGCGCTTTGGCCTTGACGGTGCAGAAGCGACCATCCCGGCGCTTGAACAGATCATCAAGCGGGGCGGTGCTCTTGGTGCCAAAGAGATTGTGGTGGGCATGCCTCACCGTGGGCGACTGAATGTGCTGACGAACGTGATGGGAAAGCCCTATCAGGCCATTTTCCACGAGTTTTATGGTGGCTCTGCCAACCCGGAAGATGTGGATGGGTCGGGTGACGTAAAATATCATCTGGGCGCTTCGTCTGACCGGGAGTTTGATGGCAACAGGGTTCACCTGTCTCTGACTGCCAACCCGTCTCACCTGGAAATTGTTGATCCGGTTGTGTTGGGCAAGGCCCGGGCAAAGCAAGACCAGCTTCATGACCGCGAACGTGGCTCGGTTATCCCATTGCTGCTTCACGGTGATGCGGCCTTCGCAGGCCAAGGTGTGGTTGCTGAGTGTCTGGGACTTTCCGGCCTCAAGGGTCATAGGACCGGTGGGTCGATCCACTTTATCGTCAATAATCAGATTGGTTTCACGACGGCCCCGCACCATTCGCGCTCCTCGCCTTATCCATCCGATATGGCGAAGATGGTTGGCACACCGATCTTCCACGTGAATGGCGATGATCCAGAAGCGGTGGTTCATGCGGCGAAGGTTGCTGTCGAGTTTCGCCAGAAGTTCAGCAAGCCGGTCGTGATTGACATGTTTTGCTACCGTCGCTTTGGCCACAATGAAGGCGATGATCCGTCTTTGACGCAGCCGCTCATGTACCAGAAGATCGGCAAACAACCAACGACGCTTGAGATCTACGCAAAGCGACTGGTCGATGAAGGTCTTGTCACCCAGGGTGATGTGGATGAGCGGATTGCAGCTTTCCGCGCGCAGCTTGATGGTGATCTGGCTGCGGCAAAAGGCTTCCGTCCCAACAAGGCGGACTGGCTTGACGGCAAATGGTCGGGCTTTAGCCAAGCGCAAGGTGATGCTCGTCGCGGCGAAACAGCGGTGCCCATGGAAACATTGGTTGATATCGGCACCAAGATCACAACGATCCCTGATGACTTCAACGCGCATAAGACATTACAGCGGCTCTTGAAAAACCGCCGTAAGATGATTGATACTGGCGCTGGTATTGATTGGGGTATGGCTGAACATCTCGCGTTCGGTTCGACATTGAATGAAGGTTTTGGCGTTCGGCTGGTTGGGCAGGATTCCGAGCGGGGCACGTTTGTGCAACGTCATTCGGTGCTGAACGATCAGGAAAATGAAGATCGCTATATCCCGCTGAATTCTGTTGCAACAGGCGATGCTGAATTCGAAGTGATCAACTCTATGCTCTCAGAGAACGCGGTTCTGGGTTTTGAGTATGGCTACAGTCTGGCTGAGCCAAATTCGCTGGTGCTTTGGGAAGCACAGTTTGGCGACTTCGCCAATGGTGCACAGGTTGTGATTGACCAATTCATCTCTAGTGGTGAGCGCAAATGGTTGCGCATGTGCGGCCTCGTGATGCTTTTGCCGCACGGGTATGAGGGCCAGGGGCCGGAGCATTCTTCGGCTCGTCTGGAACGCTATCTGCAACTTTGTGCAGAAGACAATATGCAGGTGGTGAATTGCTCAACGCCCGCGAACTATTTCCACGTTTTGCGCCGACAGATGCATCGGAACTTCCGCAAGCCTCTTATCATTATGACACCTAAGTCGCTTCTGCGGCACAAGAAGGCCGTGTCGACGCTGAAGGAATTTGGACCGGACAGTTCTTTCCACCGCGTGTTGTGGGATGATGCTGAGCTTTTGCCGGATCAAAAGATCAAGCTGGTGGATGACAAAAAAATCCGCCGGGTCGTTTTGTGCACGGGCAAGGTCTATTTCGACCTCTACGCCAAACGCGAAGAGCAAGGCATTGATGATGTCTACATCATGCGGACGGAGCAACTCTATCCGTTCCCAGCACGGGCTCTGATCAAAGAGTTGGGCCGATTTGAGAATGCAGAATTCGTCTGGTGTCAGGAAGAGCCTAAAAACATGGGTGCCTGGTTCTTTGTCGAACCCAATATTGAATGGGTTTTGTCGCATGTTGGTGCGCGCAAGCGGCGGGCGACATATGCCGGCCGGCCTGCATCCGCCTCTCCGGCGACAGGCCTCATGAGTAAACATCTTCAAGAACTGAACCAGCTTCTCTCCGAAGCATTGATCGTCGACTGACTGATAGAAAACGGCAGGAAATTATGAGCACTGAAATTCGCGTCCCTACGCTCGGTGAATCCGTCACAGAAGCTGAGGTGATCCAATGGTTCAAACAGGCCGGTGATTCCGTTGCGGTCGATGAGCCGCTGGTTGAGCTTGAGACAGACAAAGTAACAATTGAGCTTCCATCCCCAGCTGCCGGTGTTCTTGCGGAGATCACAGTTGAAACCGGCGAGACGGTGGAAGTGGACGCGCTGCTTGGCATGATCGGTGAGGGCGATGGCGCTGCCGTAAAAGCAAAGCCAGCTGCTGCTAAAAAAGAAGTGAAAGCGGCACCTGCACCTAAGGCTGATCCAGCTCCTGCGCCCGCAGCGGCACCTGTTGCGGCATCAAAGGGTGAAGATGATGCATTGTCACCAGCTGTCAAAAAGCTGATTGATGAAAATGGGCTTGACCCATCCATGATTTCTGGCAGCGGCAAAGATGGTCGGATCGTCAAAGGTGATGTTCTGGCTGTGCTTGAAGCTAAAGGCGCCGCTACGCCTGTTTCTGCCCCAGCTGCACCAATTGCTGTTCCTGCGGCCGCAAAGCCTGCGAGCGCACCTGCTGCAAATCAGGGTGCGCGGGAAGAGCGGGTTCGTATGACCCGCCTACGCAGAACGATTGCGTCGCGCCTTAAAGAAGCTCAGAACAACGCAGCTATGCTGACGACTTTTAACGAAGTCGATATGGGTGCGGTGATGGCTGCTCGGTCACAGTACAAAGAATTGTTTGAGAAGAAGCACGGTGTGCGTCTCGGTTTCATGAGCTTTTTCGTCAAAGCCTGCATCATGGCGCTGCGGGACATTCCAGCGGTGAACGCTGAAATTGATGGCGATGAGCTTGTTTACAAGAACTTCTACAATATCGGTGTGGCCGTTGGGACTGAGAAGGGTCTGGTTGTTCCGGTCTTGAAAGATGCTCAGGACATGTCTCTCGCAGGAGTTGAAAAAGCGATCAACGCCTATGGCATGGCAGCGCGGGATGGCGCCCTTAAGATTGATGATCTGCAAGGCGGCACTTTCACCATATCTAATGGTGGGGTCTATGGATCGCTAATGTCGACGCCGATCTTGAATGCACCCCAGTCAGGCATCCTGGGCATGCACAAGATCCAGGAGCGCCCGATGGTTGTGAATGGTGAGATCCAAATCCGCCCGATGATGTATTTGGCACTCTCTTATGATCACCGGATTGTCGATGGCAAAGAGGCTGTGACCTTCCTGGTGCGAGTCAAAGAATGCCTCGAAGATCCGCAGCGTCTGCTGCTTGATCTCTAAGAAGATTGCGGCAGGCGCCCTGGCTTAAGGGTGTCTGCCTTTTGTTTGCTCCACGCGAAGGTAGGGTCCTCATGTCGGACACATTTGATCTTGTTGTTATCGGTGCTGGCCCAGGCGGGTATGAGTGCGCGATCCGTGCGGCTCAACTTGGCATGAGTGTTGCGTGCGTTGAGAAGCGTGATGCTCTTGGTGGGACATGTCTCAATGTGGGGTGCATTCCATCAAAGGCACTGCTACATGCGTCTGAGCTTTTTGCAGAAACTGCCCATTTTGAGAAAATGGGGATCAATGTCGGTAAACCGAAGCTTGATCTCTCTGTGATGCAGGGCTTTAAGCAGCAAGCGATTGACGGCAATACGCAAGGCATCGAATTCCTCTTCAAGAAGAACAAAATTGAATGGGTCAAAGGCACCGGCTCCCTCAAGGGAGCTGGCGAAGTTGAAGTTGCGCTGAGCGAGGGTGGTTCCCGTACGCTGAAAGCATCCGATATTGTGTTGGCGACGGGATCAGATGTCGCGCAGCTCCCCGGCATCGAGATTGATGAGAAACAGATCGTGTCCTCTACCGGCGCGCTGGAACTTCAGAAAGTCCCAGGCAAACTTGTTGTCGTTGGTGGCGGTGTAATTGGCCTGGAACTTGGTTCGGTTTGGAGCCGTCTTGGCGCTGACGTTACCGTTGTGGAATTTCTTCCTGCAATTCTTCCGGGTATGGACGGCGAAGTCTCAAAG
>Ga0209345_10004689_pt1 | contig 13062 bp, 11 predicted proteins | sample Cruoilmetagenom7_FD_187294 | JGI IMG/M metagenome (GOLD analysis project Ga0209345, IMG submission 187294) | Oil polluted marine microbial communities from Coal Oil Point, Santa Barbara, California, USA - Sample 7 (SPAdes) (version 2) | ecosystem: Environmental > Aquatic > Marine > Oil seeps ...
GTGCGCTCAAAGGGGCGTGGTGCTGAGGGAGTCGGCCTGTACCGAACCGAAATTCCCTTTATGGCCAGAGACCGTTTCCCTAGCGAAGATGAGCAGCAGGCTATTTATAGGAATCAACTCGAAGCCTTTGCCCCCCTGCCTGTGACCATGCGGACTCTGGATATCGGTGGCGATAAGTCATTGCCCTACTTTCCTATTTCTGAAGAAAATCCCTTTCTGGGGTGGCGTGGTATTCGAATCTCTCTCGATCACCCGGAAATTTTCCTCTCCCAAATTCGCGCCATGCTCAAGGCCAGCGCGGGTTTAAATAACCTGCGTATCCTGTTACCCATGATCTCCAGTATTCTTGAGTTAGAAGATGCGCGTTATCTTATTCACCGGGCGTGGATGGAATTGCAAAATGAAGGTTATACCATACTGATGCCCCAGGTTGGCGCGATGATCGAGGTGCCTGGCGCGGTGTACCAGGCTCGTGAGATTGCGGCGATGGTGGATTTTATTTCGGTGGGCAGTAACGACCTGACGCAATATATGCTTGCCGTGGATAGAAATAATCCACGTGTCGCGGGTCTTTATCAATCCTTTCACCCAGCCGTATTGCGCGCCCTGTCGGATACGGTAAAGGCCTGTCATGAAATGGGCAAAACCATCAGCGTGTGTGGCGAGATGGCCGGTGATCCTGCCGGCGCAGCACTGCTTAGCGCCATGGGTTATGACAGCCTCAGTATGAGTGCCAGCAGCTTGTTAAAAGTGAAATGGGCACTGCGTCAATTAAACCACGGCCAAACCAAGGACTGGTTGGAACATGTGCTGAGCCTGGATAATGCTGCCATAGCACAAAGTTATATGCGCATAAAACTGGATGAAGCAGGCTTGGGTGGTCTTACCCGTGCCGGTAAGTAGCTCTTGCTATCTCTCAGTGCTTCCAGTGCCTCGCGCTGGAAGCGTTCGCCTGATTAAATGAGGGTAAAGGAAAACTCACTCTCCCCCAGCTCAGCCCCCTCGTTACCAAAACGTTTTTCGCTAAATGTCAGTTTGCCTTGTCGGTCGAGTATTACCAGGCTGCTCGACCGGGTGCCATATACTTTACTCCGAATAAACAGGGGCGAAAGTATTCTTTCTGCGCTAAGGCCTACGCCGGTGTCTGGTAGTCGTTTATCGTCCGCAACGCTATTATTATGCAATAAACGTAACAAGGCTGCCGGGTCTGGTTCTTGCCTGGTGAGGTTTTCTAGTTCCTCTAGTCCGTCTGTTACCTTTGGCCAGGGGGTATTGAGTAGATGGTTACTTAAGCCGTAGAAGCCGGGTTCTAATTTGCGGGTATGGTGTTCTCGATTGGAGTAATAATAGAGCCCGTTTTTGTCACCAACTAGCAGGTTAAAACCATTGTAGAGTTGGTGTGTATTTTCCACTTCGCGAAGAAACTGCGGTGGCGTTTGCTTGCCGGATAAAAAAGCTGTGGTGAGGTGGCCGCGACTTTTGATTCCGCAGCGTTGCCCGGTTTCGCGGAAATTAGTCAGTGCAGCGAAACGGCCGGTTTCTGTGATGCCCAACCAGGTGCCGCCGTCTTGCTCATCCTTACCGGCAAGGATGGAAGGCTCCTTGCCCCACCAGTGCAGTGCTTGCGTCGGACGGCTGTACATTTCGTCACGATTAGCGAGCAAAATCAGCGGAAAATTCGTGTGGTTTTGATAGGAGAAGAGAATAAGGCACATGCGCCTATTCTACTCGAAGCATAAAGCAGCGCAAAATAATGGCGCGTAGAAAGCGGTCGCCTTTCTAGGATGATTTGGCCATAATCGGCCTTTTATTTTAGGGTCGATATGGCTTTTCTGTACTACATTCTACTGGGCAGCGTGGCGGGCACCCTTGCCGGGTTACTCGGTGTGGGGGGCGGCTTGGTTATTGTGCCGGTTCTTGTTTACTTATTTCAGCAACAAGGTTTTGCGCCGGAGGTGCTCACCCATATGGCGGTGGGAACATCTCTCGGCACGATTGTGCTGACCTCCATCAGCTCGATACGCGCCCATCATGCCCACGGTGCGGTGCAGTGGGCGGTATTTAAACAGCTTGTAGTCGGCATTGTGATGGGGTCTTTGCTGGGAGCGGTGCTGGCGAATTTTATTCATGGCCCGTGGCTACAAGTAATGATCGGCATATTTGCCCTGGTGGTGGCCGTGCAAATGGGTTTTGAAATCAAACCTCAAGCTCGGCGACCGCTTCCTGGTGCCAGAGGAATGTTTGCTTCGGGCGGCCTTATTGGCAGCATTTCCGCTTTGTTTGGCATTGGTGGTGGGTCGGTTACGATGCCCTTGTTAACCCGCTTTAGCGTACCGGCCCAGCAAGCGGTTGCCACCTCGGCGGCCTGTGGTTTACCCATTGCCATTGCCGGTAGCCTGGGTTTTATCGCCACCGGCTGGGGACAGGCGCAGTTACCCGCATTGAGTTTCGGTTATATTTATTTACCGGCATTTTTGGGAGTTGTGCTAAGTAGCACCTTGTTTGCAATTCTCGGTGCCCGTTGGGCGCATCAGGTATCCGCAAGCACCTTGAAAAAAATCTTTGCCTTGTTGCTGCTCGCTATAGGGCTTCGCTTGGTGGCTGCGGCGTTTTAGTGTGAATAGGAATTGCGGTAGGAGATAACATGCTGGTTTACCCTGATATCAACCCCATAGCTTTGGAGCTTGGCCCAGTGAAAATACACTGGTATGGCTTGATGTATCTTTTGGCATTCAGCATGGCCTGGGCTGTTGCCACCTATCGGGCGAAAGCGACGGGCGGTGCCTGGAACAAAGATCAAATTGGGGATCTGATTTTCTACGGTGCCATGGGCGTGGTGTTGGGTGGTCGGCTGGGTTATGTGTTTTTCTATCACTTCGATCGTTTCCTCGACGAGCCCCTCTGGTTGTTTAAGGTGTGGGAAGGCGGAATGTCGTTTCACGGTGGTTTATTGGGTGTGATTACTGCGCTGATACTTTTTAGTCGCAAGGAAGGTAAGCATCCCCTTGATGTGCTGGATTTTGTGGCTCCCATCGTGCCTCTTGGTTTGGCGGCTGGTCGCATGGGCAATTTTATCGGCGGCGAGTTATGGGGCAGGGCCACCACTGCCGATATCCCCTGGGCCATGGTTTTCCCCCATGTGGATCAACAGCCGCGCCATCCTTCTCAGCTATACCAAATGTTACTCGAAGGTTTACTGCTTTTTGTCATTGTATTTTGGTATAGCGCGAAACCACGACCCCGTTCTGCGGTAACGGGCTTATGGTTAATCGGCTACGGCTGTTTTCGCTTTTTTGTTGAATTTTTTCGCCAGCCCGATGCGCATTTGAATTATGTGGCTTTTAATTGGTTAACCATGGGGCAGGCATTAAGTACGCCGATGATTTTGGCAGGTTTTATGGTTATGGTTTGGGCTTATCGCCACGGAGAAAAGGGAAACGCACAATGAAACAATATCTGGAACTAATGCGTCTGGTGAAAGACCAGGGTATTCGCAAGGAAGACCGCACCGGCACAGGAACGGTCAGTATTTTCGGGCATCAAATGCGTTTTGATTTGAGCGAAGGTTTCCCTTTAGTGACCACCAAGAAAATTCACGTGAAATCGGTGATTCACGAATTGCTGTGGTTTTTGCAGGGTGACACCAATATTCGCTATTTAAAAGAAAATGGCGTGCGCATTTGGGATGAATGGGCAGACGAGAAGGGTGAGTTAGGCCCGGTATATGGCTACCAGTGGCGCTCCTGGCCGAGTGCGGGTGGCAAGAAGATTGATCAGATTAAACAGCTCGAAGAGGCGATTAAAACCAATCCGGATAGCCGTCGTCTTATCGTCAGTGCATGGAATGTCGCGGATGTGGAAAATATGGCCCTGCCACCCTGCCATACCCTGTTTCAGTTTTATGTGGCCGATGGAAAACTTTCTTGCCAACTTTATCAGCGCAGTGCAGATATTTTTCTCGGCGTGCCGTTTAACATCGCCTCTTATGCCCTTCTGACCATAATGATGGCCAAGGTAACGGGGCTGCAGCCGGGTGATTTTGTCCATACCTTTGGTGATGCTCACCTTTATCGTAATCATCTTGAGCAGACAGAAACCCAGTTGGCACGTACGCCTTACCAACTGCCCACTATGAAAATAAACGGTGAGCAGTCCTCTATCTTCGATTTCAAGTTCGAGGATTTTGTGCTGGAAGGTTATGAGCACCACTCCCATATTTCTGCACCGGTTGCGGTATAAAACGGCTTAAGGATTTAACTATGAAGCTTTCCCTTATTGCCGCGATGGCTCAAAACCGGGTCATTGGGCGGAATAATAAACTGCCCTGGTACCTGCCGGAGGATCTGAAATATTTCAAACGGGTCACCATGGGAAAACCCCTGATTATGGGGCGCAAGACCTTCGAATCCCTGGGTAAGCCCTTGCCGGGAAGGCCGCATATTATTATTACCCGCGATGAGGGCTATGAATATCCCGGTTGCCATATCGTTCACGATGTAAAAAGCGCTAAGGCCCGTGCCGAAAGCCTTCTGCTGATTGATGGCGGAGAAGAAGCAGTGGTGATTGGCGGGGCGGAAATTTACGGCCTTATGCTGTCAGAGGTCGAGAGAATGTATCTCACAGAGGTGCATCAGGATGTGGAAGGGGATGCTTATTTCCCTGAATTTAATGAAAATGACTGGTCACCCATTGCCAGAGAGGACTTTCCAGCACAGCCGCCGAATGAATACGACTACAGTTTCGTCGTGTACGAGCGACAGTCTAAATCAAGCTGAGTCAACAGGGCGTTTAGGGTGTCCTGTCTTTCGGCAAAATATTGTTGCCATGCTGCTCCAAGCTGCGCTGCCAGTTTACTTTGCTCCGAACCCTCAAGCATCGTGGATAGTTCAGGGGCAAGCCCCTGTTCTTCCCTTTGTTCGTGGTGCTCCAATACGCCTTTTAAGGTGCGCTGGTAATCTAGTAGCTCGATGACCAGGCGTCGCGGGGAGCGTCCTTCCTCTAACTGTGCTGCATTAAGTTTCTCTTTGGCGCGTGATAAGAGGGTGAGTATCCTCTCGTGTTCCCGTTTGTACAAGGAGCTTGCCCAGCGTGGTTTTTCTACTTTCTCATGCAAAGGTAATAGCAAACTGTTTTCCAGTTCAATATGTGCGGATAATAGCGCCTGGTAGTGAGTGAGAAGCTGGCTTGCCAGCTCAAAGCGCTGCTCAACGAGGGCTTCCTGCTGGCAGAGAAACAGGTTTTCCAGCCGCTGATGGTAGTGATTAAGAAGGTTGAGCAAGGGCGCTGTATCGGTGGCCAAGGGCTGGACTCTGAAAATGATTGAGTCCTTATTATCCTAGAAACCGCAGTTGGACTCGCTTGAGAGTGCGTTTATTGGGTTCGATAATACAGTAAAAAAAGTGAATAATAGCAGGTTATTTCGAGCTTTTTTTGCGAAATTAGCGGGCCCAATAAACGTGCTATCGAGTGAGGAGGCGGACTCACCCAATAGGTGAAAGCTCTATTTTCAAAATAGCTTACTATAGCAGTGAAAACTTCCAATTTGGGTCGGCCAACTGCGGTTTCTAGGATTATCCCACATAAATGTAATTTTGATATTCGACAAAAGACAGGACTATGAAAAAACTCAGATCTACTGCTTTGCGTTATGAATCCGGCCAGCTATTTGTTCTGGATCAGCATCTTCTACCCCATCAGGAAACCTGGTTGGAATGCCATTCGGTGGAAATGATGGAGGCGATGATTCAGGCCTTGCAGATTCGTGGTGCGCCCTTAATTGGTATTGGCGCGGCTTTGTTGGTGGCGCACTTGGTAGAAGAGCAGCATTCACAAAAAAGCCTGTTGGAAAGTGTGGCCAGATTGCGGCAAGCCAGGCCCACCGCCGTGAACCTAATGTATTGCATGGATCGCATGGCTGAAGCGCTAAAGGAGGAAAATTGGCGTGAAGCTGCCATCGTGTGCGCGGAAGGGCTGTTCGAGCAAGATCAGGCCCTGTGTGATGCCATGGCGGAGCATGGTGCTGCCTTAGTGGAAAATGATGATCGCCTGCTAACCCATTGTAATGCTGGTAGCCTTGCCACGGTGGGAGTGGGTACGGCTATCGGTGTTATTACCGAAGCGTGTCGAATTCGTGAAGGGGTTTCTGTATGGGTGGACGAGACCCGTCCACTGCTTCAGGGTGGTCGGTTAACGGCTTGGGAAATGGAGCAAGCAGGTGTTCCCTATCAGATTATCTGTGACAACATGGCTGCCTCTTTAATGCAGGCGGGCAAGGTGGACAAGATATTTGTCGGCTCAGACCGCATCGCAGCCAACGGGGATTTTGCCAATAAAGTGGGCACCTATAGTCTTGCGGTGCTTGCCCATTTCCATGACATACCCTTTTATGTGGTGGCACCCCATACAACGGTGGATGTAAATTGTGAAAGTGGCGAGCTTATTCCGATTGAGCGAAGGGCAAAAACAGAAATTACCGGGGTGAAGGGTAGTTTTGGGGAGGTTTCCTGGAGTCCTCATAAGGCGGCTGCATATAACCCGGCCTTTGATGTTACACCGGCGGGCCTGGTGTGTGGCTGGGTGCTGGATAGCGGTGTATATGACTTGGCCGACATTAAAAATAATGTTTTGCGGTCGTTGTGATTTAACCCGGTCAGCAGCGAGTGTAAGGCATGCCTCGCCGCTGATCGGAGTGCGTGATGGTATTAACGCACTTTGCAGTTACCCCACTCGCAGGAAACCAGAGCGTAGCTTTTATCCGGGCAAATGGCTTCAAAAATTTCGGTTGGCCAGTTTGACTTGAGTGTATTTACTTTTGCTCTTGGGCAAACCGTTCTATTTATCAAACGCTCAACTGTAATGCTGCTGCGGGAAAATCTTTTGCCGCTTTTCTTTGCAACTTGTGCCTGTTTGAGAAGAAGGTCGTCCCCCTGGGTTTTTCTTGCTTGGTACAAGGCGGTGAGGGTTGGATGGAATTCGGAGTTTTTATTTAAATCCCTGGTGCCCTCATTATACTCCGCAATAACCTTAGCGCAGGTTTCTGTGTCTTTGGAGCTTGTCACAATTTTCGCTCTTGAATCAGCTGTTTTCTCCACCTCGAGTGCGAGGGCCATTGCATAACGAGCGTTAGTTTCTTGTCTGTCACCATTAAGTGTCAACAGGTTATAAGAAAAACCATAGTCTGCCGCTTCGATAAACAAGCCGTTACGTTTCCACCAGTTCTTCTGCGCTGCCCAGGCTTTGTCTTTCAGTAAGGGCTGTTGGCTGCTGCAATGTGCCATAACTTTTCGCATGGTGGCATCGTGGGATAAGCCATAGATGATGGCATTTTCTTTTGGCGGCCAGCTTGGTGCGGATGCGCATCCGGTGAGGATTAATAATGAGATAATAATGATAATTCTAGGCAAAATGTCCTCCTTGATAAACTCGCGGTGGCGGAAATAGATAGTAGTGAATATTAACTATAGCGCATCTTTTATCTGATCAGCCAAGGTCATGACATCAAAGGGTTTAGGTATGACCTTCTTTGCTCCCAGTGCTAAAAGTACATCAACCTCTTGGGGTTGTACTTTTGCGGTCAAAAATAATGCAGGAGTACTTTCAAAGCCAGGTATTTCTCTGAGGTTTTTCAATGTGGTCGGGCCATCCATGCCTGACATCATAACGTCTAATAATATGATGTCAGGCGAAAATGCGACTATTTTTTCCAATGCTTCCGAGCCTGAGCTGCAAAATAATAGATCAAAACCCTCATCTTCAAGGGCGCACTCTGCAATTTCAATAATGTCTTCTTCGTCCTCGACGTAGAGCAGTCGAATATTGTTGCTCATAAGCGCTTCCTTTTGACTTATTTTGGTGAATAAACAGGAATTTCAAAATAAAAGGCAGTTTTGTTCTCCGGTGTTCGGTAGAAGTTTATTTTGCCTTTATGCTTTTCGACAATGGCGCGGCTAATGTTTAGCCCCAAGCCTGTTCCTCCGCGCTCTCGTGTGTCTGAGCCATCCGCTTGGGAGAAACGTTCAAAAATATAAGGGCGAAAGGTTTCTGATACGCCCTCTCCTTGATCAAACACTGTAAATCGCACCATGGTGTCTGAATGTGATACTTCGATATTCACTTGAGATTCTTCTGGTGAAAATTTGATTGCGTTTGATAGTAAATTAGCAAGAACTTGTAAAAGCCGACCTTCATCACCCAAAATCATTAAGTCTGGAGACTGGCATTGGATGCTCAGGGTGATATGGTATGTTTTTGCATAAGCTTCGCTAGCCTCCATCGCAGCTTTGGCGATAGCATTAGCATGTAAGATGACTTCCTTAAAGGAAAGCATGCCAGCATCAAGCTTTTCCATATCAAGAATGTCGTTAATTAACTGCCCAAGACGCAGGCTATTTTTTTCCGCAGTTGCGAGCATTCTTTTGGTTTTGTCAGAAAAATCTTCTTGGCTTTTATTGATGATGATGCTTAGAGCGCCCCGAATGGAGGTGAGAGGGGTGCGCAGTTCGTGGCTAATGGTAGATATAAACTCATTTTTCATTCTTTCCAGCTTTTTATATTCAGTAATATCTCTGATGATGCCGATAAAAATAGCTTGGTCGTCAACAGTAATTTCTGAAACTGAGATCTCGATGGAAATTAGTGTTCCATCGGATTTTATGCCTTCTACTTCTCGGCCAATGCCGATGATATTTTTTTTACCGGTTTCGGAATATTTTTTGAGATAAAAATCGTGTTTTGACTTAAAAGGCTCTGGCATAAGCAAGCTTACATTTTTGCCAATAACCTGCGTTTGGCTATACCCGAATATTCCTTCTGCGGCACTGTTGAATGATTGAATGCTACCCTTGCTATCTATTGTGATCAGCCCATCTGCCATATTCTCTACAGTCGCTTGCAGACTTTTTTCGCTTGACATTAGAGAGGCTGTTTTTTCTTTTAAATTATTTTCAGCATAATCTTTCTGTTTCAGTAATGAAATAAGGTAAAATATAAACGTCATAAAAAACAGCATCGAAATGCCTGTAGCATAAAGCGGACTTAAATTTGGCAAGAAAAAATATTTATAGTGGTTAAGCGAAGTTACAATTTCCCATGTTTTGTTTGCTATTTGCATTTTCTGGGTATTTCTCATAGTCGCTCTAACATTTTTTTTATAGGAGGGCGCTGCTAGTTTTGGGTAGTTTTTAGAGCTGATAAATACGCGACTTTCGCGGTTATTTATTTCAAAAAGGGTAATATTAATATTTTTAAATGTTTGCGAGTTGTTGTATATGTTTGGCGATATATTGCTAAGTAGGCGGTTGATTTCAATCGCGCCAACAATGAATCCGCTAATGCGCCGCTCTGGTGAGCTTGGTTTTTCTTTTTTAAATATAGGAGTAAATATTAGTGTGGCCGGCCTGGAATGGTCCGCTTGGAGTAGGGTAACGGGGCTGCTTGCGGAGGTTGACTTGCTTTTTAGGGCTTCGTTAATCGTTGCCAGGCGGGAGCTTTCAGATCCTAAATCATAACCCAGCGCAGCTTCATTGCCCTGATAGGGTTCAAGGTAAAAGACCGGGTAATAAGCATCTCTATCTGCGGAGGGAACTCGCTCTCCTTGGGTGCTTTTTTCAAAAAAATGGAAATTTGAAAACCCATCAGACTGGGCAAATGATTCGTAACGAGCCTGTTCCGCTGATGAAACAATGGGGACCCATTCTATGGCTTGAAAAGCAGGGGATCTTTTATAGAGTGGTGTTGCCAAAGCATAAAAATCATAGCGATCCACAAACTCGGCGGTTTCAAAAAACGTTGTGATAGAACCCAAGGTATATAGCTGGGTATTTACTACTTTCTCAAGGTCTTGGGCTATATTAAAAGCGAGATTGTCGAATTTCTGCCTGAGCTTTTGTTCTTCGTGGTGTTTTACGCTGATGAATACGATAGAAGAAACAAGCAGCCCAATAACGACAGCTGTTGAAACGGGGATGTTAAGTGCGTAATGGCGCATACTTTTAATTCGCTCTTAGGTCGCAAGTATCGCTTCGATAGTTTTTGTTTTTTCAATAGCTGCGCGCTACAAAGTTTGCTGGGCTTGTGCAAATCGGCGCAGGAAGACGGGCTTATTCTTACTTTTATAATATTAGGCATAAATGGGTGATTCGCAAACGCTTTAGCAGGGTTTCTCTAAAAAACAGGGGCTGGTTTTGAGTAAGTAGGGGCGGTAACGGGTAGGGTGAGAGGCAGGTGTGGAAAAGCAGTATAAGCCGAGTATTCAACATATGCTGTTTTCTGGTTTAATCAGAGTTTGTTTAGGTTTATTACTATGAGTTTTCTCTCGCGATTGCGCGATGGCCAATATCTCTTCGATAGTAGACATTATCCCACTGGATGCTGTCAGCCAAAGCATAAGCATTAGCCTGGGCTTCGGTGACAGAGTTGCCAAGGGCGGTTGCACACAGTACGCGGCCACCTTGTGTGCAAATATTGCCATTGGTATCAAGACGGGTGCCTGCATGGAATACTTTGGCATTGCTTTCGGTGGTTTCATTTTCCGGCTTGGGAAGGCCGCTAATAATATCGCCTTTGTTGTAGCTGCCTGGATATCCACCCGCAGCGAGAACAATGCCCACGGCTGCTCGTTGGTTCCAGTCTGCCTGGGTTTGATCCAGCTTTTTGTCGAGGGCCGCATCGCAGAGGGACACTAGGCTGCTCTGTAAGCGCATCATTATGGGCTGGGTTTCCGGGTCGCCAAAGCGGCAGTTGTACTCAAGCACCAGAGGTGTGTCACTTTGATCTATCATAATGCCTGCATACAGGAAACCCGTATAGGGGTGGCCTTCTTTCTCCATGCCTTTGACGGTGGGAATGATGACTTCGTCCATGATGCGTTGATGAATTTCATCAGTGACCACGGGAGCGGGTGAGTATGCGCCCATACCGCCGGTATTCGGGCCTTTATCGCCTTCGTCACGTGCTTTATGATCCTGCGATGTGGCGAGAGTCAGAATGTTTTTACCATCTACCATGCAGATAAAGCTGGCTTCTTCGCCAATAAGAAAGTCCTCGATAACGACACGGTGCCCTGCATCACCAAAGGCATTGCCGGCTAGCATGTCTTCGACGGCAGCAATGGCTTGCTCTTCGGTTTCCGCCAGAATAACCCCTTTGCCTGCCGCCAGGCCATCTGCTTTCACTACGATGGGGGCGCCACGCTCTTTGATATAGGCGATGGCTTGCTGTAGGTCGGTGAAGTTCTGATAGGCGGCGGTGGGGATGTTGTGCCGGGCTAAAAAGTCTTTGGTGAAGGCTTTGGAGCCTTCCAGTTGCGCGGCGCCCTGGCTTGGTCCGAAACAGCGTAGCTGGTTTTCCTGGAAGCGGTCCACAATGCCCGCCACCAGCGGGGCTTCGGGGCCAATAAGGGTCAGATGGATGTGATTCTGCTTAGCGAAATCCACCAGCGCGTCGATGTCGTCCGCTTGAATGGCAAGGTTTTCCAGCTTGGGTTCCAGAGCCGTGCCGCCGTTACCGGGTGCGACAAAAACCGTTTCTACATTTGTATCCTGGGCAATTTTCCAGGCGAGAGCATGTTCGCGACCACCGCCGCCTACAACCAATATCTTCATAGTGCTTCCTCGAATCGTTTAGGGCTAGTGACGGAAGTGGCGCATGCCGGTGAATACCATGGCGATGTCTGCTTCATCAGCAGCGGCGACAACTTCTTCATCACGAATTGAACCGCCGGGTTGAATAATGGCGCGAATGCCTGCTTTCGCCGCCGCATCGATACCGTCACGGAAGGGAAAGAATGCGTCAGAGGCCATTACCGAGCCGGGCACCTGGAGGTTTTCATCGAGGGCTTTAATGCCCGCAATTTTGGCGCTGTATACGCGGCTCATCTGTCCGGCACCGATGCCGATGGTTTGTTTGTCGCGTGCATAAATAATGGCATTTGATTTGACGTACTTAGCCACCTTCCATGCGAAGAGTAGGTCTTTCAGCTCTTTTTCAGTTGGGGCGCGCTTACTAACTTGCCTTAACTCGCTCTGGGAAATGCTGCCGAGATCGAAATCTTGCACCAGTAGGCCGCCATTGACACGCTTGTAATCATAATCTGTGCTGTTGCCTTTCCATTCGCCGCAGCACAGCACACGGATATTGGCTTTTTGGCTAAGGGTTTCTTGCGCCTCGGCATCTATAGAGGGGGCGATGACAACTTCCACAAACTGCTTGTCGATAATGCTTTTGGCGGTGGCCTGAGTTAGAGGACGATTAAAAGCAATAATGCCGCCGAAGGCAGAAGTGGGGTCTGTTTGGAATGCCCGCTCGTAGGCACTCAGGATATCTGTTCCCGTTGCTACACCGCAGGGGTTTGCGTGTTTGACGATGACGCAGCTGGGTTCTTGAAAGGATTTAACGCATTCCAACGCTGCATCGGTATCAGCGACATTGTTATAGGAGAGCTCTTTGCCCTGAATTTGTTCTGCTGAGGCAATGCTGCCTTGCGGCGCGTCTGATGCACGATAAAAAGCCGCTTTCTGGTGTGGGTTTTCACCGTAGCGCATCTCTTGTGCTTTTATGAACTGGCGGTTAAAGGTGGTGGGGAATTCGCCTTTTTCCCAGCTACCAGGGCTGGCTTCGCTGGGCTGTAATCGTCCCAGGTAATCGGCTATGGCTCCGTCATATTGTGCTGTGTGTTCAAAGGCCTTGCGAGCATAACGGAAGCGGCTTTGATCGCTGATGCATCTATCGTTGTTATCTAGTTCATTCAGGAAGACATCGTAATCCTGAGTGCTAACAAGGATGGTGACAAAGGCATGATTTTTGGCTGCGGCGCGCACCATGGTTGGGCCGCCAATGTCGATATTTTCTATGGCTGTAGCCAGGTCACAGCCTGGTTTGGATACGGTTGCCCGGAAGGGGTAGAGGTTAACAACCACCAGGTCGATGGGTTTGATGCTCTGGCTATCCATTGCGGCTTCATCGATGCCGCGACGGGCGAGTATGCCGCCGTGCACTTTGGGATGCAGGGTTTTAACCCGGCCGTCCATCATTTCCGGAAACTGGGTATAGTCGGATACTTCGGTG
>Ga0209345_10004690_pt1 | contig 13061 bp, 1 predicted proteins | sample Cruoilmetagenom7_FD_187294 | JGI IMG/M metagenome (GOLD analysis project Ga0209345, IMG submission 187294) | Oil polluted marine microbial communities from Coal Oil Point, Santa Barbara, California, USA - Sample 7 (SPAdes) (version 2) | ecosystem: Environmental > Aquatic > Marine > Oil seeps ...
GTATGTAGATACAATTGAAAAAAATAAAGACCAGGTTCTAGGAAGGAGAATAGAAAACCAATTAAAAAATAATGAGCATGAAAATCCAGTTTCTGAAATTCCAACTACATATTTGTCATTATATAAAGAAATAAAAAAATGGATTGAAAACTGGATAAGCACGAATCAAAAAATAAAATCAGGTTTAGTAGATATACATAAAGAGTTTACTTCTTATGGAATGGATTCCATTGAAATAATGAAAATGACTGGCGATTTAAGCAAATGGTTAAAATATGAATTAAGCGCAGAAATTTTATGGGATTACTTCACTATCCATCAACTGTCAGAATATTTGGCAAAAAACAAAAGTGATAAGCCAGCTGAATTGAAAGAAATAAATTCAATTCCAGTTCAAAGTCGAGAAAAACAAAAACATTATCCGATTTCCTGTAATCAGGAACGATTGTGGTTTTTACAACAATTAGAAGATGACTCGCACGTCTATGATATTGAAGGAGTATATCGAATTAATGGAGAGTTAAATCATAAGGCACTGGAATTTGCTTTTGACTTTTTGGTAAATCGTCATGAAGCCTTTAGTGCGACTTTTCTTGATATATCTGGAGAAACAAAACAAACAATAGATATTCCTAAATGGGATTATAAGCTTGATAGTCCAGACTCTAAAAAAAACAAAATTAATAAAAAATATATTTCACAATGGTTAACAAAAGGTAGGAATGACGAATTTAACTTGTTAGAAGGAGCCTTGTTAAAAGTACGATTATTGAATGCAGGACAAGCAAATAATATTTTACAAATTAGGATCCACCATATTATTTCTGATGGTTGGTCTTTATCAATATTTGTAAAAGAACTTGCCATTTGTTACGAAGCTTTCGCAAAAAATCAAGAACCTAAATTGCCAACACTATCTGTTCAATATCTAGATTATATTATTTGGCAACAAAGCGCTCAACATGAACAATTAATGGCTGAAGGATTGAAGTATTGGCGAAAGAAACTTGAAAACGTTCAAACTTTGGAAATGCCATCAGACTACAGTCGCCCCCCGGTGCAAACCTATAATGGCTTGCATAAAAAGATATGTTTTTCGCGATCAATGACTGAAGAATTAAAAAAACTTGGCCGTAAAGAGAATGCGACACTTTATAATATTTTATTATCGACATTTAAAATTTTACTATATAAATACAGTGGTCAGTCGGATATTTGTATTGGTACGCCCATAGCTAATAGAACTAAATTAGGTTCCGATTCAATTTTTGGCATGTTAGTCAATACATTACCTTTAAAAATTAAAATTGAAAATGATGATACATTTATTGATGTGCTTAATCGAGTAAAAACGACTGTGCAGGAGGCTTACAGATATCAGGCAGTTCCGTTTTCAAAAATAATTGACGAGCTTGAAATACCAAGAGATCAAAGTCGTACACCATTATTTCAAACGATGTTCGTGATGCAGAATGCGTCGATTACCAACGAGTTTAATTCCAGTACGATAGAGCTGGAAGATATAGAATTTGAATCAGGTACATCGAAGTTTGATTTAACAATGGAGTTTGTTGAAGAAGATGGAGAAATTCATGGTCAGGTAGAATTTAATACTGATTTGTTTCAGGAAAGTACTATTGAACGCTTAATTGGCCATTATGAAACTTTACTAGCGAATATATTAGTTGAACCTTCTACGTCAAGTAGTGGATATCAAATATTGAGCAGCAGAGAGAAAGACTTTTTATATGACTGCAATAAAACACAAAAAAGTTACGATGATAAAATTTGCGTTCATAGAGCATTTGAAATCCAGACAGAAAAAACACCTGATAAAATTGCAATTGAAGTAGGTAAAAAATATTTAAGTTATGACGAATTAAATAGAGAAGCCAACCGTATTTGTTCATGGCTATTAAATGCGAAAATAGAACCAGGCGATAAGGTTGGAATATGTATTGGTAGATCCATCAATATTATGCCAGCCATTATAGGCACATTGAAAGCAGGGTGTACTTATGTGCCGATGGACCCAGGTTTGCCTGAAGGTCGGCTTGAAATAATGGCGAATGATATTGGTTTGGATGCTTTGATTAGTGAGAAAGGTGTATTCAATAAAATTTCATTTGAAAAACCAATCCTGGATTTGAGAAAAGATAACGATAACTTAAAAAACTTGTCAGATAATAATAGAAATTTTGATATTGATTCTGAAAGTCTTCTGTATTTGATTTTTACTTCAGGTTCAACAGGTAATCCAAAATGCACAGGAGTAATGCATCGATCGGCAATGAACCTTTATGCCTGGTATGCTGACGAATTTGATATGACAGAAAATGACAGGTGCCTGGTCATAAGTTCTATCGGATTTGATTTGACTCAAAAGAATTTATTTACTCCGCTTTTGGTCGGGGCGAAAGTTATATTACCTGAATCCGAAGAATATGATGCTGATTGCCTGACTAAAAGTATACTTGAAAACAAAATCACCTGGATTAATTGTGCACCAAGTGCATTTTATCCAATTATAGAAGACCCCGATCAGCAAGTAATGTTGAGAAGTTTGAGAAAAGTGTTTTTGGGAGGCGAAAGTATCCAGGTTGATCGCATAATACCCTGGGTAAAAAATAACGAAGTAGAAATTATTAACACTTATGGCCCCTCAGAATGTACTGATATTGCGGCATACCACAGAATAAATATACAGGAAGTTGATGAGTTAGTGTCTATTCCAATAGGGAAACCTAACCCAAATGTTCAACTTTACGTTGTAGATAAAATGTTAAATCAAATGCCAGTTGGCGTGCCGGGTGAGTTATATATTGGAGGAGCAGGAGTTGGGTCAGGTTATTATAATAATGAAAAATTAAATGAAAAGAAGTTTGTAGCCAACTCGTTTTATGAACCAAATTCTGGCCATAGTATGAGGCTTTATAAGTCTGGTGATAAAGTAAAACGATTAGAAAATGGTGATATTGAATTTATTGGCCGATTCGATCATCAGATAAAACTAAGAGGATTTCGGATAGAGCCAGGAGAAATAGAAACCATATTAAATGCATTTTCGGAAATAAAAGAATCTGCGGTAAAAGTATGCACAAACAATAAGGGCCAGAGTTTTCTAGCAGCATATTATGTTCTTATGAGTAAAGAGGAAATTTCTAACAAGGATATGAAAGAAAGATTAGGTATTTATTTGCCCGATTATATGGTTCCGGGTATTTATATGAGTCTTGTAGAAATGCCACTTACAGTAAATGGAAAAATTAATAAAGAAGTATTACCTGATATTACAGGATTTAATAGCGAAGTTGATTATGTGGCACCTCAGAGTGAAACTGAAATCGAGTTAGAATTAATATGGTCAGACATATTGGATAAAAAGAAAATTGGAATAAATGATAGTTTTTTTGATATAGGAGGTCATTCTTTATTAGCAACTAAAATTGTATCCAGAGCAAAAAGTAATTTTGGAGTTGATCTGTCTGTAAAGGCACTTTTTTCAGAAGCAACCATTCATGATATGGCTTTGTATATCGATACCTTAATTAAAGCCAAAGAAGACTTGCTCAATGGAAATAACAATGAATCAGAAGGTCGTCAGGAGATTGAGCTATGAGTGTAGTAGAGCTTATTAGCGATCTTCACAGCAAAGATATCAAATTATATCTAGATAATGGGAAGCTAAAAGTAAATGCTCCAGATGGGGCTTTAACGGACGATGTTATTTCACTATTGAAAAAAAACAAACATGAAATAATAGAGTTTCTTAAGTCAGCGAGTTTAAGCAACAAACAAGCAATTGTTCGAGTTCCAAGGCATAAGCGAATGCCTTTATCTTATGCTCAGCAACGTCTCTGGTTTCTTAATCAATTATCCAATGACTCAAGATATAATATGGCGGGCAGTTTTGAAATTAGTGGAGAGCTCAATACCAGTAAATTGAATGAGACTTTTGAAATAATTGTATATCGACATGAAATATTAAGAACATGTTTTTTGGAATACCACGCAGGACCTTGTCAGATTATACATGAGTTAGAAAATTGGAAAATGCCGGTTATAGATTTATCCCATCTTGATGAAGAGCAAATAATCATTCAAAAACAACACTTAGTTCAAAACCACTCCAGCCAGATATTCAATTTAGCAGAAGGCCCTTTGCTTAGAACGACTGTTTTGAAAACGGGAGAGAGAGAATTTACTCTATTGATTGCCATGCACCATATTGTATCTGATGAATGGTCAGTTGGTGTATTAATACGGGATATGACAACGATTTATGATGCTTTATCTCAAGGAAAGCCTAATCCTTTAGAACCTTTAATTATTCAGTATGTGGACTTCTCTAATTGGCAAAAAGAAACGTTTGAAAGTGATGACATACAAAAAAAACAATTGAGTTATTGGCGTCAGCAACTTGAAAAAGTAACAGTCCTGGAAGTTCCCACAGACTTTCCACGTCAGGCGGAACAAAGCTCAGAGGGAAAAAGTTATAATTTTAAAATAACAAAGCAAATAAATGAAAAATTATCATTAATAAGTAAAGAAATTGGGATAACAGTCTTTTCAATTTTATTGTCTACTTACAAAATTTTATTGCATCGTTATAGTGGCATGAACGATATATGTGTAGGGATACCGTTTTCGAATAGAGATCAAGAAGAGCTAGAACCAATTATTGGTTTTTTTGTCAACAGCCTGCCTATTAGAAGCCAAATTAATGAAGAGCACGCATTTATAGATTTAGTACAAAGTGTGCAGAATACTTTATTAGATGCTGATGAAAATCAGGCAGTACCTTTTGAGCAGATAGTAGCAGAAGTGGGTGAAGTAAGAGATCTAAGCCATTCACCAATTTTTCAAACAATGTTTTCGTTAGATGTAGAGCCAGCAATAGAGAATATTAGACTAGGAGACTTGTCGTTAAAGTTTATACCAAAAGATAATAATACAGCAAAATTTGATTTTTCTTTGCATATTGAAAGTTCAAACTCAGGAATGACAGGTATTTGGGAGTACAACACCAATCTATTTGAAGCTGATACGGCAGAAAGCATGGCTAATCACTTTCTTATAATATTGGAACAGGTACTAAATAATCCAAATCAAATTATAAAAAACCTTGAATTGATGAATAACGAGGAAAGAAACCTCGTCCTTGAAAAAAACAACCAAACGGATAAGGAGATTCCTGATTTATCAATTGTACAACGTTTTATTGAACAGGCCGAAAAATTACCAGGAAAATTGGCAATTGAGCATAGAAGCCAGAGCATTAACTACGGTGAACTCCATATTACTTCAAATCAATTAGCGAATTTGTTAGCTAAAAATAATGTTGGAAGAGAGTCCAGAGTAGTTGTTTATATGGATCGGTCAATAGAGGCTATAACTGCATTGCTATCTGTTTTAAAAGTGGGAGCAGCATATGTTCCGATAGATGCAGCTTATCCTGAAAACAGGGTGAGTTTTATTCTGGAGGATGTTCAGGCAAAATTTATTATAACCCAAAAAAAGATGCTCAAAAAAATAAACACAAATGGCGCAACCGTTTTTTGTTTTGATGAAAAAAGAAATATATTAAAAAAACAAGATTTTAAAACACCAAAACAAGTGAATCGGGAAGACGATGAAGCTTATATTGTTTATACCTCTGGTTCTACAGGTCAACCAAAAGGGGTAAGAATACCTCATTTAGGCTTGAATAACCTCGTGGAATGGCATAAAAAATATTATACAGTCGATCATGATGCTAAAGCATCACAAATAGCGGGATTTAGTTTTGATGCCTGTGTCTGGGAAATTTGGCCATATTTAATATCGGGATCATCTTTGTATATAGTTGACGATGATATTAAAATGAATGCAAAAAAAATAATAAGATGGATTGCAAAAAACAAAATTACACATAGCTTTATGCCGACTCCGCTTGTTGAAGCTGTTTTAGCAGAACCACTACCTAAAAACTGGGCTTTAAAATATTTATTAACTGGAGGGGACCGATTAACAAGCCATACTCCAAAAGACAACAAATTTAAATTATTTAATAATTATGGACCAACAGAATGTTGTGTAGTAACAACGTCTACTGAAGTTGATTCGGTTGTTTCAAGAAAGTTACCAACTTTAGGCTTTCCTATTAACAATGCCAAATGCTACGTGCTCGATAAATCACTAAAACCTCTACCCGATGGAATGGTTGGAGAATTGTATATTGGTGGAGAAGGCCTGGCTCTGGGGTATATAAATAGACCTGAGATAACAAAAGAGGCATTTATTACAAACCCTTTCGGGTCTGGACGTCTGTATAGAACAGGCGATTTGGTGAGACGTTTATCAAATGGAGAGCTGGATTATTGGGGGAGAATAGATCAACAGGTACAAATAAGAGGGTTTAGAGTCGAGGTAGGAGAAATCGAAGCAATTTTAAATAATTTAAATGAAATCAATGAAAGCGTAGTAGTAGTACAGGAAGAAGAGCAAAATAAAATCCTTGTCGCTTTTATCATACATAATGATCATTTATTAAAAAAAGAAGAGCTTGATACAGAAAAAATACGAGAAAAAGCGAAACAAGATTTACCAGAATATATGGTGCCAACATTTTATGTTGTAGTTGATAAATTCCCAATTACCGCAAATGGAAAAGTTGATCGAAAAAAATTACCAATAATTGATGTGCATGAATATATTGCAACTAATTATGTACCGCCAGAAACAAGAACAGAAAAAATAATCGCATCTGTATGGCGTAGTCTTTTAAAAGTTGAAAAAGTTGGTGTTCATGATAAATTTTTTGATCTCGGAGGACACTCGCTTATAGCAACCCAAATCATGGCGAGAATAAGGGAATCGTTTAAAATTGAATTACCTCTAAAGCTTTTATTTGAAGGGTATGACATTCATGAATTAGCTAAAAAAGTTGATGAAGCAATTTTAACGAAAAATAATAATCTTATGCCCTCCATTATGCCACTTAAACGGGAGGAACTAAGCCAAGTTTCATTTGCACAACAAAGAATGTGGGTTTTAGATAAACTTGAAACCGGAGATGAGAATTTTAATGCCGGTAGTGCATATAATATATCTGCAGGATTGCTACTTCAGGGAAAGTTAGATATTGAGGCATTAAACAATTCTTTTGAAGATTTGTTGAAAAGACATGAGATCCTCAGAACAACATTTGTAAACCGTAATGGAAATATATTCCAACAGGTACTAGCCCCTTATAATTGGGTGATAGTATTTGAAGATTTTAGTGAGTTGTCTTTGGATGAGAAAAACAAAAATATAAAAAGAATAGCAGATGGCGAAGCAGTAAGGTCATTTGATCTAGAGTCAGGAGAAAATGCACGCAGAACACGATTATTAAGAACTGTTTTAATAAAAGTTGCAGAGGATGAACATTATTTATTTACGACTATGCACCATATTATTTCTGATGGTTGGTCAATGAATATATTAATTAAGGAAATCGAACATTCATATAACGCTCATATCAATAATGTTCTACCAGAATTAGTGCCATTAAAAGTGCAATATGCTGATTACTCAATATGGCAAAGAGATATATTGCAAGGCGAATTTTACAATAAACAACTTTTATACTGGAAAGAAAATTTAAAAGGCCACCAAAAAACAGAATTTCCTGTAGACAAGCAACGTCCAGCATTGCAAAGCTTTAACGGTTGTGACTATGTGTTCAAACTATCCCTAGATACATGTTCCGACATAGAAAATCTGGCAAAAAGTCAGAGGGTTACTCCTTTTATGATATTGCTTGCAGTATATAAGCTACTTATCTGTCGATATACGGATCAGGAAGATATTTGTGTAGGAACTCCCATAGCAAATAGAACGCATTCTGAACAAGAAGAAATGATCGGCTTTTTTATAAATACTTTAGCATTAAGAACAAATTTTGAAGGCAATCCGGAATTTAAAGAAATATTAAACAGGGTGCAAGAAACAACCCTTGGCGCATACAGTCACCAGGATATACCTTTTGAGAAATTGGTAGACGAACTTAATGTCGAGCGTGATTTAAGTCGAACACCAGTATTTCAAACATTCTTCTCTTTAAATAATAATAATAATATAAGTGATCTAAATCTTTATGGATTAGACGTTTCGATTTATGAAAAACAGGCGTCTACTTCTCAATTTGATTTAACTTTGAACATTGAACAGGAGTTGGAAGGATACACAGGGCGATTGATTTACAATACTGATTTATTTGAATTAACAACAATTGAAAATATTGCGAAACACTATATAAATATTTTAGAAGATGTTCTTAATAACTTAGAAAGAAAAATATCAGATATTAAAATGCTTAGCGATGAAGAAATTGAAAAAATAGTTTCCTCAAATAATACTGAAAAAGAATATTCATCCCATAAAAATATACTTGAAATTTTTGAATCTCAGGTAAAAGAAACGCCTGGTAATGTAGCGCTTAAATTTGAAGAAAATTTCATCAGCTATTCAGAGTTAAATGAAAAGTCAAATCAGCTGGCTTGTTATTTAATTGAGCAAGGTCTTGAACCTGGGCAAATAGTCGCGATTTGTCTAGAAAGATCAATAGAGCTAGTTATATCCATTTACGGCATTATAAAAGCGGGCGGTGCATATACACCACTTGATCCTGAATATCCACAACAACGTCTTGATTTTGTTTTAGAAGATGCACAGGCGCCATTTGTTATAACTAACAATGAGTTTAAAGAACGTTTTGTTAAAAATACGTATAATATTATTTGTGTCAACGAGTTCAAACAAATTCTGCAAAATAAAAATAATAAGAATTTGGAAGTAGATAGTTCAGAAGAGAAGCCATGTTATGTTATTTATACATCGGGTTCTACCGGGCAACCCAAAGGAGTAATAGTCCCACATGCCGGTATAATAAATCGTTTACAATGGATGCAGGAATTTTATCCCTTAGATGAAACAGAAATAGTATTACAAAAAACACCCTATAGTTTTGATGTATCTGTATGGGAGTTTTTCTGGCCTTTGATGACTGGAGCTAGCCTGGTGATCTGTAAACCAGATGGACACAAAGATCCGGTTTATCTTAAATATTTAATCAAAAAAGAAAATATAACAACGATACACTTCGTTCCATCCATGTTGTCAATATTTATTAACGAGATAGAAGAAAAGCAATGTAATAGTTTAAAGCGAGTTTTTTGTAGTGGTGAGGCTTTAAATAAGCAATTAGAGAGTAATTTTTTTGAATATTTTGATGCTGAGCTACACAATTTATACGGACCGACAGAAGCATCTATTGACGTATCTTATTGGCAGTGTAAAGCAAATGATACAGAAAATAAAAATGTTCCAATAGGCTATCCAATCTCAAACCACCAACTATATATACTGGATAAATATTTGAACCATGTGCCTGTGGGAATGCCTGGCGAACTTCACATAGCAGGGATTGGATTAGCCCTGGGATATTTGGGAAATCCAGAACTTACCAAAAGCAAATTCATTGATAATCCATTTTCAGAAAGAAAATTTACTAAACTCTATAAAACCGGAGATTTGGCAAAATTCCTTTCAAATGGCGCTATAGAGTACCTTGGTAGAATAGACAACCAGGTTAAGCTTAGAGGTTTTAGAATTGAGCTTGGAGAAATAGAAAATAAAATAATTGAACTATTTTCTATAAAGAATTGTGCGGTGATAGTTCGAGAGGATAATCCTGGGAATCAGCAATTGGTTGCATATATAGTTCCAGAAGATAGTATGCCAGGAGCAGAAATATTCAAGAAAGAACTAGGTAAAGTATTACCTGATTTTATGGTTCCATCAAACTATATCCAACTAGAAATGATCCCGGTTACTTCTAATGGAAAGCTGAATAGAAAAGCCTTACCTAAAGTGGAAAACGTGGAGCGTTCTGACGAATTTATATCGCCGCGAAATGAAACAGAAAGTATGTTAGCTGAAATTTGGTGTGAAATTTTAAAGCTTGATGTGGTGGGAGTAAGAGACAATTTCTTTGATGTGGGTGGTCAATCACTATTGGCTACTCAAATTGTCTCTAGAATAAGGGACGATTTCAAGGTTGAAATTCCGCTCAGTTCAATATTTGAATCACCTACAATAGAAAATATTGCCTTGTATATTTTAAAAAATGAATTGCTTTCTGCCGATGACGATATGCTTGAAAAATTGTTAGATGAGCTTGATGATCAGGAAGATGTTGGCACCTAGAGTGTAAAATAAATTATATTATAGAGATGAGAAACCTTAAGTGTCAGATAAAGATCTTCAAGAGAAATTAGCCCGCTTATCGCCTGAAAAAAGACAAATATTGCTGGAAAAACTTCAACAGGCAAAAAAAGAAAAACCTGAAGCCAGGCTTAATGATATAAAACGAAAAGGACTAGATTTTGTTGAGCTGTCATACGCACAACAAAGACTTTGGTTTCTTAACGAGCTAGAAGGACCAGGCATAGCATACAATATGCCAGCCTTATTTAGCTTAAAAGGATATTTGAATCTAGATGCTCTTCAGCTAGCTATTGAAGCAATTATTTCACGTCATGAAATGATGCGTACTATCTTCACCGAAGTAGATGGTGTTGCATATCAAAAAATAATAAAACCTTTTAAATACTCCTTCGAGATAGATGATATTTCAAATGAAAGTATTGAAGATAAAGCGCTTATAAGTGAAAAAATCATTAACAACGCATTATTAATCCGTTTTGACTTAAAAAAAGCACCTTTGTTTCTGGTGAAGATAATAAAATTAAAAAAAAATGAGGCAATGTTATTAATCAACATGCATCATATTATCTCTGATGGGTGGTCTACTGGCGTGTTAGTTAGTGAACTATCAACTTTATATAACGGGTATTGTAAAGGGGAAGTTATAGAACTTAATGAATTAGAAGTACAATATTCAGATTATTCATCCTGGCAAAGAGAGTTTTTAGAAAGTAATTTATACAAAAAGAAAGTTTCATTTTGGGAAAAATATTTAGAGGGTGTGCCAGTTCTTGAATTACCCCTGGATAAACCTAGACCTGTAGTACAAAGTACTCGTGGAGCAAGACAGCCTTTTGTTTTAAATCAGGATGAAATAAAACAAATAAAGAAAATTTCTGAAGAAAATAACACCACTGTTTTTAACAGTTTGTTAGCGATATATTTTATTCTATTGCATCGATACACAGGGCAGGAGGATATAGCAGTTGGTGTACCGGTAGCAAATAGAGGTAGAAGTGAAATAGAACCATTGATTGGTTTTTTTGTAAATACGGTAACATTAAGACAAAAAATTTCAGGAAGAGAAAAATTTACAAACATTATAAATAATTTAAAGAACAATTTCCTTAAAGTATTTGATAATCAGGAAATCCCATTTGAAAAATTGGTAGATGATTTGGATGTTGTTAGAGATATGAGCCAATCACCCTTGTTTCAAACCTTGTTCAATTATCAGGAACAGCAGGTTGATAGCTTAAAGATGTCTAATATAGATATTGAGTTCATGCCAACAAATATGCCTACGGCGAAATTTGATATAACGATGTCATTTACAGCTAGCGTAAACAAACTTGAAGGAGAGATTGAATATAACACAGACTTATTTGAAAAAAACACTATTCAGAATATGATAAGGCATTACAAACACCTTGTTAGATCTGTGATGATAAATTCTAGCCAAAGCATTTCTAGGATGCAGATGCTGAGCCAGGAAGATTGCAAATGGCTCAAAAGTTTAAATAATAATGCTGTTGAATATGAAAACAAAAATACGATACATCAATTGATTGAAGGGCAATCAGAAAAAACACCGAATAATATTGCCGTAATTCATGGTGTTGATAATTTAAGCTATCAAGAATTAAATGAAAGAGCAAACCAGTTGGCTCGGTATCTTCAGGAAAAAGGTATAAATGAAAGTAAACTGGTTGGTGTTTGTCTTGAGCGATCAGCTGATTTCATTATTAGTATTTTGGCTATACTGAAATCAGGTGCGGCTTATGTTCCGCTAGACCCTTTCTATCCGAAACAAAGACTTGAATTTATGGTATCAGACTCTGGTATATCAATTTTAATAAGTAAAAAAGACGTCTTGTCTTTATCTAAAATCGATACCAGGGAAGAAGTAGAGCTAGTTGAGCTTGACGAGCAAGAAAAACATATTTTAAAACAAAGCACAGAAAATCTTATTCCAACAGAATCATTAAAGAATCTGCTATATGTGATTTATACATCAGGTTCCACTGGGCTTCCGAAATGTACTGGAGCTACTCATCAGGCAGAAAGAAATTTACTTCAATGGTATACAAAAGAATTCAATCTAAATGATCAAGACAGGGTGTTGCTATTAAGTGCCATTGGCTTTGATCTAACTCAAAAAAATATCTTTGCACCTTTAACTGCAGGCGCTGCCCTGGTTATACCAGACAGCTCATATTTTGAACTTGATGAATTATTAAGTCTGATTTCAACAACCAGGGTCACATGGATAAATTGCGCGCCAAGCGCATTCTATCCACTGGCAGAAAGTGAAGAAAACTTCAAAAAATTAAATTCGCTACGATGTGTATTTTTAGGTGGTGAACCGATAAAGCACCAGCGTTTAAGATTATGGAATGAACAAACCAGTTGTCAATTAATAAATAGTTATGGTCCCACCGAATGTACTGATATTGCCACTTACCATTGTTTGACGAACGAAGACTGGATAAGTGATCGATCTATTTCTATCGGTATTGCTATTCCAAATGTACAACTATTCATATTGGGTAAGGAGGGAGAAATTGTGCCACCGGGTGCAATAGGAGAGTTATGCATAGGTGGTGTTAGTGTAGGGCCAGGGTATTTAAAAGATAAAATTCTAAGCAAAAAAAAATTTGTAGATTATCCAGACCTGTTCGCATCAAATAATTCAGACAAAAAAATATATAAAACAGGAGACAGGGTTCGATTTAGAAAAAATGGATCTCTGGAATACCTTGGCAGGTTTGACCACCAGGTAAAAATAAGAGGCTTTCGCATTGAGCTTGGAGAAATCGAAAGTCAGTTAA
>Ga0209345_10004691_pt1 | contig 13060 bp, 11 predicted proteins | sample Cruoilmetagenom7_FD_187294 | JGI IMG/M metagenome (GOLD analysis project Ga0209345, IMG submission 187294) | Oil polluted marine microbial communities from Coal Oil Point, Santa Barbara, California, USA - Sample 7 (SPAdes) (version 2) | ecosystem: Environmental > Aquatic > Marine > Oil seeps ...
GTGGCTTATTTGTGATTAATGAATGTATTTTACTTTAAGATAGATCTAACGTTGATGAATTTACTGAAAACATGGTTTTAAGGTTCCATCAAAAGATTGATAAATTTTATGTATCAAAAACTCTTTATTCTGACTTATCCACATACAAAATGTTAGATATTGCATAATAGACAGCCTTAGGTGCAATCTTTATTATCTCTCCTAATAAAACAATTTTAAAAGTGATTAGTCAGCTTTTTATTAATCAATATCATTTTTAAACTGTTTGGTAATTCTTTTCACGTCTTTATCAAGTTTTGAATACTTAATTATCTTTAAACCCTTATGACTCATTAAATCATATAATGGTCTTCTTGTAAGACATGCCATATGTGATGGGAATTTTTGATTTTTAGCAATTTTAGAATATGTCAGAAATGAAAATCTCAAATCAACTTGTTGTCCTTCTTGTCCAAAAAACATTAAACTCGGAATGCCTATTTTGTTCTTATAGTTGTCTATCTTGTACTCTTCTGCTTCCTTTTTATAATACTCAAAGTCTTTCAATTGCAACAAAGTATCAGAGAAGTATAAGCATGATTCAGAATTTAAATATTGACAGAGGTTCAACTTTCTTATTACGTCTTTATCATAAACTTTTTTCACATATTGCATTCCTTTGTAATTGTAGGTAGAGTAATCAAAAAGCATAATAGTGTACCTAGGATTTACAGGCAAAAATATTTGCAATCCGGCGCATGTTAAACCAAAACCTGCTGTTAGTTTCGCATTGTCTTCATAGAATCTATTATATAAAACAGTGGGATTATCGGAGATAAAAAATGGAATTTTAGTTTCGTTTTCTATAATTAGCAACCTAAGATCAACTAGTAAATCCAAATTTTCAAGACCCATTTCTATAGCTAGATTTACAGTATTCGTAAATTTTAAATCGTCAGGAGACACATTCTCAAGAATTTCTTGAATATCTTTCTTCCCCAATACCGATGCTTCTACTTCCATTTTCTTAAAAAGTAATTCCACCATTGAATCACTAATCTTGTTTGCAGACTTTAATGTTCTGTCTTTTAGCAATTGTATATACATCTTTAGATAAAAATCCAACTCAGGAAACCAGACAAATCTTTTATCAGTAATTGTCTTAAAGAGTAATTTGGTAACATCTTCAATTCCTTTAAAGAATAATTCTACTTCCTCTGCATTATTCTTCGAATAAAAGTAATCTTTACTTGCTTGATCAGAAATAGATGCTGATTGGATAATCTTATTATTATTTTTTAAATATATTGAAACAGATTTGCCACCTATGTGAGCAAAATTTCTCAAATGGAATTGAGGTATAAAATGTTGATTCTTAAATTTTGCCATTTTGCCACTCCCCTACTAAATAATCTCTTATGTAAAATTTGACAATAGTATACTATTCTCAGTTTTATGATTTATTTTTGTGATTGGTATTTTTATTTTCATAGTAGGAAAATCTAAGACATTATTTTGCCAGTAGTACTTTATTGTGTCATCATCACCCAAATTCTCGTGATATGATATCAAGTCAGTTTCACATGGATCATCATTATAAACTACGACCCCATACAACTCAATATCTTTATTTGGGAACTGAAATATATCAGAAAGTAATCCTGCGTTTAAAAACCCATTTTGCAATTGCCATCTTATTTTTCTTAGATTACTAATAGGAGTTGAATTCTTTAACTCAATGATTATGAATAGAAGTTTATCAGGAAGATTCACTATATATATTCCATCATTAATAGCTCCACCATTTTTAAAACTAGGATTTTTTATAAGTTGGCATTGATGTTTTTCTGGATTTAGTAAACAAAGTGTTTCTTCAGATAAATCATTTACTACATATAATTTCATATTCGATGACTCTTCTTCTATTATCTTGGTATGATTACTACTGTTTTGATTCTGTATATAAAACATATCTGTAAAGTTGATATATTGAATTAATTCACTAGTTATTATCCTCTTCATACTTACTTATCTCCTCATTTAATCTATATGTTTCTTTTGACATTGCTTTCAAAAAACTAATAAATCCAGGGACCTTATACCCATACTTTGATGAAGAGATTTTTTTTACTGTTGAGTAGGTATTAATTTTCTCAAAAACATAAATTGACATAGTCTCATCTGCCAAATGAAGCTGATTATCCAAGTATTTCTTCTTAACAATATTATTTATGTTTTGTGTAATAAAATCACTATGAGATGATATCCATATATAATTATTTGCTGCAAAATCAAATAATACTTCCATTAACTTAATCTGTTTTGCAGGATGGAGGTGAGATTCTGGTTCTTCATAGACCACTAAGTTTTTCCCAAGCCCCCTCATTAATTTTAAACTCTCTGTAAAAGCACCTAATTCAGTTACAGATGAAGACATCGCTTGAATATTGATAATTCTATTTGATCCCGTAGGTTTAAACTGATATTCCTTACTTATCTCATTATAAGAGAAAGAACCACCAATTATATCATTTTCAATTGTTTCGACTAAATCTTTATATTTATTGATGTATTCATTTGAATGGCTGACTATTTTGTTTAGAAATGACTTAACCCCATAATTTGCCTGTAATTGATATTGAGATACATCATCATACTCAAAATTAGTCAAAGCATTATATGCTCTCTTTGTGATTAGTTTTTCAAGCAGCATATAGGTTGATCTACCTGCAGGCAAATATACAGATTTTAATCCCTCTTTAAATCGTCTGTTGTCTTCAAAACCAATATATTTGTACATAATACGATTAAATAAATAATCAATAATCATACTTATTGTACTATTTGATACAGATTGCTTTTCCATCTGATTAATGTTTTCTTTGATTTCATCTCTAAACCAGTATTGAACACCTAATGGTGAGGTACTTACTGAACCAACTGCTCCACCTATCATTAGATCCTTTTCATCTGCAAACTCTATTTTAATGCTTTCCTTAAAATCTTCAAATGTAATTGCTAATTTCTGTATAAGTACATCTGAATTATATACATTAGACTTAATCTCTTTTAAATTATATGTTAACTCTTTTGATAACTCACTAAGGAATAGATTTATTTTCTCTGGAGAGAGAGTAAACGTCTGCTTCTCTTCAATACTATCCAGTATGAATTTTAACTCATGATTCCTATTTATCAACTTTACTCCAAGACCAGGCTTCAAGTTATAATTATAAAAATAGTACAATAAATTTAGAAGATATGTCTTCCCCGAACTATTTTCTCCTGCAAAAAACATTATTTCATTTACCATTACAGATACATCTTTTAACTTACCCAGCCTTTTGGCTTCAACTTTCCACTTCTTCATATCTTTTCTCCTTACTTTTCTTAATTTGCATTACATATTCATTTAGCACTTGGGTTCAAAAACCATAATATTTAAAACAACTCCTTAATCCAACAACTTCTTATGCCTTATTTATCTTATTTTATATAATATGTTTTTTTCTATGTACCCTACAATTTTATAATACTTTTGGAAGGAAGTGATTAAATGAAAAGTAAAGTTCATATCAAAAGTAATCTAATAATCAAACTATTGATTCATGCTTATAAAAAGTTTCCAAAAAAGCAAGATATCAAAATCAATGATTGTGATTTACCTGTATTCTTATCATTAACCTTTTTTTGATGCTTGTTAATTATTTAATAAGTCATATTTTATTCAACTCACTATATGAATCTGACATTAATAAATTAGCTATATGTTTAAATATTTGGTTTATAAGAACGAAACGTGTGCACCAACTATGTTTAATATACCTCTCACCATTCCTACTGATGTAAAAAAACCTATCCCATGCGTTTTCTCTTCCTCTTCTAAAAACTGATCCATATATTTTAAGAGCAAATCATTTAAATCCCTAACTGTGTTATACCCAGCATTTATTAAGTCCGAAACTATCACAGAAAAAGAAGTGGCTAAATCATATTCAAATTCCGAATCAAGAGGTTTGAATTCTAAATCACCAACATATCTTAGCTTATAATATTTCATCATATAAGCTATGTATGTATCATAATTTAATTTAGAATCAAGTAAATCTTCCTTTTTTAATTTCATAGTTGAATTTTTACTTGCATTCATAGAATCATAGATATCTTCAAATGTTTTATCAGAAAGGTAAAACAACGCACTAATTGCATTAAATGATTTTTGTAAACTAGTCGGAATTGATTCTTCATTTTTGTAATTTAGATAACGGGAAATATTTGCCCATGAATCCATGGTAATTGTTCTAACTTGAATTTCAAACTTCATTTTTGAAATATCCTTTAATATTTTAGATTTTTCTTCTTCAATACTTACTACATAATGTATTGAAAAATATCCAAATTTCAAAGGGTCATCTTCAATTTTATCCTCTATTTCATGAACCGTAAATAACTTCTTAATCATATTTCCAACAACTTCTAAATCAGACATAAATAGAGTGACTATCCTTACTCCCAAAAAATCATCTATATGTTTAAGATACTCCTCTGGACTTTTTATATTCTTTCTTGCAATTTTCTCTTCAAGAGATTTCTTAGACTTTATTCTTGATTCTATTTTAGAATATTTAATTTTCTGCTCATCAAGTTTTTCAGTAATTAGTATCCTTACGATTTTCTCAAGCTTTTCATATTTATTTTTGCTTACCATAAAATTTTTCAAAAGACTACACCTTCCCTATACAATATTTTTTCTAAAAACAACGTATTTTTATGTCAAAACAAATCTTCGTTACTTTTCTGCATTGATTCTAAATGTAACTAAATACCACATTCAGAACAATTAATCATGATTTATCTATATTATCAGAATATCTGAACATTTCATACTAGACTGCAACGATACTTATTAATTTTTTCTTTGTGTATTATTAATAGTTATTACTAACTCATCATACTTAGTAATAACTTTGTTATGTATATCGTTATATTTATTTAAAATGGGCTCATCACACACACAATCTAAAGTTTTACTCATATATACTACGCTATTAATTATTTTTGATGTGTATATTAAAAGATTGTCATGTTCTGTAATATTCATTAAATGAGCCAGTCCACTACTACTGTGTGATTGTTGATGAAATAAACTTAATCTATCATAATCATCATTAATACCTAAATTATTTGCTATATCAAATATACTAGGTTTGTGATTTCTATCAGTTTCCAAAAAAGAATTTGCCCACATATATCCATTATTAAATTTAACTTTTTTATGTGCCTGTTTTGTTTTAATAATAATCTCATCGATTTTTCCAATTTCTTCTTTGGATAAGCCATTATTAACTTTCTTAACAAGTTTTTGAAAGGCGATTTCAGAGTTAGCTATATACAAATCTGCTGCGTCTTCCCCATATTTTTGGATAAAGTTCAAAATGATATAATTTTCAACTATTGATCTATTCAATGAATTCAAAGAAATTCTCTGCCCTATAATAACTCCGTTTCTTATTTCTACAAGTAATCTATGCACATTATTTAAAGTATAAAATATTATGGTCTTAACCTTTGTACTTCTATCTTCTGTCACTTTAGTTGCAACAACTTTAAACTCATCAATTAAATCTGAAATATCCTCCATAAATGGATAGCTTTTTTTTGTATATTCTTCACTCCAAGTGCTAATAATACTATCACTTATCATTTTAATGGATTTAATCATTGTCATTCACCCTTGTCATAACTACACCACATCCTGGACAATAAACATTCAATGTTCCTTTATTACTGGAAATAGTAAATATTTCATCAGTTATAGGACATATAACTTTTAAATAATCCTCATGCTGATGAAATTCATGATTATCCTCAAAGACTGTTACGGGTATCTCACCCTTAAACTTAATTTTACTCATCTTTACACCTTCCCTTGTGTCATATTTGTCACTTATTTTATATTATTACATAAGTTATTTTTATATGAATGGCTTTAGTAAATGGACTCCTCTTTATTCGTATAATTACTTCTTCAGTTACTTCAGTAGAATCACTAGCGACATTTATAATTATTACTGGGGGAGTGATTACATGAAAGGGAAAAAAAGTAATGTGAAATTGGATGAGTTGATCAAGAAAATCAAAACACCAAAAATTAAGAAGACTAAATAATTTTAGTCTCTTTTCTTTAAGTTGATTTTAAGTATTGCGATCCAATGAGCTAATGCTTCTGGTTCTATTGTATGATCCCCAATAAGAAGATTATACTTCTTCATGAGTTCTTCATTTTCTAAATTGATGTCATTTATAAAATTCATTTCAGTCGGAGAAATAGCTAAATCAGTATTTCCTAACAGATAATCAGTTGTAACATCATAATAATTAGCTAATTTTAAAATGGTGTCAGGATTAGGGGATGATTTACCACTTTCATAATAGCTATATGTACTTCTAGCAATATGTAAAAAAACAGATAAATCATCTTGTTTTAAATTCTTTTTTACTCGCAATTCTTTTAGTCTAGTTCCAAGAATATTCATGATGTCACCTCCTAATACTATTCTACTATATAAGGTCAATTTTATTGACGAAAAACCAATATGAGTCAATTTTATTCGTATATAATCGTTTACAATTCAATAATTTCGACATTAATTCTTGAATAATTCAAAATAATAGAATATACTATATTTAGATGTCAATAATTTCGACATTACATTTCTTGCTTGAAGCATCGATTCGAGAGTACGATACCCTCGGCTTTCGCTTCGGTGCTTGAAGTAAAAAATCGGGGGTATATATTATGACGAAAATTAATATAGAAGATAATTTTAAGATCCATGGCGATTTTTTAATGTCTTCTTTTATTATATACTCCCCATTCAGTAACTCTGGATATGGGCGAGTAAAAAAATCTAAATGAAAGAGGTACTTATAATGGCAAAGAGTAATTTTTTAAAAAAGAATGAAGGTTCAGTTTTTAACTTGTTAATCTTAGGGGTTGTATTTATATTCTTAGGATTAATCATTCCAGCAATCGGTTATGCAGATGCTGTAACTTCACCAGCTTATTGGGTGTCAACTGTTGATTTCTTTACTACAGTTAGAGATCACATCTCAAGTTATTGGATGTTCTATACAATAAGTGGAGCAGTACTATACTTATTCTTCAATGGAAACTTGAAGCTGCCTAAAGGATTTTCTACTAAGAAAAACCAGGGAACAGTTTCAAATGTATTATTGCTTGTATTTGTATTTGTAATCTCAAGCTTAATCATTCCAGCAATAGGTTATGCTGATGCTGTAACTTCACCAGCTTATTGGGTATCAACTGTTGATTTCTTTACTTCAGTTAGAGACCATGTAGTTAGCTATTGGATGTTCTACACACTTGGTGGCGCAATATTGTTCAAATACTTTAAAAGTTCAAAGAAGTAAATTTTTAATTATTAGTTCTAAATACAATGCTTGCTTGTTGATATTTAGTAAGCAAGTATTCTATTTCGAATTAGGGTAAAAAATTATATGGAGGATTTAAAAAAATGAAAAAAATATTATTAACTTTAGTTTTAACAATAACTTTAATCTTTACAGGATTTATGCAAAGTTTCGCTGCGGATTATTCAGAACTCCCAGGAGGGAAAAACTATATAGATTATTCAAATATCGTTGAAAATAGTTCTTCTTCATGGGAAATTGGAGACTCTATTACTGTAAAATCCAATACTACCTATACACTTACAATGCCTTTTTATCGTGCTCAAGAATTCTTTGAGATTGATGGTGAAGAGGGTGTATTTTATGTAACTGGCAATTCAGGTGCAATCATATCTGAATTCTTAGATTCAGGTTCATGGACAGTTTTAGATGAAGAATCTGATTCAAGAGTATCATACACTTTTAATACTGGATCTAATACATCTATAACAACTATTGAAATGTCTTTAAGTACTTTATTTTATCAATATGCATCAGATAATGGCGGATATTGGCAATTAGAGGAAGGAAGTACTTCTACTTCTTATGAAGCATATATTGAACCTGCAGATACTGAAGCTCCTGTTCAAACTTTAGTTGGATCAAGTGTAATATATTTAGAATATTCAGAGACTTACACTGAGCAAGGATCAACTTGTAGTGATAATGTAGATCTATCTTGTACTTCAGTTATTACTGGAAGTGTTGATACAAGTACTTTAGGTACATATATTGTTAGATACAATGCAACAGATGCTGCAGGAAATGTATCTCCAGAATTAACTAGAACTGTATATGTAAGAGATACAACGGATCCTGTAGTTTCATTAATTGGATCAAGTGTCATTTATGTAGAATATGGAGATGATTACACAGAACTTAATTCTACCTGGACCGATAATTATGATGAAACTGTAGTTCGTGGTCCTCGCTCTGGTTCTGTAGATGTAGATACATTTGGAACATATCTTTTATATTATGGTGATGAAGATTCATCTGGTAATCAATCTAATACTGCTATTAGAACTGTTTATGTAAGAGATACTACTGATCCTGATATTGATTTGAATGGATCTAGTGTTATTTATGTAGAATTTGGGAATGATTACACAGAACTTGGAGCAACTTTCACAGATAATCATCAAGAGAGTTTACAAACTAGTATTAGTGGAAGTGTAAATATAGGAGTTTTAGGCTCATATACTATTACTTACTTTGCTAGTGATTATACAGGAAATGAAACTACAGTAACTAGAACTGTAATTGTTAGAGATACAACTGATCCTGTTATTGAATTAAATGGAGCAGCTACTATCTATGTGGAAATCGGTGATGACTACACAGAACTTGGAGCAGTTTTTAATGATGTTCATGATGGAACTGGATCAGCAATAATTACTGGTACTGTTGATACAAATATTTTAGGTACTTATACAATCGATTATGATTATACAGATATTACTGGAAATGCAGCTACTACTGTTTCAAGAACTGTCATAGTTCAAGATACTATTGGTGCTGTCAATACTTTAACTGGTGATAGTGTTATTTATGTTGAGTTCGGAGATTCATACACTGAGCTTGGAGCAACATGGGTTGATGGAGGTTCTTCAGGTGATTCTTTTACTGATGATACCGTTGATGTAAATACTCTTGGCTCTTATACAATATATTATTACGTTGATGCCTCAAAAGATATAACTACTAGAATTTCTAGAACAGTTATTGTAAGAGATACTACTTCTCCAGTATTAACATTAGTTGGTGATGCTACAATTTCTATAGAAATAGGAACTGTTTATACTGATGATGGAGCAACCTGGATTGATAATTATGATGGATCTGGAACTTTAACTATATACAGTGTTAATGATGTTTATGGTACAAGTGTTGATGTAAATACTATAGGTACTTACATTGTTAAATATAGATATGATGATACTGAAGGGAATCCTGGGAATGAACTTACAAGAACTGTAAATGTAACTCCATCAACAGATACATCACAAACTCTTAATGGTGATTCTACTGTTTATGTAGAATATGGAGATGAATATAATGAATTAGGAGCTGCTTGGATAAATATCTATGGAAGTGGGGTATCAGAGGCTAATGGCAGTGTTGATACTGATACTTTAGGTTCTTATACAATATATTACTATGAGCCTTATGTGCTAGAACAACTAGTTGATAATGGTGATTTTAGTTCTGGAGTTCTTTCACCTTTAACTAGCAATGGAGTAGACACTCCAGTAATTAGTAATGGAATTATAACTTATACCTCAACATTAGAAAACGGTAGGATTTCATTTCCTTATGTTGTCGAGGCAAATATATCTTATTTATTTACAGCTTGGGTGAAAGCTGATAGTCCTCTTGTTTCTATTAATTTTGGAGGTAGTTCAACAGGAAAAGTTTCTCATAGTGGAAGTGGTGAATGGGAATTATTAACAGGTATATATACAAGAACATCAGATTTATCAGCAGGTTTCTATTTTGGTTATGACTCTAGAACTTCAGGATGGACAGAAATTGAATTGAAAAATATTATGGTTATTCCTATTACTGATACTGAATTTGAAAATCTTACAACTTCTGAAATTTCTAATATATTATTGGATGTTGAGTATTTTGAAGGAGAAGAAAATATTACTAATTTAGGTATTGTGCCTGCAGGTAAAAACATTCTTGGTGTGGAATTTGAATATGGATATTATGAGTCTACTGATGGAACCAAAAAAGATGATACTTCTAATCGATATATTAGAACAAAGGATTTAATTGAAATCGAACCTAATACTAACTACATTGTTTCCAGTGACTTAATTTTCAATATTAGTTATGGAGTAAATGCAGTATATTTTGATGAGTATTATAATTATATTGGTTCAGGAAATATTGGTAACGGAATTACAACTCCTGCTAATGCCAAATATATTGTATTCCAATTTAGAAAAATTGATATAACAACTATTACTCCATCTGAATTAGATGTTGCTAATACCTTTACTCAATTGGAAGAGGGGTCTGTTTCTACTTCTTATGAAGAATATTCTTCTATTCCTATTGTTGATACTGAGTATATAGTTCGTAGTGTAATAGTAAGAGATACTACTCATCCAGTAATTGCATTAAATGGTGAAAGCACAGTTTATATTGAGTATGGTGATGACTACACAGAACTAGGAGCAATTGCAAATGATAATTATGATCCAGATGTAGCAGCTGATATATCAGGTGAAATTGTTAATATAAACTCTATTGGTACTTATTATGTAAGTTATACCTGGACTGATACTTCAGGAAATATAGCTCAAGAGGAAGTTAGAACTGTAATAGTAAGAGATACTACAGAACCAGTTCAAACATTGGTTGGTAATAGTGTAATTTATATTGAATACGGAGAAGACTACACAGAACAGGGAGCAACCTGGATTGACAATTTTGATGGAGAAGGTATATCAGAAGTTATCGGTACTGTTGATACAAGCGTATTAGGTGCTCATGATATCTCTTATACATATGAGGATACTTTTGGAAATATGGGTAATTTACTTACTAGAGTTGTTTACATACAAGATACTACTTCACCAGTTATCAACTTAAATGGATCAGATACAATATATCTTGAATTAGGTGAAACATACACAGAACTAGGAGCTGTATTCACAGATAATCACCAAGAAAGTTTACAAACGAGTATTAGTGGTGATGTTGATGTAAATACAATAGGTACTTATACAGTTACTTATGATGTTACTGATTACTCTGGTAATGAAGCTACAGATACAAGAACTGTAATAGTATCAGCTGCACCAGTAGTTGTTCCAGTAATTCCAGGTGTTGACAATGCACCAATGATTGGAGTTATTATAGGCGCAGCTATATTGGCAGCTGCGGCATACTATTTCTTTTTCAGAAAAAAATAGAAAGGTAGATGGATCAATATGATTAAAAAAATATCAGTGTTGATTATTGCAGCAATCATGATGCTTCAAATCACAAATACAAAAGTGTCAGCTGCAAGCACTGATATTACTGGTCCTTCGATTATACATAAAGAAGAGAATCAAGTTTTCACAATTGGCCAACTTCTTCAGTTATATGAACCAGATGTATTTATTGAGACTGATGGATATACAGGTTATGGAAATATACCTGGTGAATATACTGTCTCATTAGTTCAGGGATTTAATACAAAATATATCACTATAGTTGTTGTAGAAGATTGGAAGAGCTTAACACGATCAAACGACGTTTTATTTGTTGCGGATTACAAAGAAATTTATGTGGCAAATAATAGGATGTTAACTCTATATGAAATTATTTATTATATCTATGATGTTACGAGTTATGTTGAAACTGATTATAAGTTCAGATATGAAGAACTGATAGATGAGTACCACAGTAGTTTTGATTCTGGAATCATACCTGAAGGAAGTTATGACTTTACATTTAGGCTTACTTATTTTAGTGGGGAACAGGCTACTTACTCAACTACTATTCATGCGATTGAAATACAAGAATTATCAGGCATTATTTTAGAACCACCACCATCTGGTATAGACCAGGTCATGTCATATGTTCCATGGCTTATTGGGATTGGTATAGGAGTTCTAGTACTCAAGCATTTTTTAGGTAAGAAACGAGGTATTAGATTATGATAAAAAAACTAATGATTTTAACAATTATATCTGTATTATCACTTGTTATATTTAATCAAGCAACTTATGCTGCGACTGTACTAGTTGATGAACCTGCAGTAAACACTGGCGGTCTATGGCATGTTGATGATGGAAATAACAGAGTTTATGTATATATGAGATATATCCATGGTGATACTGTGATTGAAACTGGAAGCAGCATAAATGAAACTTATCCAGACCGAGATTTATCACAATATACAAAATGGTATGGTGTTGGAGAAGATTTAAACTTTCCTAATACTTCTCTTTATAACGATTATGCATCGATAGATAATCCTGATCCAAGTGTATATGATAAATTTGTTGTTGAAATCATGCCTCATATAGAAGCTACCGCAGCTGAACCAGCAATACCAATTAGAGTTTATGAAAGTGTTGTTAATGAAATTGAAGTTTTCTTAGATAATCATGATGATATAGAAGAAATTACTTGGCCTAGTGATTGGTCATATTTAACATTACACGTTGATGGTGAAGAAGTTCTATCTTCTAGAGCATTAAGACAATCTATTATTGATATCTATAGTCTAGATGCAGTGCCTAATCCAAATGGTGAAGACTTATATTTTGGTGTTAGGATGTATTGGGAAAAAACAGAAACTGAAGATGATATAGTGCCTGGTGCATGGGAAACTTTACCAGAAACATCAGCATCTCCTTTAGATCCATTTGGAGAATGGGGTAGTGTTTCAAATATAGTACGTAGTAATCAAAATATCTCTTTTGATATTAGTTATGAAGGATCTACTTATCCTGTTCCAACTTTTACAGTTGCTGGGGATTTAGATTTCATTGATAAGGCAAATGATGTGTTATATTACACTGATTCAGAAACTGGGGATCGAATACTATATTTCAATTTTGGGGAAACCTTGGAGAGTGCTATATTAGCTGCGACATCA
>Ga0209345_10004692_pt1 | contig 13054 bp, 6 predicted proteins | sample Cruoilmetagenom7_FD_187294 | JGI IMG/M metagenome (GOLD analysis project Ga0209345, IMG submission 187294) | Oil polluted marine microbial communities from Coal Oil Point, Santa Barbara, California, USA - Sample 7 (SPAdes) (version 2) | ecosystem: Environmental > Aquatic > Marine > Oil seeps ...
AGTCAATTGCATCATCTTCGTTATTTTCTAAGTAAATGTTTTCAACAGAAACAGCTCCACCAAAAAATTCAACACCATCATCAGAACCATTAATAACTGCAAGATTTTCAACAATAGTTCCAGAACCAACAGCGTAAAAAGAAACACCGTTGTATTGAGATTCTGAGTTAATTTGAGCTCCAGTACCAATTATTACTAAATTTTTAATTACACCTGAATTATCAGCATCATCACTACCTCCGTAAATAAATCCACCAACTTCAGCTTCAGCATCTACACCAGCAGTTGTAGTTGCATTACCACAAATAGTTAAACCTCCCCAATCACCAGGATTCCCATTAAAAGAAGACATTACAACAGGATTACTGTTTGTTCCGTTAATACTAATTTTTCCACCTTTTAATACAGCAATATAAACATCAGTACCTCCATTATCAGCCTCAATTTGAGTGCCAGCAGGTATGGTAAGTGTAACTCCATCAGTAACAATAAACGATCCTGTTAATTCATAATTAGTAGCAGCATTTAATGTAAAGTCTTCTTCAAGCTGACCGTTCATTGTTCCTGCTTTTAAGTTTTCTATTACAGGATTTGTTATAATAACAATTGGAGCCGGGTCGTCACTATCACAACTAGTTAAAAACAATGAAGCAAAAATTGCTATTATTCCTATAAATTTGAAGTTTACTTTTTTCATTTTATTCTATGTTTAATTTTTAGATTATAATTTATATGCAAATAACTTTTTTTTAATAGACTAAGCTTTTAAGATAATGTTAAGTGTTTATTATGAATTTTATTGATTTAATTCCGAATGTTAGGTAATTGTTAAACAGTGTTTTAATACAAAAAAATGCGATTGTTATATAATTAACAATCGCATTTTTAATAGATGTTCTTACTGGTTTTTTAGAACGTGTATTTTACTCCTAAACTTAAATTCATCCCTTTTTTATAGGAGCTTATAATTTCGGTTGTTTCAATTTGAGTTGATAAGCTTTTTACTTTTTGGGTGTGTTCAATAGCAGGGTCTAATATGTTTTTACCTGTAAATTTTATTGAAATATTTTCAGATAATTGTTTACTTAAAACTAAGTCAAGAGTTACAAATCCTTTTTCAATAATTTCATCATTATACAGCACAGCACTGTTTGTAAAATCTTCAGGAGAACCTAAAGCGTAAATTTTGTCTGATGAGTAATTACCCGCCAACGTTGCAACAAACTCATTGTCTTTATTATTTGAATAACTTAATGCTGTATTTACAATAAAATCTGAAGCTCCTTGTAGGTTAGATTCAACTTTGCCATTGTATTGAAATTCTTCTAATAAATCTTGTTTAAACCACATTTTAGTCGCGTTAAAATTTATTCCAAGGTTGTTATTTTCAGCATCAATAATTGTTAATCTTGTTTCAAACTCTAATCCAACCACATCCGCTTTTTCACCTGTATTATCATAGGTAAAGTTCCCCGAAGAACCTCTTGATTGAGATAAGTTGATTGGGTTTTCAATTTTTTTATAAAAACTTGTAAAAGAAATTAATTCTTTAGCTGAAGGGTATAATTCCCATTTTAAATCTAAATTATAATTAGTTGATTCTTTTAAATCAGGGTTTCCTTTTGTTACTCTACCTGTTGGAGATACATACTCAAAAGGCGCCAATTCTTTAAACTCTGGAAGCGTAACTGTTTTACTTCCTGCAAATCTCACAAAGTTTTTTTCGTTTATTTCGTATTTTAAATTTAAACTTGGCAACATATTATTGTAGTTATTTGCCAAAGTTCCTGTTCTGCCAACATAATTTGCAACATCCCAAATAATAGCTAACTCATCTGTTTCATATCTAACACCAATATTACCAGATAATTTATTGAATCCGAAATCTACATTCGCAAAACCTGCATACACGTCAAGATTTGCAAAATAAACATCTGGTGCTCTTTCTCTTAAAACTATTGTACCATTGTCAAAATTAGTTTTTGTAAAAGCTGCAGATAAATCATCTATTGAAGCTACTTGAACTCCTTTCGCTCTCACACCAATAAATAACGAGTTAAAGCTTCTCTCTTTTTGACGAAAATTTCCACCAATATTTAATTTTATTGGATTGTTACTTTCTTCATTAAAAGTAATTTGATCTTTTATATACCCGTTAATTTCAGTGTCTTTAATTTTTTGATTTGATTTTCTTTGTTGAAAATCACCAACGTGTGCAAATTGAACCGTGTTTTCATCTAAAATATTTACTTCGTTTCTAATGCGATTTGGTTCTTTTGCAACTACATAATTATAACCAACAGCCCAGTTTAATTTATTTACATTAGTAATTGTATGGCTTCCTATAAACTGATTTACAAACATACGTGTTTGTTTCAAGTTTTGATCTCTAACAAAAGCACCTTCTTCAGCAGGGTCTTGGTCAAAAACATACCCTTCACCGTTTCTACCTTGTTCGTATAAATCGTCAATAGTTTTATTTACAAACAAACTATTATAGCTTATTTTATGATCACCATTTAATCTGTACGTTAAATTAAATAATCCTGTAGTATTAATTTTAGACTTGTAAGATTCAGCATCTGTAAAAGAATTGTCTAATACATTAGATCTGTATTTTTGAAATATTCCTTTTTCATGGCTAAATGAATTATTATGAGAAGCCGTTGCAAATAATGATAAATCTCTACCAAATAATTGAATCTTTTTTCCAGCTGAAAAAGAAACACCAAAATTAATAGGTGTATTTTTTACTTCAGTATTCCAACTTTGAAATTTAACAGCATCAATTACCGCATATTTATTGGTGTAAAAACCTCCGCTTAAATCGTTACTATTTTGTGTAGCTTTAAAATTCTCAAAAACACCATTTTTAACAACATTTGTATTCGTTCCGCTACTAAAACTTACTGAATATTTATTACCATTAAACTCTTTTGTAGTAATATCAATATTACCAGATGATTGATCGGCGTAATTTTCAGTTGAGTACGTTTTACTCACACCTACATTTTGAATAATATTTGCTGAAAACAATTTTAAATCAATATTTTTCTTCTCAACATCATCAGAAGGTACAGGTAAACCGTTCATTGTAGTGCTTAAATATCTATCTCCTAAACCACGAATATAAATATCTCCTGAGCCTTCATTTTTAGTAACACCTGAAATTTTAGATGTTGCTGCAGCTGCATCAGAAACACCTGTTTTAGATAATCTTTCTGCACCAATACTTTCAACAATTAATGTTGCTTTTTTTTGCTCAGTTAAAAGCGCTGTTTCCGATTCTTTTTTTGTGCTTCCAGTAATTTGAATTTCACTTAATGAAACACCTTCACTAGCACTTAAGGTTTTATTAATAGTAACTGTTTCATCAGCACTTACTACTACATTTGGCATTTCAATTGTTTTGTAACCAATAAAGCTAAAAGTTAACGTGTAAGTTCCTGGTTTAACCCTTAAAGTGTAAGTTCCTTCAAATTCAGTTGTGCTACCTATTGAAGTTCCTTTAATAAATACATTTGCAAATGGTAAAGGTGAGTTTTCAACTTCTTTATCATAAACGGTTCCTTGTATTATTCCTGTGGTTTGACTAAGTGCAATTGCATTGATAAACACAAATATTGCTATAAAAATTTTCTTCATTTCTAGTTTTATTTCTAGGCGCAAAGAAATAGAACACACATAAACTACGGGTTACCTCGTGGTTATTTAATGTTCATATAATCGTTAACTTAATGTTAGGTAGCAATTAGTTTTATTAAAACGTGATGAATTAAAAAACTGTTAGTTTATTGAAGAAATATCAAAAGTAACTTCTAGTGCAGATAATGTTTGAAGTTGTTGTGTTGTTTCATTTGAAGCAACTATAACATTTTTAACTTCAATAGTTTTATAGCCAATAAAACTATAAATAAGTGTGTACGTGCCGGGTTTAACTTTTAAAGAAAAAACCCCATCAATGTTAGATGTTGTCGTAATTTCAGAGTTCTTAACGGTTACATTTGCTAATAATAACGGAGTGTTTTCAACTTCATTATCAAATACAACACCTTCAATTATTCCATCCTTATTTGAATCAGCAAAAAAAGAACCAACTTCAAAAGACTGGCTATGCATTAACGTACTTGAAAACAAAAAAACAGCAACCCAAAAAACTCTCATTATTCATACTTTTATTCAATTACAAATAAACAGCGCTTATGTTAATTAAATGTTATGTGTGTTTTATTGTTATATAATCTTAATGTTAAGTTGTGTGGTTTTTATCTTATTAATAAATCTAAAGAATTAAGTATATTGCACAAAAATATTAATAATGAATTGGAGTCAGTTATTATCTTTAAAAAGGTTTGGTGATACACAAAAAAGGTTACGTAAAAATCAAGACGAAACCAGATTAGGTTTTGAAGTAGATTATGATCGTATTATTTTTTCTGATTCGTTTAGAAGTTTACAAGATAAAACACAAGTTGTACCACTTTCTAAAACCGATTTTGTTCACACGCGCTTAACGCATAGCTTAGAAGTGAGTGTTGTTGCGCGTTCTTTAGGTAGAATTGTTGGAGAACAAGTACTAAAAAAATATCCAAAATTAAGCGAAGAAGGTTACAAAATGAACGATTTTGGAGCTATTGTTGCCACTGCAGCTTTAGCGCATGATATTGGAAATCCACCCTTTGGCCATAATGGAGAAAAAGCTATTGGAGAGTATTTTAAAAACGGAAATGGACAAAAATATAAAGGGCAACTTACCCCAAAACAATGGCAAGATTTAATTGATTTTGAAGGAAATGCCAACGGTTTTAAAATTTTAACCGAACATAAAGAAGGTGTTAAAGGCGGTTTACGGTTATCATACGCAACATTAGGTACTTTTATAAAATACCCAAAAGAATCGTTACCAAAAAAACCTACAAACCAAATAGCAGATAAGAAATTTGGAATATTTCAGTCTGAAATCCCCTTTTTTAATGATGTTGCTAAAGAATTAGGATTAATTTCTTCAGGAAATAATGGAAATATTGCTTATAAAAGACATCCGTTAGCTTATTTAGTTGAAGCTGCTGATGATATTTGTTATACAATTATAGATTTTGAAGACGGTATAAACTTAGGTTTAATTGAAGAAGAATTTGCATTAGAATATCTAATAAAATTAGTAAAAGATACTATTGATTCAGAAAAATACCACAACTTAAAATTTAAAAAAGACAGATTAAGTTATCTCCGCGCATTAGCAATTGGAACATTAATAAATGAAGCAGTTGCTGTCTTTCTAGAAAATGAAACCGCTATTTTGAATGGTGAATATCCGTACTCACTTTTAGAAAAATGCAAGTACGAAGCACAGATAAATGACATTATAAAATTAAGTATTGAAAAAATATATAAAAGTAGAGAAGTAGTTGAAAAAGAGCTTACTGGATACTCTATAATTACCAAATTATTAGAAGTGTTTTTAACAGCTTCAAACAATAAATTTGAAGGCTCATTAACAAATTACGATAAATTAATTATATCTTTACTGCCCGAGAGTTTACAATCACCTAAAGAAACTCTATATATTAGAATTTTAACTATATGCGGTTATATTGCAAGTTTATCAGACGGATTTGCATTACAACTTTATAAAAAACTAAAAGGAATCTAAAAAATTTCCCCCTCATTTTTTTCAATTTAATAAACATATAATGAAGAAAAAGATACTCTTTTTATTAGTTATAATTTCTTTAATTGTCATTAATTTAAAACCACTTTTAATTAATGACAAAAATAAAGAAACAAGCATTTCTATCTCTAAACTTAGAGCTAAACACGCCATTTTTTTAGCAAATAGTCCTTTTAAAAATACATTAAAGCTTACAAAAGCTCAAAGAAAAGCAATACAATTACCTCCAAACAAATATTACGAACGAGAGTGGGAATTAACTATGAATCCCGCTACTGGAAAACCAGAACCAAATAAAATATTTGAAATTCAAAAAAAGCTTAACGATAAAACAGTTGCAGCAAGAAATCCCGGAGATGCAGATAATAACGCTTGGGTAGATAGAGGCCCAAATAATGTTGGTGGTAGAACTAGAGTTGTTTTATTTGACCCAAATGATACTACCAATAAACGTGTATTTGCTGGTGGAGTTAGCGGTGGGTTATGGGTAAACCCAGATATTACAAATGCTGCTTCTACTTGGACACAAGTTTCAGGAGTACCTGGGAATATGAATATTTCGTGTATTACCGTAGATCCAAACAATTCAAATATTTGGTATATAGGAACTGGTGAACAATATACTTTTGGAGCTGCAGTTGGTAACGGTGTTTACAAAACTATAAATGGCGGAGCTGATTGGGTGAATGTCACTGTTCAATTAGCTGGAGGTGCTTCATTTGATCACAATACTTCTAATACGTTTCTTGCAGGTATGTATTATATAAATGATATTATTGCTTGGAATAATGGAACTTCAACTGAAGTTTTTATAGGTGTTGGCGCTCACGTATATGGAGATGCAGCAAACCCAACAAATTGGTTAGGCTTACAATCTTCGGGTCTATATAGATCAACTGATAATGGTTCAAATTGGAATAGAATTCAATCTGGAAACATGACTTTTGACTTCGCAAGTAACTCTGTTGATAAACCTTACTATTTTATCCCTAATGATTTTGAAATTTCATTCAATAATACCTTATGGATGGGAACTATTTCAACTCCAGGTATTGGAGGTGGAGGAGGCGGTAGAGTATTTAGTTCTTCTGATGGTTTAACTTGGACAGAAGCCGCAGCTTCTCCATTAACAACTTCAGATAGAGTTGAATTAGCCGTTTCTTCATCAAATGCTTCTAAAATATATGCCTTAACCGAAGGAGACGGTACAGACCCTCATATTTTTGTGACGACAGACGGATTTACTAATACAATCGAATTAGCCAAACCAGATGATGCTGATAATGGTATCTCTGCAGCGGATTTTACACGTGGACAAGCTTTTTATGATTTAGTAATTGAAGTTGACCCAACAGATGATGACATAGTATATGTTGGTGGTATTGATTTATTTAGAACTAATCAAGGCGAAAACACAAATTTAACTAGTGAATGGAAACAAATATCTAAATGGTCTAATAATGCGAACTTAAACACTCTAAATTGTTCAATAGTACATGCAGATCAACATGCATTTACATTTAGACCAGGAAGTAATAATGAAGCTGTAATTGGTGGAGATGGTGGTATTTATTACGCAAGCAGTTTATCAACTGCAGAAACAAATGATGTGTTTACAGTCATGAATACTGATTATAATGTTACCCAATTTTATTATGGTGGTTATGGTCAAGACACTTCAAACGAATTAATTATAGCTGGTGCACAAGACAACGGATCTCAATTTATAAACGGAGCAGTTGCCGGAGTAAACGCAACCATAGAGGTTTTTGGTGGAGATGGAGCCTACAGCACAATTGATAAAAATGGAGACTATATGGTTGTTTCGTATGTTTATAATACTCATGTTTATTTTAATTTACCTTATACAGGAAACGGGTATTATATAGAAAATGCTACCGATGAAGGAGATTTTATCAACCCTGCAGGTTTAGATCATAATCAAAACATTATGTATTCTAATGGTTCAGGTAAAATTAATAGATATACATTAGGAGCTAGTAGTGCAACAAAATTACAATTAAGTAATGCCTTACTTGATGGAAACCCTTCAGCTTTTAAAGTTTCACCTTTTACTACTGCTAGTACTACGTTATTAGTTGGTACAGATAATGGAAAATTATTAAAACTAACAAATGCAAATGCAACCGCCAGTTGGACTGATATTTCTGGACCTTCATTTGTTGGAAGTGTTTCCGCAGTTGAATTTGGGGAAACTGAAAACGATATTTTTGTAACATTTCATAATTACGGAGTTACTAGTGTTTGGTATTCTTCAGATGGAGGAACAAATTGGAGTGATAAAGAAGGTGATTTAGCAGATATGCCCGTAAAATGTATATTACAAAACCCGTTAGCTAGCAATGAAGTAATTGTTGGTACTGAATTAGGAATTTGGGCTACCAATAATTTTAATGATGCTTCACCAACTTGGGTGAGTTCTGTAAAAGGTATGCGTGATGTTAAAGTAGTTGATTTAGATTTACGAACAACCGATAATAGTATTTTAGCAACTACATTTGGTAGAGGTGTTTTTACAGGGGAATTTAGTGAAACAGACTTTTCTTTTTCAGCACAAAGTAGTACTGTTGCAACCTGTAAACCTGATGATGCAGTTTTTACTTTTGATTTTATTTCAACACCTTCATATAATATTACAACAAACTTCACAACTTCTGGTGAACCAGCCGGATCAACCATAACTTTTAGCCCTACATCACTGGCTACTGATGGCGCATTTACAATGACTGTTAGTGATATAGGGTCTGTTGCCTTGGGTGAATATACGATAACCGTTACCGGTACAGGGAATGAAGTGTTTTCTACTGATGTTATACTAAAAGTAGTGGATGCTAATTTTGGAACATTAACAACATCTTTACCCAATAATTTAGCTACAGCAATTGCTTTAACCAATATAAATTTTACGTGGGTAGAAGATACTAACGCAACTTTATATGATATAGATATTTCATCAGATGCAGGTTTTAATACTATTGTTGAAACTGCAACTAACTTAACTACTAATTCTTACTCAAGTAGTACACTATTAAATAATGGAACTATTTATTACTGGAGAGTAAGAGGGAAAAACGATTGTAATATTGGAAGCTATTCCGTTATTCAAAAATTTCAAACACTTACGCAAAATAGCTGTACAAGTGTTACTAATTCAACCACATATTCAATACCTGATGCAAACCCAATTAACCCTGGATCTCCTAGATTCTCACCAATAACTATTCCTTCAAGCTTTACTGTAAGTGATATTAATGTAACTGTAGATATTACACATACTTTTGTTGGTGATTTAACAGTTTCATTAATTTCTCCAGCAGCAACCGGAAGTATAGAGGTAATTCTATACAATAATTCCTGTGGTGCTGAAGATGGCTTAAATGTGATTTATGATGATAATGCAAGTACAGGTATAACTTGTAGTGGAGACGGAACTATACATACGGGTACAGTAACACCTCTAAATTCTTTAGCAGCATTTAATGGTATACTTTCTGATGGAGAATGGAATCTGAAAATTATTGATAGTGGATGGAAAGATACTGGAGATATTAATAGCTGGTCTTTAGAAATTTGTCAGAATGAAGCAATAACTAGTTCTACTTTTACCAATAACCCAATTACTGTTGCAACAAATAGTACGTACATTTTACAGCAAACTGATGTTGAATCCACTAGTGCAGGATCACCAGCAGATGAAATTTATATGGTAACCGAATTACCTGATGCAGGCAATGAAATTAGACTTAGTGATGTTGCTCTTGCAATTGGAGAAACTTTTACTCAAGATGATATTAATTCTAGTAACATTAAATTTGTAAATACAAGTGCTATTGCAGCAACTGATTCGTTTAAAGTAGATTTAACAAACGCAACTAATGGTTTTATAGCTGACCAATCCATTATTTTTTCAATTGATGAAACATTGGCTGTTCAAAAAGATTTTTTTAAAGAAGCTGGAGTTTCAATCTACCCAACAGTTTCAAATGGTAACTTTTCAATTTCTTCAAAAACCAATTTAGGAGAAACTACTCTTGAAATTTACTCAATTACTGGTCAAAGAGTTTTTTATAAAAATTTAGATTTTAATTTTGGAAATATTGAGTTTGTTGAAGCCAATAATCTAGCTTCAGGAATTTACATTTTACGTTTAACTTCAAACAAATCTCAAGGAAGTAGGAAAATAATTATCAATTAAAAAGTATAAGAAAAACCAACTCCTAAAAGTTGTTTTAATTGAATTTTGGGTCCTAAAATATCTAATTCACCATCATTATCAATATCTTCTTTATGGTTTACATCATCATCAAAAAGTAGTTGAGTGCCAATATTTGCAGTTACATATTTATTAATTGTTAAATCAAAATTTAACTCCCAGTTTACATCAATATTTCCATAATCGTGCAAATAATCAGAATATAAACTTAATTTATTTTCCATTTTTATATTTTCCATAACAGTTGCTTTCCATTCAGCTGTAAGCAATGTTCCAAATTCCATTTTAGTGTTTTTCCCTTCTGAAATTAAGACATCTAATTCATCATAAATAGCCGGTGAAACACCAAAAGCACCTTCGTTTGCAAGGGTTTGATTGTACACAAATGTTGTTTTATTAGTAACAGGTGAAATATACACTTTCAAATTATTGTTTTTTGAAGAATACTCAGACCCTATTCCTAAAAAAAGATAGGCAGGTGAAAAGAATTTTGAAATTGGTTTTTCAGTATTTGGGTATTTATAACCGTTTGTAAATTGAGTTTTAAAGTTGAATTTTGCTGAATAATACCAATTAGACGCTGTATTTTTTCTATATCCAAAAGTTGAATTTATTTCAATTAAATCTTCTGTTTTTCTTAATTCTCTTTCTGCTTCTTTATTCAAACCATAATTACTTTTTATTTCATTAGACCATGATAAATGGTTGTTTTTATAATTCCGTATCAAATGAATTTTTAATATTCCAGACATTGAATTATTACCACCAGCATTCCAATTTACAAATGAATTTTGTGTAAATATTAATTTAACCGTATTGCTGTTTTTCCAATGAATTATAGAGTCTTTTTGAATTACTAAAGAATCGTTTACTACTGTAGCTGTTGAAATTATGATACTAAAAAGTGAAAAAATAATGAATAAATGAAACTTCATTTTTATAAAAAAATTAATATTGAAATAAAATAAACGGCAAAGAAAAGAAGAATCTTATAATTATAAAATTTTTAATAAAAATTCTTTTAACTTTTCTTTTGAAAGTTCAATAGAATCAAATAATTCTTTTGTAGTACCATGTTCAATAAAAGTATCAGGAATTCCTAAGTTTTTTATGTTATTTTTTTTGTAATTATTGTTTGAAGCAAATTCTAAAATAGCGCTACCAAAACCACCAACAATAGTACCATCTTCAATGGTAATAATAGTGTTGAATTTTTTTAAGATTACATGTAATAATTCCTCATCTAAAGGTTTTACAAAACGCATATTGTAGTGTGCAAACTTATTGTTGGGCAATTCTTTTTGTAGTTCAATAATAGAATTACCAATAATTCCTATTGTTAAAATTGCGATTTCATTTCCTTCAGAAATAAGTTGTCCTTTACCAATGTCAATGGTTGAAAAAGGCTGTTCCCAATCAATAATAGTTCCTCTTCCTCTTGGATAACGAATGGCTAAAGGAAAACCTATTCCTAACTGAGCAGTATACATTATGTTGCGTAACTCAACTTCGTTTAAAGGTGCAAAAATCACTAAATTAGGAATGCAACGTAGATAAGAAATGTCAAAAACTCCGTGATGCGTTGCGCCGTCTTCACCAACAATTCCAGCTCTATCAATACAAAACACCACGGGTAAATTTTGCAATGCTACATCATGAATTATTTGGTCGTAAGCACGCTGTAAAAAGGTTGAATAAATAGTGCAAAAAGGAATTAACCCTTGCGTAGCCATTCCGGCAGCTAAAGTTACTGCGTGTTGTTCTGCAATTCCCACATCAAAAGCTCTGTTTGGAAATTCATCAAGCATTAACTTTAAGGAACTTCCCGTTGGCATGGCAGGAGTAATTCCCACTATTTTATCATTTTTTCTTGCGAGTTCAACTATTGTTTTTCCAAAAACCTCTTGAAATTTTGGAGGCTGATTTTCAATGTTGGTTGCAATTCTTTCACCTGTAATTTTATCAAACTTACCAGGTGCATGATATGTTACTTGATCTTGTTCAGCTTTTTCTAAACCTTTCCCTTTTGTGGTAATAATATGTAAAAATTTAGGTCCTTTAATAGATTTTAATCGTTCTAATTCTGTAATAACAGCATCAATATTATGACCATCAATTGGACCAGAATAATTGAAGTTCAAAGCTTCAATTATGTTATTTTTTCTAACTTTTTTTCCTGCTTTTACATTTGTGAAATAATTTTTTAAAGCACCAACACTTGGGTCAATCCCCATAGTATTGTCATTCAAAATTATTAATAAATTAGCATCGGTAACACCAGCATGATTTAAACCTTCAAAAGCCATTCCACTTGCAATAGAGGCATCACCAATTACTGCAATATGATGTTTCTCAAAATTACCTTTAATTTTTGAAGCAATGGCCATTCCTAAAGCCGCTGAAATTGATGTAGATGAATGTCCAGTACCAAAAGCATCGTACACACTTTCTTTTCTATTAGGAAAACCAGCAATCCCATCCAATTGTCTGTTTGTATGAAATTTATCTCGCCTTTCGGTTAAAATTTTATGTCCGTATGCTTGGTGTCCAACATCCCAAATCAACAAATCATTTGGCGTATCAAATACATAATGTAGCGCAATTGTTAATTCAACAACACCTAAACTTGCGCCTAAATGTCCCTCTTTTGTTGCAACAATATCAATAATAAAATCACGTAGTTCTTTTGCTACTTTTGGAAGTTGATTTTTAGAAAGCTTACGTAAATCTTTCGGATTATTAATGTGTTGTAGCAAGTTGTTTTTCATTCAACACAAAACTACAATATTTAAATTGTTCCTAATATTAAAATAATTACTTTTGAAATATGATGAATCCTTTTGATGACACCTACTTTATGAAACGCGCTTTGCAAGAAGCGCAACAAGCATTTGATAAAAATGAAGTGCCAGTTGGAGCAGTAATTGTAATGAACAATCAAATTATTGCTCGTGCTCATAATTTAACTGAAACGTTAAATGATGTAACTGCTCATGCAGAAATGCAAGCTTTTACTGCTGCCGCCGATTTTTTAGGAGGTAAGTATTTAAAAGAATGCACATTGTATGTTACTTTAGAACCTTGTCAAATGTGTGCAGGAGCAAGCTACTGGACTCAATTAGGTAAAATTGTATATGGTGCTTCCGAAG
>Ga0209345_10004693_pt1 | contig 13053 bp, 10 predicted proteins | sample Cruoilmetagenom7_FD_187294 | JGI IMG/M metagenome (GOLD analysis project Ga0209345, IMG submission 187294) | Oil polluted marine microbial communities from Coal Oil Point, Santa Barbara, California, USA - Sample 7 (SPAdes) (version 2) | ecosystem: Environmental > Aquatic > Marine > Oil seeps ...
TTCGATGTGAAGAAGATCCTGCTTACTCTGCAGTTCACAATAGCCATATTCCTGATCTGCATTACCCTGTTTTTTGTGGTGCAGATCAACCACATGCTCAGGATGGATCTGGGATTTGACAGAAATAACCTGTTATATACCAAGCTTTCCACAGAACAGCCAGATCTGATGTTTGATCAGCTCAGGAGCCGGCTGCTGCAGCATCCTGAAATCCTGGATGCTTCGATGTCGTCGACCCTGCCTTTTGTGAATATGAGAGGGGGTATGTTGAACTGGGAAGGTGGAGGGCCCGATGATAAAATCCTTTATCGCCCAAATTGGGTTACCTATGATTTCCTCGAAAACATGAATCTGGAAATAAAGCATGGCAGGGACTTTTCGGTAGAGTTTCCGGCTGATCTGGAAAATTCCTGCCTGATCAATGAAGCAGCATTGCGCTGTTTCGGCTGGGACGACCCCATCGGAAAAAAAATAAACGATAAAAAATGGACCATCATTGGCGTGGTGGAGGATTATAACCTATCGGATATTCACAACCAGATTGATCCTGCAGTACTGCTGCTTTCCGATGGTAAAATTCAGGGTGATCTGACATTTGCTTTTCGCTATTCAACAGGAAAAATGGAGAAGGCAAAGCAGATACTTACCGATGAGTTTACTGCCATTTTCCTCAACGATCCATTCGAAATTAACAGCATTGAAACTGCCATTGTGAATGAGAGCAGTTTCAAGATCTATCAAACCATAAAAAAATCTGTCAGCTTTTTTTCCATTTTCATTATTTTGCTGGCCATTATTGCACTGTTAAGCATGGTTTCCTACTCCATCGGCAGAAGAACAAAAGAAATTGGCATACGGAAAATCAATGGAAGTTCGGTTCAACGGCTTTTTCTGCTGCTCAACCGCGACTACATATTTCTGCTGGGCATTTCACTTTTTATCGCTTTGCCGCTGGCATATATGGCCTACAGCGCCCTGCCCGGAAACTTCAAGATCCCGCCACCTGTCTGGGTGCCGTTCTTAGCAGCTTTCATAATTCTTTTAATCATTTTTGTTACTACCGGATATCAAACCCTGAAAGCAGTCCGCAGAAATCCGATCGAAGCATTGAGGTATGAATAAGCTATAACCCAATCTGATTTTGTATTTTTAAGGTCGAAAACAATTTTCGAGCTTATGAAATTTAAATATGGATATCAGATATACCTCCTTTTATTGTGTCTCATCGGATGTTCAGCCTCAGAGTCTGACCCTGAACAGTGGACCAGATTCAGAGGCTCAAACAGGCTGGGAATTGATGCAGACAGGAGTGTTCCAGTAATGTGGGACTCCACAGATTTTCAATGGAAGATTACACTACCCGGCATAGGAAATGCATCCCCTGTAGTATGGGAAAACACCATTTTCGTTACCAGTGCTGATGATGTAAGAGATCTCGGATATGTTATGGCTGTCGATGGGCAGCACGGGAAAATCCTTTGGCAAAAAGAGTTCACCGTGACTGACCTATCACTGCATAAGAACAATAAACTGGATGCAGCCACCCCAGCGGTGGATGAAACGAAGGTTTATACCATCTGGTTCAGTAAGGAAAAAACGGAATTAATGGCCCAGGATCACGACGGTAACCTACAATGGAAGTCAGAATTCCCTGGTATAGAATCCCGGCATGGGGGAGGTAGTTCCCTTATGCTCACTGAAAAATATGTGGTGTTTACCCGTGAACAGGAAGAGGGAAGTTCTTTGCAAAGCTCATGGGTTGCTGTCGACAAGCGCACAGGTAAAACTGCCTGGGAAATGGACCGGGAATCAGCCGAGGCAAATTCCTTCGCCACCCCTCTCCCTGTAAAAAGAGGCAAATCAGACCAGTTGATATTTGCCAGCCAGGCCCATGGTCTTACTGGTGTCGATCCCGAAACGGGACAAATATTGTGGGAACACAAAGACATATTTTCGGCCAGGGTAGTTGCTTCTCCTGTCTATGCAGATGGACTGATCATCGTGGGGAGAAAAGGCAAAACCATGGTTATTGAGATGGATCCGGATACACATCAGGCCAGAGATACAGCACTTTATTCTCTGCCCAATAATTTATCTCCCTATGTACCTACTCCGATTGTCGTAGATGGATTACTTTTTCTTTTTATGGATAATGGTACAGTTGCATGTACCCGTCTTTCCACGGGCGAATTGTTATGGAAAGAAAGACCGGCCGGAGATATATTCGGATCCCCGGTCTGTGTTGGCGGAAATCTCTATTGTTTGACCAAGGCAGGGGATGTGATTGTCCTTAAAGCCGGACCTTCCTATCAACTTTCAGGGGTCAATGCCCTGGGTGAGGGGAGTTTTTCAACACCTGCGATGTGCCGTTCAGGTATGGTTTTCAGAACATTTTCACAACTTTTATTAATAGGAAATGATCATGAATAACAGACAACCCTCTTTAAAGATATCCTGCTCAGCAGCAATTTATATGGTGGTTTCAGTGATTCTTGCATACGGTCAGACCGGCAGTAAACCTGATCCCTATGATAATCTGCATACAGAAAAGTACCTGGGTGAGGTTGAGGTTGTCGCCAGGATACATGATGAACAGGTTTTTACAGAAGGACCGGCAGTGGACAGAGAGGGCAATGTATATTTTACTAATATTCCAGTCTTAAAGATCCTGAAATGGGATCCAACGAATAAAAAACTCACAACTTTCAAGACTGGTTCAAACAGTGCCAACGGATTGCGGTTTACTCTGAATGGAGATTTGATGGCTTGTGAAGGCGATCCGGCAAGTTTGACCAGGACCAATATGAAAACCGGGGAGGTTAGGGTTATAACCAGTCAATTTAATGGCAAGGATTTGCAGTCTTTAAACGACCTGGATTTTGACTACAGGGGGAGAATATATTTTTCCTCTAGGACATCCAGGCCAAATCTTCAGAAAGAAAACAAACGATCAGTTTACAGGCTTGACCCGGATGGAAAAATTTATCAATTACTTACGGAACCCCAGGTTCATATGCCTAATGGTATTGTCGTATCACCCGATGAAAATACACTCTACCTTATCGAAGCCAATGGAAAAGAGAACCGCAACCGCAATATACTGGCTTTTGATCTGAATCCAGATGGTTCTTTATCCAACCGACGTGTGCTGTATGACTTTTATCCGGGCAGAAGCGGCGATGGAATGGCCATTGATACAGAAGGGAACCTTTATGTAGCAGCCGGACTTCACAAACGAAGAGGCTCTTCTGAAACCCTTGATACGCGTCCAGGAATCCATGTCATTTCCCCGGAGGGTAAACTGCTTGCTTTCAGAGAGACACCGGAGGATACAATCACCAATTGCACATTCGGTGGAAAGGATTTAAAAACCCTGTATGTTACATGCGGATCATACCTGTTGAGCATACGCACCAAGATCCCGGGAAAAAAATCTTACAGACCCAATAAATAATATCCCAAAACATTAAAAATGAAAATCAAATCTCTGTTAGCATCAACGATATTTCTGGCTATCCTGTTAAATAGTTTCTCGCAGGACCTAAACCAAAAGCCTGTAAATCCAAATGCTTCTGAGGAGGCGAAGACATTACTTGAGTTTATTTATTCCATTTCGGGCAAACAAACACTTTCGGGACAGCACTGTGCCCCACTGGTCGGCTCTACCAGGCTCTCTGTTGTGCATAGAAGGACCGGTTTTTATCCGGCTCTGTTTGGCCAGGACTTCGGATTCAGTTACCCGGGCTACTGGGATGGCATCAACTATCGACAGCGGATTGTGGATGAGGCCATTCGCCGGCATCAGGAAGGATTCGTTATCACCCTTATGTGGCACGCAGTGCCTCCCACCGAAGATGAACCTGTTTCCTTCCGTGAATCAGTACAGGGGGAACTTACGGATAAGGAGTGGCAGGACCTGGTCACGCCGGGAACACATCTGAATGAACGCTGGAAATCCCAGGTCGACGTCATTGCCTGGTTCCTCAAACAACTAGATTATGCCAGGGTACCAGTACTCTGGAGACCCTATCATGAAATGAATGGTGAATGGTTCTGGTGGGGTAAAAAGGAGGGCAATAACGGTTATAAGAAACTATGGCAGATGATGTTTGACCGATTTGTCAACTTCCATGATCTGAATAACCTGATATGGGTATATAACACTAATGAAGTAAAGGAAAATGTGGATCCGCATGAGACCTATTATCCGGGAGATGAATATGTGGATATCCTGGCTACGGATGTATATACTGAGGGATTTAACCAGGTAAACTACGTTCAGCTGCTGGAGCTTGCAGGTGATAAACCCATCGCCCTTGGAGAAGTAGGTGCTACACCTACCCTTGAGAAGCTGAAAAAACAGCCTCGTTGGACCTGGTTCATGAGCTGGGGTGAGCCAGGAGGCCGGGGAGGAGAATTCAGGAGTTACCTTGATCTATATAACAGCGATCAGGTTCTTACCCACGAAAAATTGCCATGGGTGAATATCCAGGAGCCCTATTTACATCATCCCGTACTAAAATAAATAACCCATAAATCCTAAATACAATGACTAAAAAGATAAACAATATACCGGTCACAGTCTTCTTGCTAATAACAGTTATTTCCATAGCCTGCGGTAGGGGCAGCAGTACGGAAAACCATTCTGGAACAGCTTCATCAGATCAGGCCCTTCTTGCCGATTCACTGGAAAAGAGTCTCTTTGAGTTCATTATAGAGCCCTGGTATCCGCTTAATATTGACAACGTGAATGGGGGTTATATCTCATCCTTTGAAAGGGACTGGACTATGGCGGAAAATTTTCAGATGAGAGCCCTGGTCCAGCAGTCACGACACGTCTGGGCGACAGCTTTTATTTACGAGCATTATCCTGAACGAAAAGAATTCCTGGAATATGCAGCTCATGGATTCAGATTTTTACAGGATGCTATGTGGGATAAGGAATCTGGAGGTTTCCATGCATACTGTGCTGATGATGGAACGCCTAATGCCAGGAGCATGAACGAAAAGCGCATTTATGGACAGGCATTTGGCATATATGGATTGTCGCAGTATTACAGAATGAGCCAGGATCAGGAAGCACTTCAACTGGTTAAAAAAGCGTTTCTCTGGCTGGAAGAACACGCACATGATAAGGAATATGGCGGGTATTTTGAGTTTTTGAAACGAGATGGCAGCCCTTATCCTGTTGGTGTTACGGATGATATCGATGTCCGGGATTCAAGGACCAGGGGACTGAAAGACTATAACAGTTCTATCCACATAATGGAAGCATTCACGGAACTTTACAGGATCTGGCCGGATGAACTGGTCCGGACAAGGCTGGAAGAAATGTTTTATCTCATCCGTGACACTTTTACGCATCCTGATGGATACCTCCAGTTATATTTTTACCCGAACTGGGAGCTTGTAACTCCCCAGACCTTGAACGATTTGTCTGAAGAAACTCACCGGTTCACTTCCCATTATACCTATGGCCACGATGTGGAAACGGCATATTTGCTGCTTGAGACTGCTCATTTTCTGGGTATGGGTGAGAATAGTAAAACTCATCAAATTGCGAAGAGACTGATGGATCATTCGCTTGAATCAGGCTGGGATCTTGAGGCCGGAGGATTCTATGATGCAGGGATTCTCAGCGGTGAAGAGATCACGATTTTCAATGACCATAAATCATGGTGGGGACAGATTGAAGGCTTGAACGCATTGCTTATGATGTATTTGCTATACCCTGAAGATCCCAACGATTATTATGGCAAGTTCCTGAAATCCTGGGATCACATAGATACCTACCTGGTTGACAAGGAATACGGGGGATGGTTCAATCACGGGCTGGATACTGATCCAGAAAGTGTGAACCGGCCTAAAAGCCATATCTGGAAAACCACATACCATAACGCACGTGGCATGATAAGATGTATCATGGGCTTACGGGGAGAAAACGAATATTAGCAGGCTTAGTTTTTAAATTTTTAGAGAGATTTTTATCTTCCCAAGCAATCCGGTCACCAGGATAATCAACAGGGAGAATACTAAAGATTTTATCAGTCCGACGGTACCGGTCAGAAGCATTGCCGGAAGTTGTAAACTCGCCAGGGCAAATATAGCATAAGCATAATAGGGTATCAGATAACAGGTTAAGGTACTATTCCCGGCTGGGGCAATAATTTCTGCCCACCTGGTAATCTTCATTCTGTCAGCAATTATATGCAGAATGATAAAACAGGCTGTACTGATACCTGCACAGATGGCAGTCCAGGAGGGAGTGGCCATGATCTTCGAGATCCCCCAGATTGGCCTCGTTAGGAACCCAAAAACGAATAACAACAAGGACAATCCCAGCAGGACAGGGATCAGGTTTTTCATCTGGTCCTTTTCTCTGAGATTGATCAGGATAATGGTAACCAGCATACCCGTCATGACACTAACATGGTTTGACGCGCTGACCACAATCTTCAGGTCAAACTCAAAGGGTGAAATGAACTCATTGATATTCAAAAGATAAAAAACAAGAGTCGCAAGCACCATCCATCCCAGCCGGTGACGAAGTCCCATGTATAGCAAGGCATTTACCAGGTAACCCCATCCGATCAGTCCCAGGATCCCCCACCAGTGAGGCTTCATCCATTGAGGATCATGGTCCGGACCACCCTTGTAAATCACTGCCAGGAAAATTAGAATTGCCAATCCCGCAATTTTGATAACATTGGGTGGGATCTTCCCCAGTACCTTTCCTTTGTAATTGTTCCAAATCATGAAAAATGCCAGCGTCATCAGTATCTGCCAGTAGTTTTTGTTTATTGGCAACTCAGCAGCATTGATATTTTCTAGGTTAACCATGAACACACCCATTACCAGCAGAGCAAATGATCGCTCACCAATGTGCTTCAGGATCCGAATCCTGGAATGCCCTTTGTTAAACCTAGCTTCTATAGCCCATGGAATGGATAGCCCCACAATAAAAAGAAATGCCGGAAACACCACATCTGCCAATCCTAATCCATCTACATTGGCTGCCTTATGCTCCAGCCAGCCCGGGATATTGGTAAGGCTCCACAAATCATTAACAAAGATCATAAGCAGCATGGTGAGAGCCCGCAAAATATCAATGGAATGGAATCGAGTTACTTTCATTTTAGTTTTCTGCATTTATAAAATTTACCATCTCCTTGTAACTATTCACCGGACCCATTCTTTCTTCATAGATATTTTTCCCATAATACATATCAAAGAAAGAACCTGCAGGGCTCCAGATTGTCTGCATAAAACCATAATGCCGGTCCCTCATTATGTCTGTGCTGCCAGCCCGGAGTGTCCTTATTAATTCCAGCTGTGCCCTGGTGACCTCGGGCCTGTTCCAGCCAGAGGTGATGACACGGAATCCCTTCATGGCAAACATGGCAGCCGTTGCATCGGCCCTTTCATAATGCCAGTCACAAATCACCACATCCTTTGGGATTTTATCAATGGCTCCATGGGTGTAATTTTCACTGGCCTCCCACATACCCAGGCCGGTTGATTTTCCATCGAGAAGCCTGTCTCCCCAGATCCATAGTTCTCGGTTCCGGGCTTTGAGATGGTCCCTGATCTTACTTACCTCTCCTGCGAACAGTTCCTCGTGCTTCTTGGCATGGCACCTCGGACAATGGTCATCCCCAATATAAAACACCTCATCCATACCCGCATGGAAAGCATCCGCCTCAAATACTTCCATAATCTCATCGACGAGGGCAAATACTACCTCGTGAACACCTGGATGAAGCGGACAGTAACTTTTGCAGTACAATCCGTCATCATTAGGCCATTCATATTGTTCCGGCATTTGAACATGTGGTGTTTCATCAAACTGTGGATATTCCTCAAGCAATTTACCAAGCCTTCCGGCCCAGGACTGATGCCCCAGCAGATTGACCTGGGGGATTAGCTTAATATCATTATTTTGGGCAGTATGGACCAGCTTTTTAACCTGCTCACGTGAGAGTGCACCTTCATCCCGAAGATTAGGATAGGAATTATACTCGTAGTTAAAATCTACCCTGAGAACCAGGGTATTAATCCCATTCCCTGCCAGGTCATTTTCCATGAAGGAGAGAAAATCTTCCAAACGTTCGGATGAAGGAGCGGCGATACAAAACCCTTTTACTATTAAAGTGGAATCCAGTACCTGGGCACCACAAAGTGTATTGACCCATAAAAAGGCAATGAGTAATTTGATTTTCATGAAATACATTTATTAAAATTCGTACTGAACGGATCTGCTCATGAAGATATTGATTTCCCCGGAATTGGAAAACAAGCTTTGTAATTATGCCCTGCGATCCAATTCCTCCCGAACCTTTTTGAGTCCTGCAAACAATGCAATTGCTGCAGCAGAGCAGGTAGATATGGAGGCTAAAAAAGTAGTGAAATTAATTTCATCTTCTCTGTAGTAATCATACACACTGGCCGCCAAAGTGATGAGGACAGCAATAAGCATCACCCATAACAGCCTCACAGCCAGCTTCTTTCTTTTTAACAGGGTTTCTGTACTTAACTCTTCAATCTTTTTTGCCATGGTGTTTTTGAATTATTTGTTTACCGGACCAAAATATTTCTCAAGCCAGGCAAGTTTCGCTTCCGACTCAAATTGGAAAGTTAGATCATACCTGGTAAATATAAATAAGGAAAATAACAGATGCAAGTGCTTGTTTTTCATTAGATTTGAGTATGATGCAGAACCATCTTCCAGTGAATCATAGTACTCCTAAAAAATTGTACACATCATGAAGGATAATCTTATCACCAAAAAATATAGAAACTTCAGAAAGATTGGCATTGCCATGCTGCTTGCGTTTACCGCGGCCCTCTTTCATCAATGCACCCAGCCCCAAACTACCTATCACAAAATCAAAGAGATGGCTGATGGGATCAAAGTAATAAATACACATGAACATCAGCACTGGCCAGAGGAATACGGGGATCTCTCCTACCGTTTCTATCACCTGATACACCATAGTTATCTGATGGCTGATATTGTGTCTGCAGGCGGCACACGACTGGATAATGGTACCCTTGACTCCTTAAGCCTTGATGCACATTGGGATATTAATGGCCTGGCGCTGGACTACACCAGGAATACCAGCTATTATGGCCATTTTATCAAAGGCTTCCAGAAGCTGTATGACTTCAAAGACCTGTATTTTACAGAAAAAAATATTCCCATCCTGTCAGCTCAGATCGAAAAGAATTACCAGGATTACCGGTCCTGGTTCGATTCCTCCTTTCACAAAGCCGGTTTTGAGCTGATGTTCAATGACCACTGGTGGAAGCCATTCAATACGGTTGTTGATGAAAAATATTTCGCCCTGGTGTTTCATATCAATGAACTGGTGATGCATGCAAGCAGCCATCCTGGCCCGGAAGATACAACCTTGATCTACTACAAAGCTGCAGAAGAGGGTTATCCTATGCATACTTTTGACAATTATCTGGATTACTGTGATCACCTGTTTAAAAAAAACATAGAACAAAAAGCCGTTTGTGTGAAAAATTCCATGGCATATTCCAGGTCACTGGATTTCGAGGAAGTCTCTTATGAGACTGCCAGGACTTTATTTAACAAACGTTCAGCAAAATTAAACCAGGAAGAATCAAAAAAGATACAGGACTTTATGTTTCACTGGATCATCCAGAAATCTATTGAAAACGATCTGCCCATACAGATCCATACAGGATATCTGGCAGGTAACGGGAACTACCTTGAGAATGGAAAACCAGTGAAACTAAATAACCTATTTTTGAAATATCCAGATGCCAGGTTTGTCCTTTTTCATGGCGGATATCCATGGACGGGAGAGTTTGCAGCATTGGGTAAAATGTTTCCCAATGTTTACCTGGATCTAGTGTGGTTACCACAAATCTCACGTGAAAAAGCAGTCCTTGCATTGGATGAAATGTTTGACTGCGTCCCTTACAATAAATTTTTCTGGGGAGGAGATTGTTCTTTTATTGAAGAGACAACCGGATCCCTGGAATATGGGAAAGAGGTCCTGGCAGAAGTCCTGTCCAACAGAATAGAACGGGAATTATTGACAGAAGATGTGGCTTTTGATATCGTTAAAAAGGTCCTGAGAGAAAATGCTGTTGAGGTATTCAATCTGGGAGAAAGACTGGGTAGAGAGTTTTAATGCCGAAAGATCGGATCACGACATAACTATACCATATGAGGTCTGTTCGCCTGAAAAGAGAAAAAATTACTGAGTGGAGAGATGACGGCCTAAATTAGACCTTTGAAATCATTTTTGCAGTGGCTAAAATAGTCTGATCTCCTATATTGACCGTAGCGGTTTTGCTACCTATATCTTCTATAACACCTTCTGCTGACCAACTTCTCTTTGCAACCTTAACATTCTCCCCTACGCGGAATTGTTGCAGGCCATTCTTCTGACTGGATTGCAGAAAAGCGATCTTAATTGCCTTGTCGGCTTCAATCAGCTCTGCCCTGCTCAACTCGTCTAATGCCTTACCGTTTATTTTGATATCCATGTTTATGTTTAAATAGAGTTCAAAGATACAAGAATTCAACGATAAAATATGCATCAAATTGTTTCGTCCATAAACAAAAAGTGGCAACTCATCAATTAATAAAGTAGGATTTACCGATTAAGCAGCATGTTTTACCGATTTACCACTGTGGAAAACTTTTGTGGGTCATAATTTTATATAAACTTTTATAACCATGCCAACAGAAAAAGATTTTTTAAACCAGTTCCAGGATAATCTTACATTTTTTTTCAATGAAGCAGTAGATATAAACCTGACAAACCTGAAACAATGCGGTTTCTGGATAAAGACAATGAATCATCAGAATTATGCAGCTGAAATAAGGAAATCAAGAACCGACAGGGGTCTGCCTGCACCCCCTGTCATGATTTGCAGTGTAACAAACCGGTGCAACCTGCAGTGCAAGGGATGTTATCATCAATCACAGGAAAGACATCCAGGCATTGAACTTACTTCTGAAAGATTTGGCAGGCTGATTACTGAAGCCTCTGAAGTTGGAACAAGAATCATTATGCTTGCAGGTGGAGAACCACTCTTACGCAGGGATATGCTTGAAGCTGCAGCAGCAGAAAAAGGAACGCTTTTCCCGGTGTTCACAAACGGGGTACTTCTGGATAGTGATCTCACCAGGTTTTTCAAGAAACACCGGAACCTTGTACCGGTACTCAGCATTGAAGGTGATCAACAGAAAACTGATGACAGACGTGGAGACGGACTCTATGGAAAGGTTGAATCGGCAGCTGAAGTGCTCCGCAGAAATAAGATGTTTTATGGATTATCCATAACCCTGACCAGTGATAATTTTGACCAGGTAATGGATCCAGTATACTTGCAGAGATATTATGACCAGGGATGCAGGCTTTTCTTCTTTGTAGAATATGTCCCGGTGACAGATAAGGATATCCCGAACTGTGTAACTGCTGATCAAAGGAAAAAGCTTCCCGAAATTAACAAAGTATTACGCGAGACGATCCCTGCGCTGTATTTAACCCTCCCGGGAGAGGAAGAACAGTATGGGGGATGCCTGGCGGCAGGCAGGGGTTTTGTCCATATCAGTGCAACTGGGGACGTGGAACCCTGTCCTTTTGCCCCATATTCAGATACCAACATTAACCACTCCTCATTTACTGAGGCTCTCGATTCACTTCTGTTAAACAGGATCAGGAACAATCACCATATGCTGAAAGAATCGGCCGGAGGTTGTACGCTCTGGGAAAACAAAGAATGGGTAAAAGAACAATTGGATACCCGGGAACCATTGAGTGCCTGATCAGATCCTGTTCAGGGATTTGATGTCCTCATAGTGAAACTCGAAGTTAATCTCGAAACAATCAACAAAAGTTTTCTTGAGCTCCCTGGTCAAGTGTTCCGGATCTTCACAATAAAACAGGTATGCACCACCACCACCTGCACCGGCAATCTTTCCTCCATACGCACCATTTTCTTTTGCAAATGCATACATTTCTTCAAGGTATCCGTTGGATGTTGCTGAGGCAAGTTGTTTTTGTGCTTCAAAGTTCTTTTCCATTATCTCGGCACAGAGGATATATTCCTTATTTTTCAGAGCAACAGCAAATTCGAGGGCATACCCCGATAGTTTATCCAGGGCTTCCTGTCCGGCAGGAGAATTATGATTTGAATACACTTCTTCTACCGCAGTTTGGGCATTTCGCGAAGCACCAGTATGTAACAGCAGTAAACCTTTTTTAAATTCCTCCAGTGTCTCCCTGGCAATCTCAATCTGGGTCCTCTTGGCATAATCCTTGCCAAACTCCCAGCAACCAAAACCTCCATGTACAATGGAATACTGGTCCTGCCTTCCGATGGCCCAGTTAAGTTCCTTATTTTCCAGGTTAAACAAATCTTCACTTATACTTTCAAGGGTCTTGGATTCAGAATTATAGTTCTTGGCACTGATCAGTTCAAGAACCTGTGCCGCGGTAGAAGTACTTAGCCCACTTCCCCTTGGGTAACCCGAAAAATTAAATCGTCCGCTTTTTAGTTCTATTAGTGGACTGATAGTAATGTTGGAAACAAAGCCCTTTTTATCTCCCATGATGTAAGGGACATCTGTCCAACCACCTGCAAAGTCAATTCGGAGAGGTGCCCTGTAAGCAAATTTGATCTTGTCAATAATCCTGGTGGTAGAAGTTGCCTCAAGTGCTTTTGGGACAATCCGCTGAACGAACTCCATCCTGATCCCGAGCCTTTCACAGAGTTGGTTTTTCTCCACCATACCTGAATCACCCTCATTCAGTACAAATACATCCGGGCGAAGTTTCTCCAGGACGTCTTTGAAATCAATCTTGCCGGGAGCAATTTTATCGTCATTCAAAGTGGCAAAATCTACATCCTGAAATGCCGCAACCAGATGGACCCGATTGTTTTCAGGGTTCACAGGCCGGCCCGGGCCTTTTAATTCTGTAATTGCATAATCCTGTCCGACCCCAACTACCAGCAGATCACCAAAGTCTTTGCACTGGTTAAAGAACACAGCATGTCCGCTCTGCA
>Ga0209345_10004695_pt1 | contig 13044 bp, 10 predicted proteins | sample Cruoilmetagenom7_FD_187294 | JGI IMG/M metagenome (GOLD analysis project Ga0209345, IMG submission 187294) | Oil polluted marine microbial communities from Coal Oil Point, Santa Barbara, California, USA - Sample 7 (SPAdes) (version 2) | ecosystem: Environmental > Aquatic > Marine > Oil seeps ...
TGCTTTGGTCCAGAGCGTCTCCTATGGGGAAGCGATTGGCCGGTCCTCACTCTTGCAAGCACCTACACAGACTGGGCAGCAACGAGCGCACAGCTGCTAAGTGCAAAATTTCCAGAACATCATGAAGCAATCTGGCGAGACAACGCAGAGCGCATCTATTTGAAACGAAAAGGTTTATAACATGGGCAGATTGACCGGGAAGAAAGTGCTCATGACGGCAGCAGGTGCCGGCATTGGTAGAGCCGCAGCCGAATTATTCGCTAAAGAAGGCGCAAATGTCATCGCAACCGATATCGATAAGACCTCCCTTAAGTACTTTGAAGATATAAACTCCGTAGCCACCGAAACGCTCGATGTTACTGACCGCGATGCCATTCTTGCGCTTTGCACGAAACACGCGGACACGGAAATCCTCTTCAACATCGCAGGCTTCGTCCATCATGGTACGATCGAAGCGTGCGACCGGACGGATTGGGATCAATCTGTTCTCTTGAATTTAACATCAATGTACGAACTCGCACGCGCTACTCTGCCAAACATGGTCGCACGCGGCGGGGGCGTCATTCTCAACATGAGCTCAGTCGCATCAAGCATCACCGGTGTGCCAAACCGGTTTGCATACGGCGCAACGAAAGCTGGTGTAATTGGCCTGACCAAAGCGATTGCCGCAGATTATGTTGGCCAGAACATTCGATGCAATGTGATCTGCCCAGGAACAGTTGATACGCCATCACTGCAGGCGCGGATGAAATCCCAAGGAGATTATGAGAAGACGCGCAAAATGTTTGAGTCACGCCAGCCAATGGGGCGACTCGGCAACCCAGCGGAAATCGCCAACCTCGCCCTTTATCTCGCCTCCGACGAAGCAGCTTTCACAACAGGTGCTGTGCACGTCGTCGACGGCGGCTGGACCATTTAGGAGTTACTCAAATGAAACTGTTGAGAACTGGTCCTGCTGGACGTGAGAAACCGGGAATCATTGACAAAAATGGAGACATCCGCGACGTCAGCGCTCTCGTCGACGATTGGGACGGACTAGCACTGGCAGATGTAGTTCTCGATCAAATTAGACGCGTTGATCTTTTGGCTCTTCCAAAGTTGGATCCAAAGGGTCGGATTGGTCCCTGTGTCAGTCAGGCCGGAAAGTTCATATGCATCGGTTTGAACTATGCAGAGCATGCAGCAGAAACCGATGCTGAAGTACCAAAAGAGCCGGTCATCTTCTTCAAGGCCACCAGCGCAATCTGTGGTCCGAATGACAATGTAGAGATTCCTCGCCGCTCTGAAAAAACTGACTGGGAAGTTGAACTCGGCGTAGTGATTGGCAAGCATGCGAAATATATTTCGTTGGAAAACGCGCTTGACCACGTCGCCGGTTATTGTGTCATTCATGATGTTTCTGAGAGATCTTTCCAGCTAGAGAGTACAGGCCAGTGGGTAAAAGGAAAGAGTGCTGACACCTTCGGACCTATCGGGCCACATCTGGTGACACGAGACGAAATTAAAAACCCACAAGATCTATCATTATGGTTAGATGTTAACGGTGAACCAATGCAGCGCGGCTCAACCTCCAGCATGGTCTTTGGCGTTGCGCACCTTATAAGTTATCTATCACAATATATGAGCCTACACCCCGGAGATATCATTTCGACAGGAACGCCGCCGGGTATAGGTCTATCGAGAACACCGCAAAAATTCCTACGTGCGGGGGATATCGTATCTTTGGGTATCGAGAAACTCGGAGCACAAAGGCAGCTCTGCATCGACGTCTAGTACTTATAAAAATAGGAGTCACATAATGTCCAACGAACAGTTGAAGTCTCAATTTCTTAGTTCAGTAGAAACGCCAGTAAAGCCCGCTGAACTGGCATTTATAGCAAAGCGCTGTCAATCTGCGGGACGAAAAGCTTCATCAAACGACCGGATTGAAATTGCGGCGGCACTTGCCCATGCCGCATTTTTAGCGCCTGACAAGACAGCAGAGAGCTATGACGCACTTTCTCAAGGATGGCTTAGACGCGAAATTCGATCTCCGTCAATCTCCAGCTTCGACCGTCCCGCTGAACCCGTGCCAAAAGGTTTGTGGGAAGCATATTGGGGTATTGTTGAGGACGGTTTGGCAGGCAAACTTGATGCGCTCGCAATCACTCAACGTACGGCTGCACTTGGGCATTTTGGAACAGCACAGTCTATAGCACGCATTGCTGAATCATCCCACCAATACAACGGTGTCGCCGAAGCTGGTGCACGTGAGATGCCAGAGCTCATAAAGTTAGAGACTCTAGAAGCCTGCCCCCCGGCATCGTTAGGGCGTCTTTTCCACGACCTTATTGTAGATAACAAATTTGATCTCGAAGTTTTAGATCGAACCGAAATCGGTCTTAATGCTCTTCCTGCTCCTCTTGAGTATCTTAATACCCGGATGCTACAGGCGCACGACCTTTGGCACATTACTGCGGGTTATGAGACGACAGCATTGCATGAGATTGCTATCTCTTCGTTCCAAATGGCCCAGTTTGGACACAACTATTCGGCGCAGTTTCTCTCGATAGTTGGAGTTATCGGCGCATTATCCCCTGCCCGGTCATACAGTATCTTGATGGACACAATCACAGATGCATGGATACACGGGCGCGAAACACAAGCGATGATTCTGATTCCATGGGAAGACGTTTGGAATCAACCCGTAGAAAAAATTAGAACGGACTACGCCATAAAGCCATTTGAGGCGCGACATCGGGCTGATATCGTTGAACGTGGACAAGCGTTGCAGCAAAAAATCGAACGTTTCGCAGGCATCTTTAGAAAGTTGCTCTGGCGTAGTGGCAAGTCTATCGCATAATGATAGAATTCATAATCTTGGCCGTATACTTTGAGTGCACACTAATTACTGCCACACAGTAATGGGACACAGCTTTGCAGATATCGTTCTCAGAGAAGCACCGCGATGATTATCTCCTCCCCCAATGACTACCGTGCATCAGCGAAGCGCAAACTTCCGCGTTTTCTTTTCGATTATATTGATGGCGGGGCAAATACTGAACAGACACTTGCAAGGAACATCTCTGACTTTGGAGACATCCTACTACGGCAGCGGGCCCTGAGTGGCATCTCTCAGGTCAACCTAAAAACATCACTACTAGGCGAGACACTCAATCTACCTGTGGGGCTGTCTCCCGTCGGGCTTACAGGCATGTATGCCCGCCGTGGGGAAGTTCAAGCAGCACGCGCTGCCGAATTATCCGGTATTCCCTTCACGCTATCAACTGTTTCAATCTGTTCAATAGAGGAAGTTGCAGCCCACACAAATCATCCGATCTGGTTTCAACTTTACGTGCTCAAAGACCGCGAGTTTATGAAAGACGCGCTTCAACGCGCATTGACTGCAGGTGTGAAGAATCTGATTTTTACAGTTGATATGCCCGTTCCCGGTTCTAGATACAGAGATGCTCACTCAGGCATGAGTGGCCCTAACTCTGGATTACGCCGCATTCTACAAGCCACCACTCATCCCGAATGGGCATTCTCAGTCGGCATGCGCGGAAAACCACATGATTTAGGAAATATCTCTAATTATCGGGGGAAACGTACCAACCTCTCCGACTATATAGGGTGGTTGACAGAGAACTTTGATCCCTCAATCGGCTGGTCTGATCTTGAATGGATTAGAGATTTCTGGCCAGGCAATTTAATCATTAAGGGTATTTTGGAAACCGAAGATGTCGAAGATGCCATCAGGCTCGGCGCAGATGCTATTGTCGTGTCGAACCATGGCGGGCGTCAACTGGATGGGGTTTCCTCAAGTATTTCCGCGTTGCCAAGCGTCGTTCAAGCAGCAAATGGGCGTATAAAGATTATCGTAGATTCTGGCATCCGAAGCGGTTTGGATGTCGTACGCGCTCTATGTCTGGGCGCTGATGCGACTATGATTGGTCGACCATACATATACGCTCTGGCCACTGGCGGTGAAAAGGCCGTCCGCCATATACTTGACCTCTATGAAAAAGAAATGCGAACAATCATGACTTTGATCGGTGCCCGCTCAATTAAGGAGCTCAGCCCACAGCACCTCATGATGAAGTAATGCATGACATAATGGAAGATAGCAGATCATGAAATTAAGTTGTGATCTCCTGCACAGCATAATGCTCAGCAATGCGTAAACCAGTTCCTTGCCAAATTAGACATACGGCGATGAATTCGCGCTAAACTGACAATGCGAAATCTTGTTAATGAAACCGCGAAAACGAACTCGTGTATGCTGAGAATATCATTGATAAGGCTCATAACTTTACCTTATCGGAACGCTTTTCCATTCTTATGCATAGAGAGGCTGTAATCGGCGGAGTTTTCAAAAATGTATCGAGTAATAAATTGCATCAGCAATGAGCATGATGCGATGAGTGTTGCGCTTGCTATTTTTATATGCCTCTTCAGCGCAACTTGCTCGATGCTTGTACTCCAAAGAGGGCAAGTTAGCTCTAATCTTCACCTTAGACGCCTGTGGGCAGGTGCATCAGGTGCAATTATCGGATTGGGTATTTGGGCAACCCACTTCGTCGCGATGCTCGGTTATGATCCAGGATTCGACGTTGTATTCGACGGGCGCGTTACTGTTTTGTCTGCACTCATTGTAACTTTTGGATTTTTATCAATCTCTCAGATCCTAATTACAGGCCTTTCGCCTACAAGACGTATTTTATGCGCAGCAATAGCCTGCGCAAGCGTCACAGGGATGCACTACTACGGAGTAAGCGCACTGCGTGTTTCTGGATTATTTGAGTTTGATACTGATTTGGTCATAACGTCTATTATAGTTTGCGGAATCTGCTTCTTGTTAGCTTACACAGTGGGACTCAGCGAAACACGAACATGGCCAAATTTGTTAGGCTTAGCATTCACATCATGTGCTGTCGCAGGGTTACACTTTATTGGTGCAACTGCTGTCGTGGTTACTCCGATCAACGGATTGTTCAGCGCATCATGGGTCATTGGTTCGGATACAGTTGGCTTATGGGTGGCTTTGGTCATCATCGTAATCATTGTTATTGCAGGTTTGGCTGCAGGCTTAGACTCGACGTTGGTAAAGTTTCATTCGCGCCAAAAACAAAGGCTTTCCATATTAGCTGATGTCGCCCTCGAAAGCCTTTTTATCGTTTCACCAGAGGGGGAAATACTTGATTCTAACACTGCCAGTGAAAAGTTGCTGGGTATTTCCCGTTCTGAGATTAAGGGACAGAATGCCGCCAAATTATTGAGGCACTCCGATTTGTCTCTAAAGATAGATTCTAACAATAAAGAATGGGGAGAGCGAAGCCTAAAAACCGCTGACGGACGTTACGTTCCAGTCATGATCTCGAGACGTTCAGTAAATGACGGCAAACGCCCGTTTACTGTGATTGCAGTTCGAGACATTAGTGAACGGCAAAAATTCGTCAAAGAAATAAAAACTCTCGCATTTGAGGATCAGTTAACTGGTCTCGCCAACCGCGCAGCTTTCCAACGTCAAGCTATTTCGGTCATAGAACAAATAAACCGAACGGAACCAGTGGGCATTTTGCTATTTGATCTTGATAACTTTAAGTCGATTAATGATCAATTCGGGCATGGCGCCGGAGATATTGTTTTAAAGAAAGTCGCATCTAGATTAAAGAAAATTATTGGCCATGAACATTTACTTGCTCGACTTGGTGGAGACGAGCTTGCCATTCTCATCACACACGCCGGTGATGAGAATATGGTGCTTCAACTTGCTGAAAACTGTCTGAAAGCTATTAATCAGGATATCCGGATAGAACGCAGACAATTATCCTCAAGCGCAAGTATCGGCGTTGCTATAACAGATGAGAAACGCCAAACGCTAACTGCGCTCATGACATCTGCTGACCGCGCTCTATATGCGGCAAAAGAAAATGGCCGAGGCTGTATCAGATTTTACGACGAAGCCCTCCATATTGAACAAGAAACAAAACGCGAGCTAGAAGTCGCTTTACGACGAGCGTGCAAAGGAGCAGAGTTTGAGTTGTACTATCAGCCCAAAGTTGCCGCAAAGACGCGTCAAATTGTTGGCTACGAAGCACTCATACGCTGGAATCGACCCGGCCATGGCATGGTATTTCCAGATGCATTCATCCCTATTGCGGAACGGAGCCAGCTTATCAATCAAATCGGTGATTGGACAATCAAAACTGCGTGCCTCCAAGCCAAATTTTGGCCCAACAACCAATCTGTCTCTGTCAATCTCTCTGGCCGTCAATTTATGGACCCAAACCTAGTGTCGACTGTTCGCGTCGCGTTACAAGATAGTGGCTTAGAACCTAATCGCTTGGAACTGGAAATCACAGAAACGGCGCTCATTCAAAACCCAGATATCGCCGCAATCATTCTTGAAAAACTAAAGAAGATCGGTGTGAAAATCGCCCTTGATGACTTTGGTACAGGCTACTCATCAATGAGTTATGTACGTCAGTTCTCCTTTGATCGCATTAAGATTGATCGCTCATTCGTCAACGACCTTGGCCAAGATAATAAAGCCTCATCAATCATTGATACAATTGTATTTCTTGGTGAGTCGCTAAAGATACCGATAGTCGCCGAAGGTGTTGAAACAGAAGATCAGGCGAAGTATCTCTCGGCAATCAGTTGTGGCGAGCTGCAAGGTTACTTGATCGCGAAACCTATGCCACATGGTAGAACTCTATCACTCTCACACACTAAAGAACGTCTTGATGCCGCATAGGATATGAAGATACCTCAAGACCAATAACGCGCTGCAATGTCATTGGCCTATGGCAAACCTTTAGAATGTAGTGTACGTCGAACATCAGAACCACACTGAGCTAAATCACCGCTTATCACCGTACGCAGGAAAACGCCGAGTACACTCTGAGCAAGCCGTCATTCAAGATTTCGATCGACTGTTTCGTGGCATCGCCTGTCAAGCTTTCACACAACCAGAACTCGACCTCGACCTCGACCTCAAGGTGCCCGCACCGCATAGAATCTGAAAAAATTATTTTACTCAGCGGTTTACTCAAGATCACTATAGCTTGATAGCAAACTAATACAATTTGTGCTGTAGATGGACCTACTCATTGTCCATTCTGTTAGTTCGAAAATCTGCATGCAACTGTTCAGCCCACAAATACAAAAAGCACTTATTACTGCCTATCGCTGAACTGTAGCCCTGTCATTCTAAACCCTCACTTTGTTTTTCAACCCTGCCTGCCTCCCCTCTATGCATAAGCCAAGCAATATAGCAGAGTGTGGAGCAATCGCCGAGAGAGCGTAAGCAAGGGAAACTAGATGACTGATATTGCTACGGCAAACGTGACAACCACACCAATCGATAATTCAGCCCATTACGGCACAGGTGGTGCCCTCGGTAAATCGGGGCTTGCTTGGGCTATTTTTGAATGGGCTCGCAATCCCTACTACATTCTCATTGTGATCTATATCTTCGCACCGTATTTCGCACGCGATGTTATCGGCGCAGACATCCTCGCGAGCAATGAGCTTAATGGCATGAATTCTGATACCGCACGACGCACAGCAAATGCCGGCGGACAAGCTGCTATTGCTTCCGTTACAAAATGGGCTGGTCTCGTTGGCGCGCTCACAGCCCCCTTCCTAGGTGCTGCGCTTGATCGCGGCGGGCGGCGGAAACCCCTACTTGGCCTGTTTCTGGGCATGCTTGCCCTTATGTCTTGGATGCTCTGGTACGCCATTCCTGGCGAAGGTGGTCTCTCTACAAATACGGTTATGGTTTTCCTCGTCATCGCCTACGTTTGCTACACATATTCAGAAGTGACACATAATTCCATGTTGGCTGTCTCGGGCGAACAAAAATCGCTGCCCATGATATCCGGTATGGGACTTGGACTCGGCAACTTGGCCGCAACTTTGTTATTCATCGCTCTTGTCGGATTGTTTGCACTTCCGGGCATAATCGGATGGCCGTTCAATGCACCTCAATTTGGCATCAGCCTCGAAGACTTTGAACACCAACGTATAGCTGGTCCCCTTTGCGCAGTCTGGCTTATGCTATTTTCTATACCGTTCTTTATTTACGCCGAAGATGGAGGCACTAAAGGCGCAAGCTGGCCAAAAGCTTTCAAGGGTGGCGCCATCTCTGTTTTCAAGACAGTTAGAGAAGCCGCTCAATACCTTCAGATGATGAAATTTCTCATCGCCAGAATGCTTTACGCAGACGCTATGGCTGCGTTTTTAGCACTCGGCGCTGTTTATGTGGCACTGTTTCTTGAATGGGGTTTTCTTGAAATGACCGCCTATGCCATATTCGGCTCTATTTGGGCTTTTGGTGGCGGCTTACTCGGTGGCTGGATGGATACTAAGTTCGGTCCAAAAACAGCCCTAATCATATCAATCGTCGGTATGGTTGCAACTTTGGCATTCCAACTTTCCATTACACAGGAGAGCCTATTGTTTGGCTTGGTACAGAATTTCCAAGTCTGGGATGGCCTAATATTCCAAACTCTATCCGACCTAATCTACCTAGCTTCAATCAGTGTCGTTGCTGTTACAGCAACCGCGAGTATTTCCTCTAGCCGCTCAATGCTCGTACATCTCGCACCGCCCGGGCGCAGCGGTGAGTTCTTTGGTCTCTACGCCATTGCTGGAACAGTGACCGTTTGGGCCGGGCCATTGCTCGTCGAGGTATTTACAAATTCATTTAACAGTCAACGCATAGGCATGGCGTCAATCTCAGTCTTATTTCTCGCGGGACTTGCTGTGCTCACTACAGTGAAAATGGAGAAACCGAGTTAAAGCTCTCCATCAACACTTCTCCAATCACGTTAGCGACGTGGCGTCCGATCTCGAATGCGGTCATAAGCCGCCTGTATCGCATTAAATCGAGCCTGAACGATGGGCTCAAACTCCATGTCGGTTAAAATGTAATCCCAGTCTTGCTCAATACCTTCGCGTACCAATTCCCCAACGTAAAGCGGATCAATGCCCGCCTCAATGCGCTCGCGAAAGACAGCTGATTGCTCACTGTTTTCTTCACTCGGATTGAACAATTCATCAATGCTTGCACCAAATCTTCCCGGCAAATTACGGCCTGACTCTAAAATCTGTGTACGAATTATTCCGGGGCATAATACAGAAACCCCAATTCCACGTGGCGCAAACTCAACGCGCAAGCCTTCTGATAAAGCGACAACGCTATACTTTGATGCGAAATAGGGTGCACTGCTACTCGCCATCAAGCCTGCGACTGATGCAGTTGAGACAATCTGACCGCCCTCCCCATGGGCCTCAATCAATGGACCGAAAATCTCAACACCATAGACAACCCCCATAACGTTAACCGCCATCGTCCAATCCCAGCCGTTTTGACTCCAGTTATCATAACCGCCCCCGCCGCCAACACCTGCGTTATTGACGAGAATATGGACTTTTCCGAACCGCTCAATCGTAGCGTCAGCTGCAGCTTGCAACTGGTCCTTTAGAGACACATCGGCGAGAACGCCTTCAACGTCGGCATTTGTTTTGCGAAGATCTGCTACCGCCTTATCCAACGCATCTTGCTCAATGTCACACAACATGACTTTCACACCCGCCTGCGCCAATGCTGTAGTGATCCCCAAACCGATGCCTGATGCTGCACCAGTAACGAATGCAACCTTGTCTTCTAGGTACTTCATATATTGCCTCCCAATTTTTATATCCCCCCCCTATCAGAATTACGTAGCGGTAGCTGAACACTGATTTCGTTCGTCTCTTGAGGTCAGATTCTTTTGAGGTTGTGCTTGCTCGAATGAGCAGACAAATCAGCTGCAAGCACAATGAATCATCAATCTTGTGCAATCTTGCATACCCTATATAGGGTATTTTATGATGAGAGTTGAAACTAAAGACGCAGCCAAGAAACGCCTAGCCCGCATAGAGGGCCAAGTACGAGGTGTTTCGAAAATGATCACAGAAGATCGTTATTGCATAGATGTGGTTCGCCAGGTGCAGGCAATAAAAGCAGCACTATCAGGACTCGAAAAGGTGGTACTTGATGATCATCTAGAAACATGCGTCAAGCATACCCTAGAGGCTGAAAACTTAGTTGATCGTCGGGAAAAAGTAGAAGAACTTGTCGCAGTTCTTGGAGGGCGCAAGAAGTAACCATGCCACATACCCCCTTGCCGTATTTGATTCTTAATGCCTCTTTCGATAAACCTAATATATGAACTCGTTTGCGCGCCTCTTTATGCTACTCGCCATTATGGTGTTTGCAGCAAGCCCACTAATGGCATGCTGTACAAGTGGGCATGCCCAGACAGCGGCAGACACAATTCAATCCGAAGCATCTCCTTGTCACAATAACGCTTCAGCGAAATCTACTAAACCAATACCTGCCGATATCCCGTCAGACTGTCCTGGTTGCATTGATTGTGAATCAACTATCCTACAAGTCCAGACGACTGATCAGACAACAGCCCCTCCATTAATAGAAGTCCAGCAGCAGCTGCTCATCATGGTCGGCAGTTGGATCAAATATGATGAACCCTACGTTCTGCACAAGACGGCACCACCACCTACGCCGCCTAGGTTACACACCACCCCCACATCTTTAAAACAACGCCTCCTAGTCTGATCCGGGCGAGGTCAATGCGCGCGATGTCCAATAGGATAACGCGTCCTGCACTCGTTGATTTTCAGAACATAGGAATTTTACCATGTCTCGCTCGCTTGTTTTCTCAGCCCTCGCTGGGACCTTGTCTGCAATAATTTTCACAGCTCAAGCCCAAAGTTTTTCTGAATTGGAGTATGCGTTACGCGATCACCCAAGCCTCCAAGCTATGACGCATCAAGCTAATGCAAGTCGTGAACTTGCTCATGCTGCCACTGGATTACCAGACCCTATCGTTTCCGCGGGAATCAACAATTTTCCCATTTTTGACCCCTCCTTTCGTGACTTTCTTCCCACAAATAAATCTATTGGTATCCAGCAGAAACTCCCAAGCTTTGCGGGCAGAAGTGCGCGTGCAGGTACAGCACTCGCACGCGCCAATGAGACCAGCGAGATGCGTTCACAACGCTACGCAGCTCTACGGGGCGAACTCATTTCACTCCTGCATGACAAGCGGCGTGCTAGTATTCAGCGGAGCCTCGCAGAAGAACGCCGGACAAAATATGATGAACTTACACAAGTCGCAGAATTAGAAATCAATGCCGGGCGCCCTGCTCTTTTTCGGTTGGCTGAAATTGAGAGAGAGCGCGCTGAGGTTGATAGAATGCTTGTAGACTTGAATGGACAAGTCACACAAATCGATGCCCGCTTAACTAACCTACTGGGAGCCGCACCCAACACACCTCCACCGCCGCTGACACCTATCGATTGGTCTGGCGACGCTATGGCGTTCCATTCCGTCCGCGCAGCGGATGCTGGCGTCGCTGTTCGCGATCGCAGGATAGATGAAGCCAAAGCAGCTTGGAAGCCAGAATGGGGTGTCCAGTTAACCTATCAACAACGCGAGGCGAGTGCTAACTTTGCAGGCGATGATTGGATATCAGGCATGGTCAGTGTGACCGTTCCATTCTGGGCAAACAAAAATCAAGAACCCCGGTTGCGAGCTGCAAAGTCTGAACGCGCCGCCGCCCGCGCCAACTATGCAGCAGCAGCAAGAACGGCCTCAGCACAGTATTCAACCTATCGCTCCATGCGTCTCGCAGCTGTAAACAGTATTGTTGTACTGTCCCAGAAAATTGATGCCATCGAGGACGAAATCACGTCCCAAAACACCATTTACGAGTCTGGTGTCGGTGATTACGCGCCAATCCTTGATGGCGAAATCGCCGTCCTTAAACTTCGTTCAGACATTGCTAACGAGCACGCTCGCATCGCGACAGCTACAGCGCGCATGAATGCGCTTTTGGTAACACAATGAAACAGATCCTTTTCTTCGCGGCCTCAACGCTCATTTTTCTTCTCACGGCATGCAGCGACATCGTCCCCAAAGCAAACACCTCCACTTCACCGACACAAATCGAAGACGTATCTGAGGAGGCGGTGCAGTACACATGCCCCATGCACCCCCATTACATTTCTACAGACTCTGGCGGCAGTTGTCCGATCTGCGGAATGGACCTCGTTCCAGTCAGCCCATATGTTGAAGCCAGTAAAGGCGATGGATCAATAGCTGTCGCACCAGAAATGATCCAGACAATGGGCGTGCGCACTGCACCTGTAGAGATTGCCAATTTTGGGCGCTCCCTGAGGGCATTCGGTACGGTAGAGACGAATGAACGACTGGAGAATGTTGCAACCTCGCGAATAGAAGGTTGGATTGAAGACCTACGTGTACGCGCCGAAGGCGATACGATCCGCCCTGGGACTTTGCTCTACCGCGTCTATAGCCCCGACTTGATCGCGGCTCAGAAAGATTATTTGAACTCCCTCAAGATCGGCAATAAAAATAGAATTTCAGCTGTTAAACAACGACTCCGTTCGCTCGGCATGCAAACGAGCGCCATCAACCGACTGACCGAGACACTGAAGGTGATAGAGCGCGTTCCCGTCTACGCGGAATCGGGAGGTATAGTCGCATCTCTAGAAGTTCGCGAAGGTGACTTCATTAGACCCGGTACACCAATCCTACGCCTTCAGTCTTATTCTGATGTTTGGATTATCGCGAGCGTGCCGGAACAAGATTTAGCGTTGGTCGACACAGGCATGTCTGTACGCCTTAGTTTTCCTAGTGCGCCCGGCGCACCTGCAGAAGGCCGTATCAATTACATCTATCCGGAGATTGATCCCAAAACCCGCACGGGTGAAGTTAGGATCGAAGTTGATAATACCGCTGGATATCTGCGCCCCGGTGCTTATGCCGACATATCTCTAGACCTCGGCGGCGAGCCAAGATTGTCTGTGCCAACTGAATCCATCCTGCGGGATAGTCGCGGATCTCACGTCATTCTCGCACAAGGTGATGGTCGCTTTTCTGCACGCACCGTACAAATTGGTCTTAACGCTAATGGTCGAACAGAAATTCTTGCTGGCCTTGCATCTGGTGAGCAAGTCGTCGCCAG
>Ga0209345_10004697_pt1 | contig 13040 bp, 13 predicted proteins | sample Cruoilmetagenom7_FD_187294 | JGI IMG/M metagenome (GOLD analysis project Ga0209345, IMG submission 187294) | Oil polluted marine microbial communities from Coal Oil Point, Santa Barbara, California, USA - Sample 7 (SPAdes) (version 2) | ecosystem: Environmental > Aquatic > Marine > Oil seeps ...
ATCCACTTTTGAGGGGGCGAATACATATCGATAGAACCAGCTCGTTCATCTATGCCGAATCCGGTCTGAGTGGTGTGATCGAACTTTCAAGGCTCTCAAGAATACCAATTCAGACTCAAGCAAGAGTCACTCCCGGTACCTCCATCGGCGCTATGCAGATCGGTCATGCGCTGAAAGCGATATCCTCATAATGTGGAAGAAGAACCTTGTCGAGAAGTTCAAGACTGTTGAAACACTCTTCCTTTCGGACAGATGTGCCATGATATACGACCCAATAGTCGGAGTACACGAAGATGTGATCGAGATAGACTTTGCATCACTCTTTCCCAACATCATGGTGAAGTATAACATATCTCCTGAAACAGTTCTCTGTGACTGTTGTAATGGCAAAAAAACTCGTTCCGGTGATCGGTCATAACATCTGTGAACGGCAGATCGGTCTGATACCAAAGGTCTTAGAACCGATAATCTGGCGAAGGGGCGAGTACAAAAAGAGGATGAAGGACGATAGGTATAGGGGCTATCACGATACCTACAAAGATAAATCAAGAGCGCTCAAATGGTTGCTTGTCACATGCTTCGGTTACACGGGTTACAGGAATGCAAAATTTGGCAAAATTGAATGTCATCTCTCAGATATGTAAAGAGACTGGACTTCCCATAGAGATCGAAGGTGTCTATAGATGGATCGTTTTTCTCTTGAACAAGACCAATAATACCGGGGCACTCAACAGATACTATGGCCTACTTGATACCGGTGAGATGAAGATAAGGGGCGTCGAGATGAGAAGAAGGGATATGTGCGCCCTAATAAAAGCTGCACAGCTGGACGTACTAAGAGAACTGTCAGTGGCGGAAGATACAAAAGAGCTTTATGAACGTGTCCCTTGTGCATTAGAAGTCCTAAAAAACTATGCAGTACGGCTAACGAATGGGGAATGTGAACTCGAGGAACTTGTCTTCAAGTCCACAGCCTCAAAGGAGCTTGAGTACTACGCACAGTTCAACAACAATGTCGCATCCCTTCTACAACTGAGTGAATACGGTATCGTGAAGAATCCGGGTGAATCTGTCAGGTATATAATCACAAACTCGAAATAGAGAAGGTACTCTGACAGAGTCAAAGCGTGGGAGCTCACATGTAGCGATGAGAAGTACGATGCGGATAAGTACATCACATATCTTGTGAAAGCAGCAGAGAGCATACTCTCACCATTCGGCTACACTGAAAAAGAGACTTGCAGAATATCTCAAATCGACGACACAATGCACACTATCGAGGTTCATTGCGTGAAACAAAAAAATAAATGGTCGACTCCGCTCTTCCGCAAAAGGGGTCATCACGGAGTTCTGAATATTGGGGATCGTATCTACTGAGTTAGCCAGTCAGGATGCTCGTTTCTGGCAGCCTCGATCTCGGCTGTTGCATCCATTATCGTTGGAATGGCCTTCTGAGCGCATGGGTACTCTGTCGGTGCCCTGCACATTGCTTCTTGACCGTACAGGAACTTTGACTGTTTGAAGCTTGCAGGATAATTGAAGATATCCGCACCGTACTTTACGGATGAGTTGATACTCTCGGCAGGTGTTGGCGGGATCATCTCTTCTCCGAAGATCTCATGTGATGTTTCCAGATGCGACAGTGTATAGCACGAGACCCACTTATCCGTACCCATATAAAGGCCCATTATCTGTGGTGGCACTGACTCAACAGGCAACTGTAGTAGAAGATCGTACATATTAGGCATCGGTAGGAAACAGCTGTATGTCTGATACGGGAAACCGATCTTTGAAGTGATGTAAGCGTTCATAAGGTGAACCATCTCAAACCCGTTTCTGCTTCCGTATTGTGCATCTACGTTGGTGTTGTTCACTATCCCATGGAAGTAGAGTGGCGAGTCAGAGTGCTCAGGATCCTTCTCGTTTCTGATATCTTTAAGCACATCCGACGCCATATTTGCACCGTCAACAAACGTCCTCTGTACACAGAGTTGCTTGAACTTCTCACCCGTCCTCATGTGCCTTCTGTCGAGCATCTGTTTCCAGTCATCATCAAGGTACCACAGGTTGTTCATCGACTGAACACCCTTCTCAAAGTGCCAGCCGCTCACCCACTGACTCTCCATCGTAAATTCATCAAGATTGACCCAGCACACGTCTGCTGAAGGGCCATAGACCTGATTCAACATAGTAGGTATCATCTTCACCGGTAGAACCGGTACTGCTGGGAAGACTCCAGGTGCGTATGCACCGAATGTTAGCTCTTTTGTAGCCTCCTCTTGTGCCTCTGGGGTAACTTCATTCTCCATCGCATCCTTCAAGATAGTCTCGCACCCGTAGGTGTACTCATGTAATCGTGATATCCATTCCGTCTGTGACTCGGCATGCAACTTCTCAGAGATTGTTTGCGTGTACTTGACAGCTTCCTCTTTACTGTCACCCGGCCTTCCAAGAACAGTTCTACTATATAGTTTCCTCATATATGGAGTGAATATGCTCTCATCCTGTGCTGGTCTCTTCTTCATGTCAAATCACGCTCCTTCATACGCTGGTGGCTTGTTCACAGTCTCATAAGATGATTTTATGGTGCCAGGTGTAACCTCTTCTACATCTGCCCACTCGTCCGGCCTGTAGAGTATGTGACCATTCTCACATTGATACAGATAATATGGGATTCCTTCTTTAATCTTCCCACCCAGCGTGGTCTTAGCTCCTGAAATGTGTCCTATCATCTTTTCAGGAGATAAAATAGGTTCTTTTCTCAAAATCTTTCCTTCACATTGATTGCCTTTATGCAACATTGTGTCTTTACAATAATATGTGCAACACTTATCATCTTCACCCATGGTTTTCCTCCCGGTCAATTAATCAAGTTTTATCATTTTTACGTAAGTATATATATTACGGTTTCAATTTATTCTTTACGAAAGTAATAACTTTATGGGTGGCAATGGCATCTACTCATTAAATTTGCTCTGATTGAAATGGACAGAAGAGAGTTTTTGGATGTAGTATCCTTGAAGGAGGCGGAGAGGATAATAAGTAATATTGATATCGTTTCTGCCGTAGAAGATGTTCTATTGGGTGAAGCTTTAGGCAGGGTCATTTCAAAAGACCTGGTCTCTCCAATAGATGTTCCTTCATTCGACAGGGCGAGCATGGACGGTTATGCAGTCGTAGCTGAGGATACTTTTTATGTGGATGAACAAAATCCGGTGAGATTGAAGTTTGAAGGTGAGATAAGAGCCGGGGACAATAGCGATCTCACGGTTGAGAAAGGTATCTGTGTGGGAATAGCAACAGGTGCGCCGATACCTTACGGAGCAAATGCCGTGGTGATGGTCGAGTACACTGGTGATGTAAAGGGTGAGATTGAGATATTCAGACCAGTCGCCCCCGGAGAGAATATAATGGCGGCAGGAAGCGATATTATGAGGGGGGAGACGATCATGCGAAGGGGAACTCGCTTAACTCCGCGTGAGACAGGGGTTCTGGCTGCATCAGGGTTCAAGACTGCCTCCGTATATAAAAGACCGAGAGTTGCGATAATCTCCACGGGTAATGAGATAATCGAGCCGGGGACAGAGCTTGAATACGCAAAGATATATGATGTGAATGCCAGAGCTGTTGCGGATTATATAAAGGAACTTGGTGGAGAACCGATTTACGCAGGCATAGCAAGGGACGATTTTGACGAGATCTATGGGAAACTGAAGGAGTGTCTGACAAGTGATTATGACATTGTTCTAACATCTGGCGGAACATCTGCGGGTGTCGGAGACATCCTGTACAAGATAATAGGTGAACTGGGAGAGGTCATGATACATGGTGTTGCAATCAAACCCGGAAAACCAGTCCTGATAGGTCTTTGCATGGGCAAACCCGTATTCGGTCTACCGGGATATCCGACCTCGGCACTTGTTATATTCAACACCTTTGTTGCCCCACTCATAAAGAAGATGCAAGGGCTACCACATACAACAGAAGATCGCAAGAAGATTCATGCAAAGACTGCCGTCAAGCTATTCTCGGCCAAGGGGAGGTACGAGTATCTTCTGGTGAACGTGATACCACTTTTTGACTCATTCGTCGTTTATCCGATACTGACCGGTTCGGGCGCAATTACGACACTTGCGAATGCAGACGGATATGTGAGGATTCCTGAAAATGTTGAGATGGTGGCAGAGGGTGAGATAGTGGAGATGGAGCTTGCAACAGAGACACTCAAGCCTGCCGATCTGTGTATCATAGGTAGCCATTGCCTGGGCCTCGATCTGCTTGTGAGGATGCTAAGGGAAGATCATGCTATAGTGACGAAGATGATAAACGTCGGATCTACCGGGGGGCTTGCTGCGATCAGAAGGGGTGAGGCAGACGTTTCTGGAATGCATCTTCTCGACGAGAAGACTGGTGAGTATAATGCACCATACTTCAGAGGTGAGGTGACTGATGCATTGCTATTCAGAGGATACAAAAGGAGGCAGGGACTCATCGTGGCTCAAGGGAATCCATTGGAGATAGAGACGATTGGAGATCTTGCAAAAGAAGGAGTCCGGTTCATAAACAGGAACAGGGGATCCGGTACCAGGATTCTTCTAGATATGGAACTCGATCGCCTGAGTTCGAAGAGAGGAATCGATCTCGATGGGATGGTGAGAGAGATACGAGGCTACGAGATAGAGGCGAAATCACATAACGCAATCGCCGCCGCAGTCGCATATGGTAAGGCAGATGTCGGGCTCGGAATTGAAACTGTTGCAAATCAGTATGATCTGGGTTTCATCCCGGTGAAGGATGAGATGTACGATATCGCAATCCCTCTGCAAAAGAGAGATAAAAGAGAGGTGCAAATCCTCCTTGGGACCCTGAGATCAGAAGAGTTCAAGGCACGCTTAAATGAGCTGGTCGGACTTGAAGCTTCTGATGATACCGGCGAAGAGTTGAGATATTAGCTTCGTGTAAAGGTATGTTTACACCACCCTCACGACAGCTCACTCAACTGAAAGGAAACTTCCCCATCTATCTCAACGACATCCGGTAAACCTCCGAACTTCGCCCTTAGTATGAGGTCTGCAATCTCCTCTCGCATCACTCTTTTTATCCCAAGTATAGATGTTGTGGGTCGGGGATTGACATCAACAACGTAATGCTCATCCCCTGAAACGATGTCCACCCCCACATATCCATTACATCCGAGTGCAACAGCAGATCTTATCGCGACATCGATTATCTCTTCTTTTGCAAAGGCCTCATAAGGAACTACGCCACCTATGTAATTTATCTCATCGGAAAACTCCATGATCTGCCTATTTATCGTTAAGGGAAGGACATTATCTCCAACGACCAGACTGACACTCAGATGATCACCCTCTACAAACTCGGTCGTCAGATGATCGTCTTTGATCAGAAAATCCTCAGTGATGAAGATACCTTCGGAGGCACATCCTTGTATAGGTTTGACCACATACTTTTTGGCATGCTTCAAAGGAGACGACTCGTAAACTTTCGGAGTGGGGATGTCATATTCGTTCAGTTTCTGCGAAGTGCTTTTCTTGTTGGCGCAGAGCTTCACGGACGCGGGTGAAGATCCGAGGCTTACCGTACTCTCTTCGAGAATCCTCGTGTACTCATACAGAAGCTCATCCGGTGCAATAACAAGCCCGCAGTCACAATCCCTGGAGTTTTTCATAATATATTCTCCGAAGTCATCGATCTTTTCAGGATGAATTACTTCATGACCTAAAGCTTGGAAACTATCAAGAAGTGTCGTAAGCATTGCCTTACCTTCGGCAATATATGCATCGTCCCCCATCCCAACTGCGTACTCAGCAACCATTACCCTCATGTCAAAACCGTAAGGAAAAATCAGAACGATACATGAAAGACTTTTTTAAAAAAGTATTATGTTACATCAATCCAATGTAGGGGTTTATGAAGGGTTCAGTCGAGATTGGGAAGGTAATGGGAATACCGATAAAGCTGCACATATCATTTATTCTTATACTCCCTCTCTTTGTGTGGACGTTTGCTGAGAAGAGTCCGGTACCTTTTGGGTTCAAGGGGATGGAATCGAACTACCTTTTTTCAGCTCTTGCAGTAGTGTTACTATTCACATGTGTGGTCTTTCACGAACTTTCACATTCATCCGTTGCAATCAGAAACGGGATCAAGATTGACAGCATAACTTTGTTCATCTTCGGTGGAGTGGCATCCATAGAAAAGATACCGAGAGATCCAAATGTAGAGTCAAGGATGGCACTAGCGGGTCCTGGGATGAGCATTGCTATCGGGGCGACATTCTTCACATCATTTCTTATATCATCAAGCCTTTTGGACGGAGTATCCGGCATCAATCTACTTGAGGGATTTTACAGCACTCTCTTAACCATGGAGGGGTATGAGGGGGCTGTATCGGAGATAACTGTCCTCTTCTTCATTCTCGGATACTTGAATATGTTTCTTGCAATCTTCAATCTACTTCCGGCTTTTCCGATGGATGGGGGGAGGTTCTTAAGGGCATACTTTGCAAAGAGGATGTCGTATCTAAAGGCAACGAGAAAGGCAGTATACTTTGGAAAAGTCATAGCGGTGCTTATGGGGATCTTTGGATTTCTCGTCAACCCATTTCTTGTACTGATTGCTTTTTTTATCTACATAGGAGCAACGGAAGAAGAGAAAGCCACCATTATCGACATATCTCTTGAAGGGACGAAGGTGGGGGATCTATTCAGCACAGATGTTATGTCCATCTCACCGGATGCATCGATAACCGAACTGACGGTACTTATGTTCAAAGAGAAGCATATGGGCTACCCCGTGGTGGGTGAAGGGATAGATAGTGGCAATGTTTTGGGTGTTGTCACCTTGCATGACATCAGAGGCATCGCCATGGAGGATAGAGATTCGATGAAAGTATCCGATGTAATGAGTGAAAATGTTATCTGCACCTCACCTGAAGACGATGCAGTCGATGCACTTAAATTGATGTCCAAAAACAACATAGGAAGGTTAATTGTAATGGAAAATGAAGCTATGATCGGAATCCTGTCTAGGACTGATCTTATGAAAGCTATCGAACTGAAAAGAGAGAGATGATATGGGCAATATAACACTTGTTGGAACTTCACATGTATCTGAAAAGAGCATAGAAGAGGTAAATGAGGCCATTGAACGAGTGCGCCCTGATGTTGTTGCAGTTGAGCTATGTAAAGGTAGGTTCAAAGCACTTCGGGGAGACATCAAGGAGGTCTCTGTAAGGGACGTTCTGGGTGGCAGTAACATGTACGTCTTTCTTATACAATCGATACTCGCATTTATTCAGAGAAGGATTGGTGCTTCCGTGGGGATTGATCCAGGGGCAGAGATGATATCGGCAATCGACAAAGCTGAAGAGCTAGGAATAGAACTGGCGTTGATAGACCGGGACATTCAAGTCACACTTCAACGATTCTGGACCGAGATGGGGTTCTTCGAGAAATTCAGATTGCTCGGAGCAGTCATCTGGTCATTCGTCAGAGGGGGCGAGGAGATAGATCTTGAAACGATCACAGATGAGGATGTGGTGGAGAACTTGATAAAGCAACTCAGGAAGTCATCTCCAACCATGGCCCGTGTACTCGTCGATGAGCGGGATGCGTATCTTGCTTCAAACCTACTGAATATTGCAAGAGAGAAAGATGTGGTTGCAGTCGTTGGCGCAGGTCACAAGGAGGGTATACTTGAGAACCTCAAGAATCCCGAGGCCATCCCCCCACTATCTGAGCTCAGAAAAGTTCGTAAGAGGCGGGTGGGTTTAGGACAGGTTATAGGAGTGAGTATTGTAGCATTCGTATTCCTCTTATTTGGTATAATCCTGATGTCAGGCGTATCACTCAACACACTCCTAATTGTCCTATCGTTTTGGATAGTCATAAACGGTACACCTGCAGCAATAGGTACAGCTCTTGCTAGAGGGCATCCGTTATCCATACTCATGGCATTCGGAATCGCATGGCTAACTTCCCTGAATCCAATGATGGCAGCGGGATGGTTTGCGGGGCTTGTTGAGGCGCGTATGAGGCCTCCAAGTGTCGAAGATATGAAGACGATGATGGACGTCGAGACTTTCAGTGAACTCATGAACAACAGATTTTTCAGGGTCATCTTCGTTGCGGCTCTTGCAAACATGGGGAGTATCATAGGAACATTTTTGGGTGCCTATGCGGTCCTACAGTTCACTGGTCTGGAACTGGATGTTCTGGTCAGCGACGCTATTTCAATCTTCGGAGGTTTAATAGGATGAGACTTAGAACGAGTAGTACTGAGATGAGGGAGCTCCTCATTGCATGGATATTTATCTCCCTTGCATTTTCGTTTGCCATAGGAAGTGATAACTTGTTGTTATCTATGGTGGTATCACTTTCAACCATCGGTCCTGCATTCATATTCCACGAGTTGGCCCATAAGGTTGTAGCCCAGAGATATGGTTGCTGGGCAGAGTTTCGAATGAGCCTTCAGATGCTTCTTTTTGCGGTTGTTATCGCATACCTTTCAGGTATGGTCTTTGCAGCCCCTGGAGCAGTAATGATATCAGGACAGGTGACACGAGACCAGAATGGGAAGATATCAGTATCCGGTGCTATGACAAATCTATTGATGGTAGGTCTATTTGCATCAATTGCCATTCTAAGTAGCAACCCCTTGCTTTACCAGATCGGAAGATTCGGCGCACTTATCAATGCTTGGATAGCCGCTTTTAACATGATACCGTTCGGCCCGCTTGATGGAAAAAAGGTACTTGCATGGGATAAATCAGCCTACGTTGCTACGGTTTTACTCGCTGTTGGGGCAGTATTCGGAACAGGACTACTTTGAGGTGAACTCTTATGAGGCTAGTGATGAAATTTGGTGGAATCTCAGTTGCCGATGGCGATAAGATAAGGCATGTCGCAAATCTTATCAAGGATTTTAAGGACAGAAAAACTGAGATCTGCGTTGTAATCTCTGCGATGCATGGTGTGACCGACAGGCTCGATGAAGCTTCGAAGGCTGCACTCAAAGAAGATAAAACAGATGGCCTAACAAGGTTTGTTCGAGAGCTCTCGGATCAGCACCATAAAGCGGCCCTGGATTCCATCGATGATGAAGCGATACTGGACGAAGTCTTGTCAGAGATTGATGCCAGGCTCGATGAGATGGAGAAGGCACTCATAGGTATATGCCACCTCGGTGAACTTACCGAGAGGTCGATGGACTATATTGAGTCATTCGGAGAGCGTTTATCTGTGCCCATCCTATCAGGCGTACTCAGATCGATTGGGGTAGATTCTGAGCCTATGCTCGGGGGTAAAGTCGGTATTATTACAGATGATGTTTACAGAAATGCCAGACCGCTCGATATCACAGAAAGAACCATACAAGAACGCTTGCTCCCAATTCTCGGAGATGGGATAACACCGGTGGTGACCGGATATATAGGTGAAACCAAAAAGCAGATAATAACCACACTGGGAAGGGGCGGTTCTGACTATATAGCCACCATAATAGGTGCAGGAATAGGTGCTGACGAGATCTGGCTCTGGAAGGAGACAGAGGGGATAATGAGCGCTGATCCCAAGATGATCCCTGGTGCTAGAAGAATCCCTGCGATATCTTATATCGAGGCGATGGAACTCTCATTCTTTGGTGCAAAGATACTTCATCCAAGTGCACTCGAGCCTGCGATGAGAAATCTCATTCCCGTGAGGGTGAAGAACACATTCAGGCCAAAAGATCCCGGGACGATAATCACACGGGAACCGGAGCAGAAGAAGGATGTCGTAAAAGCCATCACACTCATCAAAAATGTCGCTCTGATAAACATCTCAGGTCCCGGACTTGTTGGGTCTGCAAAGGTATCTGCACAGGTATTTTCCACACTTGCCGATGAATCAGTGGATATAATAATCATATCCCAGGGCTCGTCGGAGCGAAATATTTCTCTGGTCGTCGATGGTCCTCATCTTAAGAAAGCTATCAAGGCACTGAAGAACGGTTTTGATAAGGGAACGATAAGGGATATCACCTACAACAAGGATGTCTGTGCCCTTGCAGTCGTTGGTGCTGGTATGGCCGGAGTTCCCGGTGTCGCAGGTAGAATCTTCACGGCGCTGGGTAAGCGCGAGATCAGCGTGATAATGATATCCCAGGGCTCATCAGAACATAACATCTCGCTTGTCATCGAAAAAAAGGACTCTCGTGTGGCGATAGATGTGATACATAATGAATTTTCGCTTGGAAAATGATCACTCAACTAGAGCTTCACCAGACTGCTACTCTTGCCGATCTCGCCAATTAAGGGGTGTTCCCAGCGATCGTCGTAGACGAAGACGAACTCCACATCATCGTAATTATCAATCAGCTTCAGCACATTCTCAAGGGCCACTGTTATTGCTTCGTAGTCCATCTCTTTGGGCCCTTCGGATTGGTATATGGGATAGGTTCCCTTGAGTTCTATCGGATAAGGCCCGAATGGGGCTTTCATCAAAAATATGTGATCAAACCCTTCCTTCTTCCACCCTTTGACGTCCCTACCTGCAAAGATCAGTACCCTTCCGGATATATCGAATCTGTCAAGCATCTTTGCGTATCTATAAACCTCAGATCTGCGAGCAGAGGTCTGCCCAAGGTAATAGAAGGTGGACTTTGAGACTGGGTCGAACTTCTCCATAAGTTCCACGTACTTCATTGCCCTCTTCAACCCATCAAGAAGGAACGGGTGAGCCCTACACCTCCGTTCAGTGAGCTCCCAGAGGTTACCTTCCCTGATGCTCTGTTTTATAAGTCTGATCTCCTCAAAGGTGACGTATAGGTTGTGCTCTGAAAGTAGTTTGAGATCATTCTTGAGATCTTTTGGACCATAAGAAGTGCAGATCGGGCAGGAGCATGGTAAGTGAAAAAGATCATCAATACTATACGTCTTGTGATTCGTAAGATACCGCCCCTTCTTGGCGTACAATGCGTATGCTGCCGAATCGAAGATGTCACACCCCATGAGGACTGCAAGTGCAAAGACCATCGGATGACCTGCACCAAAGAGGTGAACAGGTGCACTCGGTGGTAAAAACTTCTTCGAACTTGCGATAACATCGACAAGATCTGCATACCTGTAGGACTCCATCAAGGGGACAACAGCACCGAGCGGGTATATCTCAAATCCGATCTCCCCAACCTTTCTCGCACTCTCTTCTCTCAGATCGAGAAATGTCGATCCCTGAACGGGACCCGCCATCGGCATCTTGCTCAGATTCCTGGCCTCTTTCAAGCGCCTCAACGTCTCTTTTAATTCATCCTCTGCCTGGGATCTTTCCACATCAGGTGGCGTAGGAATATCGAGGGGAACCGAGATATCCGAGCCTATCTGCTCCTGAAACCGTATGATCTCTTCATTGTCTATCTCGATATCTCCGAATTCCGAAAGCTGAAATGCACCGGAGTCGGTCATAACCACACCGTCCCAGTTGAGCATACCATGTAACCCCTCACGGAGGGTTCTTTCTCTCAGTTCCTCACTCCTGTAGATTATGTATGAGTTTGTGATTATCGCTTCGGCACCGTATCTTCGCATCTCGCGAGGCTCTATGATCTGGATGTTCGGATTGATTACGGGGAGTACCGTAGGTGTCTCGATTGTTCCTGAGGAGGTCTTCAGTTTACCGATCCTACCCATCACATCTTTTGCCACTATCTCAAATTCCATTGGGGGGCTCATTGGCAATCTTTTTAATAATGGTAGGCCATTACATAAATAAGATGTTAAAGACTGGTTTTGTTTACCACCCAGATTATCTCAAACACGATACGCGTGGTCACCCTGAATGCAGTGACCGACTCAGGCGCATCGTGATGGGTCTTGAAGAGACCGGACTGATAAATGAACTTGTAGAGGTGCAACCGACAAGGGCAACACCCGAACAGATAGGATATGTGCATGAGGAGTCATATATATCCGAGGTCGAGTTGATCGCCGGAAAAGAGGGCTGGCTTGATTCAGATACACCCGTGTCGAGGGGTTCTTACAACGCCGCACTTCTAGCAGCTGGCGGACTCATCAATGCTACAGACTCGGTTCTAAGAGGTGAAATAAAGAATGCTTTTGCACTGCCGAGGCCTCCCGGACACCATGCAGAGTCGAATGAAGGGATGGGTTTCTGTCTCTTCAATAACGTTGCAGTTGCAGCCAGATACCTGCAAAAGGAGAAGAACCTCGATCGTATCCTAATATTCGATTGGGATGTACATCATGGAAACGGTACACAGGATTCGTTCTATGACGATGCTTCGGTCCTTTACATCTCCACACACCAGAGCCCACTTTTTCCTGGAACCGGATTTATAAACGACATCGGTATGGGTGATGGCCAGGGCTATACAGTGAATATTCCACTTCCCGCCAGTACCGGTGACGTGAGTTACTCCCATGTCATGGATGAGGTGGTCGTCCCTGTTTCACTCGAATTTGATCCTGATTTTATCCTGATATCCGCAGGTTTCGACAGCCATTTTGCGGACCCTCTGGCCGGTATGTCACTTTCTACTGCGGCTTTTGCAAATTTCACCGAGAATATGAAGATGGTGGCAGACGAGACCTGTGGAAATCTTGTTCTCACCCTCGAAGGTGGTTATGACTTCAGGGCCCTCACATGCTCTGTTATCTCCGTCTTCAATTCCCTTGGAGATTTTGGGATGGCAACGGCTGAACCGTACCAGGTTCCAGAGGATAAGCTCTCGGACGGTGTCAAAGGGCGTATTGAAGCAGTAAAAGAGGTCCAGAAGAATTACTGGGGTCTTTGAATATAGAAGAGCCGGAAAATTGAAGAGTTGGGTTCGAAGGTTCGGGATATCTTAGGATATACATGTAAAAAAGGGGTTATTCAAAAAGGTCAGGACTTTATATCCCAACTTTGACAGTTGATTAGAAATAGATGTTCTTAGTTAAGCTGTTTTATGAGCGAAACAACGCAACTAAGAACAGAGTATGTAACACCAAACGAGAATATATCTTTTCCTATCGGAACGATCCT
>Ga0209345_10004698_pt1 | contig 13040 bp, 13 predicted proteins | sample Cruoilmetagenom7_FD_187294 | JGI IMG/M metagenome (GOLD analysis project Ga0209345, IMG submission 187294) | Oil polluted marine microbial communities from Coal Oil Point, Santa Barbara, California, USA - Sample 7 (SPAdes) (version 2) | ecosystem: Environmental > Aquatic > Marine > Oil seeps ...
GACGCATCGACCGCCAGCCTGCAGATTTCATCGGCCATCACCGGCACCAGTTCGGCCACATCTTCTTCTGCTGTGCCTGCATAGACCCCAAAGAGGCCGGTATCTTCAAAGGACCAATTGAACGAATAGACGGAGTAACAAAGGCCCCGCTTTTCCCGAACTTCCTGAAAAAGTCGCGAAGACATGCCCCCGCCGAGGATCGATGAAAAGACTTGGGCGGTGTAGAAATCCGGATCGGCATAGTCCACGCCTTCAAAGGCTAAGGTCACATGTACCTGTTCCAGGTCTTTGTCTTCCCGGCGATCTGTCGCGGCAAATTGCGCGCGCGGCATCTCGTGCGGCTGGGTGGGCGGCAGTGACTGAAAGAGCGTCTCGCCCATTTTCTGCAGCACTTCATGTTCAACCGCGCCAGCGCCCGCGAAAACCAGCTGAGAGCCTGCATATTTGGACGACATATAGTTTTTGAGCCGCGTCCCATCGAAGGATCGGACAGAGTCCGGTGTACCCAAAATGGACCGCCCCAATGGCTGATCAGGAAACGAGGCTTCAAGCAAAAGGTCGAACACCAGATCGTCTGGCGTATCGGCTGCCTGGCCAATCTCTTGCACAATCACACCTTGCTCGCGCTCAACTTCTTCAGGTTCAAAGGTGGAGAATTGCAGAATGTCCGCCAGAATGTCAGCGGCCAGCGGCAAATCATCTTTCAAGATCCGTACGTAGTAAGCCGTTGCTTCGTGGGTTGTGTGAGCATTCAAATGCCCGCCAACCGCCTCGATTTCTTCCACAATGGCACGCGCCGACCGCCGTTCCGTGCCCTTGAACGCCATATGCTCCAGCATGTGAGAGATGCCATTGTCAGCAATGGCCTCATGACGGGAGCCCGCATTGACCCACACGCCAACAGAAGCACTTTGCAGATGCGGCATGGCATCACTTACGACGGTCATGCCATTGGAAAGCTTGGAAACGGTGGCTGTCATTACCTAGGCCGCCGTCGCGCGGCTGCGCGCCCGGATGAAGTCTTCAATGGCTTGCAGATCATTTGCACATTCATCCAATCGTTCTTCGCGTTCAAAAAGATCTGCCATGCGCGCGGGCAGTCCCGGCATGATGCCGCAGACTGCTTCAACGGCAGCAGGGAATTTTGCCGGATGAGCCGTCGACAGCGTCACCATCGGGACTGACGGGTTGCCGCGGTGTTTTGCCGCCACGGAAAGCCCAACGGCAGTGTGAGGATCAATCAGCTTGCCCATCTCATCTTGGGCCTTCTGGATCATCGCGGCGGTCTCTGCTTCATCAGCCCGGTCTGCAACAAAACAGGCCCGGGCTTTGGCCAAAGCCTCTTCTTCGATGCCGAAGCCACCGGACTGCTGAAGCTGCTGCATCATACGCTCAACAGCTGCACCGTCGCGATCACACACATCGAAGAGTAGGCGTTCGAAATTGCTGGAGACCTGAATGTCCATGCTGGGGCTGATGGTCGGCGTCACCGTGCCCACATCATAACGACCGGTATTGAGCGCACGCGCCAGAATGTCGTTCACATTGGTTGCAACCAACAACTTCTCAATAGGAAGCCCCATTTCACGCGCCACGTAGCCCGCAAATATGTCGCCAAAATTTCCTGTCGGGACGGAATAGCTGATGGGCCGCGCCGGACCACCCAGCGCTACAGCTGATGTAAAATAATAGACAATCTGAGCCATGACCCGACCCCAGTTGATGGAGTTCACACCAGCCAGCCCGATCTCATCGCGGAAGCTCATGTCGTTGAACATGGCTTTTACAAGCGCCTGACAATCATCGAAGCTGCCTTCAACGGCGATGTTGTGGACATTGGCGTCGAGTACCGTCGTCATCTGGCGGCGCTGAACTTCTGAAACCCGTCCCTTGGGGTGCAGAATAAAAATGTCGATGGCGTCCCGGCCCCTGAAGGCCTCAATAGCAGCAGACCCGGTATCGCCCGACGTTGCACCAACAATCGTGAGACGACGGCCTTTATCCTTCAGCGCATGATCAAACAGGCGCGCCAGGATCTGCATGGCGACATCTTTGAAGGCAAGTGTGGGGCCGTGGAACAGCTCCAGGATCCAGTCATTGTCACCCATCTGCCGCAGCGGTGTGACCGCCTGGTGGCCAAAAGACGCATAGGCTTCTTTCAACATGGAGCGAAGATCGGCCGGAGCGATTGCCCCTTCAACGAAAGGCATCATCACGGCTTCGGCAACTTCGACATAGGACTTCCCAGCGAAATCGCCGATCTGCTCTTGGGTCAGGCGTGGCCAGGACGCGGGCACGTAGAGACCACCGTCGCGGGCAAGGCCCGTCAGCAGTGCTTCTTCAAATTCAAGCTCGGGGGCCTGGCCCCTGGTGCTCACATATTTCACGCATGTCTCCTGAAATTCGGCCACACCCTATCTTCGAGTGACTTATGCCACAAGTCACTCTCGTGAGGCGCCCATTCGCGCGCCTAACCGACCTTGGGATCGATGAAAAACGAGGTAAATCACCAGCAAAACGAGGCCAAGCCCATACCAGGTGAGGGCATAGTCTAAATGGTTGTTCACAAGTGTCACTTTGGCGGCGCCGGGCTTTGGCCATTCGTCTTCGGCAACCTCTCCGGCCCGCTCCAGATAGACCGGCAAATAGTCTCCACCACCAGCTAGATCTGCCATCGCGACTGTATCTCTCGTGAACCAGATGTTGGCTGCGACATCATTGGTGGCATCAAGCGCACCTGGCTTTGCCGGCACCCGAGCAATTGCTTCAAATGTTGCCGGTCTGCCGGGGCGGTCCTCGGTTGCGTCTTTCAGAGGTGCAGGCACAAAACCCCGATTAACGATTACGCGGCGGCCATCAGACAGCTCCAGCGGGCTGAAGACCAAATAACCAATCCCATAAGTGTCCGAGGTGGTGAGCCAGTGGAACTCTGCGCGCTCGTCGTAAACGCCGGAAACGCTGTAGCGGCGAAATTCATCCCGAAGGCCCGGAGTCTCGCCCGCGATATCAACTGCTGGCGCATCCAGCCGCGCTTCCATCTGACTGGTCAGCGCCAGTTTCCATTCCAACCTTTGAAGTTGCCACGTACCCAACCAAAGCAAGACCGGCAGTGACGCGATCAAAAACAGGGTCGGCCATAAGAGCGGTCGAAAATAGGGATTGGTGTGGAGGACATTCAATTGATCAATCCTCCAACCGTCCTTCACGCGCCTTGTGCCGATATTGCTGGGCCGCAAGCCACGCCTTCAACACAGGCAGGAGCACGAGAGGTAATAAAACCGACAGAGGTAACCAAAGGACCAAATGAACCCAGTAATCCGGTCGATAGACAACCTCCACGTACAGCACCAATCCCACGATGATGAAACCAGCGATCATAATGATGAAGACCGCTGGTCCATCGCCTGAATCTATTTCAGAGAAATCGAGATCACAGCGATCACATTTCTCAGCAATCTTGAGAAAGCTCTTGTAGAGCTTGCCCTCACCGCACCGTGGGCATCGGCGCTTCAACCCAACCGCAACGGACGATTGTTGTAAATAGTAGCGGTCATCCATGCCCGTGTTCCTGGTTCAATCCAATTAGCTCCCGAAACTGAAAGAGGCGGCTGCCGAAACACGGCGCCGCCCCTTTGAAGCTTGTTTTGTCTAAGCTCTAGTGCGCGGCAGGTGCACCAGCGCCCCATACATAGATGGATACGAAGAGGAACAGCCAGACGACGTCCACAAAGTGCCAGTACCAGGCGGCAGCTTCGAAGCCAAAATGGTGTTTCTCTGTGAAATGACCTCGGTACGCACGCCCCAGACAAACCGCCAGGAAGATGGTACCGATAACCACATGGAATCCATGAAACCCCGTCGCCATAAAGAAGGTCGCGCCGTAAATGCTGCCAGAGAAGCCAAAGGCTGCATGCGAATATTCATAAGCCTGTAAGGCTGTAAAGAGCATGCCCAGGATAACCGTCAACCAGAGACCCTGTTTCAGACCCTTGCGATCGCCATGCTGAAGCGCATGGTGCGCCCAGGTTGCCGTCGTACCAGATGTGAGCAGAATGACCGTATTGATGAACGGCAAGTGCCAAGGATCAAATGTCTCGATACCCACGGGCGGCCACACACCACCTGTTACCTCGGCGCGCTGCCACATGATGTCATTGCCTGGAAAGAGGCTCACATCAAAATAGGCCCAGAACCATGCCACGAAGAACATAACTTCTGAGGCAATGAACATGATCATGCCGTAGCGCAGATGCAGCTGAACCACTGGCTTGTGGTCACCACCTTCTGCTTCGATGATGACATCACGCCACCAGCCGACCATTGTATAGGCGATGCCAACAAAGCCGATGATCATGACCCAAGGGGTCAAATCACCATGCATCCAGTAAATTGCACCGACAGCTGTCACAAAAGCAAAAATTGAGCCAATGACCGGCCACGGGCTTGGGTCTACCAAGTGGTAGTCGTGTTGTGGTGCGTGGGCGTCTGCCATGTCCCCTCATCCTCATTGTTCGAAAGGCCGCAGCCTTTCTATCGGTTAGTTCGCCGCGCTAGCGACATCCCGTTTGGGATAAAATGTATAGGACAATGTGATGGTCGTCACATGATCCAGGTTCTTATCGTCTTCAATCTCAGGATCAACGAAAAAAGTTACGGGCATGTCTACAACCTCGCCTGGGCGCAAAACCTGCTCGGTAAAACAAAAACAGTCGATCTTGTTAAAATAATAGCCCGCTGCCTGCGGGGTCACATTGTAGGTCGCGGTGCCGACCAAGGTCTCGTTGGTCAGGTTCCGGGCCTGATAGAAAGCGAGACCTGCTTCTCCGACTTTGATTTCCTGGCTCACTTCAACCGGCTTGAACTCCCAAGAGAGCCCCGAATTAATATTGCTGTCAAAGCGGATCGTCATCTGCCGATCAATCGCCGTTGCGGGTGCTGCATCTGCTGTATTTGTCGTGCCGCCATAACCGGTCACGCGACAGAAAATCTCATAGAGCGGCACAGCCGCATAGGCCATGCCCACCATACCTATAACAAGGCCCACAAGCAGAAGCGCGACCGTCTTGTGTTGCCGCTGCTGCATGTCATCAGGTGTGGTTGTGGTTAGGCTCATGCACTCAGGTCCTTACAATGGCCGGTCGAGAACATTGGCGCCAAGCTTCACGAGCGTGACAGCAAAAACCAAAATCATGAAACCAGCCAAAGCCCACGCCATTGCCTTCGCACGCGCACGGCGCTGCTTCAGCATGTCATCAGACCAAACTGGTGGTTCGATATCGTGGCGCGATTTTTCGTCCATATGAGCTAGAGCCATTAGTTGGATCCGGGGTTAGATCACAGGCATGTAGAGGCCAGGCACACGTTCCACAAGAAACAGTGCGAAGATCAAGAAGAGATAGAAGATCGAAAATAGAAAAAGACGTTTGGCGCGGATATCGCTTTCAACTTCGTCGCCATGTGTGCCCGCCGTCCATACCTGCCATGCAAGTGCCAGAAATATGGCACCAAGAGAAGCTGTCCCAGCACCGTAGACCGCGCCCGCAAATCCCAAAGCAACAGGCGCCAGCGTAACGGGCACCAAGAGCACGGAGTAGATCAGGATCTGTTTGCGGGTCTCGTGCTTGCCAGCCACAACGGGCAGCATGGGTACGCCCACACCTTCATAGTCGCCCTTGCGATAAAGGGCCAGCGCCCAAAAGTGCGGCGGCGTCCACATGAAGATGATAGCGAACAGGACAATGGATTCCAGCGAGACAGAGCCAGTCACAGCTGCCCAGCCAATCATGGGAGGGAATGCGCCAGCCGCTCCACCGATGACTATGTTCTGCGGTGTGCGGCGCTTCAGCCACATTGTGTAGATGAAGAGATAGAAGCCGATGGTAATGCCGAGCAGTGCCGCAGCGGTGTAATTGACAAAAAGCCCCATCGCGACAACGGAAATGACAGACAGAGTGGCTCCAAATCCCAGCGCTTCTCCTGCCGTTACTTTGCCTTTCGGCACTGGACGTTCTGCCGTGCGGGTCATACGGGCATCAATGTCCGCGTCGTACCACATGTTAAGCGCGCCCGAAGCACCAGCGCCAACGGCAATGCAAAGCAGTGCCATAAAGCCCAGCACTGGATGGATTGAGCCCGGTGCAACCACCATGCCGACAATCCCGGTGAACACCACAAGGGACATCACCCGCGGCTTTAGCAGCGCAAAAAAGTCGCGCGCAGTCCCAATCTGAAGCTGGTCAGCGCCTGTTGCTTTTGCCGTCTCTATGGACACGTCAGACATATGGTTCACTTAAAAAAAATGGAAGACTGGCGCTTGGAAACCCAAGCGCCAGTCCACCCGCAGATTACTTAACCCGCGGAAGTTCGTTGAATTGGTGGAACGGCGGAGGAGATGGAAGTGTCCATTCCAAAGTCGTTGCGCCTTCGCCCCACGGATTGTCTGCCGCCTTTTCGCGACGAATAAACGCCATTGCCACGCAAAGCAGGAAGACCAAAACCGAGAACGCTGTGAGGTAAGAACCCCAAGACGCAACCGCATTCCACCCAGCAAAAGCGTCTGGATAATCCACATAGCGGCGTGGCATGCCCTGACGACCAAGGAAGTGCATTGGGAAGAACACAAGGTTCACTCCAACAAACATCAACCAGAAGTGCAACTTGGCGAGGAATTCGGAGTACATGTAGCCAGAAATCTTCGGGAACCAGTAGTACCAGGCCGCGAAGATCGCAAACACAGCGCCCAGTGAAAGCACGTAGTGGAAGTGAGCCACAACATAGTAGGTGTCGTGATACGCCCGGTCGACACCTGCATTCGCAAGCACAACACCGGTCACACCACCAACAGTGAAGAGGAAGATGAAGCCAATTGCCCAAAGCATGGGTGTCTTGAATTCAATTGATCCGCCCCACATGGTTGCGATCCACGAGAAGATTTTTACGCCTGTCGGCACCGCGATCACCATCGTGGCCGCCACGAAGTAGGCCTGCGTGTCGACATCGAGACCAACGGTGTACATGTGGTGCGCCCACACGACAAAGCCGACGGCGCCAATGGCGACCATGGCGTATGCCATACCGAGATAACCAAACACCTGCTTCTTGGAGAATGTGGAGATGATGTGACTGACGATGCCGAAACCGGGCAAGATCAGGATGTACACTTCAGGGTGACCAAAGAACCAGAAGAGATGCTGGAAGAGGATCGGGTCCCCTCCGCCTGCTGGATCGAAGAAGGTCGTTCCGAAGTTGCGGTCTGTCAGCAGCATGGTGATGCCGCCTGCAAGAACAGGCATAGATAGAAGCAGCAAGAAGGCTGTGACAAGCACCGACCAAACGAAGAGCGGCATCTTGTGAAGCGTCATGCCGGGTGCGCGCATGTTCAGGATCGTGGTGATGAAGTTAATCGCCCCCAAGATCGAAGAAGCGCCCGCCAAGTGAATGGAGAGAATGGCAAAGTCCATCGCAGGACCGGCCTGCCCAGTCGTCGACAGTGGCGCGTAGATCGTCCAGCCGCCCCCGACACCATTAGAGCCCGGAGGCCCCTCAACAAACATTGACCAGATAAGCAGTGAGATCGACGCGGGCAGAAGCCAGAACGAAATATTATTCATCCGCGGGAACGCCATATCCGGCGCACCAATTTGAAGTGGAACAAACCAGTTTCCGTAACCGCCAATCATTGCAGGCATCACCATGAAGAAGATCATGATGAGCGCGTGCGCCGTTGTGAACACGTTGAACGTGTGCGGGTTGGAAAAAATCTGCATGCCAGGCTCATGGAGCTCCATGCGCATAGCAATTGAGAGTGCGCCACCCAGAAGCCCCATGATGATAGCGAAGACGAGATACATCGTTCCGATATCTTTATGGTTTGTGGAATAGACGTATCTTTTCCAGCCTGTTGGATGATGGTCGTGATCGGCGTGAGCGCCTGCAGCTTCTCCGGCCATATCTCTTCCCCTTATTCTCTAACGTCGTTTCTCAAAAATAATTAGCGGTCTCTAACGCGTTAGCGCTGAGTGTCCGCCACATTGTAGGCAGATGGTGCTGCCGCATATTCTTCTTTGGCCCACAAAAGCCACTCGTCATATTCTTCCTGCGTCACCACTTTCACCGTGATTGGCATGAAGGCATGACGGATACCGCAGAGCTCAGAGCACTGTCCGTAATAAGTGCCGACTTCAGTTGCTTTGAACCAGGTCTCGTTCAACCGTCCCGGCACGCCGTCCATTTTCACGCCAAAGGATGGAATGGCCCAAGAATGGATCACGTCTTCGGCTGTGATCTGCATGCGAACAACTTTGTTCACTGGCACGACCACTTCAGTGTCGGTTGCGAGCAGTCGTGGTTGACCTTCCGCCAGCTCATCGTCTTCAAGCATCAGCGCTTCAAACTCGAGACCGTCATCTGGATATTCGTAACCCCAGTACCACTGATAACCGATAGCTTTGATTGTGACGTCAGCTTCTGGCACTTCCATCTGCTTGTAGAGAAGCCGGAAGGACGGCACAGCGATCATGACCAGGATCATGATAGGTGCAACGGTCCAGATCACTTCAATCAGCGTGTTGTGCGTTGTCTTTGATGGCTCAGGATTCTTCTTTGCATTGAAGCGAACCATGATGATCAAAAGAAGGAGAAGGACAAAAACCGAAATCACCGTGATGAGCACGAGGAGGATATTGTCAAACCAGATCAGGTCATCCATCACCGGACTTGCTGAATCTTGAAACCCCATTGCCCAGTCTGTTGGCTGACCCGCTGCGGCAAAGGCCAAATCTGCTGATCCGGTTGCAACCCCTGCAACCAAAGCCGCGACTGTCGCCGCCAAAAGTGTCATCACGCGCATTTCTGTGCCTCGCTCTTCACATCAAATTCTGATGGCGCCACCAAAACCCTAAGGCCAAACCGGCTGCCCCCTCCACGAAGCCCCAAAGCCCGCATGTGTCAGGCCATCGACTTTATGGTCAATCTCTCGCGTCAAAAACCACAATCGGCCACAGGTCGCAAGCCGTTGAGCAAGAAAAAAGAGGAAATCCGCCGCTTTGCGGTTCCAGGCGGCGCGTTCCACGCCCGCCTTGGTCTTCCCCTCGCCTCACTCCACGGACGCAGATCCGCTGGGCCAAACATGGCTCCTGAGTCGTTTTGGAGTATAGACTGCCAAGGCCGCCCTGCGACAGAGGAGGATCCCACGCGACTCTTTGCCACGGGTTTCAGGCGGCCCAAGTCAATGCGCAGGCGAAAAACTTCGAAACAAGCCATCATCTGGTAGTGGACAGCTCAAATCATCTTAGTATGGTTCGAAATAACGGAGGTCGGCCATGCGCGATGAAGCGCTCATCCATTTTCACTACGGGCGACACATCTCATCTGGCGTGCATTTGCACACCAATGGGGGTGCTGCGCCGGAGCTGATCAGCGAAGCGGCCCCCTATCTCGACCCCAAAGTCCCTGGTCGATGTGTGGTCGGATTTTGCGCCGCCCACCCGTCGGCCGTCGACGACATCACGAATGCCCCATCTGCGGGCTGGCAGGAGTGGACATTTCGGGAGTGGGATGACTGGTTTGGCCGGATAAATGGTGTTTTTCTGGTCGATCTAGCTCAACTTCAGGTGACCCAATACCCCCTTTATAGTTGTAGTCCCCATATTGTGCGGTGTGATCTCACAGGCCTGCCTGGTCGACTCACCCCTGTTGCCGACTGGATACCAAGCTAAGTCCTTTCACTACCTCTCTTTTTCCTTCCTCCTTCCTCTATTTGGAGACTTAAATACTCATGAGTGCTTCTTCTGATGATCTCTTCTTTGAACCTGCCGGCCTTGACCGTTCCCGTGTGGAGCGGCTGGTGGATGACACGCTGGTGGACGCCGACGATGGAGAGCTCTATCTGGAATATCGGCTTTCAGAAGCCCTTGCCTTTGATGATGGACGGCTGAAAACCGCCACTTATGACACCCAACAGGGTTTTGGCCTGCGCTGTGTGGCAGACGAGAGCACTGGCTACGCTCATTCGTCCGACATGTCCGAGGCCTCTCTTATGCGGGCATCAGACGCGGTCCAGGCGGTGAAGTCTGGCCATTCCGGCACGCTCGCCGACGGGCCGACACGCACTAACGCGGCGCTCTATGGAGATAAGAACCCGCTCGGCGATCAGACGTTTGAACAAAAGACAGCCCTGCTTCAGGAAATTGATGCTTATGCCCGGGCAAAAGACCCACGCGTACGCCAGGTCACTGCCTCAATGGTGGGCGAATGGCAGGCGGTAGAGATTATCCGCGCGGGTGGTCAGGTGGTGCGCGACATCCGCCCCCTCGTGCGCGTCAATGTTTCGGTGGTTGTCGGTGAAGGCGACCGCCAGGAAAGTGGTTCCTTTGGTGTCGGCGGTCGCGAAGGCTATAGCGCCTGGATCAGCCCTGACCAGTGGCAGGGACAGGTGGACGAAGCGCTGCGCCAAGCGCTCGTCAATCTCGACAGCGTTCCCGCCCCTGCGGGCGAGATGGAAGTCGTACTTGGCAATGGCTGGCCCGGCATTTTGCTGCATGAAGCCATTGGCCACGGACTGGAAGGTGATTTCAACCGCAAGAAGACAAGTGCCTTTGCTGGGCTATTGGGTGAGCGGGTGGCCTCTCCGGGCGTCACAGTTGTGGATGACGGCACCATCGCCAAGCGGCGCGGCTCTTTGTCAGTCGATGATGAAGGCACGCCGACGTCGAACACGGTGCTCATCGAAGACGGCATCCTCAAAGGCTATATGCAGGACCGGATGAACGCGCGGCTTATGGGCATGGACCCCACCGGCAATGGGCGGCGGGAAAGCTTCGCACATCAGCCGATGCCGCGCATGACCAACACCTACATGCTCGATGGCGACAAAGACCCGGAAGAGATCCTGAAGAGTGTGAAGAACGGCCTCTATGCGGTGTCGTTCGGCGGCGGACAGGTCGACATCACGTCGGGCAAGTTCGTCTTCACGGTGACGGAAGCCTATATGATTGAAAATGGCAAAGTCGGCGCGCCGGTGAAAGGCGCAACCCTCATCGGCAATGGCCCGGATGTGCTCACCAAAGTTTCGATGATCGGGAACGACATGAAGCTTGATCCCGGTATCGGCACATGCGGCAAAGCAGGCCAAGGCGTGCCCGTGGGTGTCGGCCAACCAACACTGAAACTCAGTGGACTGACGGTTGGCGGCACGGCTGCTTAGTGAAACCCTTCGCCAATTTTGATCGCTTGGCAAAAAAAGCAAGCAAAGAGGGACGAGGCGTCGCCGTTGGCGCACTCATTGCTAAAGAGGTCAAACTGAGCCTGAAGATACAGCATTTCGAAAAGCCGTTCTCAAAGAGCTCTTCTCTTTTACGTCCAAATCTCGCCCTAGGGCATCACGACACTTTCCCAGCAATTTCCCGTCAAACTCACGCGGAACGCTACGAGAAACTTCAATTTCTTTTTCAAGACGCACTTTCTCAGCTCCAGAAGTTTCCGCAATTATTTCAGCGACTATTTTGTCTCGCGATTCTTCGAAACTTTGCTTTTTTCGATCAATTTCAGCCGAGCGCGGAGCAGCCCCACTTATCGAAATTGAGGCTTGCTCGTTGTTTTGAGGCTTTCCCGCGTCTGCGCCGAATTTGGCTTTTAGGAATTTTCCGACATCCGCACCTGCCAATTCGTGCGTGGTATCTGCCTCTTGCATTAAGGGATAAGACTGGGATGCACGAGCGGGCTCAATGCCTAGCAAATGGACTCTTACTCCATAAGTTTGCGCAATCTGGACGCCAATCCTGACATCCTCATCACCCGAGACTAACAATGCATCGGTTATCGAATTGTTTCGGCCAAGTTCAATCAAATCAGTAACGATAAGCGAGTCAACGCCTTTTTGTTGACCAGCACTATTAACGAAGCCAAGCCGCACTTTTACATCGTTAGTGTGCGCCAATTCATTGTGCTCAAGAGTTGGCCCCGAATATCTGACTCCGTCATACCAATAAATTCTGAGGAGCTTCGCTTCTGGGCATGCAATTTTGGCAATCTTTGTGAGTTCCGTTACAACGCTTGCTGCATCGAGTTCTAACTTTTCTCTTGATTGTTTTGCTCCAGCTAACGCGGTAGAGCCTTGAGCAAAAAGGTAACCGGCATCAACAAATATTGCGTAGCGGTACAACCAGTAGCTCCAACGTAAAAGGGCCCCCGCAGGGGCCCTTAGTAGCTGACAACTTCCCAATATAAATGGTAGTGCGAAGTGCCAGACAAACCCTATATAGGTCATGCAACCTTAACAATCAATGACCAACGCACAATATAGTAAACTTCTCTTTTCCCTATAAGTCAATCATTTGAAATCGTTATGATTTTGCGAATTTTGCGCAGAGATCAATTTGCGATTTCCGATTGGATAGAATGACAACTCTTGGAATTTGGCAGTTTTAGGTCACAATCGCGAGGTTTTCGACTTTGATGCAAGGGACGGATCGTGACACAAAAACTTATCACGATGGGCGGTGGGTTTTTGCTCGCCGTACTTTGGTTCGATCTCATGTTCGATGTGCAGGTCTGGCCCTATTGGGGCCCGGAGACATTGCCTGAAGAAGTGCTCACCTCCATCGCCACTTACTATACCCGTGTTACGACGGATGCCGCGCCGATGAATATGTTCGTTGGCGCCATCATGGCGTTGGTGTTTATCTCCGCTCTTATTCGCGCAAGAGACAAGCAGATCAATTTCTGGACCCGTGTCGGCACGCTCGCACTTGTCGGTCCTGCCATCGCCGCGGGCATGGAGATCGCCTTCCCCTTCGCCGTTCAGCTGGGCGCACGAACCGACGACCTCATCACACAGACAGAGCTCGCCAATGCCATTTTTGTGACGCATGTCGCCTGTTTCGTGGCAATTGCACTGATGCTTGTGCTGCAGTTCGTGCCATCAAAGAAAGGAACAGCGGACACTCAGCGGTAGTTTTTCCGGATCCATTTCATGGACTCGCGGGCAAGTTTTTCGAGCACCTTCATGTCTATGTCTTCGAGCCTCTTGATGTAGAGACAGG